>Ga0307372_10006897_pt1 | contig 16451 bp, 13 predicted proteins | sample OX1MG_FD_202533 | JGI IMG/M metagenome (GOLD analysis project Ga0307372, IMG submission 202533) | Soil microbial communities from Risofladan, Vaasa, Finland - OX-1 | ecosystem: Environmental > Terrestrial > Soil > Coastal area > Acid sulfate soil | place: Finland: Risofladan, Vaasa | collected... | reverse complement strand
GTCAAGATCGCCGGTCCGCGTGCCCATCATGAAACCGCCGGTGGGCGAGAAGCCCATCGTGGTGTCCACGGACTTGCCGTCGCGCACGGCCGCCATGCTCGCGCCGTTGCCCAGATGCGCGATCACGATTCGCGACGGGGCCGCGGCGCCGAGCGCCTGCATGATGTATTCGTAGGAGATACCGTGGAACCCGTAACGCCGCAGGCCCTCCGCCCTCATCGCGCGAGGCAGCGGAAACTCGCGCGCGACCTCGGGCATGTGCCGATGAAAGCCGGTGTCGAAGCAGGCCACCTGCGGCAGCTTGGGATAGCGCGCGGTGACCTCCTCGATTCCCCGTATCGCAACCGGCAGATGGAGCGGCGCGAAATGGATCAACCGCCGCAACTCTTCGAGCAGGCCGTCCGTGATTCGCTCGGGCAGCAGATGATCCGGTCCGCCATGGACCAGGCGATGGCCGATCGCGTCGGGTGCGGGAAGTTTCAGCCGTTCGAGCGCGTCGAACGCTTCGCCGAGCAAACCGGAAGCCGCGCGAATCTCACTGGATGCGAGAGGTTTTTTGTCGCCGTCGCGAATCCACAGGCGGGTGTCCGGAGTTCCGATTCCGTCGATCGCGCCTTCGGCCAGCAGCGTCTCCGCGCCGCCAGCGATCCGGTAGAGGCTGAATTTCCGCGACGAGGAGCCCGCGTTGAGCGACAGTATCGTCCGTGCCGTTTCCACGATTCCACCGGTCCAATTATTTCGCGCGGCTCAACAAGGCCATTTCCAGTCGCGAATCTCGGGCTTGTCGATTCCGTACTCGTGCGCCTGCGCCAGATGCTCGAGAATCTGGTCCTTGAGCCATTCCTTCGCGTGGGTTCCGATGGCGTGAAGTTTGGGCACGCGATTGATCGCATCGATCGCGAGATTGAAGCGGTCGGTTTGATTTTCGATCGCCAACTGGAGCGGCGTATTGATACTGCCACGCTCCTTGTAGCCATGAACGTGCATCTCACTGTGATTCATGCGGTTATAAGTGAGCTTGTGAATCAGCGCGGGATAACCGTGAAAGTTGAATATCACCGGCTTGTCAGTCGTGAAAAGACTATCGAAATCAGCGTCGGACAATCCGTGCGGATGCTCGTGCTGCGGCTGAAGCTTAAACAGATCGACGACGTTGACGAAGCGGATTTTGAGGTCGGGGAACTTCTCGCGCAGGATCGCGGTGGCGGCCAGCGCCTCGATCGTGGCGACATCGCCAGCGCTCGCCATCACCACATCCGGGTCCGCGCCCTGATCGGTCGATGCCCACTCCCACAAGCCAAGTCCCTTGGTGCAATGCTTGATCGCGGCGTCCATCGTGATGAATTGCGGATGCGGCTGCTTATCGGCCACGATGACATTTACATAGTTGGTGCTGCGCAGGCAGTGATCGGCGACGCTCAACAGGCAGTTCGCGTCGGGCGGCAGGTAGATTCGGGTTACCACGGGTCTTTTGTTCGCTACCACGTCGATGAAACCGGGGTCCTGATGGGTAAAGCCGTTGTGATCCTGCCTCCAGACCGTCGAGCTGATGAGTATATTCAGTGACGAAATCGGCGCGCGCCATAATACTTCAGTTTTGCATTTCTCGAGCCACTTGGCATGCTGATTCACCATCGAATCGACTATGTGGGCAAATGCCTCGTAGGTATTGAATAGCGCGTGCCGTCCGGTGAGCACATAGCCCTCCATCCAGCCCTCGAGCGTATGCTCGCTGAGCATCTCCATGACCCGGCCGTCGGGCGCCAGCTCGCCGCCGTCGGCATCCTCGGGCTTCATCCCGGCAAGCCAGGTCTTCTTCGAGGCCTCGTAGATATCCTGCAGCCGGTTGGACGCGGTTTCATCGGGGCCGAAGACGCGGAAGTTGGTCATGTTCGCGCGCATCACGTCGCGCAGGAACTGGCCGAGGATGCGGGTGTTTTCCGCGTAAAGCTGAGCCGGCCTGGAAACATCAAACGCATAGCTGCTGAAGGCCGGCATCCGCAGCGGCTTGCGCAAAAGACCGCCGTTGGCGTGCGGATTCGCGCTGATGCGCCGCGTGCCGGTTGGGGCGAGCGCCTTGAGTTCGGGTATCAGCGCGCCATTTTCGTCGAACAGTTCGTGCGGCCGATAACTGCGCATCCATTGTTCGAGCAATTTGAGATGCGCCGGGTTGGAAGTCACGTCGGGTATTGGCACCTGATGCGCCCGCCATGATCCTTCGAGCTTATGCCCGTCCAGTTCCTTGGGCGCGGTCCAGCCCTTGAGCGTCCGCATGATAATCATCGGCCATCGCGGCCGGCCCGCCACGCCCGAGCGCCGCGCCTGATTCTGAAGATCGCGGATCTCGCCGATGCACTCCTCGAGCATCGCGGCCATCCGCTGATGCATGCTCGGCGGATCGTCGCCCTCGATCACATGCGGAGCATAGCCATAACCGATGAACAGGCTTTCAAGTTCCTCGGGCGGAATCCGCGCGAGCACCGTCGGATTAGCTATCTTGTAGCCATTCAGATGCAGGATTGGCAGTACCGCTCCGTCGTGAATGGGATTCAGGAATTTATTGGAATGCCAGGAAGTCGCCAGCGGACCGGTCTCCGATTCTCCGTCGCCCACCACCGGCACGACGATCAGATCGGGATTGTCGAAGGCCGCGCCGAACGCGTGCGAGATGCTGTAGCCAAGCTCGCCCCCTTCGTGAATCGAGCCCGGAGTCTCGGGAGTGCAATGGCTGCCGATCCCGCCCGGAAATGAGAACAGCTTGAAGAATCGCTGCATCCCTTCCAGGTCTTCACTTCGGTCGGGATAGATTTCGGAATAGGTACCCTCGAGATAGCAATTGGATAACACTGCCGGCGCGCCGTGCCCCGGTCCGGAAATATACAGAATCTTCAGATCGTACTTCTTGATTAGCCGGTTCAGATGGACGAGGACGAAGCTCTGGCCGGGATCGGATCCCCAATGGCCGAGCAGCCGGGCCTTGATATGCTCGGGGCGAAGCGGCTCTTTGAGCAGCGGATTGCCCCGCAGGTAGAGCATCCCGGCGCACATGTAGTTGCAGGCGCGCCAATATGCGTCAATCTTGCGCAACTCCTCGGCGGTCAAGGGTGAATTCGAGGGAGTCAGTTCTTTTTCCGATGCCGTCATTTATTGTTCCTGTCGCGAATTTAGTTTCAATGCCGTGCAATCGGAGCGCGGTCCGGCCGCAATCATCCTCGTGAAAAGCCTATGGGCGGACCGGTTACATTCGCAAGCGGCATTTCTTACCTAGCAATTAAAATGCCATCGCCTGGCGCGCTCCGTTCAGGATCCTTTGCCACGGCGTCAGACGCGAGCCGCGTTGGACGAAGGACGGGCCATTGCGTTATCTCTCGGACGTGCACGAGCGTTCGCGCTATCAACGGCACGCAAAGGGAGCGCAAAGATGAAGCTGATACGATTTCATGCAACTAAGGACGGCGGCTCACGCTTTCAGGAGATCGAGGCGCCGATCACCGAGGCGCGCAAGGATTCGTTCGGAAACACGCTGCATCAGTCGAGTGCGTTTGCCTCGCCCAGCGTGCGCTTCGTCGAGTTGCCGGCGGGACTCGACCAGAGCTGGCACAATGCGCCCGCGCGCCAGATCGTAGTGGTGCTTTCCGGGACAGTGGAAGTAGCCACCAGCGACAATGAGCGGCGCCGCCACAGCGTCGGGCAGGCATTTATTGCCGATGACGTGGCCGGCAAGGGCCATCTGACGCGCGTCATCGATGGGCCGGCGCGGGTGATGTTCGTGCAGCTTCCGGAAAATTTCGACGTCGAGCGCTGGTCGGGATAACCGATCGCTATTGTCCGCGGCTGGATGCGGATCGCAGCTCAATCATGCGAGCGCGCGACGGGTCATCCACCGGTGATCGGCTTTTCAGGCTCGTGGACGCAATGGGCGCATCGGCACAGGTCGCGCAACTGCGCGGTCGTGTAGAGCGTCTCGTGGCCGTCGACCCATCCGAGGAACACGCCCTGTTCGCCCAGACGCATCAGCGCGCTCATCCGCTTGCTGGCCTCGGGAATCGAACCATCGATATGGCCCCCGCAGGCCTTGCACGGACAGGCGCGGCGCAGATTTTCGAGCGGGAAGATGCTGTCGTGGCCGTCGATCCATTGCACCCCGACAGCGTAGCGGCCCACTTCGTTAAGCCCGCGGATTCGGGGCGTCTTTGACTTGATCAACGGCATTGTTGCACTCTGGCCCAAGGATATCTCAGCGGCGCGGGCGCGGCCAATCGGTCGGAAAGCGATTCGGATGTGGCGGCGGCGCGCCGGAAGCGAAAATGACCCGGGCGCAAGCGGCGATGCGTAATCGTCCGCGCGCGGTCCGGCGACGGAGGAAACCAATTATGGATGAAAACGCGAAGAAGAAGGCTCTCCTGATGATCCCCTACGGCCTCTATGTGCTGGGCGCGCGCAGCGGCGACAAGCAGACCGTGGCGACCGTCAACTGGGTGACACAATCGAGCTTCAAGCCGCCGCTGGTGGTGGTCGGAATCAAGGGCGATTCGGGCGCCCATGCGATGGTGAAGGAGTCGAAGGTGTTCGCGCTCTCGATGCTGGGGACGGGGCAGAAGGCGATCGCGACGTCGTTCTTCAAGCATGTCGAGCCGGTGGACGGCAAGTTCGGCAATTTCGCGTTCGAGTCGGGCGCCAACGGCGCGCCGATAATCAGCGATGCGCCGGCATCGGTCGAATGCAAAGTGATCGGCTTCCACGAGCTGGGCGATCACACGGTCGTGATCGGCGAGGTCACCGAGGGCCATCTCAAGCGCGAGGGCGACATCCTGACGCTGAAGGAACTCGGCTTCAACTACGGCGGTTGAGCGTTGAGCGGGGCGGCGGATATCCGCCGGCTCCGCCATCGTTACTGCTTCAACCGTCAGCACAGCCGAGGCCTCGCGTGCCTGTGCGAAAGGAGCCTGCTGCGATGGCCCGAAAAAAAGTCGTGGTCTTTCCCGGCGATGACACCGCGCCCGAGACCGTATACGCGGCGATGGAGGTGCTGGCGCGCCTCGCTCCGGATATCGATTACGTGGAGTTTCCGCCCGGCGAGGAGTGGGTGCGCGGTAAGACCAGCCTGGAGGCGCGCGCAGCGATCGACTCGTCCGACAGCACGCTGTTCGGATCGACCTCGGGCAAGACCAACGCGATCCTCTATCTCCGATGGGGCAAGCAGACCTTCGCCAACGTGCGTCCGACGCGCTACTTCAAGGGCTTCGCGAGTCCGCTGGCGCGGCCCGACGGTATCGACTTCGTGATCGTGCGCGAGAACCTCGAGGACCTGTACCTCGGGCTCGAGGGGCCGCTCGGGATGCTCGCGCCGCTGGCGCTCACGAGCCGGATCACGCGCGAGCCGATCGACACCGAGGCCAAGGGAATCTTCGCGATCAAAATAATCACCGAGCGCAACACCCGGCGCGTCGCGGATTTCGCCTATCGCCTCGCGCGCACGCGCAAAGCGGCCGGCGGCAAGGGCAAAGTCACCTGCTCCTCGAAGTACAATATGCTGCGCGAGTCCGACGGCCTGTTTCGCCGCATCGTCGAGGAGACCGGCGCCAGCTACCCCGATATCAAGTACGAGGAGTTTATCGTCGACGACTGCGCGCGCCGAATCGTGCAGAGCCCGCACGACTTCGACGTGGTGGTGATGCCGAACCTTTACGGCGATATCCTGTCGGATGCGGCGGCGGGCACGATCGGTGGCCTCGGTCTCGCGCCCAGCGGATGCTACGGCGATGACTACGCCTACTTCGAATCGGTCCACGGCACGGCGCCCGATATCAAAGGCATGGGAATCATCAACCCGACCGCGACGATGCTCTCGGCGGTGATGATGCTCGACTATCTCGGCTTCGCCGACGCCGCGCGCCGTTTCGAGAACGCGGTCAGAACCGTGTATGCCGAGGGCACGATGCTGACGCCCGACCAGGGCGGACGCGCGAAGACGGCCGACCTGACGCGCGCGGTGATAGCGAACCTGTAAGCGTCGCGCGGCGCCGCGCGCACATCGTGGGAATATTCGTGCGCGCTCAGTAGAAGCGGGATTCGCCGGGCGGCCGCGTCTTCCATCGGCGATGAATCCAGTTCCAATGGTCGGGATGCGCGCGGATCATGCGCTCCATAACTTTGGTGTAGATCTGGGTATGCTCGAGGACCGCCGCCTCGCGATCCGCGCGCCTGCGCGGCACGATCGGTTCGAGAAAGGTCAGCCAATGATGGATGCTCGCGCCGTCGCGCACCAGAAAGGTCGGCACCACCGGCGCTCCGGTCGCCAGCGAGACTCGCGCGAGTGCGTCGCTGGTGGCGGCCTTAAGCGAGAAAAAATCGACGAACACGCCCCGGCGCGTATCGAGATCGAGCGGAATTCCAACCATCCAGTTCTTCCTTAGCAGCCGCAGGATCTGGCGGCCCGCGCCGGCGCGCGGAATCGCCTGATTTCCAAATCGCGTGCGCGCCATTCGCACCGCCGTATCGACCAGCGGATTGCGCAGCGGGCGAGTGACCAGCGCGACCGGATCGGAGTGGATCGAATAGGCCAGCGGCAGCAGCTCGAAGTTGCCGAAGTGGCCGGTCAGAATAAGCACCCCGCGCCCATCGGTAAGCCGATAGGCCTCGCGCAGATTTTCCTCGTCGCGGTAGGTTACGAAGCGGTCGAGATTACCGCGATCAAGCTCGTCGAAATGAATCCATTCGGCGAAGCATCGGCCCCAGTTGGCATAGGTTGCGGCGAGAATCCGGCGGCGCTCGGCGCGGCTCGCGGCGGGAAAGGCGATTTCCAGATTGCGCATCGCAACGCCGCGCTCGAACGGATCGAGCCGCGCCGCAAGCGCGCCGAGCCACGCTCCCAGGCGCGCCCCGCGCTCGAGCGGCATCGCGCGAATCGGCGCCGCGAATGCGGCAATGGCGGCATATTCGAGCCGTGCCTGAATCGGGCCAGTCTGGCGAGCCATCGGCCGTCGAGCGTCGCAAACCGCGGACGCTCGCGCAAGCGGCCGCCGCGCGCCGCTACGGTGTCGGTCCCGAAGGCGGCATCGCCGTGATCGGCGCCCCACCCACCGGCCGGCCGATCACCTGGGTGTTGGTCCCGCCGCGATTCATCAGGTCCTGCGCGGGAGACACCGCCGAGTTGAAGGTCGGCTGATAGAGCTGATTGAACTGCTGCGCGGGCATCTGGTTCACTTCGTGCCGGCCGAGCGAATCGACGAACTTCTGCCGCTCGTCGAGCGCGAGCGAGCGCAGGTCTTCATGAACCCGGATCACATGCGGGGTCAGGAAAACTATCAGATTGTCTTTCTGGCGATCGCTCGAATTGTCGCTGAAAAGATTGCCGATTACCGGAATATCCGAGATGAACGGCACCGCCGAACGCTGGATATTGTCCTGATTCGACATCAGCCCGCCGATTACGGCGGTGCGATGGTCCTGCACCAGCACCGTGGTCGACGCGGACCTGATCGTCGTGCTCGGGCCCAGCGGATTGGTGGTCTGATTGGTGGTGCCGCCGACCACGTTTGACACCTCCTCGTAAACGTCCAGCCTGACGTAGTCGCCCTGGGAAACCTGCGGCACGATATCCAGCGTGATACCGACATTCTGGCGATCCACCGAGTTGAAAATCTGGCCGGACAGCGCGGCGGTCGCACTCGCGGAGCCGACGAACGGAAGATTCTGACCGACCACGATCACCGCTTCCTCGTTATCGGCCGTGAGCAGCGTCGGCGCCGACAGCACGTTGGTATGGGTATCAGTCTCGAGCGCCGTCATCAGCGCCACGTCGCACGGCACGCTCACCGTGGTCCCGGTGGTCGCCGTGGTTACGGTGCTGGCAAGCGTCGACGGAATCGAGCACATGCTGGTCGAAGCGAGGCCGATCCCGAGGCCGGTCAGGCCGAGCGGATTCGTGAGCGCGTTGGTCAGGGCGCCGTAATTGAGCTGCGCCGTGCCAAGCGTGCTGCCACTGATACCGGCTGCGCTTTGCCAGTTGAAACCGATATCGCGCGCGCGCTCCGCGCTGACCTCGACGATGATGGCCTGCACGAAAACCTGAATCCGCGGAATGTCGAGCTGATCAATGACGTGGCGCAGCGTCTGATAGTCCTGCGGCGCGGCGCTCACGATCAGCGAGTTGGTCGCCACATCGGCGGTCACGCTGACCGGATTCTCGAAGTCTGGCGACTTCGATCCGCCCGAGCCCGTGCTCGCGGTTATCGGACCGGAAGTGGAACTCGTACCGCCTCCGAACATGCCGCCACCGCCAAAGCCGCTGCCACCGCCCATCGAGCCCATCCCGCCCATCGAGCCGCCGCCCATTCCACCACCCATCGAGCCCATCCCGCCCATCGAGGACATCATCCCACCGCCCATCCCGCCGCCCATTCCACCGCCCATCGAAGAGCCGATTCCGCCAAAGCCCGAGTTCATCCCGCCGCCCATCGAACCGACCGATCCCCCGCGTCCGAGCGACCCTCGGCCGGTCGTCGGACTCAGGCTCGACTGCCCGCCGCCGCCGCCCAGCAGTCCATCGAGCGAATCGACCATCTCGGCCGCCGTCGCAAACTTCAGATGATAGACATGGATGCGCGAGTTCTGATTGGGCGATTCAATATCCAGCTTGCTGACGAGGTCCTTAATCTCACGCATCTGCAGCGCCCCGGCGAGAACGATCAGCGAATTCGTGCGCTCGTCGGGCACCACCTTGAAGGTTCCCGAAGGTCCTTGCGCGGACGGTGCCACCACGCCGATTCCGGGCCGGATTATCCGCCCGTCCATGCTGTTGCTCGATCCGCCGCCGTTGCGCGCCGTCATGATCTTTTCGACCTGGCCCGCAACGTCGTCGGCGAACGCCAGCTTCAGCGGAATCACCTCGATATCCTGCTGCACACCCTGCACGTCGAGGCTGCCGATGATATCCAGCAGACGATCAATATTGAGCGCGTCGTCGGTCAGAATCAGCGTGTTATCTTGCGGGAAGGCGACCACCAGCCCGTCATGCGAGACCATCGGCTGAATCACGTTGACCAGCGCGTCCGCGTCGATATTCTTGAGCTTCACCATCCGCGTCACGTACTGGTCGCCCTTCATCGCGCCAGGCTGCTGCGAAGTGACCAGCGAGGCCGATTCCCGGATGTCGCGCGATGGAACGATCTTGATCACGGGGCCCGCCGGCTGAGTGGTGAAGCCTTTGACCTGCAGCACCGACTCGAAGATTTGGTACGCCTGCTCGGGCGTGACCTTGGTGGGCGATATGATCGTGACTTTGCCGCGCACGCTTTCGTCGACGACAAAGTTCTTGCCGGTTATTTCGCTGATGAACTTGGCCAGGACTGGAAGATCGACGTCCTGAAAGTTCATCGTGATGAGATTCTGGTTGCTCGGACTCCCTTGCGCGTCCTCGGCCCGCAGGCGCGGCGCGGCGACACAAATACAGACCGCAAGGGCGATTAGCCCCGCCTTCAACCGATTCATCGATACACCTCTTGATATATCCGTCTCGTGGTTATACCGACCGGGCATGACGGCATGCAATAACGGTCACGGGTCGCATAGGCTTTAATCGCCACTCATTGTCTCTGGCGCGAAAAGCGGGTTAATCCCTCATTAACAAATCGGTCGAAGATCGGCTAAAAATGTCCGCTGGCAGGCGGCGTCGCGCCTGCGCACGGGATAATATCGGTCGGTGCGTTTCGAATATCTCATTGGGATGCGGTATCTGCGCGCCCGCCGCCGCGAGCGTTTCGTCTCCCTTATTGCGGTAATCTCGCTTGCCGGAGTGGCTCTCGGCACCTTCGCCCTCACCGTCGTGCTCTCCGTGATGAGCGGCTTTCAAGACGACCTGCGCCAGCGCCTGCTCGCCTTCAATCCCCACATCACGGTCGAACAGGCCGATGCGGCAGCGCCTGCCCAGTCGGCACTCGCCGCGCGCATTGAAGCCATGCCGGGGGTGCGGGCGGTTGCACCCTACGTCTCGTCGCAGGTGATGGCGGTCTCGACCGGCGTCGATGACGTTCCCGGCTACGTCTCGGGAGGAATCATCCGCGGCGTCGTGCCGGTCAACAATCCCGACCTGACCGAATTGAGGGCGACTATCTCCGCCGGCAGCCTCGATGCGCTGAACCAGACCTTCGCCGCCACGGTGGGCCGTCCCGGCGCCCGGCGCACGGTCGATCTGCCGGGGGCGATCATCGGCAAATCGCTCGCGCTTCAACTGGGATTGCGCGTGGGCGATCCGGTTATCCTGATCTCGCCCGCCAGCCTGGGCGCGGGGATCGGCGGGCCGCGCCTGAAGCGCTTCGTGGTCGGCGGGATGTTTCATTCGGGGATGTTCGATTTCGATTCGTCATTGGTCTTCGTGCCGATCGATCAGGCCCGCGCGCTGCTCGCCGATGATCCGCAGATTGAAACGGGATTGGAGGTGCGGGTCGTCAACCTGTTCGACGCGCCAGCGATTGGCCGGCGAATTCAGGCGATGGCCGGCAGCGGCTATCGGGTCAAAGACTGGACGCAAGCCAATGCCGCGCTGTTCGCCGCGCTGAAGCTCGAGAAGTTCACCTATTTCCTGGTCCTGATGCTGATCGTGCTGGTGGCGGCATTTAATATCGTGGCGACGCTCGTGATGGTGGTGATGGAGCGGCGCAAGGAGATCGCGATTCTGCGCGCGATGGGTGCGCGCGCCGCGTCGATCGCGATTATCTTCCTGTGCGAGGGTGCCGCCCTGGGCGTGACCGGCACGGCCATAGGCGTGCTCGGCGGCTTCGCGGTCTCCTTCCTGATCGGCAGGTACCATCTGATTCATCTGCCGCCCGACCTGTTCATGGTGAGCGCGGTCCCGGTGCGCCTGAGCGCGGTGAACTTCGTCGCGGTGGCGGCCGCCGCAGTGGTCCTGTGCCTGACCGCCGCTCTATATCCGGCCTTCAAGGCGCGGGCGCTTTCCCCGGTCGAGGTGATTCGGCATGAGTAGCGCATTGGAGGGTACGGCGGCTGTGCCGGCCGGAGCGACGGTGCTGCTGCGGGCGGCGCGGCTGGACAAGAGCTTCCACGACGTGGACCGCGAAATCCACGTGCTGCGCGGACTGAACCTCGAGGTCCTCGCGGGCGAGGAGATAGCCATTGTCGGGCAGTCAGGAGTCGGAAAATCGACGCTGCTGCATGTTCTCGGCAGCCTCGAACGGCCCAACGCGGGAAGCGTCATCTTCGAGGGCGAAGAACTCTTCGCGCTGGGCGAGCGCGAATTGGCGGAGTTCCGCAACTTGAAGCTCGGCTTCGTGTTCCAGTTCCACTACTTGCTTGCGGATTTCAGCGCGCTCGAAAACGTCATGATGCCGGCCCTGATCGCACGGCGCACCGAACGCGAGGCGCGCGAGCGGGCGGCCGCGATGCTCGAGCTGGTGGGGCTCTCCGACAAGCACGGCCGCCGCCCCGCCGAACTCTCCGGCGGCGAGCAGCAGCGCGTCGCGGTGGCCCGCGCGGTGGTCCTGCGGCCGCGGCTGGTGTTGGCCGATGAACCCACCGGCAATCTCGATCCCGAAACGGCCGATGGCGTGCACGCGCTTTTCCATCACCTCAACCGCGAACTCGGGATCACGCTGGTGATCGCGACCCATAATGAGCGGCTCACGCGCAGCATGGGGCGCACGCTCCGGCTAAAGGACGGCGGATTGATCGAGGAACCGGGCTGACCCGCCGTCCGTGGGCGAATCGGATGTGCGCGTAAACCCGCGAATCGCCGCAAACGCGGGTGCTTCCCTCCCCTATGCACAGTTATCCGGCCGGTTTGTTTACTTCGCATAGCCGATTGGTTAGCGTGGTGCCGCTTCCGACGGACAGGTGACGGTGAAACCGGGAAAAGCGCAAATTAGCGCAAAGCGCGGCCTTCTATTATGGCTTCTGCTGTTGGCCTTCGCGCTGTCGGCGGGGTCGGTGCGGGCGCAATCCAGCGCGCCCGTGATCTCTCAGATCCAGATCGTCGGTAATCAGCGCGTCGAAGCTAATGCGATAAAAATTCATATCGCCTCGCAGTCCGGCCAGCCGCTCAACGAGACCCAGGTCGACGCCGACGTAAAGGCTATCTACAAAATGGGCTTCTTCGAGCAGGTCTCGGCCGAAGTCGAGCCGGTGGCCGGTGGCACCGCCAACGTGCTGGTGTTCCGGGTCAAGGAGCGGCCCTTTATCACCGACGTGCGTGTCACGGGAATGAAAAAGATCAAGGCCAACAGCGACGAAGCGGTGGCTGCGGTCAAGCTCCATGATGGCGCCATTCTCGATCCGCTGCTGGTGTCGGACACGATCAAGGGGCTACGCGATATCTACCAGGCCAAGGGCTACCTCGACGCAAACGTCGTCTTCGACACCATACGCGAGCCCGACAATAGCGCGATTGGCATCTTCAGGGTGACCGAGGGTCCCCTGGTCGAGATAAGCGCGGTCGATTTCGTCGGCAACAACGCTTTTTCGGCCCGCCGGCTGCGCCAGCTGATGGAGACGCGCAAGCATAATATCCTGAGCCGCTTCTGGGGCACGGGCGTGCTCGATCGCTCCAAGCTGAGTGACGACATCGACCGCATCACCGCCTTCTATTACAACCACGGCTTCCTGCAGGTGCATATCGGCGAGCCTGCGATTACGCGCCACGACGACTCGCTCGTCGTCACGATCGATATCGACGAGGGCCCGGTCTTCAATGTGGGCAGCGTCGACCTCGGGGGCGACCTGAAATATCCGCGGCCGGAGCTGGCGAAGGAGCTCGCCCTGAAACCCAAGGCCGTCTTCAACGGCACCACGATGCAGCATGACGTGCTGACGCTGTCGGACTTCTATTCGAACCGCGGCTATGCCTTCGTCAATGTCGATCCGCAGACGCAGATCGATCCCAACGCACATATCGTCAATATCACCTACGCGATCACGCCCGGCAATGAGATTCTGGTCAACCGCATCCGCATCACCGGCAACACCAAGACCTCGGACAAGGTTATCCGCCGCGAACTGCAAATCCAGGAACAGGAGCCCTACTCCTCCGCCGAAATCCAGGACTCGAAAAAGCGGCTCGACCAGCTCGGCTTTTTTCAGAGCACGCGCATCTCGACCACGCCCTCGACGCAGCCCGATGACATCGACCTCGACGTAAACGTGCAGGAGGCCAACACCGCCTCGTTCCAGGTCGGCGGCGGCTACGACAGTCTGGCCGGCGTCTTCGGCTCATTCACGCTCTCCAACTCGAATCTTTTCGGCGGCGGCCAATCGGCTGCGTTCAACGCCGAGATAGGCTATCTGTTCCAGGACTTCACGATCAGCTACACCGAGCCGTGGTTTCTGGACATGCCGCTCAGCCTGAACGTGCAGCTCTTTGACGACACCCTCTACCTGTTCAGCTTCAATCAGAGTTCGACCGGATTCACGATCAATACGACCTATCCGCTCGCGGAACTCGGCCTCAAGAGGATTGGGCCGTTGTCCCTCGACGACGTTACCGCCGGTCTCGGCTATCAGTTCGAGAGCGTCGGAATCACCGGGCTGGCGCCGTTCACGACTTTCCAAATCCAGGAGGCCAAGGGCTTCAGCCGGGTCTCTGAGATTATGCCGAGCCTGCGGCGCTTCACGATCGACAACCCGGTCGATCCGCGCAGCGGCTCGGTGCAGAGCCTCAATCTTGAAGTGGCAGGCCTGGGCGGGGTGCCCTTTCTCAAGGGCGTCGCGCACGTCCGATGGTTCATCCCGTTCATCCAGAGCCAGCAGTGGGGCGATTGGGTCAATTCGCCCAGCGCGACCTTCGGCATGGGCACCAACCTCCAGAGCGGTACGGGCGGCGAGTTGCCGCTTTTCGAGCGCTTCTTTCCCGGCGGCCTCAATGGCGGTGGCGATGTCCGCGGCTACGAGCTGTATTCGTTGGGCCCGCAGATAACCGAGTTCAACCAGTTCGGGCAACCGTTCTCGGTCGAGCAGATCGGCGGCAGCAAGGAACTGCTGTTCAGCGACGAGGTAACCTTCCCGCTGCTCGAATCGCTCGGACTCAGGGGCGAGGCCTTCCTCGACGCGGGCCAGGCCTATCTGCTGCACAGCTCAATCAGCGTCAGCAACCTGCAGTATGCCTACGGCGTGGGAGTTTTCTGGAAGTCGCCTTTTGGGCCTATCAGCGTCGATATTGCGCGTCCGATTAATCCGCGGCCCAACGATCAGAACTGGGTCTTCGATTTTGGCGCGGGCGCCCCGCTCTAGCGAGTTGCACCGGCTTTTAGCGTATATTGAGCAAGCGAGTTTTGAGCGCCCGCCCCGGTTTTTCCGAAGAGCGGCGCGATTGCGGATTCGTAGCCCACGGGAGGAATGTCGGTACTAATGAGGCAAGCTGTGATTGTTGGCGTGATGTTGCTGGCGATGGCGGCCGCGGTGCCGGTCCATGCCGATGTTAAGCTCGCGTACGTCGATCTCGAACGCGCGCTTAACGATTGCCAGGCAGGCAAACGGGCGAAGGCCGATTTCCGCGGACGCATCGACGCGGTGCAGGCCTCGCTCGAGCGCCAGCAGGCCGAGGTCCAAGCGCTCAAGGACGAGCTTCAAAAGAAGGGCATGCTGATGCAGCCCGACCAGCGCCAGAATCTCGAGGACGAATACACCGCCAAGCTGCGTGATTTCGAACAGAGCTACAAGAACGAGCGCGACGAACTCCGCCAAAAGGATAACGAGATGACCGGGGCAATCATCCGCGACCTCGCCACCGTCGTGCGCGAGATCGGCGAGAAGGACGGCTATACCCTGGTGTTGGAGAAAGGCGGATTACTGTGGGGAATCCCTTCGATCGACATCACCGACGAGGTCATCCGGACCTACGACGGCATGAACGTGAAGGTTGGCTCGCTGGCGTCCGATCCGCGCTGGGCCGGCCCAGCCCCCTCAGCCGGCGCTCCTGACGCGAGCGACGCCGGCGGTGCTTCCGGCCGTTCGAGCATCTCGCGCTAGAGTTTGCTCCATGGGCGCTGACATCAGGGCGCGATCTCTCGACCATCTGCTCAAGCGGTTGCCCCATCGCTATCCCTTTTTGATGGTCGATCGGGTGCTCGAAATTGATGCGGATCGGGTGCTCACGTTGAAGAACGTCTCGATCGACGAGCCTTTCTTCGCCGGTCATTTTCCGGACGAGCCCGTGATGCCCGGCGTCCTCATTATCGAGGCGCTGGCGCAATCGGGCGCGTTGCTCGCGATGGGCAAGCCCGACGGCGAGGACCAGCGGCGCGGTCTTTTCGTCCTGACCGGGATCGACAAGGCCCGCATCCGCCGCCGCGTCGTGCCCGGCGATCAGCTTCGGATGGAAGTACGGATACTCAGGTTCCGCAGGCCGATGTGGAAGATGCAGGCGCAAGCCCACGTCGACGGCATTCTGGTCGCCGAAGCGGAATTGTCGGCTATCGAAGTGGCCGAGGAGCGCGAACCATCGCCGCATTGATTCATCCATCGGCCGTCGTCGATCGGCGCGCTCAACTCGATTCGACCGTCGAGGTCGGGCCGGGCGCGGTCGTGGGGCCCGAGGTCCGGATCGGCGCGCAAACGCGGATCGGCCCGCACGCGGTGATCGAGGGGCTCACCACGATCGGCGCGCGCAACCTGATTTTTCAGTTCGCCTCGCTCGGCGCCGCCCCGCAGGACTTGAAATATCATGGCGAACCGTCACGCCTCGAAATCGGCGACGACAATCGTATCCGCGAGTTCACGACCATCCATCGCGGGACCGAGGGCGGCGGAATGGTCACCCGTATCGGCAGTCACGTGCTGGTGATGAACTACGTGCACGTCGCCCACGATTGCCTGATCGGCGACCATTCGATCCTCGCCAATTCCACCGAGATCGCGGGCCACTGCGTAATCGAAGAGTGGGTCGTCACGGCGGGCATGTGCGGCGTCCATCAGTTCAGCCGCATTGGCGCACACGCGATGCTGGCGGCGGGCTCGAAGGTCGCCCAGGACGTGCCGCCCTACTCGATGGTCGCGGGCGATCGCGCGCGGCTGGTCGGCGTCAACACCCTGGGACTCGAACGGCGCGGCTTCGACACCGCGACGATTAGCTCGCTGCGCGCCGCCTTCCGGACCCTCTTCTATTCCAAACTGCTGCGCGACGAAGCGATCGCGCGGGTGCTCGAAGAGCACGGCGCACATCCCGAAATCCACCGCCTGCTCGACTTTATCCGCAAATCCGAGCGCGGCGTGGTCGGCCGCGGCCGCGGATAGACTAGCGCGTTGGCTCAGGCAACCGTGGATAGGATCGGCATTATCGCGGGCAACGGTGTCTTCCCGCTCGAACTCGCGCGGGCGGCGCGCCGGCGCGGAATCCGCGTGATCGCGGTCGCACATCAGGGCGAAACCGATGAAGCGCTCGCACCATTGTGCGACGAGATAACCTGGATTCGCGTCGGTGAGCTGCAAGCCATGATCGACGCCTT
>Ga0307372_10006896_pt1 | contig 16451 bp, 12 predicted proteins | sample OX1MG_FD_202533 | JGI IMG/M metagenome (GOLD analysis project Ga0307372, IMG submission 202533) | Soil microbial communities from Risofladan, Vaasa, Finland - OX-1 | ecosystem: Environmental > Terrestrial > Soil > Coastal area > Acid sulfate soil | place: Finland: Risofladan, Vaasa | collected... | reverse complement strand
GACCGGCCAACATGTTCAACCTCCCTGCTAGCACCCGATCGCGCGGTTCCCTCCCGCGCGGATATCCAGGCATGAAACTGGCAGGAAGAAAAACCTGTGTCAAGACCGAATTTTCAACACCCTAGCGCGAGAGGAGTACAAGCGTTTCGATAGGTCGTTGGAGCTTTCGGAATCGCTGAAATTGGTCCAGCCTGGCCAGTTCGCAGTCGGGCACTTGGGGTGTTCGCCGCAAAGCCGAGCGCTGCTTACCGACTTCAAGAAGTTGTTCCTGTACCGCGACGCGCGGGACGGACTGGCATCGTTTCTGCGTTTTCATGCCGACACCCAACGCGAGGGTCCGCGGACGCGCGCCTGGAGCGATTTGCCTGAGGGCCCGGAAAAAATGCTCCGTTTCCTCGACCACCTGGGCGAGTCGTACTTCAACATGTGCCTGCCGATGGGTGATTGGGTCGACCAAACCGATATGTTCAAGGTGTCGTTTGAAATGCTGTACGGTGACGACGGGGCGGATGCCCGACGTCAAGCGATGGAAGCCCTGTACGCGTTCCTGGAGATCTCAGAACGGTCGATCTCTCCCGACGAGCTGGTGACCGGGGCCATGCGCTGGCCTACCAAGACCTGGTCGGGCCGAAGGACCGAGCGCGAGATCTACTGGAATGACGAAGTCGAGGCGCGGTTCCGCGAATTCGGAGGCCACGAGCTCAACGAGCGGCTGGGCTACGGTCGCGCGCCGGCGCAGGCGTTCCGGCCATAGCCCCGTCTATCGCTCGCGCGGATTCCCGGCGCGGGATCGTATGGCCCCTTGGAAACCTGCCCCACGTTCAGGCGACGCGCAGACGGTTCGCCGCCGCCTCGCCGTCGGCGGCACGCGGCGAGCGTTTGGTTTGCAGGCTGGCGTGAATGATTTGCGTGCCGGGCGCGTTGACCTCGACGGGGATGGTTTCCAGGTGGCCCAAGGCCGCCGTCACGGTTTCGCGGCGTTCGGGCGGAACGAAAAAAAGGATGAATCCGCCGCCGCCCGCCCCCAGCAGTTTCCCGCCCAGCGCCCCGGCCTCCAGCCCTTGGCGGTACGTCGCGTTGATCTGATCGTTGGACACCGAGTCACACAGCGAATTCTTGAGCACCCACCCTTCGTGCAGCAACGTGCCGAATTGGGCCAAGCTCTTGCCGCCCGCCAGCAGGTCGTAGCCTTCGTCGACCAGCCGCCGCATCTGGTTCAGGCGCGAGGTGTTCTGCTCGATTTTCTTGATCTGCCCCGCGGCCACCGTACTGGCCCGGCGTCGAATACCCGTGTAGACCAGGAGCAGGTGCTGCTCGAACTCTCGCAGCCGTTCGTCGGACAGCGGCACGCGGTGGACCATGATATCGCGGGTCGTGTGGAACTCGATCAGATTGAAGCCGCCCATCGCGGCCAACGTCTGGTCCTGGCAGCCGACCGATTCGCCTAGCACGTCGCGTTCGATCTCGATTGCCTGGTAGGCCAGTTCGAGCGGATGAACCACGCGGCCCTGGAACGCAGATAACGCGTTGAGCACACCGACCACGAAGCTCGACGACGTGCCCAGGCCCACCGACGAGGGTAGCTCGGCCATACAATCGATTTCGATGTCCTTGGTGATCCCCGTCCACCGCAGGCACTCGCGTAACGGAGCGTGCTGGATCGCCTCAATGTTGGTCACACACTCGACCTGGCGATAGGCCAGACGAATCGAGTAATCGAACAGGTGCGAGTAGAAATGCGTTGCCGCCAGGTAGTTGGCTTTGTCGATCGCCGTGCCGAGGACCGCCCCGCCGTGCTTGCGGAAATACTCGGGATAGTCGGTGCCGCCGCCGAAAAAACTGACTCGGCACGGCGTTTTGCTGATGATCATGATTGGTCACTTGTCATGGGTCACTTGTCATGGGTCACTTGTCATTGGTCACTTGTCATTGGTCACTTGTCATCGTGGCATCCACCAACAAATGACAAGTGACGATGGACAAATGACTCCCCATCGACATTTTCTTGAATGAACCGCTCCGCCTCGCGCACGCTTTCGGGCGTGCCAATGTCGAGAAACGGTCCCTGCACGGCCAGCACGAGCAGCTTTGCTCCAGCGGCCAGCCAGGCCGGAAAGGCATCGGTCTCCAGACTCAACGACACGTCGGCCGGAAGCGCGTCGAGGAGCCGGCGCTTGAGGAAATAGACTCCGGCGTTGATCAGGACCCCGGCGTTGATCACGCCACCCGTGTTACTCAAACTTCCCGGCCGCTTCTCGCGAAAGCCCGTCAGGCGGTCGCCGGAACCCACGTCGAGCGTGCCATAACGCGCCGCGTCGTCGACTTGCACGCCCACCACCACGCCGTCCACGTCGTCGCGGTCCAGCAGCGGCCAGGCGCCGCGCAGGTCGGCCAACACCAGCGAATCGCCGTTGACCACGACGAACTCCTCGGCGTCGTGAACGGCTTGCGCCGCGAGGCGCGCGCCGCCGCCGGTTCCCAACGCAGACGTTTCACGGACAGATTGCACGTCGAGGCCACCAGTTGGCCGCTGGTCCAGATAGGCTTCGATGACATCGGCCAGGTGGCCCACCGACACCATCGCGCGGCGTAGCCCCTGGACGGCCAGGCGTCGCAGTACCCACTCGATGAACGGTTTGCCGGCCGCGGGTATCATGGGCTTGGGTAGGTTGGGATAGAGCGAGCCCAGCCGCGTACCTCGGCCGCCCGCGAGAATGATCGCGGCGGGGAGCGCAGGGAGCGATTGCGGATGAGGCGTCATTGGTCTTTGTCTCCTCGCAGCAGCGTCACCAAGCGAACCGCATTGTGCCGCTCGCGCCATGCCGCGGACCATGCCCCGTTGGCGTTCGTCTCCCTTTCGCGGTCTGTCGCGAGCTCGCGAATCAGCGCCGGCACCTCCGTCAAGCGGCGGTAGACTCGGCCGGCTCCGGTAGGTAGCTCGCGGGCCATCCAGGTGTCGGCGGGTACGATCACATGTACGCCCGCCGCCAGCGACTCGGCGAAAACGCCCGAACTCCGCGCGGCGTAGGCCGCCGCGTCGTAGGGCAGCAAGGTCACTTGGCTCGATGCCAGTAGCTCGCGATAGGCAAGCGATTCAAGAGGCTGCTCGATCAGCGTCACACCACGATTTGCAAGGCGAGCCAACTCGGCGCGCGCGGCCAGTACCTCGGGTTCGATGACTGGCACGGTCGTGTGCGACTGGAATCGGAACGCAAACCGCCGGCGATCGTCCGGGTCGTCGGACAAGGCCGCCACGATGTCCGGCAGGTGGTGGAACCCTTTTTCGCACCGTGCATCGCCGAGATAGACGGCCTGGCAACCATCGCCGCCGCGAGACACCGCGCGCGGCGCCGCGGCGGTGTGAGGAATGGGGAGCGTGGCGAAGCGGCAGCCGGTGGTCCGTTGGTACGCGCTAGTAAGATCTTGGCTATCGGTCCAGAAGCGGACCTTGGCGGGCGCGCGCAAATCGCCGAGCCCGGCTACGGATCGGCGGAGCGCGTCGAGCCGGTGTCCGGAGGGCACGTCGCGCCGTAAGAGCAGGTGCCAAGTGGCAGCCGTCCACTGTGGCGTCGTGCGCAGGAGTTGGTTGATCCCGGCCAGTTCGGCGGGCGAAACCGATGGCGCGAAGATCACGTCTCCCGCGGTGATGTCCAGCCGTGCCAGCGCACGGCGCGTATCGCGAATGAACTGCCGACGCCGAAGGAAGGCGTGTGCGCCGCGTGCCAGGCGGGCCCAGGCCGGCTTGCGGGGCAGGTTTCCAAGCGGCCATCGCGGGGTATGGTCTATGGCCTCTTGAAAACCTGCCCCACGAACCCTGGCGTAAACCCTGCGTTGCCAGGCCGGTGCTCCCAGGTGAAACCAGTAACCGTACCTGTAGGCTGGGACCATTGGCCAAGGGGTCGGTTTGGGTAGAGCGAACTCGCGGTTGGCCACAAGCCAAGGCTGGTATCCGGCTTGATGTGCCGCATCGAGCACATGCCGCGCATATTCATAGTGGTGCCCCGCGAAATCCAGCAGCGACGGGTCGAGCAGTATGAAGCGGGTCATGACCGGTCAGGCGGCCCCTTTCGACGACGAAGGTGTTGCAACCTGTTGCGTCCGCGGAAAGTGGATCTCGCCTGCCTGTTGCTTTGGTGTGGCCGTCCCGGCTGCCTGCCGTTCTGGTGCGACCGTCCCCGCTGCCTGCGGCAGGCGGGACGCCTGCTCCACAAGTGCGTGTTTGCGGAACCAGTCGACCGTCGTGGCGAGACCCGCTTCGAGCGGCGTCCGCGTGAAGCCGGGCAAGTACCGACCGAGCTTGCGGACGTCGAGGAATTTCGACCGGGCGCCGACGTAGCGGGATGTGTCAAACTCGATCTTTCCGAAGTCGTACCCGACATGGCGGCAGATCAACTCGGCGAAACAGCGAATCGAGTGCTCGTCGCCGGCTCCCACATTGATGAGATCGTTGTCGACGCCCTCAGCCAACCGTACCGCCGCGTCGACGAAGTCGTCGATGTACACCAGCTCGCGCGATTGGTGGCCGTCGCCCCAGAGCACGACCGGCTCGCCCAGCAGTTTGCCGCGCAGAATCTTGCGAATCAGGTCGAAGATGAAGTGCATCTGCCGGCCGTCGGTGTGATAGCCGGGACCGTAGAGCGTCGAGGGCACCAGGCACAGGTACGTGAGGCCGTACTGCTTGGCCATGGCCAGCAGGCCCACGTAAAGCATCCGCTTGGTCATCGCATAGGTGAACAAACTGTCGATGGGCGGCCCGTCGAGATAGTTCTTCTCGACCAACTCGTTGCCGGGCGAATAGGCGCAGCTCGTGCCCATCGCGATCAGCTTGGCCCGCGGCTGCCGCTCTTGCCACCAGGCGAGAACCTGGGTGTTGATCTGTTGGTTCTTGATCCACTGTTCGGCCGGATGGTGCAGGCAAAAATCGCCGGCCTGCGTCCAAGCGGCCAGGTGGTAGATGCGTTCAAATCGGCAGTCGTCCCACAGGCTCAGCGCCCCTTGGCGCGTCAGGTCGCATTGGCGGCTGCCTAGCCCCGTCACGTCGTGCCCGTCGGCCTTCAGCCGCGCGCACAAAGCAGTGCCCAGGAAGCCCGTCGCGCCGGTGACCAGGATCTTCATACGTAGACGTCCTTGGGATTGACCGGAAAGTAGAATTCGACTCCGCGTTCGACGAGGTGTTGGTTGTTGGCCAGGATTTCCTGCTTGAAGTTCCAGGCCAGCACGTAATAGATGTCGGGCGGGGCGGCGAGCTCGCGCTCGATGACGACCGGCACATGCTGGCCGGGCGAGAACAGCCCGCGCCGCAATTCGTTCTTCTCGACCAGACAGTCGAGGTACTGCTGGCCGATGCCGAAATAGTTCAAGAGCGTGTTCCCCTTCACCGGGGCGCCCATGCCGAAGATCGTCTTGCCCAGGCGCTTGGCGTCGTCGAGGTAGGCCAGGTTTTCGATTTTCATTCGCTCGATGCGGCGGCCGAACTCGTGGTAAGTGGCCAGCTCGTTGGCCTGATGCGCGTCTTCGGCGGCGCGTAGATCCGCAAGCCGCGGGCTGACCGGGCGTGAGCCGGCGTGCGTTACGAAACCGATGATCGAACCGCCGTGGATCGGCGCCAGGTAGGCGTCGAACATCGACAATTCGTGCCGATTCAAGAGCACCTCGATCGTCGCCAGATTGTAGTACAAGAGGTGCTCGTGGTAGATCTGGTCGAAAGCCAGGTTCTCGACGATCCGTTTCATGTACAGGAATTGCACGACGAACACGCCGTCGTCGGCCAGGCATTCGCGGATGCCGTCGGTCACCGAGTGCAGCTCTTCGAGGTGGAAGAACACGCCGGCGGCGTTGATCACGTCGAACTTGCGGTTGAGGCGGCGGGCCACGTCGAGGTTGAAGAACTCGTTGAGCGTGGCGATCCCCGCCTCGTTGGCCAGCCTGGCGGTGGTCTTCGACGACTCGACCCCCAGCACGTCGTAACCCAGTTCTCGGAACTGTTTGAGCTGGGTGCCGTCGTTGGAACCGATGTCGAGCACGGCCTTTCGTAGGCGTCGGCCGACGAACCGCTCGTCGACCTCCTGGGCGATGCGGCGGAAGTGCTCGCCGAGCGACCGTGTCACGCCCGACAAGTACGTGTGGTCGCCGAACATGATCTCCTTTTTGACGGTGAAGTCGAGCTGCGCGGTGGCGCAGTCGCGGCAGTACACCACGCGCAATGGGTAGAGCGGCTCGCGACCGACGTCTTCCGCGCGCAAGAAATGGTTGCACCAAGGCTGCGCGCCCAGGTCGATGGCCGGATCCAAGCGGGTCGAGTCGCAGACGCGGCAGTTCATGCTACGGCCTCGAATGGTTTGACTTCGGTGGGGAAGGGTAACGAGCCGGTGCTGGCGTCCATCAGTACGGCGAGCAGTTCGTCCATCCGCCTTGCGTAGGACTCCCGGCTGAAATGGGTCTGAATGTATTCCATCGCCTTACGGCCGTACGACTCGCGCAGTCCGCTGGACGCGCATAGATCGCGAATGCACCTCGCCACCTTCTCCGGCTCTTCCTCGAAACGCAGTTCGATCACGCAGTCACGGCTGTCGTGCAACCCGCGCATGCCCACGGGAGTCGACACCACGGGCTTGCCGTGCCCCAAAGCTTCCAAGGTCTTGATCGAGACGCCCGCCCCCTGAAACAAGGGCACGATCACGATCTTGGACTTGCGGTACAGTGCGTCGAGGTCGTCGACTCTCCCTAAAAGGTCGACTGCCGGGTCGGCCAGCGCCAGCGACTCGCAAACCGAGCCGGCGATCGCCCAGCGGAGCCCGTGCCGCTTGAGACGCGGACGGAACACATGCTCGTAGAACCAATTGACTCCCTCGATGTTCGGCGGGTGTGGACAACCGATGAAGAGCAAATCGTAAAGGTCATCCTCGGCGTCCTCGAGTGGCCGATCCGGCGAGGCCGTCTCCACCCCTTGCGGTACGTAACGGAGCGGTGCCGACGAGCGCGCTCCAGCCAGCGAGGCTTCGTCGCGGTTGAGCAGCAGCGCGACGTCAAACAGGTCGTAAAGGTCGAACTCAAGGCGGAGATTCTGTGCGAACAAAGCGGGGCTCTCCCGCTTCGGTTGAAACTGCGTCGACATGATGTCGATCGCCTCCAAGACGCGCTTGGCGCCGCGCGGCAGCAGGTCGAGGAAGGGACTGGAAAAGACATAGTTGAAAAATGCCACGTCGGTCGGCTGTTGCAAGAACGAACGACATTCCGCCAACTCAGCAATCGCCGTATAGCCTGCAAGGTAGTCGAGAAAGGTGTATCGCTCAAAAAGGCCCTGGATCGATGGATAGCGTCGGAAATTCAATACGCATAGTTCTTCCAGCCACGGATAGTGATGTTCAAAGGCGCGACGCTCGCGAGGTCGGTCGTCCGCCCAGAGCAATACGCGCACGCGCATGCCGCGGCTGCGAAAGTACTCCATGTGGCGCGCGGCGACGGTCGCCGCGCCGGAACGGACGGGATGGAAGAAGCCCCAGGGATAGTAGTAAGTGACACGCATCGGATGGCTCTTTGTCAAGGGTGAAAAGTTCGATTCCTCGGACGGCCTCAGCCGGCCAATCGCACTCCGTGCATCTCGGCCGTCGCAACGGTGGGCTCGGCGACGATCGCCACCGCGTCACGCGTTTCGCGATGGGGGTTGGCGAGCGCCGACGGCAACTCACGCAGCAACCTCGACAGTTCGGCGGCGGTCTTCGTCCAGGTGAAGTTTCCGGCCCAGGCCCGCGCCTCTTCGATCCATCGCATGCGCTCCGAGGGCGTGAGCGACATCGCCTCAGAAATCGCCTCGGCAATCGATACCGGGTCGTAGGGATCGCAATAGAACGCATGTCGCCCTCCGACCTCGGGAAGCGACGAGTTTTCCGAGCAGACAACGGGCACGCCGGCACTCATCGCTTCCAGCACCGGGATGCCAAACCCCTCCCAGAGCGATGCGAATACGAACACGTCACACGACCGCAGCAAGTCGCCGATTTGGGAGTCGGATACATAGCCTTGGTACTCGACGCGCACATTGCGGCTGGCCTGCTGTTCGAGAAAGGAGTACGGGTAATGGTCGGGACGTTCACCCATGAGCACCAGAGTGATCGGTTTATCCTGGAAGTGGTTCGCCAGGTGCTGACAGGCGCGCAACACGCCCGCCTGGTTCTTGCGGGGTTCCAGCTCGCCGATCATCGCGACGCGAATGCCGCGGGAGCGCCTCCTTGCCGCGCGACGCCGGCCCGACACACCACGCGGCAAGAAACGTTCGCGGTCGTGCCCTAGGTGAATCAGACTGGACTTCGAGCGGCTGTTAGGAAAGAACGTGTGCAGATCCTGTTCGCTGGACCGCGAGATGCAAAGCACGACTGCGGCGCGGCTGGCCATCTTTCCGGTTTGACAATAGTGCTCGCCGGGTCTCCAGCCCGCTCCCTCGTGGATCCGAAATGGGATCGCATCGAAAAACATCCCGACCAACTGGCAGTCGAACAGTTCAGTCGGCCAATCCCAGATTGCGTCGTAGCACTCAAAACTGAGCACGATGTCCAAATCGTGCAACGATACGTGATCAGACTCCGGCGGCGCGACGGCGTCCGGCGCCGCAACGACCGGGGCTGAATGGCCGCGGTGCGGCGCGTCCGTGAAGGCGGCCGGTGGCGACGCGGTCGTCGCTGCTTCCCGACGCAGGACGCACCAAACGCGGCGCGCCAATCCCTCCAGGCCCAGGCGCCGGACGAGCGGCTCCAAGGCGGGCCTGAACGGTGCGACCCCATGACCAGCGATGCGCAGAGCGAACTTTGCCGGCCGCCGCAGGCCCAGCCGGACCAATACGCGCTTCAGCCGGGAAACCGCGAAGGCCGAAAGCCTGGCGGCCCAGCTCGCCGGGATCGGTGCTCGTTCCTTTCGGCCCGATGACGCTGGAGCCGTCGCGAGCGGGTTCCACTCCAACCATTGGGACAACTCCCAAGACTCGAAGACCACGTCGTTGTGATCGAAGCGCGGGTCGGAAATTGCCAGGAACTCCAAACGCGGGTCGGCGACCAGGCACTCGGCGATGGCGCGCGCGGCACGGACGGCACCGCGCGGCGCGTGGTGGTGCAGCCGGCAAAGCGGAATGCCAACACGCCATTTCCTGTTGGTGTGCTCGGGCGTCACGATGATTCCTCCGGGTTCGAAGTCTGGATGCGTCCAGCCGAGTCGCTGATCACCTCTAGGCCGCTATCTTGCGAGTCGCGCAGTGCGCCTGCCGCTCGATGAATTCGACGACGAGCCGCACCAATCGCTCGGGGTTATGGAATTCTCGCCAGTGCCGTGCCCTGGACTCCGCGCCGGCCGCGAAGCGTGCATGGTGCGAGATCAGGTGCAGCACCTGCCGTGACAGGTCGTCGACGTCCTCCGGATTGAAGGTGACGCCGCTCCCAAAGGTCGTCACCTGCCGCGCCATCCATGTGCCCTTCGGCACGACCAACAGCTTGCCCATCGCCATCGCCTCGGACAGTATTCCGGACGTATGCGCGTGGTAGTTCTCCAGCGTATAGGGGAGCAGCACGACGTCCATCTGCCCCAATAACCGTGCGTATTGCTCCTCGTCGAGCTTGTCAGGGTACATGGTCACCGGCAATCGCGCGAGCCTCGCCCGGACCTGCCGATAGTACGGTGATTTCTGATCGTGGAAGCAAACATGCAGGTGGAACTCCACGTCGCGGCCCTCGGGTGACGCCATAACGCGGCGGACCAGGTAAGGTAGCAGGTGGAATCCCTTGTTCTCACGGGCCTCGCCGAGCGAGCCGAGACGCAAACGAGCGCCCGCGCCGCGGGCCACCGGCGCCGCCGGGAACCCGTGGGGGATTGGCGCCACAACCCAGGAAAGACGATCGTTGATGGTTCGATACTCGTCGACCAACTCCTGCGAGTCGGCCATCAGAAAGATGCGGTCCCGAGCGGGACTCCGATCGATTCGGTCAAACCCAGCCTTGTAGTAGGGGAGCGTCTCGCTTCGCAGGTGCGGATTCGGGTGTGCTGTGAAGTGCATCACGAGCACGACGCAAGGACGCCGCTCCGGCGGTAGCGACTCCAACCAATCGACCATGCCAATGAGCGCCCAGTGTCGGAGCGTGTTCAGGAATACCACATCTCGCCGGCCGATGTTGTACCAGCGCGTCGCCATGTCGAGGTCGTCGCGCAGGGCCCGGTTGTGAACGACAAAGGTCTCGTCATGGACACCGAATCTCACGTCGCACGAGCACTGGAACAGCGGTTTGATGTCGTGAGCGGCCCGCAATTCAGGATCCACCGCTCGGTTCCCCAACAGCACGGTTTGGTAGCCGAGCCGCTGCGCCGGAGCGATCAGCGAGCGCAGGTAACTCCAGCAGTGCCCCGATACACTGATCAGCGACGGATCGGCAAGAAAGAAATGCGACATGGTGTCTCTTTTGCGATGCATGGCTCTGGGTGCCGCCGATTGGCCAACGTCCCACCCGACGTGCGCGCCTCGTGGCAGGTTGAGGTTCGGTTCAGGCCGCCTCCGCTGCGACCAACGCGACGCGCGCCGGCGCAGCTTCGACAAGGGCGCGACCGGTCAGGGCCTCGACCAGCGCTCGGGGCGAGTGTCTCGCGCTCCATGCCGACCGATGCAGCTCAGCTTGCCGGTGGTATTCCTCGTAGCGATCGACCAGCCTGCGCACGCTGGCGACGAAAGATTGGAAGTCGACAAAAGTTTCGCCTGTGCCCGGCGGCTGCTGGCGCGACATCCAGCTCTGCGCTGGGACGACCGTTGGTTTCCCAGCCGCGATGGCTTCCGCCAGCGTTCCCGAGCTCGCCGCCCGGTAGCGGTTGCGATCGTACGGCAACAGCACGACGTCGGCCGCGGAAACGAGGCGATAGTATTCCCTGGATGTCAAGGGGCCGTCGGCGCCGACCAATTCGACATGGCGCGGCAAATGCTTGCGCAGCCGCTGCATGGCCAAGGCGCTTTGTGGGTTGTAGTGCGGTGTACCGACGGTGGCCTGCAACGCCAACCGCACGCGTCCGGGACGGACATAGTCTCGCATCAAGTGGTCCACCAACCCCGGCAGCCAGTGAAAGCCCTTCTCGTCCCGAACGTCGCCGAGAAACGCAAGGCAAAGCGGCTTGTCCGTCCGCGGCGAAGGGACGATCAGCCCCGCGCGGAACGGAATCGGCAGCACACCGAATTTCCAGCCGCTAACGAACTCGAAATCGCGGGACAGCTCTTCCGTGTCGGTGTAGAAGCGAATGCGGTTCGAGGTTCCCTGTCGCTCATGGAATGAAAAGAAGCCGCGATGAAGGCGGACGACCGGCGAGTGTTCGAGTTCGTCCTCCTCCGGTTCCACCTCGAACAGTGGGTGACGGAATTCCAGATGAAAGGTAGGGCACCTCGCATCGCCCAAGCGTTGGGCTACCAAGCCGACGGCCAGCACCTCGCGGGCGTGCGCCGTGGACAGCAGCACATGGTCGTCCGGGCCGGCGCCGCTGATGGCCAGTAGCCGTTCCAAATCGCGTTTGAAGATCAGTGCATGCTCGATTTCGTGGGCCAGATTAAGCGGAGCGAGTTCGCGAAGCGCTTTTTCAAGGCAAGGTCGTTCCGCCGGCTGCTGGAGGCCCGCTGCCACGGCTGGGCCGTGGGAAACGAAATCGAAATGGTCCGAAGCATTGGTAATTCGCAATCGCTCAGCGATTTGACGCATCCGCGCCCGAATCCGCGGCTGGTGGTCTGGTCGGAAGGCAGGGGGGACGCATTGACGCGCGGCCGTTCGGACGAGTAAGCGTCCACCGTCGTACAGAAAGGGGGGCAAGAAATAATAGGCGGCCCGGTGCGAGCCCCAAAGGGCCTTGCGGAAAAACCATCGCCCGCGATCGAGCGCCTGCCGCAGCCGGCGATCGGTCTCAGGCGGGGCCGTCGGTGCCGTCGTCGAAAGCGACGTGATCCGGCTAGCCAGGAATTCTCGAACCGTCGCCTGGCCGTGACGGACGGCCTTGATGGGTACGCATGGTACGGAGTACGGCTCGAGCCGCGCCCCGCCCAGGTCGGGGGGAGCGGCTGCCGGCTTTGCCATCCAATGGTCGGTGCAAAAGATCGGATGAGCTTCGAGCCAGTCCGGAAACAGATCCGTGCGGCATTCCACATGTGTCGCCACCACGGGGCGCCAACCAGCCTCACGCGCCGCTTCCGCGACCGACACCGCCGTCTCGTAGTAATGCCCGCTCATGTCGCGAAGGGCATTGTTCAAAATGATGAACTGACGATCCAAAGTTACCTCCCTGCCAACGATCTTGTTCACCCGACGTTCCCATACCGTCCGTTGCGGATGATCGCGTAGCCCTTGATCAGTTCGCGAATGCCGGCATCGAGCGAATGGGCCGGACTATAACCCGTCGCTTCGACTTTGGCGTTGGAGACGATGTAATCGCGTTTGTCTGGATCTTCGCCAACCGGCGCTTCGAGGAACACGAAGCCGGCTACGTGCTGGGCGATCTTGGCGCACAACTCGAGCTTGGACAGGTTCGCATGGCTCAAGCCGACGTTGTACGCCTGGCCTCGCATGCCGTCGAAGTGCTCGACGGCGTGCAGGAAGGCGCGCGCGACGTCGCGAACGTGAATGTAATTCCGCTTGGCGTGCCCCTCGAACACGGTCACGGTGCGGTCGTTGAGCGCTCGGTAAACGAAATCGTTGACCAGCAGGTCGACCCGCATGCGGGGCGACATGCCGAACACGGTGGCCAGGCGGAACGTGACCGAGTTGCCCGCGTCGAGCACGGCCCGCTCGGCCTCGACTTTGGTGACGCCGTAAAGCGAGATTGGCCGCAGAGAGGTCTCCTCCGTGCAGAATTTTCCCGGCTCGCCGATGCCGTAGCCGCTATTGGTCGTGGGGTAAATGATGCGCTGCTGGGGCGAACGGAGCTTGATGAGCAGTTTGATCGCATCGAGGTTGGTCGAGCGCGACGCCGTTTGATCGGCCTGGCAGGCCGGCGCGCCGACGATCGCCGCCAGAGGGATGATCACGTCGGCGTCACGCAGCGATTTGGCCAGCGTCGCCTCGTCGCGGCAATCGCCGCGGATGACGGAGAATCGCGGCTCGGCGCAGCAGGCCAGGAGCGAGTCCTGGTGGAACATGAAGTTGTCGAGCACGGTCACGGTGTGACCCTTTTCGAGCAAGGCCGGCACCAAGACCGATCCCAAATATCCGGCGCCGCCGGTCACGAGAATTTTGGACATGAGCGTGTTTTCCTCCATGAAGGTGGCATGCACCGCTTCGGCGGGCGGCGTATTTTTCCCGCCGTTGGCATTGTCGCTTGCGCGGCCTTCCTGGCTCGACCGGTTTCAACGACTCGCTTCAAGGCTACGATGCGAAGACGAGGACGACTCTGTAGGGAACGCCCTCCGTGGCGTTCCGTTTCCTGCCATTCGACGTCGCACCCGCTTCACGGAACGCCACGGAGGGCGTTCCCTACAGAATCAAAACGGAGAGCGTTCGCCACAGAATCAAATACGACGATCCTGGTATTCCGGGTCGTTGAACTGGTTCGGGGCGAGTTGTAAACGATTCGCTTGGACGTGACAATGCGAGTTTTCAGAACATTCTCGCCGACCGTCAACGGGGCAAGTTGGGCAGTTGCAGGTTCTGGGAATGGGCAAACCGCGTTCCGCCTCGACCACTCCTTGGTTGCGAGCCGTCGAAAAATAAATATCGGCGATTTTTCGCTTTGAATGAGGCAAAACCGGAAATTATCTTTCACTGCCACTTTGCCACGCGCCATGCCTCGCCAAGAACTCCTCTTGATACGTGACCCAGCCAGCGACGCGGCGGCGATATTCCAGGCACCTTTCAGGCTGTTTGTCGGCGAGGTTGTCGAGCTCTTCGAAATCGGTCTCGACGTCGAATAGCTCCTCACGCTGGGTGTCGACGTAGTAATGGTATTTGTACGGCCCATCGCGCAATCCGAGTGTCAGTTCGTTGGCGACGCACATGAAGTAAGCCCGCGAGGAGGCGTTCGGCCGGAAGAGGCTGCGCCCTTGCCACTCCTCTGGAGCCGGAATCCCCAGCACGTCGAGCAGCGTGGGGCCGATGTCGACGTGCTCGCCGATCACCGCGCTGCGACGCGGTAGTTGGCCCAGGGAGCGGTGCAAGAGCACCAGCGGCACATGGATGGTTTGCTCGTAAACCGCGAACGCGTGCGTCCATTGGCCGTGTTGCCCAAGGCTCGCGCCGTGGTCGGCGGTGATCGCCACCAGAGTCGAGTCGAGCATTTGGCGACGATCAAGCTCTCCCAGCAGCCAGGCGATCTTCTCGTCAATGCCGCGAATCGAGTTCAAATAGCGGCCTAGCTCCTCGACCTCGACCTCGAAGTCAAACGGTTGCGGCGTGCTCATGCCGGGTTCGTGCGTTTGTTTCACGTAGGCGACGGCGAAGAACGGCCGGTTCGGCTCGGCGTCGATCCAGTTCAAGACGCCTTGATACGTCGCCTCGTCGTTGGCGCCCGCCGAATTGATTGCTTCCCGCGGCAATCCCACCGCCTCGACAAGCTGATCGACGCCGCGATCCAAAAGAAACCGGTCGCATTCGACGGACGACCAATGGCCGGCGGGAGCGTAGCAGGTCCGGTAGCCGCGCTCGTGCAGGATCCGCGGCAAAGCAGGCACGTCGAAAGCGGAGTGCTCGTACACGATCGGCCGCCAGTCGGGATGCGGATAGGTGCTGTGGGTCAAGGCGATCAGGCTCTTGCGGCTCGACGCCACCTGGGCGTAAACATTCTCGAACACCACGCCCCGCTGTGCCGCGAGCAGGTCGAGGTTGGGGGTCGTCGGAAAACGCGAACCTTGCACGCCGAAGAATTCGGCGGGGGTTGATTCGAGAATGATCAAGAACACGTTCCTGGGTCGCTTGTTTTCTGGTAACAAGGGCGCGTTGGCGTGGTGCGAGGCGGCCACGGGCGGACTGCGAAAATCGCCGTCGTCGGTCGCCTCCGGCGAGCATGCGTAGGTGAAAGGATGCTCCTTGGCCAGTTCCACGGCGCAGGAACGCGCGAGGACCCAGTGCGGACTCTGGGCGATCCGTCGTTCCCAAAGGTTCGGCCCGGTCCAGGCGGCGGCGATGTACGAATGGCAGACCGCGCCGTTGATCGCGACCAAGACCACTGTGATCGCCAAGCACCTTGCGCCACAGAGGATCGCCAAACGGTTGAGCGGCCAAGAGCGAGCGGCCCAGGGCGCCAGCGCCACCGCCGCCGCCGCGACCAGCCACAGCTTTGGCAGGCAGGATGCAACCGAAGAGATCGTCACGCCGGGATCGCCGATGAACGACACGACGCGGATCGTAAAGGGGGCCATCGTCATCTCATACATCGAAATGCTAGCCACCGCGTAGATCGCCGCCCCAATATAAAGTGCCACACAGGCCGGTCGCCAAACCCACGCCGTCATGCGCGGCCGGCGCCGCAGCCCATGCGACACGAACGTACATACCACGGTCAGCCCGGTGACGAAGCTCAGGTCGGGCGAGACCACGAGATTGAGCCTCAACAGCCAGCGGCCGAACTCAGCGGGTGTCGACACGGAGAACGGCAAGAGCGCCATCTTGACCAGGACGAGCAGCACGAACAACGCCGAGCCGAGCGCCATGCAGGTCGTGGCTGCGGTAAAGCTTGGACGTACAATCACGACACGCTCCAGGGTGGCGCCAAGCGGCGCACGGGGCTTCGGTGCTTGGCGCGATGGCACGGCAAGGTCGCTGGCCGACATGGCGGAATCCTTTCGTAAGGCGGCCATCGGCCGCAACCAAATGGGAAAACTCCGGTTCATCTGTTGGAGGGATTATTCCGCGGCCCAAAGTAGCGGGCACACAGCGTGTTCCGTCGCCTTCCGCCCTCCGACGTCGACTCGCCGGAGGTTACGGCACACGGAGTGTGCCTACTACTTTGCCGTGTACCACGGCCGCCCGAAACGTGTGTCCCACCGGTGATCCGGCAACGATCCTGACCTTGAAGCGGGGCGTCGAAACTAACAGACTATCCCAAAACCTCCATTGTGGTGCGGGCGCCCCGCCTGCCCGGCGGTTTTGGGATAGGCCCTAATCCGGGCTAAGCGGCGCGCTGGGAGCCGATTGGGTCGGCGGCCGCGGTACTGGTCGCGACGATCGTGGGGGAAACGGCCGTTCGCGTCGTTTGGCGACCACCGACGATCGCGGCCACCACTGCGTCGGGCGAGTGCCTGGCAAGCCAGCTTGCCCGGTGGCTCTCGGCTTGCCGGCGGTAGCCGTCAAAACCGTCGATCAACCGGCGAACCGCTTGAAGAAACGTGTCATAGTCGTCGAACATTTCGCCGCCGCCGGCGGGCAACTGGCGTGCCATCCAGGTGCCCGCGGGCACGACCGCCGGACAGCCGGCCGCCAAGGCCTCGGCCAATGTGCCGGAACTCCCGGCCCGATAACAGC
>Ga0307372_10006894_pt1 | contig 16452 bp, 14 predicted proteins | sample OX1MG_FD_202533 | JGI IMG/M metagenome (GOLD analysis project Ga0307372, IMG submission 202533) | Soil microbial communities from Risofladan, Vaasa, Finland - OX-1 | ecosystem: Environmental > Terrestrial > Soil > Coastal area > Acid sulfate soil | place: Finland: Risofladan, Vaasa | collected... | reverse complement strand
GGTCTCGATGACACGGGTCTCGATGACACGGGTCTCGATGACACGGGTCTCGATGACACGGGCATCGATGGAGCTGGTCTCGATGACACGGAGGAACTGCTGGTCGAGGAGATCTCCATCGATGGGATGTGCGGCGTCTACTGACCCATGGAGTTTGACCCGGCCCGCGCGTACGAGAAGCATCCCCAGGTGGCCATCCGGCCGGAGGCGTTCGGCGGCCTGGCCTACCACTATGGGAACCGCCGCCTCGTCTTCCTCAAGGCGCCGGACCTGGTCGCCCTGGTGGAGTCCCTCGGTGACTTCCCGAGCGCCGCCGAAGCCCTGGCCGCGTGCGTACCCGGACCACGCCGGCCATCGTGCGAGCAGGCGCTGACCAGCCTGCTGGCCTCCGGCGTGATCCGGCCTCGCTGAACAGCCGTGCCGGCCAGCAGACGCTGGCCGGCACACGCTGATCGCCTGGCGCTCAGGACCGCGAGCGTGACTCCGCCAGCGCGCGGCCCACCAGGACCCGTGCCAGGTGCTCGCGGTATCCCCGGTCGGCATTGATGTCCTCGGGCGCGCTGGTCCCGTCGGCGGCATGCGCGGCCGCCGCATCCGGCGCCGCGCCACTGGCCAGCGCCTGCTCGACCGCGGCCGCCCGTACCGGCGTCTGCCCCATGTTGACCAGTGCCACCGCGTCGCCCTGCACCGCGACGCCGACGATCGCCCAGTCGATGGCGCGCTTGGTGAACTTCTGGAACGCCCACCCGGCCTGGGCCGGCTTGGGGATGCGGATCTCGGTGAGCAGCTCGCCAGGTGCCAGGGCGGTCTCGAACAGGCCGTGGAAGAAGTCCGCGGCCGCGATCTCCCGGCTGCCGCCGGGCCCGCGCGCGACCAGGGTGGCATCCAGCGCCAGGATCACCGCCGGCAGGTCGGCCGCGGGGTCGGCGTGCACCAGTGAGCCGCCGATCGTGCCCCGGTGCCGCACCTGCGGGTCACCGACCTCGCCCGCGGCATGGGCCAGCAACGGCAGTTCCTGCCCCAGCAGGCCGGAGGTGGCAAGGTCGTGGTGGGTGGTGAGCGCCCCCACCGCGATGTAGCTGCCCTCGTCCCGGACGGACGACAGCTCCGCGAGCCGGCCGATGTCCACCAGGGTCTCCGGCACCGCCAGCCGCAGCTTCATCAGCGGCAGCAGCGAATGCCCGCCGGCCAGGAACTTCGCGTCCTCGCCGCCCTGGGCAGCCAGGTCCAGGGCCTCGTCCACCGACCAGGCCCGCTTGTAGGTGAAGGCTGCCGGGATCACTGGCTGTCCTGCCCTTCGGCCTGGCCGGACGCGGCGAGCACGGCCCGGACGATGTTGTGGTAGCCGGTGCACCGGCACAGGTTGCCTTCCAGGCCGGTGCGCACCTGCTCCTCAGTGGGGTGGGGATTCTCGGCGAGCAGCGAGACTGCCGCCATCACCATGCCCGGGGTGCAGAACCCGCATTGCAGCCCGTGCTCGGCGTGGAAGGCCTGCTGGACCGGGTGCATCTCGCCGCCGGCGGCGGCGAGACCCTCCAGCGTGGTCACCTCACGGCCTTCGGCCTGGGCGGCCAGTACCGTGCACGACTTCACCGACTGCCCGTCCAGCAGGACCGTGCAGGCCCCGCATGACGTGGTGTCACAGCCGATGTTGGTCGCGGTCAGGCCTGCCACATCGCGCAGGAAGTGGACCAGCAGGGTGCGGTCCGCCACCTCCGCGGTGACCGCGCTGCCGTTGACGGTCATACTCACCTTCACTGGCTGTTCCTCGCTTCGCTGATCGCGGCCCACACCCGCGCTGGTGTGGTCGGCATGTCGATGTGGCGGACACCGAGGTGGCTGACCGCGTCGATGACGGCGCTCTGCATGGCCGGGGTGGCACCGATCGTGCCGGCCTCGCCGATTCCCTTGGCCCCCAGCGGGTTGATGGTGGCCGGTGTCTCACTCACCAGCAACTCAAAGCTCGGCAGCTCCGTGGCGGAGATGGCGGCGTAGTCCGCGAGCGTCCCGGTGAGCGGGTTGCCGTCGGCGTCGTAGATCATCTCCTCCAGCAGCGCCTGCGCCACTCCCTGGGCGATGCCGCCATGCCGCTGGCCCTCGGTCAGCACCGGGTTGAGCACCGTGCCAGCGTCGTCCACAGTTACGTGCCGTACCAGGGTGACCTTACCGGTCTCGGTGTCCACCTCCGCGACGGCGACGTGGGAGCCGAACGGGAACGTCGGCGCGCCATCGGTGTAGTGGACGAAGGCCGTCAGGCCCTCGGCCCCGGCGTGGCTGGCCACGTCAGCCCAGGTCCGGCTGGATCCCGGGTCACCGCGGACCTGCCAGAGCCCGGAATCGGTGTTGAGCTCCAGGTCGGCCTCGCTGGCCTCCATCATCTCCGCCGCCAGCTTGCGGGCCTGCTCCTTGACTTCCAGATTGGCCCGGTGCACGGCGACCCCGCCGAGCTGCAGCGAGCGCGACCCATACGTGCCGGTGCCCAGCGGGATCTCGTCGGTGTCACCGTGCTTCACGGTGACCTTGGCCATCGGGATACCCAGGTCAGCCTCGACGATCATGGCCCAGGCGGTGTGGTGTCCCTGGCCGTGCGCGGAGCTGCCGGTGTAGACCATGGCGGTGCCGTCATCGTGCACCTCCACCCGCGCCGTCTCACCGCCGTCCGCGTCGGCCGCGGTGATCTCCACGTAGCTGGCCACGCCGATACCGAGCTGGACTACGTCACCGCGCTCCCGCCGGCGTGCCTGCTCGGCCCGCAGCTCGTCATAGCCCGCGCCGGCCAGCACCTTGTCCAGCGCCCCGATGTAGTCGCCGGTGTCGTAGGTCGCCCCGCAGGGGGTCTGGTACGGGAACTTGTCCGACGGCACCAGGTTCTTCCGCCGTACCGCGGCCGGGTCCATCCCGATCTCGGCCGCGAACAGGTCCATCGCCCGCTCGATCGCGGCCGTGGCCTCGGGGCGCCCGGCGCCACGGTAGGCGGAGATCGGCGTGGTGTTGGTCACCACCACCCGGTACCCGGCCTCGACGTGAGCGATGTCGTAGGGCCCGGCCGCCATCAGGTTGGTGAGGGTGGGCAGGAAGCCGCCCATCCGTGAGTAGGCCCCCGTGTCCTGCACGACATCGAGCCGGTAGGCGAGCACCCGCCCGTCCCTGGTCCCGCCGATCTTGATGCTGTGCCGCTGGGCGCGCCCGTGCGTCATGCCGGTCAGGTTCTCACTGCGGGTCTCCACCCAGCGCAGGGCCCGGCCGATGTGCCTGGCTGCCCAGGCGACGGTGATGGCGTCCCGGTCGAGGCCGACCTTGGCGCCGAACCCGCCGCCCACGTCCGGGGCGACGACCCGGATCGCATCGGGGTTGAGCCCGAACGCGCCGGCCAGGATGAACCGGCTGATCTGCGCGTTCTGCGTGCTCACCCAGACCGTCAGCTTGCCGTCCGCCCACACGGCGGCGGTGGCGCGGCCCTCCAGCGGCACCGGCGCGACCCGCTGGTTCATGATCTCCCGCTCGACCACCACGTCACAGCCCTCGAACGCGGTGTCGCCCGCGGCGTGGTCCACGGGGATATTCGACCCGGCGTCCGGGAAGAGCAGCGTGTCGCCGCTCAGCGCCTTACCGACGCCCACGACCGCGGGCAGCGGGTCATAGTCCACCGAGACCAGTTCGGCGGCATCCTCGCCCTGGTAGGTCTCGTCGGTGATGACGATGGCCACCGGCTCGCCCACGTACCGCACCCGGTCCACCGCCAGCAGCGGCTCCTGCCACACCCCGCCCAGCGGCAGGGGAGCGGCCTCGCTGCCCGGGGGCGGGCCCCCCTCCGGCGGCGGTGGCGGCGGGGGGATGTCGTTGATGTCCTGGAAGGTCAGCACGGCGACCACACCCGGCGCCGCCAGCGCGGCTGAAGCGTCGATGCCGGTGATCATTGCGTGCCCGAAGGGGCTGCGGACGAAGGTGACCCGCGCCGCTCCCGCCAGTTCCGGCACCCTGAGGTCATCCACATAGGTGCCGCCGGCGGTCAGCAGGCGCGGGTCCTCGGTCCGCACAACCCGGGTACCCAGGATGCTCATCTAGCCTCCGTAGCTTGCGACGACCTGTTTCCGAAAGCCGTGCTTGTCACAGCCGTGCTTGTCACAGCCGTACTTATCACAGCCGTACTTATCACAGCCCTGATTCTTACAGCCCTGCTTGTCACAGACATGCCTGTCACCGGGCAGGCGGGCGGCCTGGCGGTGACCGGTCCCTGCGGGTGCGGTACAGCATGCGGTATGGCCCCGCCGCCCGCTACGGCATATCCCACAACGTCCCACCCGCACCATTGTGCTCCGGCAACGACCCGTGTGCGCAAGTCCCCGCCGGGTTTCCTGCCGCTGGTCACGGCAATTTTTCAGGCACTGGCGGCCAGCAGGGCGCCCAGCGTGGCCGGGTCACCCTCGGGTGCCGCCAGTACCACGCCGTCCACCAGCGGCCGCGCCTCCCGGAGCAGGTCGGCTGCCAGTTCCAGGCCGGCCGCCCGGGCACCGGCCAGCCCCGCCCGCTCCATGGTGCGCAGTGCCGCCCCGGGCATGGTCACCTCGGGCACCTCATGGGCGAGATACTCGGCCTCCTCGAAGCTGCGCAGCGGCGCGACCGTGAGCAGGATCGGCACCGGCGTGCCCGCGAGCGCCGCGGTCAGCTGGCGCAGCGAGTCCAGCTCATACTGCGGCCGGGTGATGAGGAAGTGCGCCCCGGCGGCCACTTCGGCCCTGACCCGCTCGGCCTCGGCCGCGCCATCGGCCGCACCGAGGCTGATCCGGGTCCCGATGCAGAACGAGGTGGCCGGGGTTAGCGGCAGGCCGTCCAGGTCCTGGCCGCAGTTCAGCCCCGCGAGCAGGGCGACCAGGCCGAGCGAGTCCACGTCCCAGATCCCGTCCACGGCCGGGTAGTCGCCCAGCACCGGCGGGTTCCCGGTCTCGCAGATGACGCTGCGGATGCCGAGCGCGTGCGCGCCGAGCAGGTCCGCCTGCAGCGTCATGATGGTCTTGTCCCACGTCGTCATCGTGACGATGGTTTCCACGCCGCCGTGCTGCTGCAGGTGGACCGCCATGCCGAGTGAGTCCCGGTGGCCGCGGGGGCCGTCCGGCGGGGCCACCGCGAACAGCTCCACACCCTGCCCGCGCAGGGCCGCCACGGTGCCGCCAGCCCAGCTGCCAGCCCGGCCGCCGGCCAGGCCGCCGGCCGGGCTGGCGGCACCGTCGTCGGCGGCGGGGAGCTGTGCCGCGACCACGAAATCGCGGGCGGCGAGCCGGGCGGCGAGGATGCCGGTGGCCCCGCCCGCCTGACCGCGGGCGGGCCGGCGTGACCGCGGCCGGGTGCTGGCACGGGCGCCCGTCACCGGCAGGTCGGCCAGGCTGGCGGCGGCGGCCTCGATGTGGCCCGGGGTGGTGCCGCAGCAGCCGCCGACCATGGCCGCTCCCGCCTCCGCGAACCGGCGCAGGTAGCGGGCGAAATAGCTGGCGTCGATGCTGAACTCGAACTGCCGGTAGCCGACCTTGCGCGGCTGGCCGGCGTTCGGCTGCGCGCTCACCGGCACGGCGCTGAACCGGACCAGGTCCTCCACCACGGCGAGCATGCGCTGGGGGCCGGTGGTGCAGTTGGTCCCGAGCATCGCGATGGGCAGCTCACTGAGCACCGAGACGACCTCGTACGGCGTTTCCCCGCCGAGAGTCCGCCCGTCGTCAGCGAAGGTGGCCTGCGCCACTACGGGGACGTCGCAGACCTCGACGGCCACCGCCACCGCCTCGGCGAGTTCGTCGAGATAGCCGAACGTCTCCAGGATGAGCAGGTCGACGCCGCTGGCGGCGAGTACCTGGATCTGCTCGGCGAGCACGGCCCGGCGTTCGGCGGCACCGACCTGGCGCCGCCGCCGGGCTGTCACGGCGGGCGAGACCGAGCCGGCCACGAAGACCTCACGGCCGCTGCGCTCGCTCATCTCCCTGGCGATGCCGACCGCGACCCGGTTGATCTCCTCCACCTGGTCGGGGTAGCCGTGACCGGCCAGCCACAGCCGGTTTGCCCCGAACGTGTTGGTCTGGATGATGTCGGCGCCTGCCGCGAGATAGCTCTCGTGGATGGCGGCGACCAGCTTGGGGTCGGACAGGTTGACCTCGGGCAGCGCCCGGTCGAGCGCGCATCCCGCCGCGTGCAGCATGGTGCCCATGGCCCCGTCGCAGACCAGCAGCCGCTGGCCGAGCAGGTCGGTGAATCCGGTCATGGCTCATCCCCCAGCGCGTCCAGGATCTCCAGCGCCACCTGCGTGGTGAGCCGGTCCCGGTAGTTGTCCATCGCCAGCCCGGTGATCTCCTCGATCCGCTTGATCCGGTAGGCCACGGTGTTGGGATGGACGTGCAGGAACCGGGCGGCGCGCTGCGGGCTGCTGTTCTCGCGCAGGTAGCAGGCGAGCGTCGTCAGGTACTCGGCGCGCCGCTCGCGGTCGCCCAGGGACAGGCTGCCGAGCACGTCGGCGGCGAATGACCGCAGCTCCGACAGGTCGGGCACCTGCAGCAGCAGCCGGTGGATGCCGAGATCGGCGAAGGCGGTGACGGTGCCGGTCCGGCCGATGCGGCGCAGGGTCTCGATCGTCCGGTGCGCCTCCTCGTAGGACCGGGTGATCTCGCGCGGGTCGCGGCAGGTGCCGCCGATGCCGATGACGACCTTGGTGTCCGGGAACAGCTCCGCCAGCCGGGTCAGGCAGGTCGCCCCCAGCCGCTGCGGATCGGTGCCGGCTGCCACCAGCACGACTTCCGATTCCCGCGCCGAGATGATCACATCCGGGGCGCGGGTGGCGAAGAAATGCTCGATGACATCGCGGACCCGCTGCCGGAGCGCGTCGGCGTCCTCGGGCATGCGCGGGGCGGGCACGTCGAACGCGACGACCACGACGTTGTGCTCGCGCGTGGGGTCATACCCCAGATGCGCCGCCCACCGCCCGGTGTCGGCGTCGTCCCGGCCCCGGCCCAGCAGCAGGCCCTCCACCAGGTCGTCACGCACCCGGCGGGCGGCGGCCGCGACCACGTGCTCGCGGCCCAGGATCACCCCGCAGATCGTGGCCGCGTGCTCGGTGACCAGCAGGTTCATGTCCTCGCCGCCGCCCTGCTCCGGCGGGTCGAGGGTGATCAGGTGGGCGGGCACCTCGTCCCCGACCAGGATCGGCGCCACGATGATCGCGGGCATCCCGCCGACGCTGGGCAGCCAGAGCGAGCGGTGGCCCTGCCGCGATGCCCGCAGCACCTGGCCAAGCCGCGGGTTGACCAGGGCATCGGCGACCATGACGGCGGCCTTCTCCGGCGGCACTCCCGGCGCGGCGGCGGCCATCACGTCCATCACCGGGCTGACCACAGCCACGGTCGCCGTGATCCGGTCGGCGAGCAGCCGGGTGACGCTGGCCAGGTCCGCGTCCTGCAGCGCCAGGCCGGACAACTGCCGGTAGACCGTCACCAGCTCGCGCAGGACCATGTTCTCCCGGCCGAGGTCGCGCGCTGGGCCGGGTGCGAGTGCCCGTCCCGCGGCCGGGGGGTTGTCGGTCACAAGCGCAGCATAAGGCCGGAATCGGGTGCCGTCCCTGTGGGAGACGACAAACCAGTGGCCTCCCGGTAGGGGGAAATGGCCGGGCCGGCGCCCGCGCCCGGGAGGCGTCTGTACCTGCCTGCGCGTGAACCTTGACAACCGGGTGGCGCGCCGCGCACATTTCAGGAAAGTTAACGAACCGGAAGTTAACGAACCATGGCCAGGGCGGCCGCGCCCCGCTGCCAGGGCCGGACGCATCCACATGGTGGCTCGTCAGGCTGGGAAGGTGGCCTGGATTGCTGGAATACCGGGATATCTACGCCGGTGGCCGCTTGCTGCTGGCAGCGTCCCTGGACGTGGTCACGGTGGCCAACCCGGCCACCGAGGAGATCATGGGCGCCGCCCCGGCCGCCTCCGGGAAAGACGTCGATATCGCGGTATGCGCTGCCCGGCAGGCGTTCGACGTCGGCCCCTGGCCGCGTGCCGACCGGGCGGAGCGGGCCGCCGCCATGGACCGGCTGGCCGCGGCGCTGGCCGACCGGGCGCAGGACACCGCCCGGCTGGTGACCGCCGAGATGGGCATGCCCATCACCGCGTCGCGGCTGCACAACGCTGAGGTGCCGGTCACCATCCTGCGCTACTACGCCACCTTGGCCCGTGCGCTGGAGCCGGAGGAGATCCGCACCGCCGTCAACTTCCGTGGCCACACCATCGTCCGGCGGGAGCCGGTCGGCGTCGCGGCCGTGATAGCTCCCTGGAACTACCCGCTGGCGCTCGCCTTCTCCCAGCTCGCCCCGGCGCTCGCCGCGGGCTGCACGGTGGTGCTCAAGCCTGCCGCGCAGACATCCCTGAGCGCCTACATCCTGGCCGAGGCGTTCGAGGCGGCGGACTTCCCGCCCGGGGTCTTCAACCTGGTCACCGGCCCGCACGAGGTGGCCGAGATGCTCGCCCGCCATCCCGGTGTGGACAAGATCGCCTTCGCCGGACCGTTGACGTGGGGCCGGCGGATCGCGGTGGCGTGCGGCGAGACGTTCAAATCCGTCAACCTGGAACTGGGCGGCAAGTCGGCCGCGATCGTGCTGGAAGACGCCGATCTGGCGGCGGCGTCGGCCGCGCTGGGACGGCTGGCTTTCGCCAATTCCGGGCAGACCTGCTTCGCGGCCTCACGGGTGCTCGCGCCCCGCTCTCGTTATGACGAAGCGGTTGCCGGGCTTGTCGAGCAGGCCGGCGCCATGGTGGTCGGTGACCCGATGGCACCAGAAACCAGCATGGGGCCGCTGGTTAGCCCGCGCCGGCGGGCGGGCGTGGAATCCTACGTGAGCGCCAGCACCGGTGACGGGGCGCGCGTGATCGCGGGCGGGCGCCGGCCGGCCGCCCCGGTCCGCGGCTACTACTACGAGCCGACCGTGCTGGCCGACCCGGCCGGTGCGATAGCCGCCGACCGGGAGGTGTTCGGGCCGGTGGTCACGGTGATCCCCTATACCCGTGAGTCCGACGCGGTGGCGATCGCCAACGACGCCGGGCCCGGGCTGGCAGGCACCGTGTGGACCTCGGACCCCGACCACGGGGTGGACATGGCACGGCGCATCCACGTCGGGACCTTCGGCGTCAACCTGTACGTGCCCGACCTGGGCTCGCCGTGGGGCACCAAGGCCAACGGCCAGGGCAGCACCTACGGCCCCGAGTGCCTGGGCGCCTACCTGAAGGCCAAGTCGGTGTTCCTGCCTGAGCCGGCCGCGGCTCAGGCGACCGTGCGGCCAACCGCGTAGCCGGCCTACCCCAGCCGGCCGGGCAGCCGGCCTACCCCAGCCCGGCCTGACGGCGCAGCGTCTCCGCCTTGTCCGTGCGCTCCCAGGTGAACTCGGGTTCGCTGCGCCCGAAATGGCCGTAGGCGGCGGTGGCGCGGTAGCGGGGCCGGCGCAGGTCGAGGTGGTCGCAGATCGCGGCCGGGCGCAGGTCGAAGTTCTCCTGCACCAGGTCGAGGATGCCGGCCCGCTTGATCTTCTCGGTGCCGAACGTGTCCACCAGCAGCGAGAACGGCCTGGCCACCCCGATCGCGTAGGCGACCTGGACCTCGGCCCGGTCGGCCAGCCCGGCGGCCACGATGTTCTTGGCCACGTAGCGGGCGGCGTAGGCGGCACAGCGGTCCACCTTGGACGGGTCCTTGCCGGAGAACGCGCCGCCGCCGTGCCGGGCGAAGCCCCCGTAGGTGTCCACGATGATCTTGCGGCCGGTCACTCCCGCGTCCCCTACCGGCCCGCCGATGACGAACCGGCCGGTCGGGTTGACGTAGAAGTTCTCCCGCAGGCCCGCCGGGTCGTACAGCTCGGCGGGCAGCACCGGGGTGACCACGTGCTCCCACAGCGCGTCGGGCAGCTTGTCCTCCGCGCCCTCGGCGTGCTGGGAGGAGATGAGCACCTTCTCCACCGCGACCGGCCGCCCGTCGCCGTCGTAGCGGACGGTCACCTGGGTCTTGCCGTCAGGGCGCAGGTACGGCATGAGGCCGCTGTTGCGGACCTCGGTCAGCCGCCGGGCGAGCCGGTGCGCCAGCGTGATCGGCATTGGCATGAGTTCGGGGGTCTCGTTGGTGGCGTAACCGAACATCATCCCCTGGTCGCCGGCACCCGCCTGGTCGTAGGGGTCGTCGTGCTGGCTGATCCGCGCCTCCCGGGAGGCGTCCACGCCGCGGGCGATATCGGGTGACTGCTTGTCCAGGGCGACCAGTACGCCGACCGCGTCGGCGTCGAACCCGAACTCGCCGCCCACGTACCCGATGTCGCGCACGCAGTCGCGGGCCAGGCCCGCGTAGTCGAGCACGGCTTTGGTGGTCAGCTCGCCCGCGATCACGATCAGGCCGGTCGTCAGCAGCGTCTCGACCGCCACCCGCGACCCGGGATCCTGCTCGAGCGCCGCGTCCAGGATGGTGTCGGAGATCTGGTCAGCCATCTTGTCCGGATGCCCGCCAGTCACCGATTCCGAGGTGAAGACAAAGCCGTCCGCGTCCCAGGTGCTCATTGCCTCGTTCCTGCCTTGTTCCGTAGTGACCGCGGGGCCGGCCGCCCGGCCGCCGCGGCTGATCCATTCGCGTCGAGCTCGCCAGCATCGCGCCTGTCAGCATCGCGCCTGTCAGCATCGCGCCTGTCAGCATCGCGCTTGTCTGTAGCCCGCCCCTCGGCACCCCGCCCCTCAGCGTCGCGTAGCTCCCGGCGCACCTGCGCGGCCCCGGCAACCATCGCCCGCAGTTTCGCACGTGCCACGTCGGCGGGCAGATGGCGCAGGCCGCAATCGGGGTTGATCATCAGCCGCTCGGCCGGCACCGCGTCCAGCGCCCGCCGGATCCGGGCGGCGACCAGATCCGGTGTCTCCACCTCGGTGGACTTCACGTCGATCGCCCCCAGACCCACCCCGCGGTCCCAGCCGAACTCGCGGAACAGCCGAAGGTCGCCGGGGCCCTTGCGGGCGAACTCGAGCACCAGCTGGTCGATGCGGGCGGCCAGGACCGCGGGGAACAGGAAGTCGTAGTGCCCTTCCCACAGCGGCCTGGCGTAGCGGTTCCCGTAGCACACGTGCAGCGCCCAGGTGGCGTCCACGCCCTCGGTGACGATGTTGACCGCCTCGATTGCCAGGTCCACCGCTTCGGGATAGCCGGCCAGGAACGGCTCGTCGATCTGCAGCAGATCGGCGCCGGCCGCGGCCAGCGCCCGTGCCTCGGCGTTGAGCCAGCCGGCCAGGGCTCGCACCAGGCCGGCCGGGTCGTCATAGGCGCTGTTGCGGATGCGGCGGGACAGCGAGAACGGGCCGGTGAAGGAGAACTTGATCGGCCACTGGGTCTGCTCCCGGGTGAACGCGTAGTCGGCGGCCAGGCCGAGACCCACGCCCTCGCCGGCCGGATCCGGCAAGGGCCGGCTGACCGCCGCGTCGTAGTAGTCGTAGTAGTCGGTCTTGGCCCGGTGCGGGATCTCCACGCCGGGAATGCGGGTGAGCAGGTAGTCGATGTCGTTGTCGCGGCGCAGCTCGCCGTCGGAGACGATGTCGAGCCCGGTGAGCTCCTGGTCCTTGAGCGCCGCCTTGATGGCGACCTCGTGGATCTCGTTGAGGTGCTGGGCGCTGATCCGGCGCTGGTAGTAGTCGGTCTTCAGCCGCTCCAGCCACTCCGGGACCGGGTAGGAGCCGACGACCGTGGTGGGCAGCAGCCCGGCCCGGCCCGCCCGGCCCTTGCCTCGCGCGGAGGAGGTGCGTCCCGTCATGTTCAGTCCCGTACCTGGGCAGTGAGGGTCTTGACGTTGGAGCCCGGCCGGGCGGTGAAGGGCGTTATCCGCACGTCGAAGCCCCGCCGGTTGCCGATGAGCTGGAGCAGCGGGCCGTTGACCCAGTTCACGACCGAGCCGTCGTACTTGCCCGGCCCGAAGAAGCCGGCGTGGTACTGGGCCGGCTCGGTGAGGAAAAGGTCGTGGCACAGCAGCCGCCCGAACGGGTGCAGCAGCGGCAGGGTGCCCTCGAAGCTGGCCAGCGCCCCGTTGCTGGCGTGCATCCGGATGTCGCCGCCGCTGCCCAGCAGCGGGCGCAGGATCTCCCCGGTCATCGTGGGGGAGATCTGGTAGGCGTCCAGTCCCTCCAGCGGGACGTACCGCTCCTGCAGCCGGAGCGCAGCCCAGACCTCTCGCCAGAACGACACCGCGTGGTCGGTGTCGCTGAACGTCCCCGGCGCCGCCTCGGCGAGCAGCTCCGGTCCCAGCCGGAGCAGCCGCTCGGTGAGCGCCGCCAGCCCGCCGTCGGGGACACGGTGCCGGGCCGCGATCGCGGCCGCGTCCTCGTCGCGCAGGTAGGCGCGGACCTGCACCAGGTAGGGCCGGCCGCCGATGCTGGCCAGCTCGTCGGTCGGCAGGTTGTCGTAGACGTTGGAGATGTACACGCAGAACGCCTTGCCCCGCAGGAACCCGAGCGTCAGCAGCGGCCGGGTGGCGTCCAGCACGAGCCCGTTGACCCGGTCGCCGTGGTGCGCCACCGCCTGCCGGGCGCGCTCCAGGACGTGCGCCGAGTAGTCGCCCATCAGGTAGTGCAGCCGCCGGTAGTAGTCCCGGCCGTGGCCGCGGTCCAGGTCGGCGAACGCGTCCAGCCAGGTGCGGGCCTGGCTGCCGTTGCCCACGCCCAGTTCCACCACATACAGCTCCGGCGGCAGGGCGTGCCGGGCGTCCAGCTCGTCCCACACCCGGAACAGCTCCAGGATCATCTCCCGCACGGCCTCGGTGTTGCGGGCGTCGCTCGCGCCGCCGGGCAGCGCCTGCTCGTACTCGCGCCCGGTGGCGTGCTCCCACCGCGACAGGGCCTGCCAGTACAGCGTGTTGAACCGCCAGATGCAGCTCTCGCTGGCGGGCGCCCAGGGTTCCAGCAGTGTCCGCCCCTGGGCGCCGTCCGCCCCCGGCCCCAGCACGTCCGGCCCGGCCAGCGCCTCCTTGACCTGTGTGGCCAGGTCGGTCTCGCCCGCGCGGCGCAGGTCGATGGCGATCTCCAGCGTGTCGTGGGATGCCGGCACCGGGTGCTCGGCCGGGACAGGGTGCTCGGCCAGCATGGAGGGTTTGGCCAGCAGAGGGTGCTTGGCCAGCAGAGGGTGCTTGGCCAGCAGAGGGTGCTCGGCCAGCACGGGACGGCAGGCGACCGGCTCGGCGAAGTTGTTGCGGTACTGGATCCAGTCGCAGACCAGCCGGAGCCGGGTCAGGTCCACCGGGGCGGCACTGAGCGCGGCGAAAACTGGCGCGAGCGCGGCTGGCACATCCACCGCGTCCGGGCCGCGCAGCCGCGCCACCGGGCGGATGTCAATGTGCATGCTGCCCCCCGGCGGTGGACGACCGCGCGAGGCCGGCCTGGTCGAGGATCTCCGGGATGCCGCGGTCGAACCCCGGTGCCATGACGTGCACCCCGCTGACGCCGGGGATCTGCAGCACCTGCGCGATGATCTCCGCGCACACCGCCTGTCCTTCGGCTGCCATCTGGCTGGCCGGCACCCCGCGCAGCCGGCGGTCCACCTCGTCCGGGATGGAGATGCCGGGGACGTTGCCGCGCAGGTGCTCCAGTGCCCGCAGCGAGCGGATCGGCCCGACCCCGGCCAGGATCTTGCACCGCTGGTCCAGCCCGAGGTCGCGGACACCGGCCATCCATTGGGTGAAGGCGGGCAGGTCGAAGACGAACTGGGTCTGCACGAACTCCGCCCCGGCGGCGATCTTCTTGCCGAGCCTGGCGGCCCGGAAGCCGGCCGGCGGGGCGAACGGGTTCTCGACCGCGCCGATAAGCCAGCCGGGGGGTGGGTCCAGCCTCCGGCCGGACAGCAGCCGCCCCTCGTCGCGCATGGTGCGGGCCGCCCACAGCAGCTGCACGCTGTCGAGGTCGAACACGGGCTTGGCGTCGGGGTGGTCGCCGAACCGGGGATGGTCGCCGGTCATGACGACCACGTTGGGGATGCCGAGCGCGGCGGCGGACAGCAGGTCGGACTGCAGCGCGATGCGGTTGCGGTCGCGGCAGGTGATCTGCATCACCGGCTCGACCCCGGCCGCCAGCGCGAGCAGGCTGCCCGCCCAGTTGGACAGCCGCACGTGCGCGCTCTGGCCGTCGGTGATGTTGACCGCGTCCACCCAGTCCCGCAGCGGCCCCAGGTTGCGCCTGACCGCGTCCGGGTCGGCTCCGCGGGGCGGGCTGAGCTCGGCGGTGACCGTGGTCTCCCCCGACTCCAGCCGGCTGCGCAGCCGCGACGGGGCCCCGGCGGGACGGCTGCTGGCGGCGGGTCCGGCCGCTGGCCCGCGGGTCATCGCCGGCCTGCCGGAAGTCCTGGGTGCACCGGAAGTCCCGGGTGCACCGGAAGTTCCGGGTGCACCGGTTGCACCGGGTCGGACCGCCAGATGCCCGGCGCCCGCGCCAGGCCGTCGTCGGCGGTCCACAGGTCGTCGTCACGGTGCTGCCAGTAGTTGACCCACGAGCTCTGGCCCCAGCCGCGCTGGTCGACCGGCCGCTGCAGCAGGGTCAGGTCGGTCACCCGCCCGTGCTGCCCGGCCCGCTCGTAGGCGGTCAGCCAGACGCACCGCAGCTCCGGGTAGACCTCGCAGGAACCGTCGCTGCCGACCCCGCCGCATGGCCCGTTGCGGAGCTGCTTGGGGCAGGTCATCGGGCAGGAGTAGCCGGTTACCGGCAGCGTGCACTGGCCGCACATCCGGCAGCCGAATACCTGGTTCTTGACCGTGCGCTCGGTGGCGGCGAAGAACCGGTACCGGCTCCGGGACGCCTCCAGCCACCCGGCCAGCCAGCGGTAGAACCCGTTGGGGGCCAGCAGGTGCTGGATCCGGTACAGCAGCCCGGCGGCCAGCCGGGGCCGCACCGGCCGGGGCCCCGCCGCGATGGCCCGGCTGCGCTGGTCACCACCCGTGGTCATCTGGTCATTTTCCAGCGCATGGAGAATTTGTCGGCCAGCTGGCCAAAACCAGCCAGCAGATCATCGAAACGGCCGGCCAGCGCATCCAGGTGGAATTCGACCCGGAGAAAGAAAGTGCCACCAATAGGATTGGTCGAGCACTGCTGCGACTCGGTGATGTTCGCGCCGCTGGCAAACAGGAAGCTGGAGACGGCGGCGACGATGCCGGGCCGGTCCGGGCAGGTGATCAGCAGCCACCCGACGTCGGCGTACCGGTCATCGAGACGGCGGCTGGCAGACCGGGTTCCTGGTTTGGCGGGAGGTGTCCTGAAGTCGGTTTCCACACTGCCTCCGAACAGGCCTCAGGACTTTGGATTCCGGTTGCCGGCGACTAGTGCCGATGTATTGGGCACTCTTTTCCCGGCTATCACGAGTCTGCATCGGGGTGGCGCCCGGCGCACCGGGGGCGCGCACAACGTTGTTCGGCAGCGGTCTGTGCCCGGCCACAATCGGCCAGGCCGGCGCCGCGAGCTTGTGCCCCGGCTCACAAGCGGGCCGGCGGGATTTGGGGCCCGGCTCATTGTCCCTGGTAGGTGCCGCGCGTAACGTCCGAACCGGATCAGTCCCAGCACGCGCGGCCCACCCCGCGCGAGCGTGTCACGTGCGGGGACTGGAGCCCGATGTGACCTGCCCCGGAGCCGATTGTGAGCGAGACAGCCCGCTGCCCCTACTGCGGCTCACCGGCGGTTGCCGCTGCCGGGTCGGCCAGTGGGCCGGCCCGCGGGCAGGAGGGTCCCCAGAGCGCGGGGGAGCGCGGTCTCGACCCGCTCTACCGGGAGGTCCGGCGCATCCGCGAGCTTGCCGAGTCCAGGGCCGTTGGCGACGGCGAGCGCCGGGTCGCCGAGCTCACCCGCGAGGTGGCCGAGCTTCGAGCCACCGTGGCCCGGCTGCGCGGCTCGGCGATGGCAGGCCCAGCTAGCTGACCCGGCCAGCGGGTCCGGCTGGTCTTCATGATCGTCGTGATTTCTCAGTCCCTAACACTGAGAAATCACCACGATCATGGAAAGGGTGGGTGCCGCCGCCGGGCTGGGCCAGTTCCCGGCACAGGGCCAGCAGTTCGTCCACCCCGGTCAGTGTGAGGTGGGGCCCGCGTCCGCCGCGGACGCTGGCGAAGCTGGTGGCAGTGCCGATCCCGGTGCCGACCGCGACGGCCAGCGCCCGGCCCCGGTGCGCCATCGGGATCTCCAGGTCCGGGTCGTCGCCGACCACGGCCAGCTGGGCCGGGCGCACCCGCAGCCGCCGGCACGCGCTGCGCAGCGCGTGCAGCGAGGGCTTGCCGACGATCTCCACCCGGCAGCCGGTGATGCTGCGGATCATCGCCGAGATGGCACGCGAGGTGCCAATCGCCTTGCCGTCGGCGGTGGCGAAGAACACCGACTGCGAGCAGCTGAACAGGCCCGCCCCGCGCCACACCGCGTCACAGCCGGCCTCCAGGTCGTCCAGGGTGAACTCGGGGTACC
>Ga0307372_10006891_pt1 | contig 16456 bp, 15 predicted proteins | sample OX1MG_FD_202533 | JGI IMG/M metagenome (GOLD analysis project Ga0307372, IMG submission 202533) | Soil microbial communities from Risofladan, Vaasa, Finland - OX-1 | ecosystem: Environmental > Terrestrial > Soil > Coastal area > Acid sulfate soil | place: Finland: Risofladan, Vaasa | collected... | reverse complement strand
ACGGCGACCAGCCATGTGACCAACATGAAAAACTGCCACAGCCTGCGGGGCCGTTTGGACGAGGGCGAGGCAAGCGATCCGGCATGAGCTTCGACGACCTCCGCCAGCGTGCCGCCGTGGTCCGTGAGATCGCGTTGGAGGCCGTCTTGCTCTGCCGCGGCGCCGAGCGCGATCCGCGCGACCGGTCCAAATGGCACACCGAACAAGGCCCGTTGTCGGTCTCCGGCCCCAAGTTAATGAACTGGCGGCGGGGCCACGGCGGCGGCGGAGCGATCGACCTGGTGATGCATCTGGCCGGGGTCGGCTTCCGCGCGGCGGTCGAATGGCTGGAGCAACACTTGGCGGTTGGCCCAATCGGCGGCGGCCAAACCGCCGCGCACCCCTTGGCACGCTCCGCGGCGGCTCGTGGCCCGCACGGCTCGTTGCGCTTGCCCGTGCCCGCCCATCGCTTGTTGGAGCGCGTCCGACCACGACTGGAATGACGTGCTGTGTACACTCTTCGCCGAAGGGCTCAATATCCCGTCGGGTATCGCCGTCGGCGGCGGAGGCGTATGGGTGGCCAACGCCCCCGACAAGCAATTGCCCGGCGTGCGCGGAGGCGAGCCGCGAGTCGATCGTCGCTGCGAATACGGCCCGCGGCGCCTAGGTCGAGGTCGTCGTCGATCTGACGCCGCTGGCCGGCCAAAAGGTCATACTGGAGCTACTCAACCAGGCCAACGACTGGGCCTGGGCAAGAGGCATGAGCGACAAGGGTTTATTTCGAGGATCGTGGTTCCTTGAAAACCTGTCCCACGGTCTGCCGTTTCCAGCCGGCGGCTTCCTCGCCGTCGAGACGTAACGTCAGGCACTTCGCGCTGCCGCCGGCCTTGACGAATTCATCCAACGGGGTTTCACGCGGCTCGAACCCGCGTCTCCGCAATTCCCGCTGCAGTCGCGGGCAAGCGGTATTGGTCACCACCGCTCGACCCACGACGACCGCGTTGCAGGCGAACCGCCGCGCTTCGTCGTCGCACACGGCGATCAGCTCCGGCACCAACTCCGCCAAGACGCGCCGGCCGTAGTCGTCGAAGGCGGGTGGGTAATAGATCACCAGCCCATCGGCCAACGGGCAGAAGCAGGTGTCGAGGTGGTAGTAGTAGCCATCGACCAACTCCAGCGGAATCACCCGAGTACCCAAAAGCTCGCCAATCCGCTGGTGTCCCTGGGCGTCGCTGCGGATGCGGTAGCCGGCGAAAAGCGTATCGCCGCAAAACAAGGCGTCGCCCGCCCCCTCGAAAAAGACGTTGCCCGGCGGCCTGCGGACTTGAAATCCCTCAGCCGCGAACCACGCGGCGTCGATCGGCTCCTCTCCCTGGCGCTGCGGATGGCGAAAATGGGCCACCACCGCCGTCGAATGGTGGATCAGCGCGGCGTTGGCCGTGAAAACCAGGTCGGGCAGGCCCTGAACCGGTTCGAGCGTCGAAACCCTGGCCCCGACATCCTCCAACAGCGAGCGCAGGTCGCTCCATTGCCGTTTCGCCGCCGCCGGGTCGCTCGGCCGGCCGCGGCTCATCCAGGGATTGATCTCGTACTCGATCCCGTAAAAATCGGGCGGGCACATCAGGATGTGAGGCTGGGCGGGCATGGGTGAGGGGTGACGAGGAGGCGTTAGGCGTTAGGCGTTAGGCGTTAGGCGTTAGGCGTTAGGCGTTAGGCGTTAGGCGTTAGGCGTTAGGCGTTAGGCGTTAGGCGTTAGGCGTTAGGCGTTAGGCGTTAGGCGTTAGGCGTTAGGGATCAAGGAACATTGGTTTGTTTTCATTCCGCTCCGCGATCCGCACTCTTTCTCCTTTCTCCTTTCTCCTTTTTCCTTTTTCCCGCTTCATCCAACTCCTGCACGAGCGCGCGCAAAAAGGGCTCGACGTCGGTAACAAGCCCGACGGTCTGGAACGAGCCGCGATCGTTGAGCTTGATGATCGTCGAGGGATTGATGTCGACGCAGACCACCTTGACCCAGGCCGGCAGCAGATTGCCCACGGCGATCGAGTGCAGCGTCGTGGCGATCATCAAGCAGAACGAGACGCCGCCAATTCGCGCGCGCATTTCGCGCTGGGCCTCCAGTACATCGGTGATCACGTCGGGAAGCGGGCCGTCATCGCGGATGCTGCCCGCCAGAACGTAATCGACGCCATGCCGCACGCACTCGTACATGATGCCCGATGTCAACAACCCGCTCTCGACGGCCGGCCGGATGCCGCCGGCGCGGCGGATGCGGTTGATGGCGCGCAAGTGGTGTTCGTGCCCTTCCTCGGCGAGAATGCCGCGGTCGAGGTGAACGCCCAGGCTGGTGCCGAACAGGGCCTGCTCGATGTCGTGCGTGGCCAAGGCGTTGCCGGCGAACAACACCTGCACGTAACCCTCGCGGATCATCCGGCAGAAGTGCTCGCCCGAACCGGTGTGGACGATGGCCGGTCCGCCGACGACCAGCACCCGGCCTCCGGCGGCCCGCGCGCGGTGCAGTTCATGGGCGACTTCGCGGATGGCGACCCCCTTGGGCTTTTCGGTGGAAACACCGCTCCCCATGAACTCGAACATCGGGCGGTCGATGGCCCGGCCTTCGGGAAAAACTCGCGTACCGGCGTGCCCGACCACGTAGTGCTCCCCGGTGCGAACCTCGTTCATCGGCACGCAGTGGGCCCTGGCGGCCGCGGAATCAACGCGCACGCCGCAATCCATTTCCTGCTCGGCGACCTCGATCCAATGTCCGGCCAGGCGGATTTCCGTGCGTTGGTTGGTCGTGCTGTAAAAACCTTCGGGAAAGGCGCCGTCCATATCGGCTGCCAGCAGGCGGCAATCGTGCGCGGTGACGGGCTCGGCGCCATGATCGGCGATCTGCGCGAGGATTTCGCCCAGCAGTTCCTCACTGGCCGCGCTGACTTCGACCAGCGCGTGGCTAGGATCGTGGCGCGCCTGGCCGACGGCGATCCGCTTGATACGGAACGAGCCGCCGCGGCTGGTGATCACATCGAGAACCTTCGGCAAGATCAGGCTGTCGATGATATGTCCGCGGATTTCGACGTCTTCGACGTGGCGTTCGACTTCATGCTTCGACATGCATGCGCTCCCGTATGCCCTCCTGTAGCGGAACTCGTGAGAGTTCCGTTTCATGACAACGACCTACCGCTTGGAATTTTCACGAATTCCGCCACTTCCCGACTGACCATGGCAGGGGAATTGTACAGCGTTCGGCCGATCGCGGCCAATACGATCGGCGTTCCTCACGGTTGCCGGCGAAGCACGCGGTCAAAACCGGCCGTTTTGAACCAAGCCCATTTTTCGCCCTCTTTCCCGGTCGCCGTCTGGCTCCCCGCCGCCTTCGGCAGCGGCCGAAGGATATACAATATGATATAAAGTTCAACGACACGCTCGACGGCCAGGATGCGAAAACGCGACCGACTCGATGGACGCCCCGCTTTCCAAATTCCGTGTCATCAAGCTTGGCGGCAGCCTGCTCGAACTGACCGACCTGGCCCCACGTCTGCGGCGATGGTTGGCGGTGGGACCGCGGCGGAACGACGTGGTGCTGGTCGGCGGCGGTCGTCTGGCGGACACGATCCGCGAGTACGACAAGCGGTACGCCCTGGGCGAAACCGTGTCGCACGGGCTCTCGATCCGGGCCATGTCGGTCAACGCCGAACTGGTCGCCGCGCTCTTGCCGGAGGCGAGCCTGCTTGCGTCGGTCGCTGATCTGTATGCGCGGCCCGCCGCGGCAGGGCCGGTGATCTTCGATCCTTGCGCCTTTCTGCGCGACGAAGAGCCGAGGCCAATGGCCGAGCCGTTGCCGGCGTCGTGGCAGGTGACCAGCGACTCGATCGCCGCGCGATTAGCCGAAATTCTAGGTGGCGCCGAGTTGGTGCTCCTCAAATCGGCATTGCCTCCCGCGCCCGTTACCGTCAGCGGCGCGACTGCGGCCGGCTATGTGGATGGCTTCTTCCCGATCGCGGCGGCGAGGCTGAGCCGGATCGGGTGCGTCAACTTGCAAGGCGATGACTTTCCCGCCACGCGGATGCTAGGGTGTTGAAAATTCGGCGTTGACAGGGAATGTTTCTCACGAGGGTTGTGGGTCGGTTGACTGAAATGTCGCCTTTCGCTCCGCGAAAGAACGTCCTTTCGCGGAGCGAAAGGCGACCGACAGCGACCTCACAGATCGAGTTCATCCAATGTGTCGATCAGGTTGTCGAGCTCGTCCTTCGGCGCTTGCGACTGACCGCTTTGGCGCTTGGGAATGCCGACTTCCATGCCCACCGCGTCGCGGCCGACGGCGACCAGTTCGACGTCGCGTTCGATCACGGCGACCTCCAGGGCGTCCGGCGCGCCGAACAGTTTCGAAAGGTCGATCTTCAAGCCGCCGGCCGCGCCGTCGGGACTGCCGGCGATGGCCGGTGTCTTGTGCTGGGGGAAGATGATCGCGTTTTCCGGGCAGACGCGGCTGCACGCGGGACAGCCCTTGCGGCAGTTGTCGGGTTGCTCGACCAAAATCGTCTCGGCGGTCCCCACGCCGTACACGCCGAACAGGCAGAAGTCGAGGCACTCCAGGCAATTCGTGCAGCGGCTGTAGTCGATCACCGGATACCAACGGCGGTTGGTCGGTTCGTCGATGCGAACGGGCGCCGCGGCGGCGATCGCGGATTGTGGATCGCGGATCGCGGATTGCGGAAACGCTTCATGCGGCGCAGCAAGAGGCTTTGGCAAGGCGCCATGGCCGTTGGGATTTTGGGGCGTGACCGCATGGCCGTTACCGGCGACGTTGGTTTCGGCAGGTTGGAGATAGCGCGCGAGCGGTTCGGGCTTGGGCGCGCCCCCAATCCAGTTCATCAGGCCGACGCCGACGGTCTCGACCGCCGATTCTCGCTGGATGCGGCGGACCTCCTCGATGAACGCCGCCGCCTGGTCGCGTGCCCGCAGATCGAGACAATAAATCGAGCGATTTGGCACGGGGCGCGAGTCCTCGACGCGCCGAGCTTCATCGCCGTCGTTTTCGGCGTCCAATGCTTCTTCATCATCGTCGTCGCCGTCGTCGTCGTCGTCGGCGGCGGGGGTCAAGAGGATCGTGCCGACGCGGCCGCGGATGCCGTTGCGGTCCATCGTCCAATGGGCGGCGCGCGAGTAGAGCCAACTCAAGACGACCATATCACCTGCGATCCCTTGCAGGCAGAGCATTCCCGTCCCGTCGGGCGCCAGGTCGTAAAGGTGGGGAATGACGGTGACTTCGAGTCCGCGCTCGAAAAGCAGGCCGGCGACGATCTCCTCCTCCAGCTTGCGCTTGGCGGGGTTGGCGCTTTGGCCCTGCGAAATCACTACCGTGAGGTTTTTTGCCATGTCAACTTTCGTTCATTTGCCCCTTGATGGTTTTCTCGGCGATGGCCCAACTCGCTTTGAGGTGGACCAGGTACTCGTCGGGCAAGAGGAGTGCTTCGCCCGGCCCTTGCATCTCGAACAGCCAGCCGGTCCCGTAGGTGTCCACGTTAATACCCGACGGGTCCGAAAGCAAGTCGTCGTTGAACGCCACGAGTCGCCCGGTCATGGGGGCATAGAGCTCACTTTCGGCCTTGGAACTCTCGATGGACCCCATCGCCTGCTTCTCCCGCAGCGGCGCGCCGGCGTCGACCGACCACTCGAGGAAGTAGACGTCCTGCAACAGCCGCACGGCGTAGTGCGAGAAGCCGAAGCGGAAACCGTCGCCCGCCGCCGATGGCTTGGCCCACATGTGGTTCTTGGCATAGCGGCGGTCGGTGGGAAACCGCGCGGCGAACTGGCCCATGTGGAAGACGAGACCATCGTATGGGTTCTCACTGCTTCCTTTTTCCCGTGGCATAGGTCGCCCGTCGCCGATAGTTCACCCGTCGCGATCGCAAGGCCGATCGAGTTCGGCCTGTGCAATTTGCCCCTTCTCGTGTGAGATCGCCCAAATCATGTCACTGCCGGGCAACCGTGCGACAAGGCGTTTCACGGCTGCTTCCGCGTCCTCGCATGTGCCAAAACGCAGTTGTGGTCTCTCGGCATCGAACAACGACGAAGCGCCCTCTTCAACCATGACGTCGATGCACTGTCGGAGCGTGACGGGATCATCTTTGCGGACTAGAGGAACGACTTGGTACGGCAACATCCCCGATTCATACGCTTCGGGAACCGTAAAACCGCTTGCCAGCGCGACGCGTTCGCGAAATTCCTTGCCCTCGGCGTTTTCATAGGCCTGCAAAATCGTCGCCGACCGCTCTTCGAATGGAACGCTCTCCCACTCGTCCCAAATGACGTTGACGCGCAGGGCGTCGGTGCGAGGGAAACGGCCCTCGTCGATCATGGGTTGACCAAACTCACGTCCGCTTGTCAGTTCGTTCGCCAACCTCGCCACGAGCCGCGGAAATCGCGGCTTGAGGTTGAGGCCGATTTCTCGTTTAATTCGTGGCATTGCGGCAATCCAGACGTCTAAATCTGTTGAGAATTGAATAGAAACCACTCCGCCGCCTCGCGAACCTGATTCACTTCAAAAGGGTAAGCTCGGTTCTTCCGATAGCGTAATGTCTCAATCCATACCTGTCCAACCAATCTCCCCGTCTCCAACACCATCTTACCGAGCGCGGGATCCTGGTATCCCCAGCCTGGCTGTGAGGCACGAGTCGCGACCAAGAGATCTGACCAGGATTCGATGCTATGCAAGTTATTTCCCTTCCAAACGACGCCCAGCGCCGCGGCCCCCGCCTTCGCACCGTGGAGATGGTTAATCGCGATTGTTTGACTTTGAACAAAACCAAGCACTTTGAAATAGGCGGCCTTGAGTGTCATTTCGACGGTGTACCCAAAGACATAAACGGCGGCGGTTCGCCGGCCTACATGAATCATGGACACGCCGTCTTTGAAGCGTTCGCGCGCCGCGAGCCGAAACTCGCGAATGCTATCCGGTCGGCACCGCTCCGGTAATCGCTTTGGCATGAAGCATCGAGCCCTGTGTCAATGCATCGCTCGCTTTGTCGTCTTTCCGCCCAGCGTTGGATTGGTGGGCGGTGCCCACCCTACGTATATCGCACTCCCTGGTGTTCCGGCTCGAAAAACGCCGGCAGCAGCGAGTCGACCCTCAACAATCCCTCCCTCGTGAGCGTCACCCGCTCGTCGGCGATCGACAGATCCCCGGCGCCGCCGTGTACTTGCCAGACGTCGCGCCATTCGTCGAGGATCTCGACGCCGAACTTGTGGCGGAAATACCCCGCGTCGATCTCACCCGTCTTGAGTTGCAAGATCAACTCCCTGACCAACAGTTGGTGACGGGTGGGCCTCATTCCGCGGTACAGCGGCAGTTCACCGCGCTCCAGCGCCTCCAAATATCCGGCCCATTCGGTCAGGTTCTGGTAATGGACGCCCGAGGCGTGGCCAAAGCTGGCCACGCCGGTGGCCAACAGGTCGCTGCCGCGCCACAGGTTGTCGCGATAGCTGAAGTTCACCTTCTCTTTGCTCTTGACCAGCGTGTAGCCGCTGGAGACCTGGTAGCCGGCGTCGAGCAGTTCGTCGAAGGCGTAGTTGACCCAGGCCCTCTTCGTGGGCCAGTCGGCCACGGGCGTTTCGGTCTGCCGGCCCAGCATGTCGCGGGAATAAACCGTGTTGAACGGCAACTCCATCTGGTAGATCGTCACGCTGTCGGGCGAGAGGTCGATCGTCCGGCGGATGGTTTCCTTCCAGTTGTCCCAGGTCTCGCCGACCATGCCGCTGATCAGGTCGATGTTCACGTTGGGAAAATCGAGGGCCATGATCCAGTCCCACGATTGGTAGATTTCGCCCGACAGGTGCGCGCGGCCGTTTTCCTCGAGTACGGCGTCGCTGAAGTTCTCGACGCCCAGGCTGAGTCGCGTCACGCCCAGTTCCTTGAGCGTGGCCAGCTTGGGCTGCGAGAGCGTGCCCGGCTCGCACTCGAAGGTGACCTCTTCCGCGTGGTCCCAGTTGATGTTCGCCCGTAGCCGGTCGACGAGCGACGTAAGCTGCTTGGCGCTGAGGAACGACGGCGTGCCGCCGCCGAAGTAGACGAAGCGGAACGGCCGGCCGCCCATCACCCCCAGCCGGCTGACCAGTTCGATTTCGCGCGACAGCGCCGCCACGTACCGCTCGACGTCGCCCGCCGCCTTGTCGGTATAGACGCGGAAGTAGCAGAACTTGCACCGCTTGCGGCAGAAAGGAATGTGCAGGTACAAGCCCAGGTGTACGTCAGCCGGCGGGCTTGCCAGCGCGGCGCGGACGTCGTCGAGCGCCTCGGCCGACCATTGCGAAAAGGGCGGGTAGTTGGCGACGAAGTAGCTGCCGACTTCGGTCTTGGCGGTTGTCATGAGGCGTTAGGCGTTAGGCGTTAGGCATTGGGCGTTAGGCGTCAGGCGTCAGGCGTTAGCCCGTATTATTCATGGTCCCCACACTAACCCGCAGCGCAAGCAAGGTCCAGCGTTGGACTTACCTTGCTTGCGCCGCAGGTTAGTGTGACGGCAGTCCGCGCTCGTTTCCCCTGGACCATGAATAATCCGGGTTAGGCGTTGGGTAACAGGCGCGCCGCGCGCATCAAGTCCAGTCGTTTCTTCACTTCGCCTTGAATCAGGGGCCTAACGCCTAACGCCTCTTTGGTTCTGGCGAAGCCGTGTAATGCATTGGGCGCCTATCGCCCAACGCCTATCGCCCAACGCCTATCGCCCAACGCCTTCTTTCGCTCCGAAACAATACAAATCTCCGGCGTCGTTTCCGATCACGAGATTGCCGGCGGCGACCGCGGGCGAGGCGTCGAAGCGACCGCCGGCCTCGTATTGCCAAACCTGTTTACCGGTCTTCAAATCGACGGAGACGAGTTGCCCGCGGCTGGTGCCGATGAACACGCGTGTGCCGGCCACGACGGGCGACGAGTCGATGGGCGCCCGGACGGGCGTGCTCCAGACTTCTTTGCCCGTCGCGGCGTCGAGCGCGTGGATCAAACGGTCTTTGCCGCCAAACACGACCAGCCCTTCGGCCACGGCGGCCGACGACTTGACTTGCTGTCCCTTGTTCTCGGGTTCAAAGGTCCAGTCGATCCGCTTTTCGCGCCAATTCACGCCGCAAAAACGGCTTCCCTGCGTGCCGAAATAGACCCTGTCGCCGACGGCGGCGGGCGTACTCAGCGTCGGATCTTGGATGTCAATCTGGGCGACGCCGGAGCCGTCGTCAAGGTTGACGACGTGCAGCCGCCCGTCGCAGCCCGCCAGGAAGCCGCGGTCGCCGGCGACGCAGGGCGAACAACGCAGTAAATTGTCGATCGAGTAGCTCCACGCCTTCTTGCCGTCAGCCAACTCGACCGCGTAGAGATTGCCGTTCTCGCAAGTGAATAGCAGCTTGTCGTGGTAGAAATTGGCCCCCGCGCTGATTTCGTTGTCGATGGCCAGCGACCATTTCACATCGCCCGTCGCGGCGTCGAAGGCATGGAATTTGCCGTCGGTGTCGCCGACGTAGACCACACCGTCGCGGACGGCGGCGGCCGCCTTGAAGCCCAGCTCGGTAGGGTGCTTCCACCGCTCTTCGCCCGTGGCCAGATCGAGGGCGTAGAAATCGCCGCCATCGAGCGCTCCGATGTAAATCGCGCCGTCGACGATGGTCGCCGTGGCCTCGAACGACGTATCTTTGAACGACCGTTTCCAGATGACTTCCAGCTTGTCGGGCAGTGGGCCCGCGGCCACGCCGTCGCATGTGGGCCGGCCGCGGAACAGCGGCCAGTCGTCGGAGGTGTCGCCTTGCCGCTCGCAAGCCGCCGATGAAACGGCCGCGACCGCCGCCAGGCAAGTAACGCCGCTTTGGGCAAGCCATTCACGTCGCGATGATCGCTGATGTTTCATGGTCCTAGCCTTTCCTGGTGGGCGGTGCTCACCCTGCGTCACTCTCCGCGTTCCTCGTTCCCACGCTCTGCGTGGAACGCATCTTCGGACGCTCCGCATCCTCGTCATACTTCACATGGTCGAGAATGAGACATTCACGGTGGCTGGGGCAGAGCCTAAGCGATGCCCCGGTCGCAATCTGGCCGGGGCATCGCTTACGCTCTGCCACCAGCCACCACTTTCTCGTGGCAAAATGTCTCATTGTCGGCCGCGTGAAATATAAACACACCCCGTCGGGCGGGCAGTGTCCACGCATACGCTACCACGCCTGGCGATACAGCCCCAGGCACTCCCGCACCCCTACTTTACGCGGGTTGAACTCGCCGGTCCACTGCCCGGCGGCGTCGTTGGCGAGTGCGTCGAGCTTGCCTTCGTCCACGCCGCATTGGGAAAGCTTGCGCGGCAGACCGGCCCGGTCGGCCAGTTCGGCGACCACCTCGGCCAAGGCCTCGGCGGCCTTCGGCCGCCGCGCGGCGCCGTTGGTTCCGGGCACGTATTCCAAAAGCTCGCGATACCAGCCGTCGACCGCGGCGCCGTTGAACCTGATCACATGCGGCAACATCAGCCCGATCGCCTGGCCGTGGACGATGCCGAAGTGCGCCGTGAGCGGGTTCGCCAGGGCGTGCGCCGCGCCCAGCATCGAGTTTTCGATCGCCAGCCCGGCGAAACAGGCGCCCAGCAGCATGCCGCCGCGGGCTTCAAGGTCGGCGGGGTCGGCCAAGACCTTGCCGAAGTTTTCAGCCAGCAGTTGCCAGCTTTCGCGGCTGAAGGCCAGCGAAACGGCGTTTCGCTTGCTGGTGACGTAGGTCTCCAACGCGTGGGCGACGGCGTCGATGCCGGTGAGCGCCGTGACTCGCGGCGGCTGCGTGACGGTGAGCGTGGGGTCGAGAATCGCAATCCGGAACGATGCCTTCTTGTCGCCGCAGGCCATTTTCACATGCGTTTGCGAATCGGTGATCAGCGCGAACGACTGGGTCTCGCTGCCGGTGCCGGCGGTGGTCGGAACGGCGATCATCGGCAGCATCGGGTAAAGGGCCTTCCCGACGCCCCAATAGTCCTGAATCCGGCCGCGGCAACTCAACACGAAATTGATCCCCTTGGCGCAGTCCATCGAACTGCCGCCGCCCAGGCCCACCAGCAGCTCGGGCTGGTGGCGTTTGGCGACCGCCACGCCGGCCTCGACACACTGGTCGGTGGGGTTTTCCGCGACGCCGTCGAACCAATGGGTTTCGATTCCCGCTCGCTGCAAGGCGGCGACGCCCCTCGCCGTGTGTCCCGCCGCGATGATTCCCGGATCGCTGACGACCAAGGCCCGCCGCGCGCCCAGCTCGCCCGCCAATTCGCCCAAACGGTCGACCTGGTCGGCACCGAACACGATGCGCGTGCGAGGTTGGTAGTCGAAGGGGGGCATGGGGCGGGGTGAGGGGTTAGGGGTTAGGGTTTAGGGTTCTGTGGTTATACCGCACGCGGCCGAGAATGAGACGTTCACGGTGGCTGGGGCAGAGCCTAAGCGATGCCCCGGTCGCTATGTAGCCGGGGCATCGCTTACGCTCTGCCACCAGCCACCACCTTCTCGTGACAAAATGTCTCATTCTTGGCCGCGTGCAGTATAGTTAGTTACTTCGCGTGCATCGGCTGGGCATCAAGTCCTAACCTCTAACCTCTAACCTCTTGTCTCCGGCGGGAAGCTGGTAGGCGCGCGCGCGGAACAGGAACTCGACAATGTTCCCCTCGTGCGGCTGGAGCCAGTCGAGCTTGATCGTCGGGATCGGGCCGATGTTCAAGCGGTCGATATGCACCGCGTCGGTCAGCGCCTGCTGGAACTTCTTGTCGTGGGTGATTCCCGAGCAGACCAGCGTGGGGCCGATCGACTCGAGCATCTTGTCTTGCGGGCACTTGACGACGGTCACGAAGGGGAACATGTATTCCTTCTTGGCGATCGCCGCCGCCGGCGACTCGCAGTGGACCACCACGGGCCGCAGGTAGGCGCAGCGTTCCATCTCGACCAGGCGCGGGCCGTACGGCTCGGTCGCGTGTTTCACGCCGCTTTCGCGCAGGTCGGCCTCGATGGCCTTCCAGATGCTTTGGGCCACGCCCGGCACGGTGAAGGCGGCCAAGGCGGCCTTGGGATCTTCCGGCGGCAGCACCTCGATGGGGCCCAGCTTCTTGGCCAGCGCCTGGGCGATTTCCTCGCTGTGCCGCGAGGCCCAGACGCCGGAACAGTTGATGCAGCCTCGGCCGCTGTTGAGGTAAACACTGTCGGCGATCAGGTCGATGTACTCTTCCCAGCGATCGACCACGTCGTCGCCCAGGAGCACCTTGCTGAAACCGGGCCCATGGGCCTGCACGCGCGGATCTCCCTTGTAGCGTTCGACGGTGGCGGTGCCGCCGAAGATCATGCTGCGATCGCAGTTGGCCAGCACCGCCGCGCCCACGTCGCCGCCCCCCGGATAGATCGAAATCGCTTCCCGCGGGATACCTGTCTCGTAAAAAGCCGCCGTCATACGGTAGGGTGTCCACGGTTCTTGCGGGCCTGGCTTGAGCACCAGCCCGATCTGCATCGGGATCACCGGCAGCCAGAGCGTGTGGACGCCCGGCGAGTTCGAGGGCAGCACCAGCCCGACCACCGGCGACTGCGCCTGGTAGCTCACCACGACCCCCCGCTTTTCCATGCCGTAGCCGCGGCTGAGGATCGAGAGATCGAGCCCGCGGGTGAGCGCGTCGAGCATCTGGTCCATGTGCGTGAGCACGAAGTAGTTTTTCCGCATGTTGCCCGCGCACATGTGTTCGGGCAGGCCGGTCGACGCCGACTGCATACGGGCGAAGTCGGCCGGCGATTGCACGCCGTCGCCGATTGGCAGCGTGCCATTGAGGTACAAATCGGCGGCCTTCTTGATCCGTTCGATCAGATCCTCGCAGGGGATGTCGCGCAGCGCGTCGCGGGCCCGCTGGGCGTTGCGCATGTCGCGCTGCAGCAGGCCGGCGTTGGCCTGGCTGACCTTGGCCATCGGTTCGCCGCTGATGAAGTGCGTCACCGTGTCGGTTTCGAGCGACTCGTAGGGCTTGCCCCAGCGCAGGGCGGCAATGTTGAGCACGCGTTGATCTCCAGTTGGTTAGGTAAGCGCGGGACAAACAGGGGGCTAACGCCCCCCGCTCGCCGACTCGTCTCCTTCCACTCGTTCCCACGCTCCGCGTGGGAACGGGAACTTTCTCCTTTCTCCTTTTAACTTTCTCCTTCTCTCTCAATATACTCCCACCGTCGTCGCTTCGGCCAGATCATGGAACGGGCGCACGCCGCTGATACCGTCCCAGGGGTAGTTCTCGAAGGGGCCTTCACGTTCGCCTTCGTCGCGTTCCAGGAAGCCGGGCACGAAAAACTCCTTGGTCATCGTGGTGAGCTTCACGCGGCCCGTGCCTCCGTAAGAAACCACCTGGTTGGCGTCGTCGAAATCGACCACCTCGATCGTCGCCCGCGGCTGCGGGGCATAGTAACAAATCTTGTAACCGTCGGCGGCCGTGACCGGCTTCGAGCACGCCAGGCCCATCAGCGTGTTGCCGTAGGTGGGCGTCATGTAAACGCCCTCGAGGAACTCCTCATTGGCGAAGCGCGTCCACTGGGGCGTGAACTCGGTGCCGCCCGAAAAAATGCCGCTGATGCCGGCCTGCCGGATGCTCGATCCGCGATTCTCCAATTCCAGGGCCAGGGCTTCGAGCAATTTGGGAGTGGTGAACATGCAGCGAATGTCGTGCCCGGCGCCGAGGACCGTGATCGCCTGGTCGATGCAATGCTGCTTGTACGCTTCGAGGTGCTCCATCCATCCCTTCTTGATCAGCTTGATGACCCAGCGCGGGTCGAGGTCGATGCAAAAACAGATGCCGCCGCGGTGTTGCGCCAGGTGCTCGACGGCCAACCGCAGCCGCCGGGGCCCCGAGGGACCGAGCATCAGCCAGTTCGAGCCGGGCGGAAAGTGCTCGTCGGGCAACGTTTTGCTGAACAGCGAGTAATCGGTGCGGAAGTCGTCGATCGCCACGCGGCTTTTCGGCACGCCGGTCGTGCCGCCCGTCTCGAACACGTAGATGGGCTTATCGGCGAATCCCTTGGGCACCCAGCGCCGCACCGGGCCGCCGCGTAGCCACTCATCCTGGAAGGGCTCGAACTTCTTCAGGTCGTCGTAGCCCTTGATCTCCTCGAGCGGATTGAACTTGAGATGCGAGGCGTATTCCAACCAGAACGGGCAGCCGGTCGAGGGATGAAAATGCCACTGCGCGGTTTCGTAGGCATGGGCGTCCAATTGCTCGCGCGTACTCTTGAGCTTGGCCGGCGAAACGGCCGCCGCGGCGGGGGACTCGCTGATACTCATGGGAACTCCTGGGCGGCTCAAAAACAAGCATCGTCGATTTGAGCGGGTCGTCGATAAAAAACGGCGGGGCGGCGAGTTCACGGCCTGAGCCGTGGGTTGTGCGCATGGCGGGTCGAAGCGCGGCACACGCTCGCCAGTTCTCAATTTACCCGACCGCCCGGCAAAAAACAACCGTGGCTCGTTCGGCATTCGGCAAGGCGTCAGCGTAGCGCGAACGGGGTGACTTCGACGGCCTTGTAGACCGTTCGGGCTTTTGAAAAGCCGAGCCGGCGGTAGAGTTTGATGGCGCCTTCGTTCTGGGCGGTGACTTCCAGGAACGCGCGCCGCAGCCCGGCGCGCCGAAAGCCGTGCAGTGCTTTGAGCAACAGGCAGGTGCCCAGCCCTTGCCCGCGGTGTTCGGGCGTGATCCCCAGGTTTTGAATCGCGCCCAGCCCCGTGCGGTCGCGGATGCCTTGGATCGTGCCGCAGAACGCCGAGCGGCCGTCGTCATAGGTGATCAGCCATGTGGCCTCGGGCAGGAAGCCTTCCTTATGGCTGATCTCCTGCATCAACCTGACGCAACCGTCGAATTCGCCCAGGCAAGGAAAGACGTTGGCGTCGAGCTCGGTGCGGAAGCTCTGGTACTTGGTCTCGGCGTGCGCGGGCAGCAACTCCGGTTGCCAGGATACCCAACGGTAACCCCACGGCAACGGCGGCTCGCGGGGATCGACGCCATGTACGTCGATCTCCATGCGAAAACGCTTGAAATACGTCAGGCCCATCGGAGACGGCCAGTTCGAGGTGCGAAAGGGCATTTTCGGCGCTCAACCACTTCATCCTAGCGGGCGGATCGGCCGCGGTCAACTTTGGCGCGCCGCGCATGGGGCTTTTTATCAGCGAGCCGCTTGGAGGCCAGGATGCGAAGATGGAACGACTCTGTAGGGAACGCCCTCCGTGGCGTTCCGTGTCCTGCCGGACGACGTCGCACGCGCCTCACGGAACGCCACGGAGGGCGTTCCCTACAGAACTCCCCGTGTCCTTCCGTCCCCGCGTCCTTCCCCCCACCAACCCGCGCAGCGTCGCCAGGTTCCGCAGGTCGAGTTCCACGCCGTCTTCCAGGCCCTTGGGGGTCTCCAGGTACATCGGCACGTTGCGGAAGCGTGGGTCGTTGAGCAGGTGCCGAAACGGCTCGGTTCCCAAGTGTCCCTCGCCAATCGCCGCATGGCGATCGACGCGCGAGCCGAACTCACGTTTGCTGTCGTTGAGGTGGAAAGCGCGCACGTTTTCGAGGCCCACGACGGCATCGAGCTCGGCCATCGTCGCGCGGTACTGGCGGCGCGTGGCCAGCGGGTAGCCCGCCGCGAAGATGTGGCAGGTGTCGACGCAAACGCCGAGCCGGTCGGAGAAGCGAACCGTGGCCATGATCTCGGCCAGGTGTTCAAACCGCCAGCCGAGCGAGGTTCCCTGGCCGGCGGTCGTTTCCAACAGGGTACGCGCATGCGCATCCTCGGTCTGGCGGTGGACCCGATCGAGTGCCGCGGCGACCCGGGCCAGACCCTCCGCCTCGCTCGCGCCGACGCAGGCGCCGGGGTGCGTCACCACGTATTCGATTCCCAACTGGTCGGCGCGGCGCAGTTCGACGACGAAGGCCTCGATGCTGCGTTGCCAGAGGACGTCGTCGGGGCTGGCGAGGTTGATCAGGTACGAATCATGGGCGATCACGTGCCCTACGCCGGTGTCGGACAAGGCCGATCGGAACCGCTGGGCTTCCTCGTCGGAGATGGGTTTGGCCCGCCATTGGTTGTTGTTCTTGGTGAACAACTGCACGCAGTCGCAGCCGTGGCGCTTGGCGATTTCGACGGCCTTATAGTAACCGCCGGCGATCGACATGTGGGCTCCGAGTATGGGCATGGCGGCAACGATAACACGCCGCCGCCGCGATCGCCAGAGCTCGAAATCGCCTATTGACATTCATTGTTGGATCTGCCGGACAAGCCGGCGAGGGGGCGGCTCACAACCCGTGACTTGTGTAGAACAACGAGGGCGTAAGCCCTCGTAAACCGCAGGAACGACACCCAAATCCTCTTGTTGTTATACTGCACGCGGCCAAGAATGAGACATTTTGTCACGAGAAGGTGGTGGCTGGTGGCAGAGCGTAAGCGATGCCCCGGCTACATAGCGACCGGGGCATCGCTTAGGCTCTGCCCCAGCCAC
>Ga0307372_10006889_pt1 | contig 16459 bp, 12 predicted proteins | sample OX1MG_FD_202533 | JGI IMG/M metagenome (GOLD analysis project Ga0307372, IMG submission 202533) | Soil microbial communities from Risofladan, Vaasa, Finland - OX-1 | ecosystem: Environmental > Terrestrial > Soil > Coastal area > Acid sulfate soil | place: Finland: Risofladan, Vaasa | collected... | reverse complement strand
AGGCCTACACCGTCGAGCAGGACGGTGTGGCGCCGACCCAGATGTGCAGCGAACCCAAGCGCTGGAGCGGGTTTCCGCGAGCGCTGCTGGCGTTCGTCGCCGCCGGCAAGGGCTACCGGCTGCGGATCTCCCCACCGGGCAGCTCTGAGCACCAGCCGGTGACGATCAACGAGCTGAGCAGCGTGGTCGAGCTGGCCTCGATCTCGGACCTCAGCCAGGACTGGAACCAGGTCACCGGCAGCCTGAGCGTGGATGCCAGCGGGATCACCGGCAGCATCGACGTGGAGGCGCTGCGAGACGTGAGCGGGGCCAAGCCGGAGCACATCACGGGCCAGTGGGCATGTGGGGCGCCGCTCCCCCTGCCGGCGTTTGACGCCAGCGCCCCGTGCGCCAACTTCTATGCCCTCAATCAGCTGGGGGCGGACGACGTGGCGCGGATGCAGGCGAACGCCTGCCATGCCCAGAAATTGAGCTTCAGCGGCGATCTCAGCGCGCAATTGGATTCCGCGGTGACGGACGTTGGAATGGTGCCCCAGGCAGGGTTCGGCGGCGACAACCTGTGCCGCGCCATCGGCCAGAGCTATGAGGCGACGCTCAAGTTCTCGATCGGGGACGAGAGCTTCTTGCTCAACTTGGGCGCCGACCGGTACCCCTCAGTCACGCCAGGCCAGTACACGGCCCGTTCCGGGAGCTCGATCGGGGCAGTGTTGTTCTTGGGCCACGCCGATCCGAGCAATCACGGTGCGTTCGTCACCGACGACCAGGTCTACTGGCTGGGCAGAAGCGGCAGCTTCACGATCGCCGGCGACCTGAAGTCGGGAACCATCGATGCCACCCTCAGCGGCACGCTGGTCAATTCGGGCAGCACGGTGCAGATCACTGGCAGCTGGCGCTGCGCGGCCTGAGCCGAGGGTGACGCCTCGGCTCTCGAACGTGCTCGTCTACGGGCTCTCCGTGGTGGTCCTGGCAGTCGTCATCAGCGCCACCGCCGCATTTGCACTAGGCGTCAGGACCACGTTCGGGACCGGCATCGCTCCTAGCTTGGGAAAGCAAATCGAGCGCGACTTCCTGGCCGACCAGGATGCTGAAGCCGCCGCTCTGTCCGGCGGCGATCCGAGCCCGATCGGCGGTCGCTTGACCGGCAACGCACTGGTGGACGTGAGCCAGCAGATCAGCAACCAATCCGCCGCCGGTCCAGCGCCGAGTGTGAGCTTTCAGCCGGCTTCGCTGAGCATCGTTCGCGCGCAGGATCCGACCGATCCGAGCCTGGTGAGCGAGGTAATTGAGGACGGCACCAAGTCGGTGACGAGCGCTGCCGGCCCGAATGCGGCCCCGACCCAGCAGGCGATCGCCTTCCACGGGGAGTTCTGGCTCCGCCAGGACAGCTCAGGCCGCTACCTGATCGCCGACCAGAACATCCAGAACCAGCCCGCCTCAAATCTGGGTGCGTGGGCGTTGATTGCGGTCGCGGTGGCATGGGTCAGCATCGCGGCCTGGCTCGTGGCGCGCCTGCGTGCCCGCGCGATTCCGGCGTCGCTCGCCGCAGCGCTGCCTGAAACCACGGCCGCAGCCCTCGAGGCGCCTGTTGATGATCCACCGTTCGAGGCGGAAACCGGCCCTCCGGCCAGGGTCGTGATCCGCACCTTCGGCGGCCTGCATGTGCACCAGGACGGCCGGGACTGGGCGGCGGCTCTGCGAGCTCGTTCGGTCACCGCGTTCATCTGGCTGCGCCTCTTGGTGGCAGCGATCAAGGACCCCAACAGCGGGCAGCCGCGCGACGAGCTTGGCCGGCAGGCAAGCCCCGGCCTGGACCGCGAAACCCAGCTCAAGCAGATGCGCAACCTCACCCACCAGGGGCTGCCTGAGCTGCCGGCGGCTCTCAGGGAGCGGATCGTGGTCGAGCCCCAGGTGATGCGCTTTTCGTTCGACGGCTGCGCGGTTGACGCCCTCGATCTTCTGGCCGCCTGCGTTGCGTGCGCAGGTCGCAGCCGGCTCACCAATGCTCAATCGGCCAGGGCCCAGCGTGCCCTCGAAGCGACGGCCGGCACCTTCCTGCCCGAGTTCGAGACCATCGAGGACATCGCGACCGATCGCCACCCCACCTGCACGGAGATGATTCGCGAGCAGCGAGAGTGGCTTGCCGGCAAGCGCCTGGAGCTGATATTGGTCCTGGCCGATTCCTACCTGGCCGGCCGTCGCCCGGCGCAGGCGATCGCGATCCTCGAGCCTGCTTTCCAGGAGCGCCCCGAGCGCGGTGATTTGCGCGCTCGCCTCGCCACGGCCTACAGCCGCTCCGGCCGCCACCCCGAAGCTGCCGCACTTGAGGTCCAGCCTGGCCCCAGCCCAATCGCGGACGTGGTCACAGTACCGCCCAAGTAGGTCAGCTTCGAGGCACTTCGGCCATCAACGGCCGACGAACCGAACCCCACCGGACCAGCGACTTGCTCAGGCTTTGGACGATTCGACTCGGAGACTTACGTCGATTCGATTCGGCCCAGCCGCCGGGGTCAGGCTGACGTCTATTCGGCTAGACCCAAGCGGCGGGGTCAGGGTTTGGTCGATTGGACCCGGCTCCGGCACCGTGGTCACGTTTACCTCGATCCGACCCGGCCCAGGCGCCGTGGTCAGGTTTACGTCGATTCGATTACTTGGCGCCGGTTGCCCAAACGAAACACTCGGCGAAATCCGTGCGATTGCGCCCGTTGCTCCGCCACACGCTGTCAGGGCAAGCAAGCCCACGACTGAGAGAACCAATAGCCGGTGTCCCATCTCGTGCGCCGTTTAGCCTACCGCGGCTCAGTGCGAGATGTGGGCGGGAACTTCAGCTCGCCGCGCTGAGATCAGAAGTCGCAGATAAGACGGCATAAGACGCAGATCAGTCGCTAGAAGTCTTCCTTTTTCCGCCTCCTCCATACAGATAAGAGAAGTAGAGGGCGCAGGTGCCCGACACAAATCTCAAGACGAGGAGGAGCAATGGAAGTACCCGAGCTGGAAACCCTGCCGGCGGCGACTCTGCCGCCGACGCCCGAGCTCAGCTGGTCAGCGCTGTTGGCCGCCTACCGGCTCGGACCCAAAGAGCGCTGGTCGGGCCTTTTGGTTGAAAGCCTCGGTCCCTGGCTGACCAACGCCCGCAAGACGCTGCTCGCCAGCGCGCTCTACCTCGACGACGAAGACATCGCTCAAGAGCTGGTGCTCGAGGTCCTGGCCATGGCCGAGCGCTGGGATCCTCGTTGCGAGGACTGCTGGATCCCGCGCCGGTTGGTCGAGTACGCCGAGGACCAGGTACGTGGGTCGCTCAAGCGCGAGCGCCGCAACCTGGGGCTTGAGCTGACCGACGAGATCGAGGCGCCGCCAGGCGAGCAGCCCGAGGTCCTGTTCGACTCTCGTCTCGGACTGGTGGCGGCCGCCGACTTGCAACTGATCCATCGCGTCAAGGTGCTCGGCGAGCCGGTCGAGATTCTGGCCGCAGAGGCCGGCATCACCCCCCGGCAGATGCGCCAGCGGGTGCGCAATGCCCGCCTGCGGGCGCAAGCAGCAATCAGCGCGGGAGACGGACAAGCTTGATCGGGGCACCCAAGCCGGACACCTCGATCCGAGCCCAGATCAAGCTGCGCCTGTCCGACCAGGAGCGAGCTGAGCTCAAGGCCCTGGCCGCCGGCCAGCACATGTCGGTCACCCAGCTGCTTCGGCACCTGGTCGGCCGCGAGCTCGGTGAAGCCGGCTTGGAGTCGGGCAATGGGCGCGACGAGTCGGTCATCCGCGACGCGGCGATCCTGATCGCGGTCGAGCAAGTTCTCAAGCTGGAGGAAGCTACCACCCCGGGCGGCTTCACGCGTTCTCGCCAGCTCCTCGATGCCGCCGCCGAGGCGGCGATGGAGCGCTTGGCCGCTGCCGAAGAGATGCTTCGGCGCCAGGACCTGAAATGAGGTCTGCACGCTCGGTGCTGGCGCTCCGATACACCCCGGTCTCGGTGACCGGCGGTGTCCGCAAGGCGGTCGGCGGCTTTGTGCGCTACGTGCAGTTCCGCGACCAGCACGTCGAACCCGAAAAGGGCGGCCTCGACGCTTACATGCGCTACGTCGCCCACCGCGACCGCACCTCGCCAGGCGGCCGCGTCTTCGGCTCCCACGAGGACCGCGAGGTCGACCGCCGCCGCTTCGTCAGCTATGTGGCGCGCTCGGTCAAGAACCTTGAACCGAACTGGGTCCAGGGAAGGGACGGCAAGCGGGTGGACCGCCAGCGCGCCGTCTACACCTTCGTCCTCTCGCCCGAGGAGTGGCGTGGACTCGATCTACGCCGCCTGGCGCGGGCGGCGATGAAACAGCTGGAAAGGGATGCCGGCGGTGGCGGGATTGGTCCCTGGTTTGGCGCCGAGCACCGCAACACCGCCCACCACCACGTCCATATCGTGCTGGCTGCGCGACGTGAGCTCGCGCCGGGGAAGTTCAGCACGCTGGTCATCAACCGCCAGCGCCTGCAACGGATGAAGGAAGCGATCGCACTGGAGATCGGTTACCAGCGCCGTCTTGACGTCGAACGCGATCGAGGAGGGCGAACCAGCCCGCAGTCAAAGTCCGCCGCGCAACCCTACCCACGAGCCGAAGCAGTCACCGGCTGGCGAGCGCAACCGGCTCGCCGACCGAACCAACGCCGCGGCTTGCGCTCGAGCAGGCACTACTCCTCGGGTCGGGTCTTCGCTGCGGCATTAGGCCGGCTGCGTGGCGCGGCCCTCATCTACCACCACCAGATGGAGCGCGAGCTGGAGGAGGCGCGCAACCGCAATGAGCACGAGGGGTGGCTGCGATGACGGCGGTCGCCAACGTGATCGCCGACCTTCTGATCTGGGCCATAACCGGAGTCATTCGGCTTGCCCTGGGCGGCTGGAAGTCCGACCGCCCCCAAAGCCATGGCGCCAGCCGCTGGGCCGGTTGGCGGGATCACCGGCGCTTGGGCCGGCTCGCCAGACCCGAGCGCGCCGCCGGCGACGGCATCGCGCTTGGATTTCTCGGCCGCAAGATTCTGCAGTCGCCGGCCGAAGACAACGTCCTACTACTTGGCGTACAGCGCTCGGGCAAGACCTCGACTGTGGTCGTGCCCACGCTCCTGACCTGGTCGGGCGCAGCGGTCGCGACCTCGACCAAAGAAGAGCTGGTCCGTCTCACGTCCAGGCATCGAGCTGAGCGCGGGCCGGTCTGGGTCTTCGCTCCGCTCGACCGCGACACCTCGTGGATCCGAGACCTCGGGCTAGAGGCCGCGAGCTGGAATCCAATTGCCTCAGTTACCGACTGCGGCTCCGCGGCCGAGCTGGCCGACCACTTCACCGCCGCCGGAAAGCGCGGTGCAGCGGCGCACTGGTATCTCTCCGCCTCCAACCTGATCACCGGCCTTTGTGTCTTCGCCCAGGAACGCGGCGGTGACATGGGCTCGGTCCTGATCGCCCTCAATCGCACCGCCCAGGCCGACTACGTCGAGCTCTCCAAGGTGGTCGATGACGCCCACGCATCCGATCTGCTGATGGCACATGCCCTCACCCCGGACCGGGAAGCGGGCTCGATCGCTTCCACCGCCCGGTCGTGCCTGGGGCTTTGGGTCGACGACCGTGTCTGCAGTGCGACCTCGAGCAGCGAGCGGGAGCTCGACCTCGATCAGCTGTTGGTAGGAGGCGGCACGCTGTACCTGGTCGCCCCCGCCGAAGAGGCCGAGCGCTGCCGGCCGCTCTTCTCGGCACTGATCGCCACCCTGCTGCGCAAGGCGACGCTGCGCGCCCGGACCCAGGGCGGAGTCCTGGCGCCGCGTCTCCTCTTGGCCCTCGACGAAGCGGCCAACTTCGCCCGCATTCCTCGCCTTGCCGGTTACGCCTCCAGCGGTCCCGGCCAGGGGATCCAGCTCTTGCTTTGCTTCCACGACCTGGCCCAGATCGAATCCGGGTACGGACGCGAGGAGGCGCGCACGGTCTGGAACAACTGTCGCGCCCGCCTTCTCCTTCCCGGCCAGGGCGACCTCGTGACACTCGAGCACTTCAGCCGCGCCATCGGCGACGAGACCCGGACCTACCGCGTCAGCCACGGCGACGCCAGGAGCTCCAGCTCATCCGAGCAACGCACCGGGCGACCGCTGTGCAGCCCGGACGACTTGCGCCGTCTCGGCGAACCCGTACTCGTCTACTCCACGGCGCCGGCCGCCCGCTTGAAGCTCAGGCGCTGGGACCAGGTCCCCCACTTCCGCCGGCTGGCCGAAGGAGGCGGTCAGTCCACCGTGTCCCAGCGCCGCCCCTCTCTCATGCCGTCGGTCCTGTTTGGCCGCATTCGCGGCAAAGGAGGTTCCTGAGTGGCCTTTCTGAGCGGTTCGGACATCAACATCCATCCCGACCTGAACGGCTTGCCGGCCAACGTGCTCCAGGGGCTGGTCCACCTGGCCAACAACACGGCCGGTCTGCTGGTCCTTGTCTCGGCGATCGGGATCGCGGTCTCGCTGCTCGGCTGGGTCTTCGCCTCGTTCACCTCAAACCCGCAGCTCGTCGAGCGCTCCAAGTCGTCCCTGGGCGTATCAATCGCGGCCATCGCTTTCCTCTACCTCGGCATCGCCGCCGCCAACTACGCGGGGCATCTCTTCTCGTGACGCCTTCCAGCGGTCCTTACGCCAGCTACGCGGCGCAGATCGTGCAGGCGATCACAGCCTGGGCGATCAAGGACGCGCTCTGGGGCATCAGCAACCTGATGCACTCCTTCGGCGACGCCACCGAGCCCGACTTCGTCGCCCTGGTTCCCATCTATAACCGCGTGCTCGCGATCTCACTTTTGATCCTGGGCGCGGTGGTCGCTTTCGGCATCGTCGAGCGGATCTTCGGTGGACAGCTCGGGCTCGACCTCTCGGTGGTGCCGCGAGTCATCGCTTGTGTCTTCTTCGCCTATTCGGGTCTTGCCATCGTGCAGTACGCGACTGTGCACGCAGCTCTCTTGGGGCACGCCTGGGACAAGGAGCTCTCAGCAGCAAATCCCAGCACGGTCGTATCGGCGGGCAACGTCGACCTATCCCAGGTCCACCTCAACGTAGTGGCCCTGATCATCATGGCCCTGCTGATCAGCTTCCTTGCCATGGTCGTCTACCTCGAGCTGATCGTGCGGGCGGCGCTTGTCCTGACCATCACCGCCTTCGTGCCCTTGGTCTGTGTGCTCGCCATCTGGCCACGCTTGGCCGGTGGCGCGACACACCTGGCCGAGTTCGTGATCGGCCTGTTGCTGGCCAAGTTCGTCGTCGCCACTGCGTTCGTGGTCGGTCTCTCGCTGCTGCTGCCGGCGGTTCTCGGCGAAGCCCCGAACAACGGCAAGGCCGACTGGATGGCAAGCGGCTTCGCGATCCTTCTAATCACCGCGATCTCGCCGGTCGCCCTCTTCCAAGGCATCAAGTTCGCTCACGGCACCGCCGGAACGGTCGCCCGCGGCTGGGGCGGCACGGCCGCCTACATGCTCCCGATCGGCCTCGTGACTCGCCGAGCGGGTGGTCTTCTCGCTCCTTTGACAGCTGCAGCTCAGGGCCGAGCGGTTCGGGCTGTGAATGCTGGACGCCAGCGGCTGAATCGGCCGCGGAGCGCCGGCCAGTGACGATTGCGTCGATCACGGATAGCGCATGCCTGCGCGCGGCCGTGGCTCGCGATCAGACCACACATTGGCGGAAGGCCGTCGCCCATGTCCGCTAAGTCAAGAATAGAGTCATCAACTAGACGTCCGACCTCCCTTCGGGATGCCAAGCGCCCACATCCGTCTGACATTCTCGGTCGGCGCGGAGGGGGTCAAGGGGGAACCCGCGGCGTTCGGGTTCCCCTCGCTGACGGCGACCAGTCGCCGGAGGGTGACCTGGAGCCGCTGCTCCTACGTCCGATCCAAGTTGCTGCGATGCTCGGTCTCAGTAGATCGAAGGTCTTCGAACTGATGGCTGCGCGGGAGTTGCCCGTGGTTCGGATAGGTCGGGCGACTCGAGTTGGGCGCCGAGAGCTGGAGCGCTGGGTAGTTGACCAGACATCGTGGGAGCCACGGGCTGGTCAGGGTCTCCTTCGCCGACTCCAAGGGCGTTCGGGCCAGGTGTCGCGGTAAGGCCAGTGGATACGCGCCGAGCTAAAGGCGAGGGTACGGTCTATCGCCGATCCGACGGCCGATGGGTGGGGCAAGTAAACCTGGGCTGGAAAGACGGTCGACGCATCCGGAAATCGCTGCAGGGATCGACCGCCAAAGAGGTGCGGGACAGAGTTCGCGCCCTCGTTCGAAACGTCGAAGACGGCGCCCTGCCTGCAACTCGCAGCCCTCGCTTGAGTGACTTCTTCACTCAATGGCTGACCTCGGTCAAGCCTGCGCTGCGCCCGTCAACCTACGCTTCGTATGAAGGCACGACCAGGCTTCACATCACGCCGGAAATCGGCCATGTGGCCCTCGACAAGCTGTCAATTGACCACGTTTCACGACTGATCGCCCGGAAGAGAGGTGAGTCTCAACTTTCGCCACGATCGACGCGCTACGTCCTGCAGATCCTTCGAATCGCACTAAACAAAGCTGTTCGCTGGGGCCTCGTGACTAGGAACGTCGCCACCCTGGTCGATGCCCCACGAGTAGCTCAAAAGGACGTTCGGGTCCTGTCGCCTGAGGAAACGAAACGGCTTCTCGAAGCAACCCATGGGGATGAGATGAAAGGCCTGGTGGTCCTGGCGGTCAGCACCGGCTTGCGTCTTGGCGAGGCCTTGGGACTCCAGTGGCCGGACATCGACTTGGAGCGACGACAACTGAGAGTGAGCAAGACTCTTCAGCGCGTGGCTGGGCATGGTCAGGTCCTGGCAGAGACGAAGACGCGCCGTAGTCGTCGCTCAATCGTTCTGCCGGTCACCACTGCTGAAGCCCTTCGAGACCATCGGACCCTTCAAGCTCAGCTACGCCGCGCGGCTGGGTCTGAATGGTACGGAGGTAACTTTGTATTTACCTCGTCCACAGGACGCCCGCTCGATCACCGCAACGTCCAGCGCGCCTTCAAGCGAATCCTTCGCAAAGCGCGACTACCAAAGATGCGTTTCCACGACCTCCGGCATTCGTGCGCAAGCCTCCTGCTTGCCGAAGGCGTGTCGCCCCGCGTTGTCATGGAAACCTTGGGGCACAGTCGCATCGCTGTGACGATGGATACCTACTCCCACGTAATGCCCGCGCTGATGCACGATGCGGCCGATGCGATCGACCGGAGCCTTCAAAGGGACACCGCACAGGAGCGATAACAACGAGCTGTGCTTGTCCCACCGGTAATCGGTACAGGGGCTCGCTGAGTTGGCGGAGCCTTCCGAGTCGGTGGCTAGCCAAGATCCGCATCGTACCGTTCCGTTTGGGGTCCCGTCAATGGCTTTCGACTTGCGAAGAGCTCGCCAGGGGCGACTTACCTGGAGTTAAGCTGGCGAAGGTTTTGAGCTCCGGAAGCCACCATACATTCGACCCCGCGGCGATCGATACGCATGCCGGCCTAATGCGTGGGCACCTCAGTGAGATCTCTACTGAAGGTCTATCGATCCGCCTCCACTCGAACCAAGCTGGACTTCTGCTTCCAGAACTCAGGAACGCACTCAGCGAGGCGGTCGTTGACCTGGCCGCGCTTATCGACGAGATCCGTTTCTCGGGATCGCTAGCTGCTCTCTTGATCGCCGACTACGAAAGATCCGTTGCCGTGGATACCGAATCGGACGAGACCAAGGAAATGCGGGATCTCGGCATCCCGATCGCCGCGCTCGCATTGCTTGCACCCTATTACGCGCCGTTACCATTTCCAGCTAGTCTCGTCATCGAACCCCATAAGACAATGGCTGGTGGCCGGGTCTTGAGCTTGTGGTTTGCCGGGCAGATGCTGGACTCGGCTTTGTTCCGGGTGGTGGCTGCCCTAGATCGCCTGGCAATCATTCTTTGGTGTAGCGCCTCGCTGCCGTTTGAGTCAGCTCACGGTCGCGTGCGGTATCCAGCGTTTAGGCCGACGGACCTCGCTAAGCTTGCTGGCTCCTACTCAAGTCCTTCATTCGGGCAACTCGAGCACCTTGCCCATCACCCACTGTTCGAGTTGCTACTCAGGGTTCGGCATGGGTTCACCCATTCCAGTCGTCCTCCTTCCGAGCTTCACGGTCACTACCGCCTCGCCTATGACGTCGGTGGCCCAGTCGAGTCAGATCGGATAACACAGGCAATCGACCGCGAGACGCACATGGCGATCCTGCTCGCAACGTATAACGAGATTCTTCGAGCCGCCGTCCACGCTTGCAGCGAGTGCCTAAGCGCGGCACCTTCGCCGCCCGCGAGCTAAGTCCCCCACGAACCATCCAATCGGGTGGAAAGCCAAGAGCGGATTTAGACCGAGAACACCTTTAGCACCTCATCGCCGTAGTGATTGATCACCTTAATCGCGATCTTGCCACTCTCCGGCGTCGGGAAGGGGCGGCTGGTTGTGCTGTAGAGCGTTGACCAAGTGGGCTCGTCGATATCGGCGCGCAAGGCTCGGCGCAGGTTTTCATAGGGATCGTCTGCACCGAGGAAGTAGGCGTGCCGGACAAAGAAGCTCTCGCCGTCGTAATCCGTATCGATGAACCAGCAGGCAATGTCGTCTGTCGAATGGCTGCGAATGACCCCGGTGGTTGGGTCATACACGTCGAGCCCCCGGATCTCAGCCCGGAACTGGCCATCGCCGGTGGGCTCAATGCTGATATCAGGCAGGCCGAAGACCATGAATAGGTTCGCCGCGCCAGTCTTCTTGAGTAGCTCATCGCCCATTGACAGGTCGGGATTCATCCTCGCTTTGAGGATGGTGAGACGCCCGAGGTGTCCGACTTCATCGCCGACCAGGGACTCGAAAGCGAAGCCACAGACCACCAGGAGGTCGGCGATCTTGACGGCCTCCTTGGCCGCTTCGCGAACCAACTCTGGGCCCACGGTGCCATACTCGGGTCCGATGCTGACCGCAACCGTTCGCCTCTTCTCCGCCTCCGTGTACTCGCCGACGGCCTGGATATAGACACCGCCTGGCCACGAGTCGAGCCGGTCGAAATTCAACCGCTCATGTTTGACAGTGTTCTGGACCCCGGCCTTTCGCAAGTAGTCGATGATCCGCTCCAGGAAGCGGCCGGCCTCCTCTTCGGCGGCGCCGCCGACAGAGGATGCATCGGCTGGCAGCACCCGATGGGGCGACAGGCTCTCAACCGTAAAGGGCCCGGTCACCCTCACGATCCTGTTGTCCGCGTAGGGTCGGTCGTAAAGGATCTCGCTGTCAGAACGACTCGCAATCGCAGCGTCGATCTCCGCGCGGGTCATGCCCTCGCTGATGTCGGCGTTGTTCGCAATTGATTTGAGGCTTAAGTGCGGTACGCGCTCATGAACAAAGCCCCGGCTCACGTCGCCAGAGACGGTTTCGTCGTGTTGAGGAATACGCCCTTCTAACTCAGCTTGTTTGGCCGCGCCCGCCTTGGAGTCGGCTAGCAGGTAATACGGGTAGCGCGCGGCCATCAACCGGGTCCGAGCGAGCGCGAGCGCGACACGGCTCGTGTCGATCGTGATCCACCGCCTTCCCCATTGCTCGGCAACATACGCAGTGGTCCCGCTACCACACGTTGGATCGACGACAAGATCGCCGGGGTCCGAAGTCATGAGAATGCATCGCTCAATGACCTTCGTGTTGGTCTGGACCACGTACACCTTGTCCTCGGTAAAAGCACCAGTTGCGGTGTCCGTCCAAACGTTACTGATCTCAGCGACTGGAAAGTCGTCCAAGTAGCGGACGTAGCTCAGAGAGTTCGGGCTCGGAGGCACCAGCCTGTTCGCTAGGGCAAGCCGCCCAAGGCCTTCCGCCGTGGTTGTCCAGTGTCTGGCCCGACCAGGATGGTACATGTGGCCTCGGTACTCGAACGCAACGGTCCCGGTCGCAGTAGCCCCCTGCGAAGTCAGGTCCCCGTGGCGGTATGGCCTTGCTTCCACTGGAATTGCTGATGCGTCCGCACGCTCCTGGTCGGTCATTGGACGTCGAGTGCCATCCTTCATTTCAAGTCGCGTGTATCTCTCGCCGATGTCATCAGCAAGGGTTCGACGTTTGAAAAGCTTCCGAACCTTGATGCGGTCGATGTCCTTTGCGTACCACAGCAGATAGTCGCTGTTCCGCCCGAGATAGTTGCCAACCAGGTTTGCTGTCGTCCGGAAGACAATAGTGACCACGGCATTTCTGGATCCGAACACCTCGTCCAGCAAGCTGCGAACGAGGTGAACGTTTTCATCGCCCATCTGTACGAAGAGGCTGCCTGTTTCACTCAGCAGTTCGCGCGTGACAGTAAGCCGGTCGCGGAGGTAGGTCAGATAGGAATGGACGCCAAACTCCCATGTGTCCCGAAATGCACGGATCTGCTCCGGCTGGCGGGTGGCATCGGCCGCCTTCCCGTCTATAACGTCCCTGTCTCGCGTCGACACCTGCCAATTCGAGCCGAACTTGATCCCGTACGGCGGGTCTATGTAGACCGTCTGGACCTTGCCCTTAAGTCCTTCCTTCTCCGCTAGAGATGCCATCACTAGGAGCGAGTCGCCAAGGATCATCCGATTCGTCCACTGTTGGCTGTGTTGGTAGAAATCGACTAGCTGCTCAAACTCAAGGCCGTTGAACGCCCCAAACAGGTCAATCTGCTGCTCAGGTGCGCTCTGTTTCTTCTCGGTCCGGAGCTCCTCGATGAGCGCCAGTGGTGAGATCTTCTCTTGGATGTAGATGGGCACGGCCGGCACCGCGAGGTCCGAGCGATCCTGCTCATCCTTACCCTTCCAGACCAACTGCGGATCGAGCGAGGGATCGCGCGGGTAGAGAAGCGTTTTAGGTTCCTTCTCTTGCTCCTCGGCGAACGCTTCGAGCTCGGCGGTTGGGATATTCGTTCTCTGAGCCTTGCGATGCACAGTGGCATCGACCCTAACGCCGGCGCGCTTCCGAGGGCTAGCCATCCCTTTAAGACTTGCCGAGCTCGGCCGCCTCGGCGCTCAGGAACTTCCTGATCTTGTGGGCGGCATCCCACGGATCCCTAACCTCAATGAACTCCCAGCGGCCGAAGCCACCGTGGTTGTTTATCGCGGGTACCCATAACTGGCTGGCGGTGGCCACTTTTGCCGCCTTGTCCTTCTTGGCCCGTCCGGAAACCTCGACGATCAGGTTAAGCGGCTCGCTACCGGAGCTCGCTATGCGCACGATGTAGTCGGGCCAATAATTCGCGCCTTGCCCTTCCAGCGTGTAGGGGATGGCGAAGTTAAGACCTTGATTCTTGACATAACACAAGACTTCAGACATGCCCTCCAGGGTTTGGGCCAGCTTAGCTTCCCATCCACTGTCCAAAGCCACGTAGTTGAGGTGGCTCTTGGAGGGGTTGGTGGACCAGACTTCCTTAATTGTGTCGAAGGCGACGAAACGTGTGGAACCAACCGGATCGAAAGTCCTCAGTACCGGGAGTAACCTCTTCTCGCCTGACGTCCCCTGCATGATCGATCTGTGGATTCGTTCGGCGGCGGCGTGAGATAGATCGCTCAGGAGTAGCATTTGAGGGAAAGCGTCGTCTTTGCAGAGGACACACTTGAGCATCCATTCATGAGTGATTGACAAGAGCTGAGGAAACAGCCATGGTCGTTCGTTTCCGTCCCGGTCACGGAAGTGCTCATCCAGCGTGAGCTTGGCGATCCGAAAGGCGACCTCCTGACTACGGCGATTGCGAAGCTCGTTGAGATCGTGGACAACTCGCGCGCCAACGACAGGATCAAGCTCGACTAGGGTGGGTACGTCGCGGGTCGACAGTGTCATGCGGGATCCAGCTCCGAACTTGGCCTCTAATCGTTCAGCTGGCATTACGTAGCGATACCCGATCACCCGTGGAAAAGTGATTTCTGCCGCCATGCGCTCAGGCATTGCCTGGACTCGGTGCACTTCTTTCGGTGGACGCGGCTCACTCGTGCCGGCGACTGGCAAGAAGCTGAACGGGACCCCATATATCTCGGCGTATTCGGGATCAAAGAACCCGGCTTGGTTCGGTGAGTAACTCGAGCGCCGCAGTCCACGGCCGATAACCTGCTCACAGAGAAGTTGGGTCCCGAACGCGCGAACACCCAAGATGTGGGTGACGGTGTTGGCGTCCCAGCCCTCCGTCAGCATTGAGACAGAAACCACGCAGCGCACTTGTTCGCCCAGGCGCCCCCGCTTGCCAACGGTATTCATGACCTCGCGCAGAAGATCTTCATCTGTGATCTTGGCTACGTCTCGATCAGGGAGCCGAACTCGATACTCCTCCTTGAAACGATCGATCTCGACCGCGGCCGCCTTCTTAAAAGCGTCGTCCATCGAAGTTCCCGACTCGAGCTGTGCCGAATCGATGAGGAGTGTGTTGGGCCTCGCCACCCATGCGTCCCCGTTCACGTTGCTAAAGAGGTCGAGGTTTCCAGGAACCAAAGCGGTGCCGGCGGCCCCAGCGAGAGTCTTTTGCCAGCCAGCGATCCAATCGAAGACGAGCTTGGACACTGCAGTGTTGCTGCAGACGACGATGAAGACGGGCGGTGTACCGAAACCCAAGTCGCGCCAGCGATTGAAGGATTTCTCATAGTCGCCGTAGAGGGATCTCAATGCTCCCTCCAGTTCCTTGGGCAGATGGGGTTCTTCTCCTCGCATCGCGAGAGAGCGCCCCTTTCTGGGTAGATGCTCACGAACCCGCAACCAAAGATCACGGTAGGTCGGTATAGGACCGAGCATTTGATTGTCCGCCACAGGTACCCGGGGCACCTTAACGATCCCCGATTCGATTGCATCGATCAGCGAGAAGTCAGATACAACCCACGGAAACAGCGTTCCTTCCGGATAACCCGATCCGCGCAAGAAGAACGGGGTTGCGGAGAGGTCATAGATGGCTCTGACTCCGAGCTTGGCCTTAATCGCCTCCAGGCCAGAAACCCAAACCCGGGCGGCTTGAGTGTTCGCCTCTGCTTCAGAGCGTTCATCAGCCTCCAGCTTTCCTTCGCCAGTCCCTGCCTTATCTCGGTAACAGTGATGCGCCTCGTCATTTATAACGACGAGGTTGTGCTTGTTACCAAAGGTGCGGCAAACCCGCCGCACCATTTCTTCAGGGGTCTCTTTAAAAGCCTCCGGGTCGCCGTCTGGTCCTGCCAAGACCTTCTTGGTCAGCGAAGCCGCGGCAACCTTGTCGACCCGAATGAAGGGATGAAAGTTGGTGACCAAAATCCTTGCCCGCAACAGCTGCTGGAGCTGGTCAGATGTGACAAGGTCCCGCTCAACGTAGTAGTTGTTGGGGTCATTCGGTACAAGCACGCGCAGACGGTCACGAATCGTGATGCCAGGAGTGACGACCAGGAAGCTGTCGCTGAACCGGCGGTCCTGCGGGTATGCCAGCTTGTTCAGAACCTGCCAGGCAATAAGCATCGCCATGACAACCGTCTTCCCTGAGCCAGTCGCCATCTTGAGTGCAATCCTGAGTAGACCCGGGTTACTTGCCTCATTCGCCTCCCGAATTCGAGCCTCGATCCACGCGTCCCCATAGCGGTTGGCTACTTCGGCAATGTAGATCGCCGTCTCCAGAGCCTCGACCTGGCAGAAGAAGAGAGGTCGCCCCCTGTCGGCATTGCGCCAGTAGTCGAGCAGGGCCCTGGTCACAGGCGTTACCCCCTGATAACCGCCGCGACGCCAGATCGACACTCGTTCGCGGACTCGATTGATGAATTCGTTGGACTTGATCCTTTCCCCTAGCCAATCGCCGGGCAGAAGCTCTTGGCCGCCGCGCCTCTTTGGAGGCGGAATTGGGATGAAATACGAGCTGATTCGCCGCGAGTCGGCTATCTCGCCAGTGATCCCATCGTCCGAGAACACGAAGTGACGCCGAGGTTCATCGTATGGGGAGTTAATGACTGGGTTTTCAATGACTACGTCGGGCATGAGTCGAGCCCGATTCTATGCGTGCCCGCCCGGCGTTGCCGTCACCGTTGCGGTCAGCCAGGTCAGCGACCGGTTAGCCGGCTGAGGCCAGATGCGATAGCCGTAACGGGCCAGTTAAATTTCGAAATTGGAGGGGTGGATCGGAGTCGAATCACCCAGGACACTTCAGCAGTGTCCCGCAAACGAGGCATGAGCGCCGTCACAAATCGGCCATCACTGTCGGGAATCTTCTGATCGGATGCAAACGTTCCCACTGGTCGACCGCACGCAAGTCAACGCACTGGGCCACGTTAGGCAGCAGTTAGGCAGCAGAATAGGCAGCAAAGACTTGCCCACAGTGGCTCGGAATCATGGCAACTAGCCATTTTTGAACTCAAAATCGATGGTGGACCCGAGGGGATTCGAACCCCTGACCTTCTGAATGCCATGCACAGGGATAATCGTCTACCAGAGTCCACCAGAGTCGTTTTCGAGATCAGACCTGCCGTTCCCGGTGGCCGATTAGTCC
>Ga0307372_10006888_pt1 | contig 16461 bp, 16 predicted proteins | sample OX1MG_FD_202533 | JGI IMG/M metagenome (GOLD analysis project Ga0307372, IMG submission 202533) | Soil microbial communities from Risofladan, Vaasa, Finland - OX-1 | ecosystem: Environmental > Terrestrial > Soil > Coastal area > Acid sulfate soil | place: Finland: Risofladan, Vaasa | collected... | reverse complement strand
GGCCATGGGCACCACCCTCCACACCGAGCTGGTGGTCGAAGCTTTCGAGATGGCGGTCCTCCGCCGCCAGGCCCGGGGTGCCATCGCTCATTCCGATCAGGGCTGTCAGTACACCAGCCTGACCTACGGCCGGCGCATCCGCGAGGCGGGCCTGGTCCAGTCCATGGGCAGCCGTGGCGATTGCTTCGATAACGCGATGGCGGAGTCCTTCTTCGCCACCCTCGAGTGCGAGTTGCTCGACCGCCAGACCTTCCACACCCGAGCGCAAGCACGCATGGAGGTCTTCGACTTCATCGAGGGCTACTACAACACCCAGCGCCGCCACTCCTCGCTCAGCCTGCCCGGCCTCGGCATGCAATCGCCAGCCAAGTTCGAACTCCATTGGTGGAAGGCTCGAGAATCGGAGCGGGTTACGAAATGAATACGATTCGTAACACGCAGTGGTCTGCATCACCTGTGGACGCTCGATTCAACGATCGGGGCAGGGGCGCCGTCGCCTCTACTGCTCGAACGCATGCCGCCAACGCGCCTATCGGCAGCGTGACGAAGAAAGAATGTGGCACGGCACCGATCCGGACCTCGACGACCTCGTCGACGTCACTACCATTCTTAACGCGGCTCTCAAGCCGCCGCGTAGGAGGTGATGCGCAACACTGTCGCCGTCAACCCATAGGGTGTCCACCAAAGCGGGTCAACTCCAAGAGGCATATCCGGACACACTCGTAATTACAGATCGCGCGCTGGCCTCTTGCGAGCAGATGAACCCCAACAACCCACCAGCCCGTCTTTGGCGAATCTTTCAGTCCATGGATGACGTCTGCTGGCGCTGGCGAACCGACACGCTCGACAACATGTCGATCGCAATGGCATCGCAACAGCTGGGATTCAAGATGTCGCTAGTCTCGGACGTGACTAAGGCTCGCCATCCGAACGCTTACTACTTCACATACAAGGGAAGCCGGGTGTCGGTTGGGCCGCACGTTCAGATATCCGGCGGCGAGCGGGTCTACTGGTATCAGGACGAAGACGATCGACAATTTGTTGTCAATCATGTCGGTGGGCACCTACCGGACAGCACCACCTAGAAGGGAGGGCGCCCGGCGCTGCCGGCAACAAGCAACGGTCAGGTTTATGCGGGCGAAACCCTACTAATCGACGCATGAGTTGTGAACGCTTCGGGCTCGAATGTAGTAGTTCATGTAGTAATCCGGGCGGCGTCGGTGGATGAATCTGGCCGGGAATGGTTCGCTGAGGTCTCGAAATGAACTCAAAACCCTCGAAACGAGTCTCGGTGGACGAGACCGCCTAGATTTCGGGACCGTGAGGTCCCCGGATCTCCCCGAGCACGACCATGCCTCAATCGATCGAGCCGACGTTGGCCGCTGGCGCGGTCCGTCAGCAGTCGTTGCGCGCCGACCGGGCGACCATTCGCCGCCGGCAGACGTCTTGTGGCTTAGGGCACGATCGCAGCACGGCGGATTAGTGGCTCGACGCCTACGGAATGCTGCAGTTTGTGTTGCAGTTGGTGCTGCAGTCGTGCTGCAGTTGCGGTGTAACACCCCGGTAAATGGCGGCACTGGGCGGCATTCCGATCTCACCACCTACAATTCAGAACGCCCTTTTCCGGAGTAGCTCAACGGTAGAGCAGGCGGCTGTTAACCGCAAGGTTCAGGGTTCGAATCCCTGCTCCGGAGCCAAAGTTCGTATTTGAAACGAGTCACTGTAGGCGGGTTGCAAAGCGCCTCGCCGGACCTTACGGCGATCTTACGGCAGTAATTGCCGTATTTCGCGTATCCGTCATCGATGATTGAGGGCGAACGAGGTGCAGACGCCAGCAGCTATGAGTACGACAGCAACTGCCACAAAGATCACTATCACCTTCAGGCAACCTGTGGGTCTAGAGGGCCCAGGCGGTTGGATCGGGAAGGCGCTTCGCTCGATGCGCTTTCGCCAATCACTCAAGCCTTCGTTTGGAAGGCGATCGGGACGCATCCTTAAGACCTGACGGCCTCCCATGGCACCACTAGTGGGCCGGCTTTAGGAAGATGTCGGTCAATACCGTAGCCATGACGGATGGGCGTGGACGTTCCGACGCGCCAATCCATGGATTCCCTCAAGGTCGCCACTAGCCACATTGTCTACAAACTATTGGCCGCAAATTGTGCGTAAAACCCGGCGCCCTTTGTCTAGTCATCACGACAACGCAATCGATCGCTAACCAATTCCATCAGATGGGCCGATTCTATTTCCGATTCCCCAGCAGGCCGACAGCAACCATCGCTGTGCCACTAATCAGAGGTAGGAATTGAAAGTGCGGAACGATGCCTCCGAGCAGCAGGAGTGCGCCAAGACCCATATCGAGGCGTGCAATAACCTTCAGTGGCAGTTTGATTGGCAGTTTCACGAGAACAAACCCACAATGAATCCGCCAATGCCACCGCCAGCTGCGCCGAGAAGCGATCCGCCCGCGGCGCCTACGGGGCACGTCGCCCAGTCGAAGATGCCGAGACCACCAACTAAGCCGACCCCGCATCCAATCCCGAGACCTGCTAGGGCACCGTGGCTTGACCAATTGACCGCAGTACTCCACCCATTACCGAGATGACACAACACGTCACAAGGTGCCCCCTGGCCCTGACCCGACTGTGCAGTTGGAGGGGTCGGCGTTCCAGTACGAGAGGATGAACTCGAGCTCGGAGGCGATGCTGAGCTCGATGACGCGACCAGCGGCAAGACAAAGTCCGCCTGACCTTCGTGCCAGACCAGTTGCATGGCATCGATCGTGGTCGTGTCGGGCACCGGGTCCAGGCCAGAGCTGAATATGTCGAGCAATACCGACTGCGAGGCTTGGAGTCCGCCACCGAGCACATTCACTTCTAAGTACAGGCATGAGGAGGGATCATTACCTGCAGTTGGCGCCAGGCAGTGGGTATCGGTCGTGCCGAACTGGAGACTGGGAAAATAGGAAATGACGGGATTGGCGAGAAACGAGGGCAAGCCGGGCGCTGGCCTGTCTGTCTGGTCGTTGGTCACCTCAAGCTGGAACTCCAGGAAATGAGTCCCCGGTGGCGCGATCGAGGTGCCCTGCGAGTTGCTCGCTTGCACCACCCTGGTCAGCGCGGTGATTTGGGCGATTGAAAACATGAACGCGTTTTCAGTGAACTTGACCGTCGGTCCCAGCGGGTGCGGCGTCGAATTACTGGCCTCGTTTAGCGTTCGGCTGGCAAGGTCGGACGCGTTTAGGCTTGCGCTCCCAGTTACGGTGCTGGCGATGATTCCGGCTGAGCACAACACGCAAATTGCAGCCCGAGCACGGGCGCCCCTCAGCGCGATCCCGGTGCCGGATGTCCCCGTCAGGCGGAACCGGCAAGAAAAGTAGAGCTGAGCCCCGCCGATTCCGACGCCACGTGGGCCCCTCACGTCGACGTTGACCCCTCCCAGAAACCAAACCTGAACGCTGCTTTCACGCCGTTGTGACGGCCAAGCGCTCCCGTTATAGGCGCCCTTTTCTGCGTTGTCAAGGCACCGCTGAACCCCCTGCAATAGAACCGCATTGGAAGGGCGATGCGTTGCAGAGACGCCATTTCTGTCCGCGCCCGGTGCGGAGGAGCGAGTCCTTGCCGGCTAAGAGTCGTGATCTTGCTGAAATGAGAACAAGCAAGGTATAGATGGAGCCCGCTGGCGGACTCGAACTCGGACCGCTTCCTTCCAACCGGGAATTAACTGCGCTTCCGCCGCCTACGTCGCCTTCGTCGGCCTTAACCGAAATCCCCGTTTACCGGTCGGGTTCAGCCAGCAGTTGATCTATTCGATCTGCTGCATCGCGACGGAGGTCGGGGATAACGTGGCTGTAGGTATTCATCGTTAGCGCTATCTGCGAGTGGCCGAGGAGGTCCATTACCACCCGGGGCGAGACGCCTTGGACCAACAAGAGCGTTGCGCACGAGTGACGCAGATCGTGGAACCGACGCTGCTGCAAGCCGGCGCGTTCCAGCACGTGATGGAACTGCTTGGTAACCGCCGTTCCATCAAGCGGCGTTCCAATCGGCGTAGTAAATACCAAGCCGTGTTCACGCCAACGTGAGCTGGCGGTATCCCGCTCGAGCTGCTGTCGGGTGAAGTGCTCCTGGAGATGACGGGCGATCATCGCTGGCATCGCAAGTGTTCGACGGCTTCGCTCGGTTTTGGGTTCAACGAGTTTGGGGGATCCATGAATCCGTTGGAGTTGCTTGGTGATGCGGACGTAGCCCAATTGAAGGTCCACGTCTTCCCAGGTAAGGCCTAGAGCCTCGCCTTGCCGAAGACCCATCGTTAGTGCAACGGAGTACAGGGCCTCAAGCCGGTCCCCTTTGATTGACCGCAACAGGGTTCGCGCCTCATCTGGCGTGAGTGGCCGATTCACGTAGCGCTCCACCCTTGGCCCATCGACGAGGGCTGCCGCATTGCGCGAAACGAGTCCCCATCTCTGGGCCTCGTTGAGCGCGGTTCGAAGCGTTCCCCTGATATAGCGAACTGTTCGTGGTTTCAGGCCCTGGCGCAGCTTCTCGTTCAGCAAGAACTGAACATTTTGGGGTGTGAGCTTGTCGAGGGGTATCCGCCCTATGGCAGGTTTGATGTGGAGCCTCACATGGACTTCATATCCGGCAAGCGTCCACGCACGGACGCGCGGCGCCGCAACTTCGGTCAGCCATTGGTCGAGAAACTCGCCGACGGTTGTTCCCCGCGCGTCCGCAAAAGTCCCATGCTCGAGCGCATGGAGGATCTCGGATAGCTTTCGCCTTACTTCTTCACGAGTTCGTCCATAGACATGCTTTCTCCGCCCGTCGGGGAGACTTGCGATCGCTGACCACGAACCGTTGCGGCGTTTATAGATAGAGCCGTCGCCGTTGGCTCGTCGTGGCCCCAACTAGGCTCGCCCGCCAGGCAGTTCGGTTCTTGTCGCTATCCAGGAATACAAGGCGGAGGCGGGGACGCGAACGCACCTGCCAAGCCGAATCGTAGGCAGCTCTCCCGATGCCATCAGTTGAAACGTCTTCGTTCGACCGATACGTAGCAGTCCGGCGACTTCACGGCTATCAAGCAGCCACGGCCCGGCTACCGCTGGTGCGGCAGGAATTGGATCCGGGTTTGGGTCCTCTTGACCGTTTCCACGCCAACCACGAGACGCCCGTTGTGGCCTGATTGGCCGTCGCGGCCTTCTCATTGGCGATTTCGCCTGCGAGCGATACGCGAGGTGAAGACGGAGGTGATGCGCCGAGAAGCAGATCGCGTCAGCGGTCGCAGGGCAGTGCGGGCGCCGCCGAGCAGCTTGCCAGCAGGCGCCATTGCGACAGCAGTTCCAGCAAAGCCACGGGCGACCGACCCAGCCGAACCGTGAGCGAAGCGCAGTGCTGAGAATATGACCACCGGTGCGAAGGCGGCGATCAAGAGCACGGCGAAGCCGGAAGCCATCCAGTTCTCGGTGGTGTCGGTGTTTGCGCTTGCGGTTAGCGCGACAACGACCAACCGGAACCCGATGTACACGACGGTGGCAACTACGAACTTGCTCAGCATGAGCCCGACGAGAAATTCGCAAAGCGTCGTAGACGCACCCGCTGCGCGAGGCCAGATCGACAGCACGCAAACCAGCGGTACGAATGCCGTCACGGTGAGGATCAGCGCCGAGCGAACGACCAGCTCTAGGTGCACCATCACCGTCAGCGAACTCACCGAGATAGCGGTGACGATCAGGCCAAAGGTGCTGACGTGATGACCGGCCCCGTCGTGGGCGACGACGGCATCGGTGACGGCGACGCTGTGGATGAGAAGTTTGTTCAGGCTCTTGAAGTCCGGCGTCCAAGTCGTCGCGAGTAGCGCCGCATAGCCGGCGACGTACTTGACCACGCTGAGCCCGGCGAATGCGGCGAACGTAGCCGCGACTACGCGTGGGATGAGTGATATGCCTGCCCCAAGGGATCCCCAGGCGATGCGCTCGATTAAAGCCAGTGCCATCACCGCTCCGAGCAACAGCAAAGAGATCGCGAGCACCCGGTCGTAGACCGGAACGATCACGCTCAGGTCCGGCTCGCTTGAATTGCCGAGGCCCGTAACCAGCCACTGGATGCTGGCGACCGCGGCCGCGGTCGACCAGTTGGCGATCGCGATCATGATCTGGTTGACCCACTGATCGGCTTGGGCTTGGTAAGACCCCACGCTAGTGGCCGAAGAGGTGGCTGGAGTAGTTGGCGGCTGCGACGCCGATATAGAGCAGCGCGAGAGCGCCGACGGAGACGGTGATGCCACCCTTGGCCCGCTCGCTGAGTTCGCGGTTGGCGGTGAAGGAGGCGATCACCAGCCCGATCAGCGAGACGACGATGCCGAGTCCGGCGACCAGGGTGAGCAGCCCTGCCGCGTTGTTGGTGAGCTGAATCAGGCCGTGAAGAACGTTGGGCGGCAGGCCCTTGAAATCGGGCGTCACCGAGATGTCGGTGAAGATTCGCGCCACTACTTTTCTCCTTTGCCGGCGAGGCCGGCGTTTACGGATGGACTGCGTTCGATTAGCTGGCGCCAGGTGGGGACCTGGTCCCAGCGCCGGAGCTCGAGCTCGGCGGGCGGCGCGTTGGCGTAGAGCAAGACCGCGTTGTGCTGGCGGCGTAGTTCCTCGATCGGGGCCAGTGGCCGGCCCAAGCGCTGCTCGGAGGAACCGGAGCGGCCGCGATCGTGGTGCGTGCTGCGATAGGTGCGGGTCTCATCGCCGATGGCGCGGCTGAAGAGTTCGAGTGTCTTGATGTCGCCCTGGCCGGGTAGGAGGAGTCGGGCCCGGCAGTTGTTCCAGATCGTGCGCGCGGCTTCAGGGCCGTACCCGGTCTCGATCTGGGCGAGGTCGTGGTAGCAGAGCAGGAGCTGGATGCCCTGACCGGGACCGCTGGAGGCGTAGCCGGCAAGGCGGGGAATGCGGGCGAAGTTGGCCGCCTCGTCCAGAGCCAAGAGGAGACGAGGTGAGAGCACACCTCCTTGGGCGCGCGACCGCGTGGTCGCGCGCCGCAACAGGGAAAGGAGGAGGGCGGAGAAGAGCGGTCGGCAGCGTTCGGCCTCCTCGGCGGGGGCGACCAAATAGAGCGTGCCCGCCTCAGCCAGGAGTCGATCGAGATCCAGCGCGTCCGGGCTGGAGGCCGTGGCCAAGGCGACGCGTTCGTCGGTCCAGAGCGAGAGCGAGGAGCGAGCGGTGGAGGCGATCGATCCCGCCTCGCGGTCGGGAGTGATCGCGAAGGCGACCAGCAGCTCAGCCGCGGTGGTGTCCTCAACGACAGCGGAGAGACCAATGTACTCGGAGCTGGCGGTGCGATTGAGGCGCATCAACAAGGAGCGCATGTCGCCGCCGCACTCACGCTCGCAGATCGCCAGCCCGGTGATCAGGCTGGAGGCGGCCAGGTACCAGTGCGCGGAGGCGCCGCGCTTGCCAGTGGCGGTGAAGTGGTCGGCGAGCTCGGAGGCGTCGCCGCAGTCCTCGACCGCATCGAGCGGGTTCCAGGTCGCCGGCCGCAAGCCCAGAGGTTCCATCCAGGCGTGATCCCGGTCGAGTGGCGCGAATACCCAGATCGGTCCGGCGTCGGAACGGTGGCGAGCGGTCAGGGCGACCAGCTCCTCCTTGGTCGAGGTAGCGACCACCGCACCCCGCCAACCCAGCAGCGTCGGCACGACGACGGTCGAGGTCTTGCCCGAGCGCTGGACGCCGAAGAGCAGGACGTTGTCTTCGGCCGGCGACTGCAGTAGCCGGCGGTCGTGCCAGCCGAGCACGATGCCGTCGCCGTGCATGCGCTCGGCGGTCGCCGCGCGGCCCAGCTGATTGCGCTCCCGAGATCGCGCCCAGCGGCTGGCGCCGTGGCTGTCGGGTGTTGAGGGCGGGAACAGCCAGGTGGGGAGGAGGCTGCGGGCAGCAATCGCGAGAATCTCGCCGACAAAGCGTGCCGCCAGAATGAGCAGCCTCATCAGGCCACCCACTCCTGGCCCCAGCGCCGAGCTTCCATCGCAAGCTCGCGCTCCATGCGTCGCTGGTAGCGACGCGCCACCGCGCGCAAGGCCATGACCGAGCCGCCCGCTTGTGGTCGTCGGCGAGCCTCGATGCGCTGACCAGGGGAAACCGTGCCTGATTCGGCCAGCGGCGTCAGGGGCAGAGTCCGGATGAGCTCAGGTCGTTCGACCAGCAGCTTCAGAGCCGGCTGTGTGGAATTCCTGCCCCTGGCATCGCTCTCCGCCGGCGCGCCAACCAATCTGGAAGGCGTGCGCTCGCCGCGCTGACGCACGATCTCCAGCGCCACCGCGTCCTTCATCGCCGCCAGTCGTGCCTTGCTGATGTCGACGCGGCGGTAGCCACCAGCGCCGTCCTCGTGCATCCCGGCCAGCACCAGGTGCACGTGGTGGTGCGCGGTATTGCGATGTACGGCTGCAATCCAGTGCAGGCCGCTGATGCCCATCTCCCCCTCGAGGCTTCCAACCGCTGCCTGCGTGAGCGCGCGCAGGTCCAGACCCTCGGCCCGTTCGGGCGACAGGATCAGGCGCGAGACCGCGCGCCGGCGATCGAGCTGTCGGCCATCGTGAGCGCGATACAGCTGGGGTTTTGAGCCCTCGATTGAGCGGGCGACGAAGTCTGCGAATTCCTTGCGTTCCCTACTCCCAAGCGGGCCTTGGGGTCCGAAGAGCTCAGCCCGAGCGCTCGCGCGATCGCGGTAGGCGACGTACTTGAGAAGTCCCGAGATCTCGGGTGCCGGACGGGGAGTCTTGGAATCGGGGTGGAGGTCGCGATGCTGGACGTAGCGCAAGAAGCCGGCCACTGCCCGGCGCACCTCGCTGGCGCTGCCGGCGGGCGTGAACTTGATGCGGACGATGCAGCGCTCGGTCATACCTGCTCTTCCTCAATCGACGAGCGGAAGAGAGCCAGACGCTCCTCAGCTGCGACGCCTGCGCGCTCGGCGAGCGAGCGCATCCGGCGCTCGCCTTCGGGGAGCACTGACGCGACCATCAGCACCGCGTGCTCGGCTGCGGCCAGCGCCGCCAGCGCGGCTGGCGAATCGCTGCTGCCTACAGTGACCGAATCGAGGGTCAGGCCGGCTGAGACCAGCTGACGCACCGTGGCGCTCAACGAAAGTCCAGCGCCCCGAGCACGCTCGGCGATCACCGCGCGTTGGGCCTCGGTAAAGCTGACCTGTAGGCGGTGGCTGCGTGAAGTTCCCACACCTAGTTACTGGGCATTGGGAAGGGGCGAAAACCGTGCGGAGACCGTGCGTTTTTGAAGTTCGCACGCAATACGCACGGTCTGAGATCGGCGGTCGGCTCCCAGAGGCCCGATTAATGCCTCAAAACGCACGGTGTCCGCACGGTCGGTTGCCAGCCTGGGGTCATCTCAAAGGAGGTGGCCCATGGCTACAAGTGCAGATCCCGAAGTCGTTATCGAGGAACTGGTGGCGGGACGTCGCAAGCGAACCTTCAGCTCGGAACAATTGGCGGCATTCGCCAGGCGCGACCGGCGAGTCTTCGACCTGCTGATCCGGTATCGAGGCGGAGAGCCGGTGGCTGACGCGATCGTGGCGGAGCTGCTGCCGGCGGTTCGCGACAAGGCCGGCCGGATGAATCCTCAGCCGCCACTCTATGGCCGCGACGACCTCCGGCAGGAGCTGACTACCGAGTTGCTCAGGCTGGGCCACACACTGCCGCTGACCCGCCCGGACTTCCTGACTCGGCGGCTGATGCTCGGGGCCGCCAAGCGGCTCACCCGACGCCTGGAGCGGGAGTGGTACCGCCAGTTGGATCAGGTCCGGCTGAAGGAGCTCGGCCAGGACCCCACGGAGGACGAGCAATGAGCGCCGCGCGCTACGGCGTCACGTCAGATATCCTCGCCGCCACGGGCAAGGCGGGGATGCAAGGTACGGCTGGGGAGAGGTTTTGGGACTGGCGCCGGATCGCGCTCGCGATGGGCTACGGTCTCGGCTTCGTCGCGGGTGCCCGCCTCTTGCTGGGAGCCGATCGCAACGGGCTGGTCTTGATGGTCGCCGCGGTCGCCGGAGTCCTCTTCATCCACCGCACCTGGCTCGGCGTCGGGATCTGGATCTATGTCCTGCTCGCCGGTGTGGTCGCGGTCGCCTCGCACGACGATCGCGGCCTCTACGGAGTCGTCGCTGGTCTTGGATTCGGCTTGGTCGCCCTACCCATTTGGTCCCGCCGGCCGACCGCGTCCAAGAAGCTCGACTACCGGGGGACACAGTCACCCCTGGCGGCGCCAGCACCGATGCTCGTTGCGGCTCCGACGCCAGTAGCCGAGCCAATTTCGCCACCGGTCTCCGCTGGACCACTTGGCGTCGAACCTGGGCATAAGCCAGCACCTGCGGCGCCGATTTTCCGCACCATCGGTCGAATCCAGTTGTTGACCAGTTCCGCGGACCTAACTGCCAGCTTGATGGGTAAGCCGGTGATCGGATTTCTCTGGCTCTACCTGCTTGCGCGTTCAGTGCGAACCGCTGGTGACCGGGTCACCCGTGCATCCATCACCGACGAGGTTGCGCATGGGGTGAATGACCCCCGCGGCCGACTCCGCGGGTACCTCCGCGATCTCACGAGGCTGCCGGCGCCCCTTGGCTCGATGATCAAGGTCGACGACGAGATGATCAGCTTCGATCTTGGCGAGCAAGACGCCGATTACGCTCAACTGAGGCGCCTGGCTCTACGTGTTCGCCAATCTAGTGGCTCCCTCGATGACGAACTCTTGCGGCGCGGGCAGGTGCTGCTCTCCGAGCTCGGCGACGGTGAATTCTTAACCGGCTTCGAGGACATGGAAAAGCGCGTCACCCAGGGACGCGGGGTGGCCGGCCAGGTGGTGGCCGAGGTTCGGGTCCAAATCGACGGCATGCGCGCCGATCTTGCCGACGCGGTCGCCAAGGCGCTTTTGGATCGAGGCCAAGCGGCTCTCGCGGTGTCTCTACTCGAGCCTATCGTCGCCCGCTCGGTCGAGCGCGACGACCTCGCCCGAACCCTGATCAACGCCCTCCGCGACTGCGGACAACACACTCGCGCCGCGGAGATTCGCCGGCGTTTTGCCGGTGATCAGGAGAATTGAGATCATCGGTCTGAATACGAGGCTGCGCAACCTGCAGCGGCGACTCGGGTTCCGCGAAGAACTGATCGCGGCGATCGTTCTCGGTGTCCTGGGCGCCAGCAGTCTAGCCTTCACCCTATTCACGACCCAGGGGACGCCGGCGGGCGCGGCGCTCGCCTACATGGCGGCGGTCGACCGCGCCGACACTGGCTTCGTCTGGAGCCACTCGATCATCGACTCCGCCACGGCGTCGAGCACCGACACCTCCCTTCTTGACCGCTCGGCGCTGGGCGCCCAGCTCACCGCAACCGCCCACACCCGTTCTGGATTCAGCGTTCAGAACGTGAGCTACGTCAACGCAGATATCGAGGTCACACTGACCTACAACACGTCCGTCGGTCGAAGGACGACCAGCCTGAGGATGCGTGCTGTGAGTCCGAATTCATGGCCGGTGCTGGTCGAGCCAACGGGCCTCGACTTGAACATTCCAAACGGAGCCGGCGCGCTGGCCATCGATGGCCAAGAGGTTGTCGCCAGCCCAGGGAGCGAGCTCACGGTGGCTGTCTTCCCCGGCCAGCACACGGTGACTCTCGCCGCTTCGATCCTTTTCGTGTCCTATGCCGGTGAGGTCGATGCCAAATCGGCGTTGCCTGCCCTGACTACTGTGAGCTTTAGCACGATTCAGCTCTCAGACACCGGTACCGCGCAAGCGGACAAAGCGGTGTCGCAGGCGATCAAAGGCTGCGCTGGGTCGACCTCGCTGTCTCCAACCGGCTGCCCACAGACGTTTGGCCAAGACCTGGCGACCGGTGCAGCAAGTTGGACGCTGCTGGGCGATCCACTCAATGGATCATCGATTGGGCTTGACGACACATCGACGCTGCTGGTCACGGGTCACTTCCTGATGCGGCTGAGTTACGGAAGCGCGACCACCCAGCGGCCGCGAATCCTGGCCGTGGGAGGCCCTTACACGGCCGCCCTCTCTTGGGATGGCCAAGCCCTCAAATTCTCTGACTTCCAAGATGCCTCCTCGGTGGCCGACGTGCCGCACCCCGCCGCCACCGACGCCCAGGTTCTGGCAGCCCTCAAGACGCACCTCGACGCCTGTCTGAAGCTGCAGGCCGGATCTGCGCCGGGCTGCCTACAGATCGTCAACGCCCTGTTTGGGTCGAAGTTCAGCTGGCACGAAGACAGCGATCCCTTGGAGGGAGCGATCCTGGCTTGGGATGGATCTCGCGCAGTCTTCACCGTGTCGGGGACCTATGACCTCAGCGTGGTCTACAACTCCAGCGCGCCCTTCACCCCTACCCGACGGATACATGACACCTCGTCAGGCCAATATATCGCTGACCTGTATTGGGACGGCTCCAGGGTTGTCTTCATCGGTTTGGAGAAGTGACGAAACGATGAGCCTTGCCAACTCGCTCCACAAGCCTTGGGCAAGCAGCTACGGGGCGCGAGGTCGTTCGTCGTCTGCACGATCTCCACGGGCCAGCCGACAATTCGGCGCGATCACCCCTAGGTCAGGGACGGTGTCATGAGTTCTCGAAGCGAGCAGCGATCGCTAAGTAACGTCGGGGGGTTCTTGGTGCGCGGCCTCCGCGGTTTCGTCGCCAAACTCAAGAGCGCCAAACCATCACAGCGTGGCGCAACGGGTGGCAATACCCCGAATGACCAGGGGACATATCTGGACATGCTCATCGACGGCAAGAACATCACCGTGACCGGTTCGAAGGGCGAGGATATTGGCTACGTCATGGGCTGGACGAGTCGCTCGATTCCTGCGGAATTTCGTACAGTCCTCTGGACGCAGGTTGGCCGACTGGAGTTGGAGGCCTGGACCGCAATCTTGAGGGATATGAACAGTGCGCTACCAGGTGACTTAACGATGATCTTTTGGGAGGGCCTGCCACTAGCGGTCTGGATCCCAGCCGGACATGTAACTGAGTTCAACTTCAGCCCAAACTGATTTGGCGATGGCTGGCTGCCGATCCTGAGCTCCGCGCCGGCTGCTAAGGCGGATTCGTCGGCCACTGGCCGTGCTCGGTCCGGGAATACGGATCTCATGAACGCCCTGAGCCGCACATCGCAATCGACGGACTCGAACGCCTTCCTCAGGCTAAAGGACACCAGATGCTCGCCCGTTCACGCTCGTGTAGAAACCGGCACGCAGAGGCCGCGAATACCGCGGAAAACGCAGCCGATGGAACACCCCCTTCTCCACTTGTCGAACACGCTCCCGTGTGCAGCCGAATTGCACAGCCACCTCTTGCAGGCTTTGGGGCATTCCATCAGTAAGCCCGTACCTGAGCGTCACGGTCGCCAGTGCGTCGGGATACGGGTGAGAGGCCATCTGGGCGACTTCGGTCAGTTGTGCCCGAAGGAGGACCAGATCGCCAATCACGTCCGGCGCCTCGCCAAATATGCTTTCGATCAACTGAAGCCATCTTGCAACGATCTTGAGGTCATCCCCCGGCAGGGTTGCCACCGTGGGCTTCAGTCCGTCCGGAGATGTTGCGTCCATTTGAATCAGTCCCGCCGCCATTTTCGGTCTTGTCGCTTGCGACGAGGATGGAACCGATGAAGAGCTCGCGCTCGTTCCCGGACCGTGAGCCGCGAATTTGGGCGCTGGTACATTGTGACGCCGGTTTCCGACCTCGATGAGAGTGGTGAACAATGCCGGCATCGTGGTGACGAATGACGCCAAATGGCGTAACAAGATAAGCGCGCCTGGCCGCGCTCGGTGTGGCTACGACCAGCGCCCTTAGAATCGCGCTGTGGCCATTCATGCGATTCGGCTCGAGGTGCCTCGGCAGTTTCCAGAACCGAGTGGTACCTGGCTACTTACCCATCTGACGGATATCACCGTAATCTTTGGCCGCAACGGGACGGGGAAGAGCCAATTGCTGCGGTACCTTCGGGATCAGCAACGCGAAAGCCGGCACTACGCGTCGCCAGAGCGCGGGGGTGAGATCTCCTTTAACGCGTCGTATATGCAAGAGGAGTACGCGGCTGCTACCAGAGGTAGTCGTCGGACCGGAAACACCGCACCAACATATCGCGATGAGGGCATCGCCCGAGTACAGGCCTTTCTCGCGCGACGTGGAAATGTCCGAACCAGCCCAGTGCCCATTCCCCCACAGCAACTTGAAGCGCTCATGAACGTTCTGCTACCTGCATTTACGTTCGAAATCCGCGGCGGGGTGACTCCGACGCGACTGACCAGGGTGAGTAATGGACAGGAAATCTCAAGTGTCAGTGTGCTGAGCAGTGGAGAAGCCGCGCTCTTCTCATTGGGCTTGGACTTGGTGAGCATCTGTGGTATGTGGGTCCTCGATGAGCAGAAGGGCGGCATTTTGTTGGTCGACGAGCCCGATCTCCATCTTCATCCAGACCTGCAGCAACACCTCGCCAGCTTCATCGTGCACCTGGTAGACACGTTCAGCGTTCAGGTGATAGTTGCCACACACAGTACGACTCTATTGGCCGCTCTAGGACACTACGGCGGAGGGCGGACGTCCGTGGTCTATCTTGACCCAACTGGAGCCGAGCAACAGGCCAAGCCGTTTACGCAGGCGGCACAGGAGCTGGCCACCTGCCTCGGCGGTCATGCACTAATGGGACCGCTGTTTGCGCTTCCACTTCTGCTTGTCGAGGGCGACGACGATTACAAGGTCTGGGCCCAAGCCGTAAGGCACCACATCTTGAAGGTCGCGGTGATCCCATGTGATGGCAGCAGGCTCAGGGAATATGAAGCAGCGTTGGACCGAATCTTTGCGGCAATGGTGGACAAAACCGACACACCTCTCGGCTTTGGCCTACATGACTTGGACGATCGGACTGACCAACCAGTGATCTCTGGGGGATTCGTACGACGTCTGTGGCTGAACTGTCGCGAAGTCGAGAACCTGTATATGACCACTGAAGTACTAGGCGCCATGGGCAAGACGGTAGGCGAGGCGAGGGCTCAGATTGCTGCACGCGCGGCTGAGTTTGGCGGAAAGGCAGCATTGCTTCAGGAGGTTGTCAATGCGGATTGGCAGCGGTGCGATCTCAAAGGAGTGATGGAGCAGATCGCCCAAATCATTGATCCCCAGTTAGTTGACTGGCGTATCAGATTGGGTCAGACAATCGGTAAGGGTGAGCCATCAGGTAACTTGCGAGCCTTTCTCGGAGATGAGGTGGTTGCTGCCTTGTGGCGCGGACCGGAAGGGCCTCCAGCAGCCGCGGCGCCAGCGCAGGCCTGACGGCTGCACGCGGCGTGTCCTGGGAGGTCTCGAAAGGCAATGGCGCGGGTGCCGGTGAGAACGCGAGCATCGCGGTAGGACGCGTCACTTGCTAGCGATAAGAGGCGCATAACGGCATCGTCTCGCAGAGGTGCAGTTAAGGGCGGTGTCGAGGGTGACAGGCTGACCGTCTAGCCAGATCGATCGGCGTCACACTAGCCCAGAGCGGCCAGGCGGGCAGCATGCTGGCCCGGTTACAAGGCTCTCGAAGATCATTCGGCCCGCTACTCGGGCAACGGAGCTATCCTCGCCAAAGCATGCCGGACGTTGTTATCGAGAACCCCGTTATCAATTCTCCCTTTGTGGAACCGAGGCGGCACTTCGTATTCGGTGAGGACGGCATCACCAACCAGATCGCGGACTCCCGCAGGCGAAGTTCCTATTTCGTCCCGATCCCGCCGCCTAAGAAGAAATCTGCCGACCAGATAACTCTCGGAGACTGGCTGGGGGAGCGGATCCAGGAGAACGACTTCATCAACCGGGTGCGTGAGCGGGTCTCGATCTGGCGCCAGGGAGACTATCAAGGTGTGACGCCGACCACACGGGGTCTCCTCGAGTACTGGATCGACCCCAGCCGGAAGCTATTTTTCTGCCAAATAGAGGCGCTTGAGACCGCTATCTACCTGACGGAGGTCGCTAGCCGCCACGGCGACGCCTGGATTCAGAACACCCTGAGTCGGGAGAATCAGGTGGCTAATCCCGGCCTTGACCGCATTGCCTTCAAAATGGCAACAGGGTCCGGGAAGACCGTCGTCATGGCAATGCTGATCGCTTGGCAGGTTCTCAACAAGCTGGCCAACGCTCAGGATCGGCGCTTCAGCGACACCTTTCTGATCGTGACTCCGGGCATCACAATAAAGGACAGGCTCCGCGTCCTGAAACCCAACGATCCCAACAACTACTACGTTGAGCGGGACCTGGTTACGCCTGACCAGCTTCAGGCGCTTCAGCAGGCTCGGATCCATATCACGAATTTCCACGTCTTCATGCGTAGGGAGACACTTCAAGCTGCTTCTCTCACTAAGAAAGTGCTGCTTGGCCACCGTGGTGACGCGGACGCTTTCAAGGAACAGCCGGACGAAATGGTTCGTCGCGCCTGCATGGAACTGG
>Ga0307372_10006887_pt1 | contig 16465 bp, 11 predicted proteins | sample OX1MG_FD_202533 | JGI IMG/M metagenome (GOLD analysis project Ga0307372, IMG submission 202533) | Soil microbial communities from Risofladan, Vaasa, Finland - OX-1 | ecosystem: Environmental > Terrestrial > Soil > Coastal area > Acid sulfate soil | place: Finland: Risofladan, Vaasa | collected... | reverse complement strand
GTGTACTCCTCGTGCTCGATGCGCCCGTACCGGCGCCAGCGCAGGAGGCTGTGGGGATCGGTGTACGGGACCACCACGTCGAGCGGCTCCAGGGGGTCGGCCAGCAGGGTGCCGAGCGCGGACGCCAGGGCCCCCAGCCCCTCACCGGTGAGCGCGCTCACCGCGGCGGCGGCGGCGTACCCCTCCCAGGGCACCATCTCCAGCCGGGTGCGGGCGCCCACCGACAGCCGGTCGACCTTGTTGAGGGCGAGCAGCCGCGGCCGCTCGAGGGCATCCAGCTCGGCGAGGGTCTGGTGCACGGTGAGCAGCTGCTGCTCGGCGCGCTCCTGGCTGGCATCGAGGACATGGATGAGGACGTCGGCGGTGGTCACCTCCTCCAGGGTCGCCCGGAAGGCGGCCACGAGGTCGTGGGGCAGCTTCTGGATGAAGCCGACCGTGTCGGTGAGCAGGCAGTCCTGCCCCCCCGGGAGACGGAGCAGGCGGGTGCGCGGGTCGAGGGTGGCGAAGAGGCGGTGCTCGGTCAGGGCGCCGCCGGCGGTGAGGCAGTTGAGGAGGCTGGACTTGCCGGCATTGGTGTACCCGACCAGCGCCACCGTCCGGAGCGCCCGCCGGGTCCGACCCTCGCGGTGGAGGGCGCGCTCGCCGCGAACCTCCTGCAGCTCTTTGTCCAGCCGCCGCAGCTGGGTGCGGATGCGACGGCGGTCCGCCTCCAGCTTCTGCTCGCCCGGTCCGCGGGTTCCGATCCCGCCGCCGAGCCGGGAGAGGTCGCGGCCGCCGCTCAGGCGCGGCATGAGGTGGCGGAGCTGGGCGACCGCCACCTGGAGGCGGCCCTCTCTGGTGCGGGCGTGCTGGGCGAAGATGTCGAGGATCAGCTCGGTGCGGTCGAGCACCTTGACCTCCAGCTCCTGCTCCAGGTTGCGCTGCTGGCGCGGGCTCAGCTCCTCGTTGGCGATGACCAGATCGAAGGCCAGCTCGGCCCGCAGCGCCACCAGCTCCTGGACCTTGCCCCGGCCGAAGAAGAGCGCTGGGTCGGGCCGCTCACGGCGCTGCACGTCCGAGCCCACCACCTCCGCCCCGGCGGTGCGGGCGAGGTCGCTGAGCTCGTCCATCTCGGGGTCGAGCGACTGGATCTCGGCGCCGGTGTCCACCCAGCCGAGCAGGAAGGCGCGCTCCGGCACCTCGCTCAGCCCCACCCGCCGCTGCCCGACCGGCATCCTGATCCTCACCCACCCGGTTGCCGCTGGCCCAGCGCACCGACCACCACCTCGGCCGCCCGGTCCGCGACGGCGTCGTCGCACGACGCATCATCGCCCAGCCACACCACCTGCGGCTCACGGCGGAGCCAGGTTCGCTGCTGGCGGCCGTACCGCCAGGTGCGGAGGGCGACCCGCGCCGCCGCCTCCTCGCGCCCGCACCGACCGCTCCGCCACGCCAGCGCCTCCGCATAGCCGATCGCGGCGCCGGCCAGGACGTCGGCCGGCACCCCGCCGGCCAGGATCCGTTCCACCTCCGCCAGCAGGCGCGGGCCCATCAGGCGGCGGCTGCGCTCCTCGATCCGTCGGCGCAGGGCCGCCGCGGAGAGCCGGCGGGCGACCAGCACCGCCGGCCACGGCTGGCGCCGGACGCCGGGGACGGCGCCGGCCCGGGCCAGCTCCAGGGCGCGGACCACCCGCCGCCGATTGCGGAGGTCGACGCGCCCGGCGACCTCCGGCCCCACCCGGGCGAGCTCGGCCGCCAGCGCGGTCAGGTCCGGGCCATCCGCCCCCGCGCCCGCACTCCCTGCCGGGACCGGGGGGCGCGGCGCCACCTGGCCGAAGTCGAACCCCCTGAGGAGGGCGCGCAGGTACAGGCCGGTCCCGCCGACCACGATCGGCACCCGCTGCCGGGCTGCGATCCCGGCCAGCGCCGGGTCGGCGCGAGCGACGAAGTCGAAGGCGGTGAACGGCCTCCCCAGCCGGCGCCAGTCGAGCCCGTGGCACACGACCCCCCCCAGCTCGCACGGCTCCGGCTTGGCCACCCCCACCTGGAGCTCCGCGATCATCTGGCGCGAGTCGCCATTGACGAGCTCGCCCTCGAGCCGGCGGGCGAGGGCGATCGCGAGCGCGGTCTTGCCGCTGGCGGTGGGACCCACCACCGCCACCACCGGGGGGCGCCCGCCGCTCATCTCGCGGGGCCCCCGGGCCGTCCCGTCAGCGGTGGGGGCCGGTGGAAGGCGCGCCGCAGCGCGGCGTCGCCCAGGAGGAGGACCGTGGGGCGGCCGTGGGGGCAGGTCTCGGGCGCCGGGGTGGAGGCCAGATCGCGCAGCAGCCGCTCGGCGCCGGCGGGCGCCAACGGATCGCCGAAGCGGACCGCGGTGTGGCAGGCGACCAGGGCCGCCAGCCGGTGTCGGCGCATCGCCCCGCCGTCCGGCCGCTCGTCGAGCGCGGCCTCCACCAGCTCCGCCACCAGCTGGGCGGCGTCGCCGGCGCGCACCCCGGGCGGGCTCGCCGTGCAGCGCAGGGTGGTCTCGCCGAACACCTGGAGCGCGAACCCGAGCCGGCCCAGCCACGGGGCCACGGCCGCGAATCCAGCCACCAGACCCGCCGGGATCTCCAGCAGCTCCGGGATCAGCCAGCCCTGGGACGGCGCCCCCGGGCCCTTCGCCTCGCCAGAGGTGGACTCGGCCGCCACCTCGGACTCCAGCCGGTCGAGGAGCCGGGCGTAGAGGATCCGCTCGTGGACCGCGTGCTGGTCGAGCACGGCGATCCCGTCCCCGGTCTCCGCCAGCAGGTACCGGTGATGCACCTGGCCCACCAGCCGCCATCCCGCGGCCGCCTCCAGAAGGAGGCCGCCCCGGCCCGGGCCGGCACCCTCCTCGGCGGCCGCCGGCTCCGGCCACTCCGGGGCCGGCCGCGCCGGGGCCTGCCACGCCGGGGCCGGCGACGCCGGGGCCGGCGCGGCCCCCGGCGCCGGCCCCCAGGACGGCGCCCCTCCCACCGCGGGCCGCTGGGGGGAGAAGGCAAGGTCGGGCGCCAGCGGGTTCGCGAGCACGGACGCCCCGGCTCCCCCGCGCAGGGCCAGCCAGCAGGCGCGCTCCAGGGCCTGGAACGCCCGGCGGTCGTCCCGGAAGCGAACCTCCCGCTTGGTGGGGTGGACGTTGACGTCCACCTGGGCGGGATCACAGCGGAGGTCGAGCACGGCGAGGGGATGACGGCCGACCCCGAGCAGCCCCCGATAGGCGGACTCGACCGCGACCTCGAGACTCCGTTGCTGGACCCGGCGGCCGTTCACGAAGATGACCAGGCCGGCGCGATTCCCGCGTGCCACCTCCGGTCCGCCCACCACCCCGACGACCCCGAACCCCTCGCCCGGATCGGCCAGCGGCCAGCACCCACGGGCGGCGGCGGCCCCGAACACCGCCCGGACCGCGTCCAGGAGCTCGCCGCTCCCGGGCGACCGCAGAACCCGGCGGCCGGCCGCGTGGAGCTCGAAGGCCACCCCCGGGGAGGCGAGCGCGCAGTCGGCCACGACCCGGGCGCAGCGGAGGGCCTCGGTCCGGCCGGGCCGCAGGAAGGCGCGCCGCGCCGGGGTGGTGGCGAAGAGCTCGGTGACGATGAGCCGGGTGCCGGGTGGGCCGGCGGCCGCCAGGGGCCCCTCGACGGTCGCCCCCTGGACCACGACCCGTGCCGCCGCCAGCTGGCCGCGACGCCGGCTCACCGCCTCCACCGTGGCGACGGCGCCGATGCTGGCCAGCGCCTCGCCGCGAAAGCCCAGGGTCTCGATCCGGGTGAGGTCCTCGAGGCTCCGCACCTTGCTGGTGGCGTGCCGCCCGAACGCCATCCGGAGCTCCTCCGGGGTCATGCCGCCACCGTCGTCGACCACGGCGATCCGCTCCCGGCCACCCTCCTCGATCTCGACCCGCACCTGCCGGGCGCCGGCGTCGAGGGCGTTCTCCACCAGCTCCTTCACCACCGAGGCCGGGCGCTCCACCACCTCGCCGGCGGCGATCGCGTCCGCGATGGCGGCGGGCAGCAGGTGGATCCGGCTGCCGGGGCCGGCGGCGGCTGACCCGCGGTCGGTCACGGCGCCGGCGCTTCGCCCCGCGACCGGCGCTGCCACTGGCTGAGCTGCTGCAGCGCCGCCAGGGGGGACATCTGGTCGAGGTCGAGCGCCTCCAGCTCCTCCACCACCGGGTGGGCGGCGGCGAGCGGCAGGGGCAGCTGCTGTTGGGGAGCACCGTCCTGGGGCAGGCGCCGCTGCCCCTCCAGATCCTCCAGCAGCACCCGGGCGCGGCGGACCACGACCGGGGGCAGCCCGGCCAGCTCGGCCACATGGATCCCGTACGAGCGGTCGGCGCCGCCGGGCACGATCCGGTGCAGGAAGGTGACCCGGGCGGCCGACCCCGTCCCCTCCTCCACCACCTCCACCCGGAAGTTGCGCAGGGACCTGAGCCCCTGGGCCAGGGCGGTCAGCTCGTGGTAGTGGGTGGCGAAGATGGTGCGGGCCGCCACCGCCCGGTGGTCGTGGAGGTATTCGAGGATGGCCTGGGCGATGCTGAGACCGTCGTAGGTGCTGGTGCCGCGCCCGATCTCGTCCAGGACCAGCAGCGAGCTGGGCGTGGCGGACGCCAGGATCTGGGCCATCTCGGCCATCTCGACCATGAAGGTGCTGCGCCCCGCGGCCAGCTCGTCGTGGGCGCCGACCCTCGTGAAGATGCGGTCCACCAGCCCGATCCGGGCCCGCGCCGCCGGCACCGCCATCCCCAGGTGGGCGAGCAGGACGATGGTCGCCACCTGGCGCAGGTAGGTCGACTTGCCCGCCATGTTGGGACCGGTGAGGAGGACGATCCGCGCGTGGCCCCCGTCCAGGGCGACGTCGTTGGGGACGAAGCGACCGGGGCCGAGCGCCGCCTCGACGAGGGGGTGGCGGCCGTCCTCGATCTCGAGCCGGGCCGAGCCGTCCACCAGCGGCATGGTCCAGCCCAGCTCGTCCGCGACCTCGGCCAGGCCGCCGAGGGCGTCCAGCTCGGCGATGGCATCGGCGGCCCCGGTGCAGGCGGCGGCGGCGGCCTCCACCCGGGCCCACAGCTGCTCCAGGCAGGCCTGCTCGCGCCGGAGCGCGCGCTCGCGCGCGCTCAGGACCACCGCCTCCTGCTCCTTCAGCTGGGGGGTGAGGTACCGCTCGGCTGAGACCAGCGTCTGCTTGCGGACGTAGTCGGAAGGAAGGCGGTCGCGGTGGCTGTTGGGCACCTCCAGGTAGTAGCCGAAGACCCGGTTGTATCCGACCTTGAGGCTCTTGATCTGGGTCCGGGCCCGCTCCGAGGCCTCCAGCCCGGCGATGTACCGGCGTGCGGCCTCGCTTCCCGCGCGGATGGCGTCGAGCTCGGCGTCGTGGCCGGGCCGAACGAAGCCACCGTCGCGGGCGGTCGGCGGCAGCTCGTCCGTGAGGGCCCGGTCCAGCTCCGCGGCCAGCTCGGCGGGGACCGCCGCCAGCTGCTCCCGCGCCACCGCCACCAGGGACGCTTCGAGGGGGGCGGCCGCCTCGCCCACCAGCGGGATGGCGGCCAGCGTCTGCCGCAGTGCGCCCAGGTCCCGCGGGCTCGCCAGGCGCTGGACGCAGCGTCCCACCAGCCGCTCCAGGTCGCGGCAGCGCCCGAGCGCCGACCGCAGCTCCGCGCGCGTCCCCCGCGCGGCGTGCAGCTCGGCGATCGCCGCCTGGCGCTGGTGGATCGGGGTCAGCTGGCGGAGCGGCCGCTGCACCCAGTGGCGCAGCCGGCGCGCCCCCGCTGGGGTGCGGGTGCGGTCGAGCAGGCGCAGCAGCGACGGGCCCTCCGGCCCGCTCGCCTCCACCAGCTCCAGGTTCCGGCGGGTGGCGGGGTCGAGCACCATCGCCTCCTCGGCGAGCTGGGCCCGCACCCGCAGGAATCCCGCGGGGAGCGCCAGCTGGCCGCCGGCGCAGTAGCCGAGCAGGGCCCCGGCGGCGACCTGGGCCGCGCGCCAGCCCCCCACCCCGGCCGCGACCAGGCCGCCCGACCCGACCGCCTGGCGGAGCCGGGACGCCGCGGTGTCGGCGGCGAAGAGCTGGGCGCCCCGGCGGGTGCGGACCGCGGCGGGTGCCAGCCCCAACGGGACCTCGGCCAGGTCCGGGAGCAGCAGCTCGGCGGCGTCGAGGCGTTCCAGCTCGGCCGCCAGCTGGGGGCTGTCCAGCCCGCCTTGGACCTCGGCGAGGAGGCAGTCCCCGGTGCTCACGTCCAGCGCCGCCAGCCCGGTCACCCCGCCCTCGGGGACGAGGGCGACGCAGCGCCGGGGCCGGCCCGAGTCGAGCAGGTCGGCGTCGACCACGGTGCCGGGGGTGAGGACCCGGGTCACGGCCCGCCGCACCACCCCCGGGTTGAGCCCCGCCGGCTCCACCTGGTCGCAGATCGCCACCGTGCAGCCGGCGTCGAGCAGCCGCCTCAGGTGGACGTCGACGCTCTGGTGGGGCATCCCGCACATCGGCATCCGGCCAGCGCGACCGAAGTCGCGCGTCGTCAGCGCCACCTGCAGGATCGGGGCCGCCCGCTCGGCGTCGGGGCCGAAGATCTCGTAGAAGTCGCCGAGCCGAAAGAGCAGGATCGCGTCCGGGTGCTCCGCCTTGGCGCGTTGGTACTGCGCCACCGCCGGGGTCACCGGGCCCCCGGGGCGGGGCCGGTCGCCCTCGGTCACGCCGCGACGAGCTGCCAGGCGGTGGCGCCGGTGACGGTCCCGGGGGCCAGCTCGCCCACCGCGGCGGGCCGCCCGAGCCAGGTGACGCGGCCCTGGCGGGTGCGCCCGTAGGGGCGGCCGTCGTCGGCCCCGTGGCCCTCCACCAGCACCTCCACGGCCGTGCCGACCAGGGCGCGGTTGCGCCGTTCGCTGATCGTCCGCTGCAGCGCGAGCACCTGCTGGAGCCGTTCCTTCTTGACCGCCAGGGGGACGTCGTCGGGGCGACGCCAGGCCGCCGTCCCCGGCCGCGGCGAGTAGGCCTGCACGTGCACCACGTCGTAGGCCACCCGCTCCAGCAGCCGGAGAGTGGCCAGGAACTCGGCCTCGGTCTCGCCGCAGAACCCGACGATGATGTCGGTGCTGAGGGCCAGCCCGGGCACCCGGGCCCGGGCCGCCTCCAGGGTCCTCTCGTAGTCGGCGACCCGGTACTCACGCTTCATCCGGCCAAGGCAGCTGTCGCTGCCCGACTGCACCGGCAGGTGGAGCTGCTCGCACACGGTGGGCAGCTCGGCGATCGCCGCCAGCAGCCGCGGCGAGGCGTTGCGGGGATGGGAGGTGAGGAACCGCTGCCGCCAGAGACCGGGGACCCGGTCCACCTCGGCCATGAGGGCGGCGAGGTCGGCGGCGGATCGGGGGTCCTCGTAGGAGTTGACGTTCTGGCCCAGGAGCGTCACCTCGCGCACGCCGCGGGCCACCAGCCGGCCCACCTCGGCGACGATGTCCGCAACCGCCCGGCTGCGCTCCCGGCCCCGCACGAAGGGCACGATGCAGTAGGTGCACATCTCGTTGCAGCCGTGGATGACGGGGACGTAGGCGCAGAGCTGGTCGCCCGCCGGCAGCGGGACCGGTCCCTCCAGCGCCCCCGCGTACAGCTCGCGGACGCGGGCGAAGAAGCCGTCCGGCTCCCGCACGTCGAAGACGTAGTCGATGGCGGGAAAGCGGGTGAGGAGGGCGGGACCGTGCTCCGCCGCCATGCACCCGGTGACCGCGATGGCGCGGCCCCCGCGCTCCCGCTTCCAGAGGGCGAGCTCCCCGATCTTGCTCGCCGCCTTGTCCTCGGCGTGCTGGCGAACGGCGCAGGTGACCAGGACCGCGAGGTCGGCCTCCGGGAGCGCCACCCCGGGGACCAGTCCGATCTCGGCGAACTGCTCCGCCAGCTGGCCGGTGTCGGCGGTGTTCATCTGGCACCCGACCTGCCAGAGGTGGACCCGGGGGGCCCGGTCGCCGCTGACGGCGATCGGCTGCCGCCGGGAGCGGCCCTCCAGGACGGGCAGCGGCTGGAACGACGCCCGGGTCGCCGCAGCGGCCGTCAGCGGACCTCCACCACGAGCCGGATCCCGGTCCGCTCCTCGCCGTTGATCGAGATGTCGATGAAGGACGGGGTGCACACCAGGTCGAGCCCACCGGGGGCGACGTACCCGCGCGAGATGGCGATCGCCTTGATCGCCTGGTTGATCGCCCCCGCTCCGATCGCCTGCACCTCCACCCGGCTCTGGGTCCGCACCACCCCGGCGATCGCGCCCGCCACCCGGACCGGTTGGGAGGTGGCCGAGACCTTCAGGATCTCCATCGGCGTGGCAGGAGCGCTCCCGGGACGAGGCGGGATGGACGAGGACACGGGAGCGACGGTGTGGGGAGGGATCTCGTCGACGATCCTGGAATTCTACGGCCCGCAGCGGGTCAGGGGGCTCATTCCAGCGCCGCGGGGGCCTCCCGGCGTCCGACCGGTCGAGCCAGGCTCCGGATCGAGGGCGCCACGATCACCACCGCGCCCACCAGCGTGAAGCCGAACCACCCGAGGAAGAAGGTCGACCGCGGGATGTGGGTGCTGGCCCAGGCGGCCGTGACGGCGCCCACGGCCTGGCCCGCGACGAAGCACCAGAGGATGGCCCCCATCGCCCGCCCCACCCCGTGGTCCGGCGTGCGGGTCTGCACCCTGGTGAAGCCCCAGGCTTCGGCGGCCGTCTGGGAGGCGGCCAGCACCACCAGCATCAGGACGGCCACGACCGCCGCCGAGGTGGTCCCGACCACCAGGATCCCCGCCGGCGCCACGGCGAGGACGGCGACGAGGACCCAGCCCGGGACCCTCGCGCGCCAGACGCTTCCCACGCTGCCGAGCACGGAGCCGGCCCCGACGCAGAGGTACAGGATGCCGACCGCGTCGGTCGGGACGCCGAGCACCCGGTGGGCGATGACGACGAAGTAGACCCGAAGCCCGGTGACCCCGATCACCCCGCACCACATCGCCCAGGCGAAGAGGCGGGTGAGCGGGTCGCGGGCGATCCACCGAAACCCGTCCAGGAGCGGCTGCCATACCCCGGCGGCGGCGATCCGTCCGGCCACCTCGCGCGTCGTCGGCTGGGGCCCGAGCCCCGCCAGCAGAAGGGCCGAGGCGAGGAAGGTGAGGCCGTCCACCGCGATCAGGACCTGAGGATGGATGACCAGCAGCAGCAGCGCCCCGATCCCGGCTCCGGCGAGGATCGCCCCATCCCCGACGGCGTTGAGCAGGCTGCTGCCGTCGGGAATCAGCGACGCCGGCAGCACCGCCGGGAGGAGCCGACGCCACCCGGGGTTGTACAGAGCGGTGGCGGAGCGGCCGAGCGCGACGGCGGCGAGCACGATCGGGAGACCGCCCCTGATCGCGCTCGCCGCCACCACCGCGGCCATCGCCGCCCGGACGAGGTCCAGCGCGATCAACCGGCGCCGCCGGTCCCCGCGGTCGCCCAGCCAGCCGCCGAGCGGCAGCAGGACAACCATCGGGAGGGTCGACGCGATCGTCATCCACCCCACCCCCGCCTGGCCGCCGAGCTCGTACCCGATCACGAGCAGGGCGGGGATCGTGAGGAAGTCCCCGTACCAGGAGAGCCCCCCCCCGATGAACAGGGCGCGGAAAGCGGGATAACGGAGCGGCAGCCACCGGGTGTGCATGCCCTGATTCACGACCAGATCTCCCGCCCGCCCCCATCCCGGGCCGACCGGCGGCCAGTATACGTGCCTTTCCGAGGTTCGCCCCGATCTCCACCAGGAGATCGGGGCGAACTCAATCGCTACACGACAGTGACGTCCCCGTAACTTACTTGTTAGTCATTGGCGACAACTCCGCCATATCGCTAGAATTCCGTCACAGGTGTTACCGAGGAGTGGCGGTAGTTCCCTCGTCGTCGCAAGGTAGGAGAATCACATGAGCGTTTGGGAAACCGTCACCTGGGGCTGACCCTTACATGAGTAGATCTGAGGTCCCATGGCCGCAGTCTACTGTGCGAGGATTGGTAATGCCGAGAGCAAGCCGATGTCGGCTTGCTCTCGCATATTTATGACTGAAACGAGTTGCGCGTCGGAGTACCCCAAGAAGGCCTCGACGCAGTCCGGGTCAAAGTCGGTGCCGGCACAGCGGCGCAGTTCACGGCGGGCCTCGTCCAGCGTCATCGAACTTCGGTACGGCCGGTCCGACATCATCGCATCGAAGCTGTCCGCGATGGCGAAGATGCGGGCGCCGAGCGGAATATCGTCGCCACGCAGTCCCTGCGGATAACCCCTGCCGTCGAAGCGCTCGTGGTGGGTCAGGATGATCTGACGAGCGTGCTCGAGCTGACGTACGTCGGCCACCATTTGCGCCCCTAGCTCGGGGTGCTGGCGGATCACCGCCCACTCCTCGTCGGTGAGACTGCCGGGCTTGTGCAGGATGGCGTCAGGCACGCCGATCTTGCCAATGTCGTGCAGCAGAGCACCGTGGCACAGCGCGGTCAGCTCGGGGCCGCCGATGCCCATCCGACTCGCGACCATCCTGGTGTACTCGACGACACGTCGGCAGTGCCCCTCCGTGTCGTGGTCGCGCAGGTCGATCGCCTTGGACAAACTCACCAGCGTCGCATTGAAGCCATCAGCGATGGTCCTGCCATGCGCCTGCTGCTCGCGCACCCAGCGCCCCATCACAAACTGCACGATCGACAGCGGTCCAATGAACGTCATCAGCGCTGCGATCGAGCCAATGGCTCCCTGCGCGGCGACCACTCCGGCCCCAGTCAAGCCGTACACCGCGTGGTACGGTGCCACCCGCGAGGCGCTCATCACGAACGCGCGGTCACGAAACGTGTTGGTTCCACTGTCGAGGGAGATGATCACTGTTAGTAGGCCGTAGTTGATGGCCCACCCAACCAATCCGGCGACGGCGCACGCGAGCACGAACCCACCCGGTGATCCTCCCCACACGCCTCGGAGGGCGCGATAGGTCGCGTACGTGGCCGAGAAGGCCAGGACGATCATCCCGAAGTTGAAGACCACCTTGCGGAGGTCGTAGTTGCGTCGCCAGAGGCACCCCGCGACAACGGCCAGGGCAGTGATCGCGACGGCGGGGTAACCGAGGAGGAACGTCGCCCCCACGCTCACGTTGGCGGTCCCGCCGAAGTGGATCTGATCGCTCCCAACCTTGAGCCCGAACGTCTCCATCTCCAGCGCGAGAAGGACTATCGCAAGGACACCCAGGGCGACCGGGTCCGGTGGACGCCCAAAGGTCGCGACGAGGAGCAGCAGGCTACCTGCCGCGATCGCCCCGACCAAGACGTTCACCGCAAGCGGGAATGCCGAATGGCGCGTCTCCCGGGGTACCGCAGCGGGTCGTGCCAGCACCCGACCGAGGCGACCGACCCACTTCGGAGTTCCGGGCCCCTGGGGCCCCGACGTCGGAGCCGGGAGCACGCCGGCCGGCATCTCCGCCGCGTTCCGCGCCATCAGGCCGTGCCCTCGCCATAGGCCCGGCTGAGCAGGCGCAGCCGCCTCCTGTCCACCGCAGTCCAGGTCCGACGAGACAGCGACACTGCCGCCGTCACCGCGCCCATCGCATGCGTCCCCTGTGGTGGTCGCCCGCTGCCACTCCAGGCCGCGGCGGAGGCCGGTCACGTCCGAAGCCGCAGTTTAGTCGGAGATCGGGGCTGGGTCCACCGCCCGGTCCGTTTCGACACAGCCCCGTCACAGCCCTTATACACCCGTTTTCCACAGCTTCATCCCACTTCCGCGCGCTCACCTGGAGCCGCTCCCGACCCACCCTCGACGGCCGCGCGGGCGCTCCCGCCCCAGCGGGAGCGGACCGGTCCGGTCCTCCCCGCCCTACTTCGCGTAGTCGACGGCGCGGGTCTCCCGGACCACCGTCACCTTGATGGTGCCGGGGTAGCTCATGTCGCTCTCGATCCGGCGCACGATGTCGCGGGCCAGCACCGTCGCCTGGGCGTCGTCGATGCGGTCGGGCCGGACCATGATCCGAACCTCTCGGCCGGCCTGGAGGGCGAAGCTCCGGTCCACCCCCTCGAAGCCGTTGGCGATCTCCTCCAGCTTCTCCAGCCGCTTGATGTAGCTGGAGAGGGTCTCCCGGCGGGCACCGGGGCGGGAGGCGGAGATGGCGTCGGCGGTGAGAACGGTGAAGGCGATGACCCCGGTCGGCTCGACGTCGTAGTGGTGGGACCTGACCGCCTGGATCACCGCCTCCGGCCGGCCCAGCCGGCGCAGGATCTCCCCCCCGATGACGGCGTGGGAGCCCTCCACCTCGTGGTCGACCGCCTTGCCGATGTCGTGCAGCATCCCCGCCTCCTTGGCGAGGTGCTCGTCGGCGCCGATCTCGGCCGCGATCATCCCCGAGAGGAAGCCCACCTCCTTGCTGTGGGCGAGCACGTTCTGCCCGTAGCTGTAGCGGAAGCGGAGGGTGCCCACCAGCTTGACCACCTCCGGGTGCACCCCCTGGAGGCCCAGCTCGAAGAGCGCCCGCTCCCCCTCCTCGGTGACCCGCTGACCCACCTCGGTCCTGGCCTTGGCCACCATCTCCTCGATCCGGGCGGGGTGGATCCGGCCGTCGGCCAGCAGCCGGTTGAGGGTCACCCGCGCCACCTCCCGGCGGATCGGGTCGAAACCGCTCAGGACCACCGCCTCGGGCGTGTCGTCGATGATGAGGTCGACCCCGGTGGCGGCCTCCAGGGCCCGGATGTTGCGCCCCTCCCGGCCGATGATCCGGCCCTTGACCTCGTCATTGGGCAGGGGCACCACCGTCACCGAGGTCTCCCCGGTCTGGTCGGCGGCGTGGCGCTGGATGGTGGTGACGAGCAGTTCGCGCGACTGGGCCGCGACGTCCGCCCGCAGCTCGACCTCGGCACGGCGGATGCGCTCCGCCTTCTCCACCACCAGCTCGTGCTCCAGCTCGGCCAGGACCTGCTGGCGCGCCTCCTCCCGGGTGAGACCGGCGATCCGCTCCAGGACCCGCTGCTCCTCCGCCCGGGCGGCCTCCAGCTCGGTCTGGGCGGCGGCCAGCTGCTGCTCGCGCTCGGTGATGGCGAGGTGGCGGCTCGTCACCTCGTCCAGGCGCCGGTCCAGCTGCTCCTCCCGCTGCTGGACGCGCACCTCCTGGCGGCCGGCCTCCGCGCGCCGCTCGCGCAGCTCCTCCTCCAGGGCCGCCCGGAGCTTGATGGCGGCGTCCTTGGCCTCCAGCTCGGCGGTCCGGCGCTCGGACTCGATCTGGACGCGGGCCACCGCCAGCTGCTCCGTGTCCCGGCCCTGCTGGACGCGGGCCAGCGCCAGCTGCTCCGTGTCCCGGCCCTGCTGGACGCGGCCCCGCCGCGACTCCCTCACCGCGTAGGCGATCGCGCCGGCCGCGATCAGCGCGATGACGATCAACGCCGCTAGGAGGCCTGGCATGCCCCTCACCTCGTGTGCAGGTGCGGCCCCACCCGCGGACGGGGCCAGCACGGAAGGCGCGCCCCGGCCGCGGTGGCCCGCGGCGCGCCGATGGATCGGAAAGTAGGCCCGATTCTATCGCCGCCGTCGTCGGCCCACAGGATCGGACCGGCGGCCGGCGCCCGTCCGGTCCCGAACCGCTGCGCCAGCGCCCGCCCGGGGGATCAGGCCGGGGCCGCGACCCCGGCGGTGTCCGGCTCCGGCACCGTCGCCAGGGCGGGGGTCCCGAGCGCCCGCTGACGGACCTGGTCGACCAGGTCCGTCAGCACGTCGGGGCTGGCCTTGAGGAAGTCGCGGACGTTCTCCCGCCCCTGCCCCAGCCGCATCTCGCCGAAGCTGAACCAGGCGCCGCTCTTCTCGACCACCCCGGCCTCGATGGCGGCGTCGAGGACGCTGCCGGCGAAGGAGATGCCCTCGTTGTAGAGGATGTCGAACTCGGCGGTGCGGAAGGGCGCCGCCACCTTGTTCTTCACCACCCGGACCTTGACCCGGCTGCCGATGACGTCGAGGCCCTGCTTGATCGAGTCCACCCGCCTGATGTCCATCCGCACCGACGCGTAGAACTTGAGCGCCCGGCCCCCGGTCGTCACCTCGGGGCTGCCGAACATCACCCCCACCTTCTCCCGCAGCTGGTTGATGAAGACGACGGCGCAGTTCGACCGGCTGATGGCGGCGGTGAGCTTGCGCATCGCCTGCGACATCAGCCGGGCCTGCAGCCCGACGTGGCTGTCCCCCATCTCCCCGTCGATCTCCGCCTTGGGCACCAGGGCGGCCACCGAGTCGATCACCACGACGTCCACCGCCTGGCTCCGGATCAGCACCTCGACGATCTCCAGCGCCTGCTCGCCGGTGTCGGGCTGGGAGATCAGGAGATCGTCGGTCTGGACCCCGATCCGGGCCGCGTAGGCGGGATCGAGCGCGTGCTCGGCGTCGATGAAGGCGGCCACCCCGCCGCGGCGCTGGGCCTCGGCGATGATGTGGAGGCTGAGGCTGGTCTTGCCGGACGACTCCGGGCCGTAGATCTCGACGATCCGGCCCCGCGGCACCCCCCCCACGCCGAGGGCCAGGTCGAGCGTGAGCGCACCGGTCGAGATGGTGTCGACGCTGCGCAGCAGGGCGGCCTCCCCGAGGCGCATGATGGCGCCCTTGCCATAGCTGCGCTCGATCTGCCCGAGCGCGCTGCTGAGCGAGCGCTCCTTCTCCGTCGTCACCGACTCCCGCTCCTTGCCCCGGGCGGCGCTCGCGGACACCACCGTCATCGCTGTGGCCATGGTCCTACTCCGGTGTGTGTTTGTCAACGCGCACGCCAGGGGCCGGCCGCCGGCTCGCGATACGAACGCGCGTTCGATTGTAGCAGCCGGCCCCTCGCCTGGCAAGCGCGAGCGGCGCGGCCGCCACCGCGGCGCCACGGTCCGGTCACAGACGGTCCACGACCGCCAGCCGCCCGGTGCTCCCGGCTAGGCTCGGGAGCCATGCGCACACCCACCCGGCGGCTCAGCGTTGTCATCGGCGGTCTCCTCCTGGCCGGGGCGGTGTCGCCGGCCCTCGCCGCGGGCGGCCGGCCGGTGCGGGTGACCCGCGACGGGGTCAGCATCCTGGTCCCGCCGCCGTGGGGAAACCGGACGGCGCTGGTCGCCCACGACCCGCAGCTGGCCCGGACGGTGGACGCCGGCGGCCCGCTTCCGCTCCTCTACCTCACCGCGCCCATCGTGGAGTTCTTCAGCCCCAACCTCATCCTGCAGCGATCGCCGGCCACCCTCGGCGATGTCGCGACCGCGCAGGTCCTCGGCGTGCTCCACCGTGAGCTGCTGGGCAGCGTCCCCCGGGGGGAGCACCGCCTCCCGGCCCACCTGCCGGCCCGGATCGGCGGGTTCCCCACCACCGGCGAGCAGCTCCGGGGCTCGCTCAGCGGCATCGTGGCGGGGGCGCCGATGACGGTCTCGGTGATCGGCCAGGTGTTCTTCATCGACGTGCGCGGCGCGCTGTACCTGCTCCGCTTCACGGTGCCGGCCAGCCTCTGGAGCCACTTCCAACCGGCCTGGACCGCGATGCTGCGCTCGCTCAGCTTCAGCGGCTGAGCCGCCCCAGCCGCGCCGCCATCGCTCAGCCGGCCGGGGGGCGCGCCAGCTCGGGGCGCGCCAGCTCGGGGAGCGCCAGCTCCAGGAGCAGCGCCAGTGCGGCCGTGACCGCGGCGGCCCTGGTCCCCTCCCTGCCGAGGTCCCGCTCGAGCCGGCGCACCCGCTCCCCCCACGGCGCCACCACCACCACGTGGACGAGGCCGGCGGGCTTGCCCTCCGACATCCCCGGCCCGGCCACGCCGGTGATCCCGACGCCGAGGCTGGCGCCGAGCCGGCTCGCCACCCCCACCGCCATCTGCCGAGCCACCGCCTCGCTCACCGCCCCCTGCGCGCGGAGGGTGGCCTCCGACACCCGCAGGCAGGTCACCTTCACCTGGTCCGAATAGGCGATCACGCCGCCCAGGACCACCCGGGAGCTTCCCGGCACCGCGGTCAGGGCGGCCCCCAGGAGCCCGCCGGTGCAGGACTCGGCGACGGCGACGGTCGCACCCCGGCCGGCGCACGCCGCCAGCGCCGCGGCCGCCTCCGGGAAGGCCGCCACAAGCCGCGGAGGCCGTCGCGCCGGCGCGGCAGCCACCGGCGCGCCCCTCAGAGCAGGTGCTGGCGGTAGCGCCACACGTAGTCGGCCCCGCTGACCAGGGTCGCGGTCACCGCCAGCGCCACCAGCGCCTCGGCGGCGCTCCCCAGCCCGGGGTAGGGGCCGAGCAGGATGGCGGCCAGCACCATCGCCACCTGGGTCAGGGTCTTCAGCTTGCCGAGCGGCGAGGCCGCGATCGAGACCAGCGCCCCGCTGGCGCGGCTGCGCAGCACCGTCACCAGCAGCTCGCGGGCCACGATCACGAAGCCCACCCAGGGGGCGACCCGTCCCGACCCGACGAGGGCGAAGAGGACCGCGATCACCAGCAGCTTGTCGGCCAGGGGGTCGAGGAAGATCCCCAGCGCGGTCACCTG
>Ga0307372_10006885_pt1 | contig 16469 bp, 15 predicted proteins | sample OX1MG_FD_202533 | JGI IMG/M metagenome (GOLD analysis project Ga0307372, IMG submission 202533) | Soil microbial communities from Risofladan, Vaasa, Finland - OX-1 | ecosystem: Environmental > Terrestrial > Soil > Coastal area > Acid sulfate soil | place: Finland: Risofladan, Vaasa | collected... | reverse complement strand
ATTTCAAAACTCATGGTCGATAACATGGCCGCCGTTTTGCAACATGCGGAAACGATCGTTATTGGTCACAAGGAAGAGGAGTTCGAGAGAGTGCCCCAGTTGCTGCAGAAAGGGCAATCGTTGGTCGATTTTGTACGCATTTCAAACAACGGGACTAAAAATGACGCTTACGACGGTATCTGCTGGTAAAAGGTCCGGAAGCCAGCATGACGCTGGGGCAACAGAAGAAAATGGCCGCGCGGAAGGGTCGACAAATTTGCCTGTCAAAGCCGAACCGCCAAGCCGCCCCTCTGCTAAGGGGCGAGTACTAGTTATCGTTGAAAATCAGCCGGTTCCACTCGATAGGCGAGTTTGGAGAGAGGCCCGCTCGCTCCAAGATCATGGCTACCAAGTAACTGTTTTGTGCCCTAGGCACCAAGGCTGCTCCCTAGGCTTCGAAGTTATTGACGGCGTGCGCATCTACCGCCATCCCATTCCTGGGGAGGGAAGGACTCCATTTGGGTATCTTTTGGAGTATGCCTGCGCCTTCGCAATGGAATTCTTGTACACGCTTTGGATCTATCTGAGGCACGGCTTCGACATTATCCAGGGATGCAACCCGCCCGACAACATCTTCCTGGTCGCACTGCCGTTTAAGATGTTCGGAGTGAAGTACATTTTCGATCATCATGACGCGAACCCGGAACTTTACATCTCAAAGTACGGGAGACCAGGCGCGCTGCACAAGATACTGCTTAGCTTGGAGAGGTTTTGCTTTCGGCACAGCGACGTTGTCATGGTGACGAACGCGAGTTACAGAAATATGGCAATGACGAGGGGGCGCGTTCGTCCAGAAAACATATTTATTGTGCGGAATGGGCCTGAACTGCAGACGTTCAAACCCGTTTCGCCGAACCCAGCCAGAAAGCATGGCAAACCGCACCTCGTGGGATATGTCGGTAACATGAATTTTCAAGATGGTTTGGACATACTGCTCGACGTGGCAAAGCACGTCAAAACCATCGGGCGGCAGGACGTTCATTTTACGTGCGTTGGCACCGGCCCCGAGCTGAAAACGCTGCAGCAGATGGTGCGGCAGATGGGCTTGGAGGATACCGTTGATTTTGCGGGGAGAGTTTCTGATCAGGAGCTGATCGAAATACTGTCTACAGCGGATGTTTGCGTCAATCCAGACCGGCCAAGCGAGATGAATGATGTCTCTACGATGATCAAAATTATGGAATATATGGCTCTTGGCAAACCGATTGTTCAGTTCGATATGAAAGAAGGCAGGTTCAGCGCCCAGGAAGCATCTCTTTATGCCAGCAAACAGGGGGGTGCAGCGGATTTTGCGGAGAAGATCGTCTGGTTGCTGGACCGACCCGAGGAAAGAAAGAGAATGGGCGAATTCGGAAGAAAGAGAGTCGAAGAAGAGCTTGCGTGGAAATATTCGGTTCCGAAACTGCTCGCTGCTTATCAGGAAGCACTTTGTGGCTGATTTAAGTCCTACGAACACTTGAATGGCCGCCCAGGCAAATGGATCGAAGAAATGCCGCCTATAGTCGCCCTTCTTCTCTGGCTTATTCTCCTGTTGGCACTTCTGTGCTTCGACCCTGCGAAGGAGCCGGGAACGTCTTGGGCGCTGTGGGTACCTTTGATATGGATCGGTATCGTCGCTTCGCGTCTGCCGTCGCAATGGATCGGCTTCGACATGGTTTCAGCATCTCAAGCGATACAGGACGGGAACCCGCTGGACCGCCTCATACTCTCGATCCTCATTGTCGCGGCAGCCGGAATTCTGATATCGAGGTCTTTTAGGTGGAGCGATTTTCTCGCGCACAATGCCTTTCTCACGGCGTACCTGCTTTTCGGGCTTGTGAGTGTCTCCTGGTCCGACTTTCCGCTAATCGCTCTGAAGCGTTGGCTGCGGGACCTAGGCATTTATTTGGTGATTCTCGTCATTCTCTCCGATCCGGATCCACTCCGAGCCGTGCGCACGGTGTTGAGGCGTCTTTGCTATTTTCTGATTCCTCTTTCGATTGTGCTCATCAAGTATTATCCGGTCTTGGGCAAGCAATACGACTCGTGGTCCGGCGAAAGCTACTACGTCGGAGTTGCCACCAGTAAGAACATGCTCGGCGCCGTGTGTTTGCTCAGCGGTATCTTCTTTTTTTGGGATACGGTAACGCGCTGGTCTGATCGTAAGGAGCGTCGCACTCGAAATGTCATCGTCGTAAATCTTGCCCTTATAGGCATGACGCTGTGGCTGATGCGCCTCGCCAGCAGCGCGACATCTGAAGTCTGCCTCGTGCTTGGCTGTCTCGTGATCGTGGTAACGCAGATGAAAGTGTTCAAGCGTCACCCCACTTTAATCAAGTCGCTAATCTTTTCTGCGTTTCCTCTGTATCTCATTTTTGCTTTTGTATTCAACCTCAGCGGGGACCTCACCAGCGTCGTCGGCCGGAACGGTACGTTTACGGACAGAACACTCATATGGACAACGGTTCTCGGACTCCAGACGAATCCACTGCTTGGCACAGGCTATTCAAGTTTCTGGTTAGGATCTCGGCTTCACGCGGTGTGGCGAGTTATGGGAGGGATCAATGAAGCACATAACGGATATCTGGGGGTGTACCTCGATCTAGGCCTTATCGGCCTCGCTCTCATTGTCGGCTTCCTGATCAGCAGCTTCCGAAAAATTTCGAGAGAGGTTACCGGCGGTTCCGCGCTAGCGCGATTGAGCTTTGCTATCTGGATCGTGGTGGTGTTCTATAACATGACCGAGGCAGCTTTCAAATTTCACCCCATGTGGATCCTCTTCCTCATCGCCTCGCTCTCCGTGCCGGCGATGGCCGACGAAGCAGAGACCGTGCCTGGCCGGTACGGCAACGCGGCTACAATTCCTAGACTTCGACCAGCTCCCTTAGATCCGGCGAAACCTCGGGTGAGGTCGTCTGCGGGCTATCCGAGGCAGGGATCAGCTAGATCTCGGTGAAGATCAACGATTCGTGGACAAACAGGCAATTACGCCCGAAGATGAACGCCACAAGTGTTCCGGCCCGGCGGGCGCAAGAGAGAGAATCGCCTCGGCGAAATTGATGAACCTTTCAGCCAGGGCCCCAGCACGAGTCGACGCATGGAAGGAGCTTCGACCATGAACATGGCGATCCGGCAGTTTTGTCAGGGCACTCCCGTTTTGCGGGATCTCTACCGCGTCGCGCGAGCTTCTTATCAGCGTCGCCGCCTGTCAAAGTCCGCAGGAGCCTATTTTACCGATCGGAATCAATTCCTAGCCACGTGGGACAGTGAAGACGGGAAAACCGTCGATCTACACACGAAAGACGGACTGACCATTTCCGCACGTCGGAACCATATGGACGCAGCGGTCCTTGCGGAGGTTTTTTTGGAGAACTGCTATGTTGCTGGCCTGGATCTCCCAGACCGGCCGATTATCGTGGATATCGGTGGTTATATCGGGGATTTTGCCCTCTATGCAGTGAAACGACTAAAGGCGAGCAAAGTAGTGGTGTGCGAGCCATCCCCGCGGAATTGGTCCTTTCTGACGAAGAACATCGCGAACAAGCATTGCGAGGATCGGATTGCAGCGGTGAACAGGGCCGTCACTGCCGGAGAAGACGTGTTCATGAATGTGAATGTGCCTGATCGAAACCAAGCGACGGTCTCCGCGTACGGCGAGAGCACCTCGGAGAGAACCCGCATACCAGGGATCTCGCTGGCCAGCCTTGTGGAGGACCACGGCCTTAAGGAGATCGATCTTCTAAAGATCGATTGCGAGGGCGGGGAATATGAAATTCTTGCGACGACGCCGAGCGAGGTGCTTCATAGCATTCAGAATATCGTCTTCGAATGCCATGAAATCGATGGTTTCGAGGCCAAGTTGAAAGGCATCAAACAAAGGCTCCGCGACGAGGGATACGTGTTAGGGGCCCGCGGCAGCCTCGTATTCGCGTCTCGTCCCGCGCGTCGCAGGTTGCAAACGATAGACACTTAACAGGTCAGAACCAAACTCTTCCGAGACCTGACGTCGATTGGAAGGGCGTTGAGGCGGTCGTGCAAGGGATCTCAAGAGCGATCGCAACCGCGCCACTTAAAGTCCACAGGTTGCTGACCCCTGACATTTCCCATCGGCTGCTCCTAGATCGTTCTGACGCGTCCGACTCGCGAAACCGCAACGGCGCCTTGGCAGCGAGCGCAACTCATTGAACAGTAGCTGTCAGACCGCTGGGGGCTACAGCAGAAGTTCCGGAAACTTGGCTGACGCCCCCGTCCAATGGATGTGGGTAAGTGTAGGGCGTGTATATCGCCGTCCAAGTGTTTGGCGCCGTGCAGACGTACAGCTCGCCGTTCCCGCTGTTTGCGCCGCTCGCCCAATATGCGACACCGTAAGACCCAGTTGGGCTTCTCCGGGGATGGGGCGGAGGAAGGTGCTCAAACGCTGCCCCTTCCCCTGCAACCCCATCCCGGCTTTGCACCCAGAGTGGGGAAGGAAGAATTCGCGGCCCCGGGTGGGCCGCCTATAAATGTGTTCTCTAATAACGGGCGCTCTGAGCTGCCGGTCGGAGGTGTACTTGCTATCGGACGCGCCAGACGATCTATGGCCGGACAATCAAGCGATGACAAAGAATTTAAATTCACTGGCACGTACAGGCGTGGCCAGCGAACCTTTCAAAAATAACTGCATGCCATGCCACATCGGTATTGTCGGTTGCTCCGCCGAAGGGGCAGCGTTATGCTACCGGACCATTTGCCTAGAGGGTGCGGAACTCCTCGGCCCATACGCTCATCCAGAGATATCGATGCACACGCAGTCGTTCGTCGAGTATATGAGCTGCATCTACCGCAACGACTGGCGGGGCGTCGGTAGGCTCATGCTCTCCTCCGCGGACAATCTGGCGAAAATGGGCGTCGATTTCCTCATTTGCCCCGACAACACAGTCCACCAGGCCCTCCGTTACGTGGAGCCGTTGCCGCGGCCCTGGCTGCACATCGCCGAAATCGTAGTCGCGAAGGCGGTAGAACAAGGGTTCCGACGCGTCGGCCTGATTGGGACTCGATGGCTCCTGGAAAGTGATGTGTACCCAGAGAAGCTCAAGAACTACGGATTGGAGTACGTGCTTCCTGACGGCGCTGAACGCGAGGAGATCAATCGGATCATAATGGACGAACTAGTCTGCGGCGTTTTTAGGTCCGAGGCAGTGACTTACCACCAAAAGGTCATCGAACGATTTAAAGACGAGGGCTGCGACGCTGTCGTGCTCGGCTGCACCGAGATCCCCTTAATCATTAGCGACGCGAATTCTCCCTTGCCAACTCTTGATTCCACGCACTTGCTTGCGCGGGCTGCGCTACGTCGAGCGGTGGAAGGAGCGACCCGCGCCCCACGCGAGACAAAGTCATGAACGCAACTTTGCGCCGATTTTTCTAGGGCACGCCAATCTTGAAAGAAATTTATAGCACGGCACGCTCCGAATACCATGACCAGCGAATCAGGCGGATCGCAAAGAGCCAGATCGTCAATCTGGATGACTACCTGGAAGCGCTGAAAATGGAGGATGGCAAGCTGGTCGACATACACATGAGAGATGGCCTGAAGATCACGTTAAGGCGTGACCGCATGGATGCGGTCGTCGTGGCGGAGATTTTCTTCGACAATTGCTACTTACGAGATCTCTCACTTCCGCCAAATCCGATCGTAGTGGATATCGGAGGATTCATTGGAGACTTTGCCTTATATGCTGCCGCTCGCTTGCGGGCAAGAAGAGTGGTCGTCTGCGAGCCGTCGCCACGAAACTGGCTGCTGCTCGTCAAGAATATTCAGGATAATCACTGCGAAGATCGAGTGATCATGGTAAACAAAGCTGTTACCGATGGTAGAGCCGTGATGCTTGACATTGAGGCTCCCGATCGGGGGGGCAAGCCAGAGTCTCCGCCTACGGACCGAGTCGCTTCGAAAAAAAAACCGGTCGATTGCATTTCTCTTGCGGCCCTGCTGGAGGAGTTTAAAATCCCTGAAATGCATCTGCTGAAGATTGACTGCGAAGGAGGGGAATACGAAATTCTTCTAAGTATATCTCCGGAGGTACTTGCCGGGATCAGAAATATCGTGTTCGAGTATCACGAAATTGATGGGTTCAGCGAAAAACTGAAAGCGGTGAGAGAACGGCTGGTCGCTGAAGGCTTCGCGGTCAAGACACGGGGTGGTCTCGTAGCCGCTGTTCGGCCAGTCGTGCCCGTGAACTGACGCGGCACGACCCCGCCCCGACCGAGTAGTTGATTGGGTTGCTGCGAGATCCCGAGCGAATCCGTCGACTGGCACGGACGCTAGCAGGCGGGTACTGTTTGGGCCGGTCTACTGAACGATTGCCGAGAGGCCGGCCGGAGGAACCGGAGCGTCGCTACTGGAGCCGACATTGCCGCCCGTGACCAGGGGATCCGGGTAAGTGTACGGCTGATAGATTCCAGTCCAAGTGTTCGTCGCGGTGCAGACGTACAGCTCGCCATTCCCGCTGTTTGCATCGGTCGCCCAATACGCAACGCCATATGATCCGGTTGGGCTTGCTCCGTAGGTGCCACCAGGTCCGGCCGTACAGGTCGCCGGGCGAGCGGAAAGCAGCCCCGTCCCAGTTCCCGTAGTGCCGTTGAAGCTGGCGTTATCCAGATACACATCGCGATTGAGGTGCGTAACGTGGTCGAGTGTGTAATAGCCTAGCGTCCCGCTGTTGTCGAAGGCGTAGATCGGCTCAAGATATTGCTGTGGCCACGCGATTGTGCCTGTTGAGGAATTAAGGCGATTGGGCTGCCCTTGTCCGTTGAGCGATTGCACCGTCTGCCCGCGTCCAATTCCGTCGAGGCAGGGATAGCCGTACGTGTCGCTGTTGCCATCCCAAGCAGTCGGCCCATTGGCTCCTCCGGGTGCTCCGGCTGCTCCATTCCAGCACGTTCCCCATCCTCCGGGCGTGGCCCTTTCATCTCTGGTGATGCCGTTGCGGTCGGTTTCGGCTACGAGCAGGTGATTGTAGCCAGATGCTACGTTGTTGCCCCAAATGAGAGATGGTCCGCCCTTCAAACTAATGGCAGTGTCCTCCGGGCTACCGCCTGGGCCGCTCCAGTAGTTGTGATAAATCTCCTCTTCGCGGCATCCTCGCTGCGGTTCAACGTCTGATTTCGTCGCGTGGTTCTGCACCGGCAGGGCCATGTCGTTGTACGTATTGTACCGGGCTACGTACCAGCCAGAGTTCTCACAGTCATTCGACACACCGCCATTGAATACGTTCGATTCCTCGAAGAAAAACGCACTGCTGCCCCAGTTGGACGGGCTGGCCCACGCACCATCACCGTCGCCAATGGTGTCATTCAGGTCGTTCCCGGTGCGAATTCCGGACGTAACGGATCCATACGTATTGTTGGTGTAAAGATCGAATAGATTGTGGTCGGCGACGCCCTCCATGGGACCGTACAGTTGCACCATCGTTCCGTTGGTTTCCCCATCGGTGATGGCGTCAAAATGGTTGTGGTCGATTCGCAGACTGTGGGACGAACCCCAAAATTCGATGATCCCCGTATATTTCAAGTTCGATGACGACGTTCCGCGTATCGTTATCCCCGTCAGCCGAAAGTACGATGACGTTGCACCCGTGGAGATGTTCAGCAGCGGGGTGCAGCAGCTTCCGGGCGGCGACGAGTCCACGATGATCGTGTTGTCCGTCGCGGAGCAGGCGTAGCCGGAGGTTCCCGCCGTGCCAGTGCAGCTCACCGTGCTCTGGCCCTGAATCGTCAAATTCGTCACTGCGGATGGGACTGTGTAGTTGGCATTCGTCGTCCAGGTTGAGTTTCCCGCCGGGATAGTCACCACCACCGTTGCATTAGCGTTACCAGATGAGGGAAGCGCGGCTAGGACATCGGCCTCGGACGTGCTGGCGGCTGTACAGTTTGAAGTTGTGCATGATTGCGCCGACGTTGTCACGATACCGAGCGCAATCCCTAGAACGATGACGATTGTCGCTGCAATTGTTCGCATAAATCAAACCCCCACGCCGAAGCGAAATTCTGTATTCGGTGATCGCTCGGCCGAAGGCGCGAGCAACCACGTGATGCCCAGTTCCCTTCCCACTGGCATACTGCGCCATACGCTTTCAGAAAGTCTACTGTACCTAGGTACAGTGGGAGGACAGCTGTCCTTCGCGTTAGGTGCCCGGATCTACTTCAGCTTTGAGGACTTACGGCATAGACGCTCGATTGCCCGAAGATATCGCAGTTGACTTATTCGAAACCGGAAAGCCGCCTATCCAGCTGGCGATCAACCAGATAGGAGATGCTTTGGTCGGGTTGAGATTCACAGCTCCGAAGATTTCCCATCTAAGTTTCAGGTTTTCGTTTACGAGGATCGCGCCCACTGGCCGACTTCCGAGTGCCCATTGAGACCGCCGATGAAAGGTACGAAACACTCTGATTTTGTTCCTGTCTGTTACGTATGAGTGCCGGATTATGATAGGCGTGCATGTGAAAACAGCGGTGCCGTCACGTTGCCGTAACTGCCAGCGCTAATGAACCCACCGTGCGTGCTTGCAGCGTCTTCATTTAAGAACTGACTCGCTTGAGTCGCCACTATTAAGCTTTTTGTGCTTTTGCACGAGCGATAGCGCCGACTGGGCGAACCGATCAAAGAGGATCTTATGAATGCAGAAGTTAGTGGACTCCAGGAACTGCTAAATCAGGAGTTATCTTCAAAGAAATTGGTTCGTGTGTTGGAGGCAGGCTGCGGTTCGGCAAGCCATCTTGACTTCGGAAACAAAGCGCGACTGGTAGGCATCGACATCTCCGAAATACAGCTTCATCGTAACGCTCTCCTGCATGAGAAGATTCTCGGTGATGTCCAGCACTACAATCTTCCCTCGGAGAGCTTTGACGTTATTGTTTGCTGGGACGTCTTGGAACACTTGCCTTTGCCGGAGCTTGCGGTGCGCCGCTTCTCTCATGCTATCAAGCCCGGCGGGCTCATCATCCTCAAGTTGCCTAACGTTCTTTCAGTAAAGGGACTCGTGACGAAGTTCTTCCCGCACTGGGTCCACGTTCTCGCTTACCGGCATTTTTACGGCGACAAAAACGCCGGCAAAAATGACAACCCGCCGTTCAAGACCTTTCTGCGGTTTCACATTTCAGCTACTTCGCTCCAGAATCAAGGTGCCCAACTGGGCCTGCGGAGCGCCTATGTTTCCACTTTTGACGTCGCGGAAATTGATTGGTTGCGACAGAAAAGGGTAACCCATTCCCTCTATGTAATCGTGAAGGGGATCGTTGAATTCTTAAGCTTTGGGCGAATTGGCGACAGCGAACTCATTCTTGTTCTTAGAAAGTAATTGTCCGCGGATTTGATCAGTGCTGGCGGAATCTGTGGGCGCAGCCGGGAGCGTGGCTTACAAGCTATGAAACCTCTAGTATCGATTCTTATTCCCGCGTACAACTCCGAGCAGTGGATTGCCGAGACTATCCGGTCCGCGGTCGATCAGACTTGGCCCCGCAAGGAGATCGTAATCGTCGACGATGGATCGAAAGACCGGACGGCCGAGGTGGCGCGGCGATTTGCCTCTAAAGATGTGTTGGTCATTTCAAAGGGAAACCAAGGCGCGGCGGCGGCTCGCAACCATGCGTTGCGTCTGAGTCAAGGAGACTTCATCCAGTGGCTGGACGCGGATGACCTCTTGGCACCGGATAAGGTCGAGACACAGATGGCAGCTCTGCGCGAGTCTGCTGGCAAGCGAGTGCTGCTTTCCTCCGCGTGGGCTTTCTTCAACTACCGCCCTCAACGAGCGCAGTTCATTTCCACACCTCTGTGGCAGGACCTTGCTCCTGTCGAATGGTTGTTCAGAAAAATGGCCAAGAATCTGCACATGCAGACCGCAACGTGGCTGACCAGCCGCGAACTAACCGACGCGGCGGGTCCCTGGAACACTCGCCTCCTGAGTGATGACGACGGCGAATATTTTTGTCGCGTGCTTTTAGCCTCCGAAGGCACACGTTTTGTACCCGAATCGAAGGTTTTCTATAGGAACACTCCGTCGAATCGCCTCGGTCAAATAGGCCGGTCAGACAAAAAGAAAGAGGCGATGCTACTCTCGATGAAATTGCACATCGGATATCTTCGGTCGCTTGAGGAAAGCGACCGCACGAAGACAGCTTGTCTGACCTATATGCAAAATTGGCTAGACAATTTCTATCCAGAGCGGCCGGATCTGGTTGCGGAGTTGCAGAGCCTGGCAAGAGAACTGCACGGTCGACTCGACGAGCCCCGGCTCCGTTGGAAGTATGCGTGGATGAAGCCGATTCTCGGGTGGGGGGCTGCGAAGTGGGCGCAGGTTGCTCTCCCCGGGTTCAAGGCTTCCGTGATCCGGGCGTGGGACCGCACGATGTATTGGGCGGAAGGACGCAGATCCCCCATAGGTCAGGGCGCGAACGCAGGCCGATGAATTCGGTGAAAACAATTCTGCGCGGAGCAGCTAAAACAGAGATGGCTCGCGATATTGCTGTCGAAACGCATGCCGTCGGACGCGAAGATCCCGGCGACTCAATTCACCCAGCGACCTTCGGCCGCGATGCAACCGTTTCGGTGGCCCTGCTAACCGCGGGCATCGATAAGCATTATACGTACGGCCTCGCGACTGCGCTCGGATCAAGAGGAGCAGTCATGGATGTGATTGGCAGCGATGAACTGGAGGGACCGGAGCTGCGCGACGCGCCCGGAGTCACTTTCCTCAATTTGCGGGGCGACCAGCAGCCAACTGCCAAGCTGCTAAACAAAACCACCCGAATCTTGAAGTACTACGCGAAGTTGATGCTTTACGCCGCAAAATCAAAGGCAAAGATTTTTCACATCTTGTGGAACAACAGGTTTCAAACTTTTGATCGGACCGTCCTGATGCTGTACTACAAGTTCTTGGGCAAGAAGGTAGTCATTACCGCTCACAATGTTAACACCAACAAGAGGGATGGCAAGGACTCACGCATCAATCGACTTACTCTGCGGATTCAGTACCATCTGAGCGACCATGTTTTCGTTCACACAGAGAAGATGAAGTCGGAGCTCACCGACGACTTTGGCGTGCCGCAGGCCCGTGTCACCGTGATTCCATTTGGAATCAATAACGCAGTTCCTCGCACCAGCCTATCACCGACCGAAGCAAAGCGCCGATTGGGCATTGAGGATACGGAAAAGACGATCCTCTTCTTCGGAAGAATCACGCCGTATAAAGGACTCGATTATCTCGTGGAAGCATTTCAGAGGAGTTTTGCTGCGCGTCCTGACTATCGACTCCTCATCGCCGGCAGACTCATGCCTGGGTGCGAGGAATACGGGAAGGATATTGAAAAGGCGATTCAAAAAGATGTGTCAGATGGGCGAATCCTAGTCAAGTCTGGGTTTATTCCTGACGATGAAGTAGAGGTCTATTTCAAAGCCGCGGATATCCTGGTCTTGCCCTACCGGGACATCTATCAAAGTGGAGTGTTATTTCTGGGATACAGCTTTGGCCTTCCGGTTATCGCGGCGGATGTAGGGTGTCTGAAGGAGGACATCGTCGAACAAGAGACCGGATTTGTGTTCAGGCCCGGTGATTCCATCGATCTCGCAAAGGTCATGGAGCGCTACTTCAGCAGCGATTTATTTGCGCAGCTGAGCGCTCGGCGGGAGAAAATCGAACAATTCGCGACAAAGCGTCATTCCTGGGAAATCGCAGGTCAACTGACCATGAACGCATATGCCGAGCTGATTCGCGGAAGCTAGCCAAGAGAAAGAAGAGGTTCGTTTGGGCAATTTGAGCACCAAGCATCTGGAGGCGGACCTAAAGGGGCGATCTGTTCGAGGGGGGGCGTTAATCGCTACGTCTCAGGGCTCGCAGCTGCTGCTCCAGTTTATTTTTACGGTGGTGCTGGCGCGGCTACTGACACCGTCCGACTTCGGACTGGTGGCGATGGTCACTGCAGTCACGGGACTTGGCCAGGCATTTGCCGATCTTGGCCTGTCTGAGGCGACTATCCAGAGCCCAGAAATCAGCCAGAATCAGGTCAGCGCCCTGTTTTGGATCAATTCGGTAATCGGATTGGGGCTCACACTTATCACCATGGCCATGGCGCCGGTTTTGGCCTGGTTCTATCGAGAACCGCAGCTAGTGGCCATTACGTTGGTCCTGTCCCCAACATTCATTATTGGCGGCCTAAGGGTACAGCCCGACGCGATTCTGAAGCGTCAAATGCGCTACAAAGTCCTGGCGCTTCGAGATGTGATCGGCTACACGCTTGGAGTATTTGTCGCTGTGGCAATGGCATTACGAGGAGCGGGCTATTGGTCGATCGTGGCGTTTCCTCTGACAGTAAATTTCAGCGCGATGGTCCTTTCTTGGCTCATGGTCCACTGGCGGCCCAGCTTGCCACGTCGCGGGGCCAACGTTCGCTCGATGGTCACTTTTGGCGGGCACGTCGCGGCGGCCTATTTCGTCGGCAGCCTCACCAGCAATGCCGCGAATATTCTCATCGGTTGGTATTGGGCGGCTGGCCCCTTGGGCCTCTATTCGAAAGCCTACAGTCTTGTGACGAAACCGGTGACCCAGATCATCACTCCTGTCGGTAACATCGCCATAAACACACTGAGCCGAATTCAGCATGATCCGGAGCGCTTTGCCCGATATTATCTGCGAGCTACAAATCTGATGATGTGGATGAGTGCCCCACTTTTCGGATTTCTCTTTGTCGCTGCGAAGCCGGTGATTATTGTGACGCTTGGAAATAAATGGCTCGGTGCCGCGCCGGTTTTCCAGCTCCTCTCCATTTCTGCGCTGGCACAACCGTTGCTTCAATCTGCGAATTGGCTGCTGGTCAGTAGCGGTCGATCCGATCGCCTTCTCAAGCTTTGCGCAATCGCGGCCCCGGTGACCATCGTAAGCGTTGTTGTTGGCTTGCCTTTTGGCATCAAGGGAGTGGCCCTAAGCTCTTCTTTGGTTTTGCTCGGTGCGCTTCCTTTCATGCTCCATTTTGCCTTTCGGGGAATGCGCTTGACGCTTCCACAGCTGGGAAGGGCTATCCTATGCCCAGTTTCCTTGAGCCTCGTAGCTGTTGTTTTTTCCGAGTCCGTTCTGCATTTCACTGCTCCGGGCAATGATCTTTTGGCGCTCCTCGTGGCTACTCTAAGTTTCTCGTCGGCTTCCTTGCTGATGGTGTTGGCTCCTCCTGTACGAAGGGAAATCGTCTCCTTCAAAGCAGTGCTGGGCGATTTGAGGCTGTCCCGTCAATCAGTCCGACCGCCAGCGCAAAGAGATACCGTTGCCTCCTAGTGGCTCGAGAATCCGTCGAATTGGATAAGACGGCTCGCCGAACCCCGGAAATATTCAATCGAAGCGAATGAAAATCTATCAGATCGATCCAACACGGGATCCCCGATGGGAGAACTTTGTTCGACAACATCCGTCGTCCTCCGTGTTCCACTCGGTGCCTTGGCTTCAGGCACTTCAATCTACGTATGGCTACGTGCCCGTGGTTTTCACCACGTCTCCACCGACAGGCGACCTTAAGAATGGCGTGGTTTTCTGCCGCGTCAACAGCTGGCTTACTGGGCGCCGCCTAATATCCCTGCCGTTTTCCGACCACTGTGAGCCTCTTTGCGATACGGCTGAAGAATTGACCTTCATCGTGCAATATCTGCAAACGGCGCTGCAACACCAGAAGTGGAAATATCTCGAACTTCGGCCAATCGATCAAAAGCTCAGCCCAAGCGGCGATAGCTGCCACCTTGGGCACGCAACGGGCTACCTGTTACATGTTTTGGATCTACGCCCGAGCATAGAAGACCTATTTCGGCGCCTCGACAAGGATTCGGTCCAGCGCCGAATTCGCCGCGCCGAGAGGGCCGGTCTCGTTGAGAAGGTCGGAAGGTCCGACAATCTACTTCACGACTTTTATGCTCTTTTCGTAGCCACGCGCAGCCGGCATGGCTTGCCGCCAATTCCATTGGCTTGGTTTCGCAATCTCATTCAGCACCAGCGAGATGGCCTGCAAATACGTGTTGCCTACAAGGACGCGATCCCGATCTCGAGTATTTTGACACTGCAATTCAAAGACGTTGCCTGCTATAAATACGGGTGTTCCGATTCGCGATTCAATAAGTTTGGTGGCACGCCATGGCTCTTGTGGCGAGCTATCGCGGCTGCGAAAGCCGACGGAGCGACGAACTTTGACCTGGGGCGTTCAGAGGAGCAAAACGCCGGCCTCGTCGCATTCAAGAATCACTGGGTCGGCCAGCCCAAACGGTTGGTGTATTGGACGTTTCCCCCAAACCGTTCGCTTGGCTCCGAGAGCGGCTGGAAGCTCAGGGTTGCCAAGCGATTTTTTTCCCGGATGCCGAACCGTTTGTTAACGATCGCGGGAAGGTTAATTTACCGGCACATCGCGTAAGAAGCAGCCAGCACGAATGGAGTCCGAGATATTCTATAACTTGAACTGGCCAGGATACCTCGCCAGTTCGGTTTTATTGAGGATGTTGAATACTGAGCTTGCGGCGCATAGAACAAAAACCGGCGCCTCGAAGTGAGTTGCTCATCAATTGACCAATCTGAACGAATCGCCGGTTAACAAATTACTGAGCTATTATCGAATTCTCCCCGATTCACTGGCCTGCATCACGACGCCTGATCGTTTGACCGGGGAAGCCGGTTTCTTCCGATTTCACGGGCAGGTTTGCTATGGCCGAAACCTGTCCGGCACCACGCCAGACGTATCTAGAGTTGAAGACTTCGATACGTCAAATGGTGTTGTTCCCAGCGGTCCAATCATTCGACTCCCTTTTTGCTTTGCCGAAGTGATCGATAACCTTCGCCTCGAACGTTATCGGCAAAACATGATTCCGGGAAGAGAAGTGTTTGCCAGGACCGAGATTGTTCGCAGACTGTATTACTTTATTAGAAGGGCTCTCCCAATATGGCTCCGGCGCCCGCTGCAAAAGGCTTACTTCTCCGACTGGCAGCACTTGATCTTTCCAAGCTGGCCGGTGGACTTCACGGTGGATGTCCTGCATCAAGAACTTCTCCGGCTGCTAATGACAGCGGGTGGCGTCAAAAGAGTTCCCTTTATCTGGTTTTGGCCTAAAGGGGCCAGCGGCTGTCTGATGATGACGCATGACGTGGAAACATCGGCAGGACGAGACTTCAGCTCCGCGTTGATGGATATGGATGATTCCTTCGGAATCAAGTCGTCGTTTCAGGTTGTGCCCGAGAAGCGCTACCGTGTGCTTGACTCGTATGTATCTGAAGTGCGGAGGCGTGGTTTTGAGCTCAACTTGCATGATTTGAACCACGACGGGAAGTTGTATCGAGAACGGCAGGAATTTGAGCGCCGAGCCGCGAAAATCAACTCCTACATACGTAAGTATGGGGCGCGCGGATTTCGTGCCGGCTCGATGTATCGAAGACAGGACTGGTACGACGTCTTTCAGTTTTCGTACGACATGTCTGTACCAAACGTTGCACGCCTGGAGCCAATGCGCGGCGGCTGCTGTACGGTAATGCCATATTTTGTGGGCAACATCGTCGAACTTCCCCTTACGTTGGCGCAGGACTATTCGCTGTTCCACATCTTAGATGACTATTCGATTGATCTCTGGAAGCAGCAGTTGAGTCTGATAAGAGCGCAATATGGCTTGATGAGCTTTATTGTCCACCCGGACTACGTCGTCGAGCGACGCGCGAGAGATGTCTACAGATCGCTGCTTGGCTATCTGAAGGAAACTGTTGCACGAGAGCGCATATGGGCTGCCCTTCCCGGCGACGTGGACCTTTGGTGGAGGGCAAGAAGCCAGATGAGCTTACTTGCACGAGGTGACGGTTGGGAAATCATGGGGCCGGAAAGTGAAAGAGCGCGGTTGGCATACGCGACGCTCGATGGAAATCGACTGGTATATGAGCTTGCCGAGGTTCCCTCTCGCGAGCCTGCGGTCCAGTAATCTCGAGAGCAGTCTGCCAACCGACCTTAGTCGACCTTTGACGAAGACTGGCAAGTGCTGACTTTTCAGTTGCAGACGAGATGGCGAAGTCCCGGAACAAGTGCATTGTGCGCAGAGCTGTCGGCCGCGCTGCAGGGAGCGTACACTGACCTTCCGTAGGAGGATCGGTGGTGCTTCGATACTATAACTGACTGATTAAATGGAACTTAACATACGCCCAAAGGCACTGCGGAATTTTACTCTCGGGCGCTCGTGCATTATGTGGGAAAGGCTTTTCCGATCTTTCCAACTTTGAACCAGACGCAGCCCGGCACGCCTTTAGCGCGAATCTAATCCTTTCATTTACAGAAGATTACGGACGGAATGAGGCGGAGGTCAATCGTCCCATGATGGGGAGTTTGGCAGGGCGATTGCTTCGAATGCAGTTCACGGCGGTAGCCCATCGCTATCACGGCATGCAGCTGCTGCGGTTGGACGTCTGAGGCGCTCA
>Ga0307372_10006884_pt1 | contig 16473 bp, 15 predicted proteins | sample OX1MG_FD_202533 | JGI IMG/M metagenome (GOLD analysis project Ga0307372, IMG submission 202533) | Soil microbial communities from Risofladan, Vaasa, Finland - OX-1 | ecosystem: Environmental > Terrestrial > Soil > Coastal area > Acid sulfate soil | place: Finland: Risofladan, Vaasa | collected... | reverse complement strand
GCCCCACGCCACGCTGTGGGCCATGGACTTCGAGAACTCCACAACGGACTCCGGCCTGACCGACGGCGACGGGCAGTATGTCCGGCGCGCCCAGGCGCTGATGGCCCGTCGGGCCGAGCTGTTCACGACAGCGCCGGCGCTCTCGCCGACGCGTGCTCCCACGGCGCAGGATCGTTCGCAGCGCACGCGTCGCACGGGCGGCCGGCAGCTCAGTCTCCCCATCGCGCGCGACCGGGGCCTCCGGCAAGCGAGGATGCTTCGCTGATGCGCTTCCTCGCCGACGGCCGTCCGGTGTACACGGCCACCGACCTGTGCGACTACCTGGCCTGCGGTCATCTCGTCGCATTGAAGCGGCGTGTCGCGACCGGCGAGCAGATCGCCCGCGACCCCTCAGCGCTCAGCGAGGTCCTGGCGAACCTGGGGGCCGGGCACGAGCTGCACCACCTCGAGACGCTGACAGCGCGCGGCCTGCACATCAAGGCGTTCGAGGATGGCCAGGACCGGTACGCGAGCTCCGCTGCGGAGTTGGAGGCGCTCGAGTCCGAGACGCTTGCCGCGATGCGCGCCGGGTACGACGTCATCTACCAGCCGACGTTCTTCGACGGTCGCTGGCTCGGCCGGGCTGACTTCCTGCTGCGCGTTGACAGGCCCAGCGACCTCGGCACGTTCTCCTACGAGGCAGCCGACGCAAAGCTGGCTCGCAGAGTGCGGTCCGAGGCGTTGCTCCAGCTTTGCGAATACTCTGCGCACCTGCACCGGCTGCAGGGGGCGGCGCCGCAATCGATGCAGGTCATCCTGGGTGACAGGACGGAGCATGCGTATCGCGTCGACGAGTTCTCCGCGTACCACGCGTCGGTGAAACGCGACTTCGATGCGGCGATGCTCTCGGGGTTGGACGGCACCTATCCAGATCCCGTTGCGCATTGCGGCACCTGCGGGTATGCGAAGCGATGCGCCGCGCAGCGCAGGCAGGACGATCACCTCTCGGAAGTCGCGAGGATGCGCTCGGGTCAGGTGCTCGCGCTGAAGTCCGCCGGCATCGACACGATGACGGCGCTCGCGCGCACGGACGCCGGCGCGGAGCCGCCGGGACGCATGCAGGTCGAGACGTTCCGGTCACTTCGCGCGCAGGCCGCGTTGCAGCACAGAGGTCCCGAGGCCGACGGCTCGCCGCGCTACGAGCTGCTCCATGCCTGGGAGGTCGGGCATGGTCTCTGCGCACTCCCCACGCCATCACCCGGCGATCTCTTCTTCGACATGGAAGGCGACGGGCTGGCACGTGATGTCCCGCTCGAGTATCTGTTCGGCGCCACCGACGTGAACGGTACGTACCACCCGTGGTGGGGACACGACGAGGCGGGCGAGAAGCGCGCGTTTGAGGAGTTCGTCGACTTCGCGATCGGGCACCTCAACCGCCATCCCGACATGCACATCTTCCACTACGCGGCGTACGAGAAGGTTGCGCTGCGCCGCCTCATGAGCCGGCACGGTACTCGTGAAGAGGAAGTGGATCGCCTGCTGCGCAACGAGGTGCTCGTCGACCTCTATCGTGTCGTGCGCCAGGGCATCCGGTTGTCCACGGATTCCTACTCGCTCAAGAAGGTCGAGCGTCTGTACATGCCCGCCAGGGAGGAGTCCATTGCCGATGCCGCGGGCAGCATGGTGATGTACGAGCGTTGGTTGATCAGCCGCGAAGACGGGAGTGACGGTGACCCGACGCTGCTCGACGAGATCGCGCTCTACAACGAGCGCGACTGCGCATCCACGGCGCTGTTGCGAGACTGGCTCGAGGCGCGACGCACGGAGGAGGAAACGCTCCGCGGCGCTCCCGTTGAGCGTCCCGTCGTCGAGCAGCGTGGTCCGAGGGAGGCGCTCACAGCGAAGATCGCCGCGACACAGGACGTTGCCGATGCGCTCGTCGCCCGTGCCCCGGAGGATCCGGCACTCTGCAGCGACGCGCAACGCGCCACCCTGCTGCTTGCACCGCTGCTGTCGTATCACCGCCGCGAAGGCAAGGTCGGGTGGTGGCGATATTTCGATCAGCTTTCGATGAGTCCGGAGGAGCTCGAGCGGGATACCAACGCGCTTGGTCCCTTGCTCCAGATCGGCGCGCACGAGGAGGGCAGTCGCGTCATCGAGCGCTATCGTTTCGAACCGCAGGAGCACCACATCGGTGAGGGCGATACGCCGCTCGACCCCGAGTCGCGAAACCAGCAAGGTGGAGCACGCAGTGCCGGCGAGGTGATCGCCATCGACTCTGCGCGCGGCGAGCTGTCGCTGTCACGCAGCAATGCTCAGGCGAACCACGGCCCGGTGCGTTTTCTCATTCCAAGAGCACCGCTCGGCACGGACGCCCAGGAGGCGGCATTGCTCGATCTCGGCCGCTGGGTAGCCGGCAACGGCGTCGACGCGCCGGGAGCGTGGCGTGCCGGGCGTGATCTGCTGCTCGGGCTGCGACCGCGTCTGGCCGGCGGCAAGGACTGCGCGCTGCGTCTCGCCGACGAGACCGCGTCGGATGCGGCGATCCGGCTCATCGGTGAGCTTGACGGCGGCTGCCTGCCGATCCAGGGACCTCCCGGGGCGGGCAAGACCCATACCGCGGCGCTGGCGATCCTCGCGCTCATCGAGCAGGGGCGAGGACCCATCGGGGTCACCGCGATCTCTCACAGCGCGATCCGAACGCTGCTCGGCAAGGTCGAGGAGCTGGCCCCGTCGCGGGGACTCACCCCTCGCATGCTCCACATGCGCACCGCAGGTGACACGGAGACGGCCGCGATTCGCGTTGCGCGAAGCAACGCCGCGGTCGAAGGCGAGATCGATGCCGGCACCGTTGATGTCGTCGGCGGGACGTCGTGGCTCTTCTCTCGCGCGCCACTCGCCGGCACATTCGACACGCTCATCATCGACGAGGCGGGGCAGATGTCACTCGCCGACGCGCTGGCGGTGTCGCGCGCCGCGCGCAACCTCGTACTGGTCGGCGATCCCCGACAGCTTGCGCAACCGCTTCAGGGGAGTCACCCGCCTGGCGTCGGCATCTCAGCGATCGATCATCTGCTCGCAGGCGACATCACTGTCGCGGTCGATCGTGGTGTGCTGCTCGACCTCACATGGCGGATGCATCCTGGCGTTTGCGCGTTCGTGTCGCGCACCTTCTACGAGGGACGGCTCGCATCGGAGCCGCAGTGCGCGCGCCAGGCGGTGCTCGACCATGGTGTCGCGACCACGGGGCTCCGGCACGCGTTCGTCGAGCACCTCGGCGACCGGGTCCGCTCCGAGGCGGAGACACTGCGCGTGCGCGACATCCTCGAGCAGCTGACGCGAGCGACGTGGCGATCAGATGACGGCGCCGAGCGTCGCCTCACGCTCGACGACATTGTTGTCGTCGCGCCGTACAACGCGCAGGTCGCGTGCCTCGTCGAGGGGTTGCCGCCCGGCGCACGCGTGGGGACCGTCGACCGCTTCCAGGGCAAGGAAGCCGCGGTCAGCATCTTCTCGATGGCGACGTCGAGCGTCGAGGATCTTCCGCGCAACCTCGAGTTTCTCTTCAGCCTCAACCGTCTCAACGTCGCGGTGTCGCGCGCACGTGGCCTATCGCTCATCGTGTGCTCGCCGGAACTGCTCCGGGCGCGCTGCCACACGCCCGAGCAGATGCGTCTTGTCAACGCGCTCTGCCGCTACGTCGAGATGGCTTCACCGTGGGACGTCGCGGTCCCGGCCGCCGCTGTGCTGAGCGCATGACGGAAGCAAGCCTGCGGGACCGGCTGCTGCAGACGCTCGTTGCTGCGCCGTGCAGACAATCCCAGCGGTCAGATGATGTCGAGACGGCACGCGCGTCGCTCCGCTTGTTCGCCTTCCGCTTCGCGCAGCAGTGTACGCCCAGATCCGGCGCGTTACGCGACCATCGCAGGCTCGCGACTAAAAGGCTCCTCATGGGGACGGTGAAGCTGTATCCCGCCGCTCGATGTACAGCGCCTGTAGCGAATGCCCGATCGGCCCGCGCTCGTCATAGAGCCTGCTGTGGGCAACACCTATTCCTCGCGAATCGACATCGGTGCTCGCCTCGAGGCAGATCCATTCGCTCCTAGCGGCACGCGACAGGTACACGGTCAGATCAGTGTTGATGAACACGAACTCGTCCCACGGCAGCGCCGCGCTGACGCCGTTGCCGAAGTCCGCTGCCGCGAGTGCACGTTGCAGTGGCGTGGGTGTTTCGCCGGCGACCACCGGCATCGTGAGTCGCAACCAGGCGATGGCGCGGCCGGTGTCGAGGAACGAGCCCACCGCGTAGCGCATCTGCACGCCGGTGCGGTGAAAGGCCGGCTCGTCGGAGTCCGGCACATGCTCCGTCGACACCGCCGGTCCCGCGAACGGTGGGGGACTCGGCGCCGACGGCTCCAGACCGAGATCGGTGACGCGCATCCGCCAGGCGGAGGCGCGACAGACCTCCGTGTCGCCATCCATCAGCGTGGCACTGAGCAGCTGCACACGTCGTCCATTGCGCTCGATGCGCGCGGAAACGGTGAGCGGACGCAACGGCACCGGACGGAAGATCTCCACCGTCGTGCGCACGACGGTCATCGGCCTCTCCGCGGGGAGCGCCTCCATCACGCCACCCATCAGCGCTGCGGGCGGGCCGCCGTGCATCGCTGTGGGGTCCCAGGGTCCGCGGGTGTGCTCGCTCGGCACGTACTTCCCCGAGTCGGGCGTGAACAACGCATCGGTCACGCCCGAATGGTGCAGGAAGGCGCGCGCTGCGGGTATCGGGGTGATGGCTGCCTGATACGCTGACATCGCAGTGGCTGTGAGGCACACGACCATAGCGGCGAACGGGATGCGCTTCGACGCGTTCACCGCTGGTCCGGCGGGTGGTGAACTCGTCCTGCTCCTCCACGGCTTTCCAGAGAACGCATCCTGCTGGCGCGACGCGCTCGCCACCCTCGGAGATGCCGGATTTCGCGCCGTCGCACCCAGCCAGCGCGGCTACTCGGCGGGCGCGTATCCAGTGGGCGTCGACGCATACCGCGTCAGCGAGCTTTGCGTCGACGTTCTTGCAATGGCGTCAGCACTGGGTGCGAAGCGCTTCCATGTCATCGGACACGACTGGGGCGGGACCGTCGCATGGGCGCTCGCGGGCGACCATCCCGATGCCGTGATCTCGCTGTGCGCCGTTTCGACACCGCACACGGCAGCGCTGCGCGAGGCACTCCGCGGCACGCGCCAACGCCTGCAGATGGCATACATCCCCATCCTCCGGCTCCCTCGCGTTGCCGAATCGCTCTTCGAGGCGGGTGGCGGTATCACCGCCGAGACCTTGCTCATGGCGACCGGCCTGAGCAAAGCCCATGCCCACAACGACGTCGCCGCGCTGCGCAAACTTGGGCCGACCGGCGCGCTCAACTGGTACCGAGCGCTCGGGACGGAGCCGGCACACGCCAAGCCGGTCGAGGTTCCCGTGCTGTACATCTGGGGGGATCGCGACCCCGTGTTCACTCGCGAGGCGGCCGAGCTCACCGCGGAGTACTGCACCGGCGACTACCACCTCCTCGAGCTCGAGCGCGGCTCCCACTGGATCCCGGAGCAGCACTGGGACGACGTCGCTGATGTTGTGCTCGAGCACCTGACCGCCGCTCCCGCCGGCGCCTGAAGCCGGCATGGCCGGGATCGAGGTCACCGGGACGGCACAGCGGCGCTCGTGGGACACCCCCGGGCTGCCCGACGTGGAGCAGGTGCGTCCCGGGCTCTGGTCGGTACCCGTCCCGCTGCCGAACAACCCCCTGCGCTACGTCCTCGTCTATCTGCTCGAGGTCGATGACGGGCTCGCGGTCATCGACACCGGCTGGAGCACGGAGGAGGCCTGGGCCGCGCTGGTCGCCGGCATGGCCGTTGCGGGATATGCGCCGCCGGATGTCCGGGCGATCCTCATCACTCACATCCATCCCGACCACTACGGCCTCGCCGGCCGCCTCCGTGAGGCCTCCGGAGCCTGGATCGCGCTCCACCCCGCCGATGCGGCGCTCATCCCAGCGCGATACGGCACCGGCGTCGACGCGCTCCTTGCGAGCATGGCCGCGCTGCTCGTGGAAGCGGGCGTTCCGGAGGAGATGCGCGCCGAGCTGACCGTCGCCTCGATGGGAGTGCGCGAGTTCGTCGCTGCGGCTCTGCCCGACGTCCTTCTGGAGGATCGCGCTGCGGTGCCGCTCAAGGGGTGGGAGCTCACCACGCTGCACACGCCGGGCCACTCGCCCGGCCATGTGTGCTTTCTCGACGGCGCACGTCGCCTGCTCTTCAGCGGCGACCATGTGCTCCCAAGGATCAGCCCGAGCATCGCCGTGCACGTCCAGCAGCCCGACAACCCGCTCGCGGACTTCCTCGATGCTCTCGCCACGGTGCGAGACCTCGACATCGATGAGGTGCTTCCGGCCCACGAGTGGCGTTTTCGCGGTCTCGCGCCGCGTGTCGACCAGCTCATCGACCACCACCGGCGCCGGCTCGAGGAGACCGTGGCGGCGATCACCGCCTCGCCCGGAGCGACGTGCTGGGATGTGACGCTCCTGCTGCGCTGGTCGCGTGACTGGTCGGAGATCAAAGGCTTCATGCGCCGCGCGGCGGTCGGCGAGACGCTCGCACACCTCGTCCTCCTGCAGCGCTCCGGGCGTGCCAGGCGAGTCGGAGCCGACCCCGGTCGCTGGTACCCGGTCTCGGCGGACTGAGGCTCGCGGGCTCAGCCCTTGAGGTCGCGCCGGATGCGCGGGACCGACCATGCCACACCGATCAGTCCGGCGGCGATGGACACGGCGAGCATGAGCAGTGCCACGGTGACGAGACTGCGTCCCGCGGCGAACGCGAGCGACGTGACGGACACGCCGATTGCGGTACCGAGGCCGCGTGCCGTGTTGAGCAATCCCCCGGCTGCACCACCGCGGTCGAGCGGCGCGGCACTCATCGTCGCGGCGTTGTTCGCGGGGATGAAGAGCCCCATGCCCGCGCCCGCGACGGCGAGAGCGGGAACGGTGAGGTCGGGGTGGCTGGACGCGACGGCAAGGACGCCCATCCCGACGGCGGTGATCGCCATGCCCACCCCGGCGGGGAACCGCGGTCCGGCCCGGTCGCGGACGAGGCCACCGAGCGGCGCCACGACCGCCAGGGCGAGTGGCAGTGCCGTCAGCTCGAGCCCCGCCGCGGCCGGGCCGAGGTGCACCTTTCGCTCGAGGAAGAACGGCACCGCGACGAGGCAACTGAAGAGCACGACATACGACAGCAATGCGGAGGTGATCCCCGCGATGAACGCGGCCACCCGGACCAGGGCCGCATCGATCACCGCGCCCGGCGCACGACGCTGACGGGCGTACGCTCCGGCGGCGAGGACGCAGGCGAGCGCCGCAAGCGCCGGCACGACCCATGCCGGCGTGTCGGGTTGCGCCGCCAGGGAAAGTGCGGCGAGCACTGCGGAGGGAATCGCCGCAAGCAGCACGGTGCCCTGCGCGTCGATGCGGCTGTCGCTGTCGCGATGCGTGCTCCTCGGGAGGAGGAACCACCCGAGCGCGAGCCCGCAGAGCCCGATCGGGACATTGACGAGAAAGATGAGCCGCCACCCGCCGAGCGCGGTGAGCGCCCCGCCGAGTACCGGCCCCAGGCTGAGCCCGACGGCCTGAGCTGCACCCTGGATGCCAAGGCCGGTGCCCAGCCGCGACGACGGCAGCACATCGCGGATGAGCGCGTACGAGTTCGCCTGGAGCATGACCGCGCCGATCGCCTGGACGAACCGCGCCGCGACCAGGAGCCCGAGCGACGGCGCGATCGCGCACGCGGCGGACCCGACCACGAAGATGCCGAATCCGTACGTGTAGAGCAGCTTGCGGCCGATCCGATCTGCGACCTTGCCGACGGCGGCGACGGTTCCGGCAAGGACGAGAACATAGATGAGCACGACCCACTCGACCGCCGCGATCGACGTGTGCAGGTTGGAGCGCAGAACGGGCAGCGCGGTCGAGACGATGCTCGCGTCGAGCTGGCCCATGAAAGCGCCGACGCAGACGGTGCCGACCGCGAGCCAGGGTGCCGAGGGCATCGCGCGGATCCGCGCAGGGCGTCGCGGCTCGGTGAGGATCCTTCGGGTCGGCCGCTGTGGGTCGTCCGGCTCAGGCACGGTTATCGGCGGTCCCCGCGACGCGTTCTGCCACCGCCATGCCTGCACATCATCCGGCACGCGCGCGCCTGGGCGGGGACGCGACGGCGATTGTCGCTGGGCGGTGACGGAACGATGGTCGCCCAGATCGCTTGCTTTTCCCGCTCGATACTGGGGCGACCCACCTGTCCACGCGCCCGGGAGGTCGCACTCGTTGGCCCAGCAGCGCATCCTTCTGGTCGATGACGAACCGCGACTGCTGCATGTAGTCGGGTTGTATCTCAGCATGGAAGGATTCGAAGTCACCGAGGCGCAGGACGGCACTGAGGCGCTGAGCAAGCTCGACACCGAAACCTTCGACCTGGCGATCCTCGATGTGATGATGCCGGGCGTTGACGGGATCGAGGTCTGCCGGCACATTCGATCCACGCCGCAGACGCAGTCCATGCCCGTGCTCGTCTTCACGTCACTGTCGGCCGACGCCGACGTCGAACGCGCGAGGCTCGCCGGCGCCAACCACCTGATCACCAAGCCGTTCAGCCTCCCGGGGCTCGGCGCCGTCGTCCGCTCATGCTTCGAGGACACGCCGGCGCTCGCCGGCTGATCACTGCAGCGCGCTCGATGCGTTCGGTGCGTTGAGTTTGGTACGATCCGACGCCTGGAGGAGGCTGCTCGCATGGCGCCGTTCGATCGAATGTGGAAGCTGCGGCAGGCGCTGCGACGCCCGTCCGGGCGCGTGCGCTGCACCGAGCAGGGGTGCCACCAGGCGGTGACGATCCGCTGCGTCTACGCGGACCGACGTCAGCACATCTGCGGCACGACGTGGTGCATTCGACACGGCGCCATGTTCAACGACAGCGCGTACTGCCGCCGCCATGCGGGCACCGTCGCGGCGCTCTCCAACGGCTTCTACCAGCTCGCACTGCCCGACCTCGACAACCGTGCACCCTCGCTCGTGGGGTGGATGAGTGGCGAACTCGATGCCCCAATTCGTTTCGCCCTGCGCGCGTCGGCCCCGGATGCCGACACCACACTCGTGGCCGATCCGGTGCGCCTGACATCGCCGGGTACCTCCCCCCGGTGCTGGGCCCGCGCCTGGAAGCTCGTCGATCACCTCGGCGTCGTGCACCAGGTGGCGATCGAGGTGGAGGAGGACTCCCAGGCCGTCGTCGGCGTCCGCGTCGACAACGATCTCATCGGTCGCTCCGTGCCACCGTGGATCGAACACCGGCAGGCCGTCGGCGCCATGACGCTCGGCGAGGACGCGGCAGCGCGGTCGGCCTTCAACCAGGCGCTGGCGCGTTCCGTGCAGGCGTTCCTCGGCCGCGAGGAGATCGCCTCCGGGTTCTGATCGAGGCGATGACCGTCAGGCGATAGCGCGGCTGAAGCGGCGTGCCCCCACAAGGACCCCCACCACCGCAAGCGCGGCCATGATGGCGAGGCCCTTGTAGACGTCGGGATCTCCGCCGTGACCGTTGAACACGTCGCGCGCAGCAGTGACCGCGTACGAGAGCGGATTGGCCTGGGCGATGTGTTGCAGCCATTGCGGGGCGAGCTGCAGTGGCAGCAGCACGCCACTGAGCAGCAGCAACGGCAGCGACAGCGTGAAGATCAACGGCGCATACGAGTCCTCACTCTTCAGTGCGAGCGCCGCGGCATATGCGAGCGACGACATGCCGAGGCCGATGAGCGCGACCAGTCCGAGCATGACGAACACCCCGGAGACCGTCGGCCGCAGCCCGAACGGAATCGCGAGCAGCAGCAGGATCAACGACTGCACGACCAGTGTCAGGATGTCTCGCAAGGCACGGCCGAGGAGGAGCGCAAAGCGGCTCACCGGCGTCACGCGGAAACGCTCGATGACTCCTGCGCGCAGCTCGGCGATCAATCCGAAGCCCACACCGCTGGCGCCGAAGAGTCCGAGCTGGATGAGCAGCCCCGGCACGAATACGTTGTACGCGCCGCCGGACGGGAAGCCCGGTGTCTCCGTGAGTGACTTGAGCAACGGCGCGAACAGCACGAGATAGAGCACCGGCTGGAGCACACCGATGACCACCCATGCGGGGTTGCGCAGGAAGACGAAGAGGTAACGCTGGAACATCAGCCAGGTGTCTTTGAGCAACTTCATGTTCTCTCCCGCCTACGCCGCATCGCGCAGCGAACGCCCGGTCTGATGCAGGAACACGTCGTCGAGGCTGGGGCGGCTGAGCGACAGCGATGCAAGCGGAATGCCCGCGGAGTCGAGCACGCGAATGATCTGCGGCATGGCTGTCTCGCCACGGTCGACGTAGAGACGGACGATGCCGTCCGCGCTCGTCGCCTCGCGGACGTAGGTCTCTCCTTCGAGCAGCTCGAGCACTCGGTCGCTCGCCGAGTCGGTGCCGACGACGACGACATCGCCCGCGACCTGCCGCTTGAGGTCGTCGGGCGTGCCGAGGGCAACGATCTTTCCGTGGTCGATGATGGCGATGCGGTCGCAGAGCGCGTCCGCCTCCTCGAGGTAGTGCGTCGTCAGGAACACGGTCGTGCCGGTATCGCGCAGCTTGCGCACCTCGTCCCACATGCGCGCTCTGCTCTGCGGGTCGAGTCCGGTCGTCGGCTCGTCGAGAAAGAGCAGCTGCGGCAGGTGCATCAGCCCGATGCCGATGTCGAGGCGGCGTTTCTGTCCGCCGGAATATGTCTTGGTCGCACGGTCTGCGCAATCGGCGAGCTCGAGCGCGGCGATGAGTTCCGCGGCGCGCGCCACCGCGCGCGTCTTCGTCATCCCGTAGAGCCGCCCCTGCATGACCAGCTCGGTGCGCCCGGGGACCTCGGGAGCGCTGCTGCCCTCCTGGCTGACGTAGCCGATCTCGTAGCGCACCTTGGCGGCGTTGTGCAGGAGGTCGTAACCGGCGACCGTCGCTCCGCCGCTGGTGATGGGCAGGAGCGTCGACAGCATCCGCAGCGTCGTCGTCTTGCCCGCCCCGTTCGGCCCGAGAAAGCCGAAGATCTCGCCGTTCTTGACGTCGAGGTCGACACCGGCGACCGCTTCCACCGCGCCTTTGCGCGATTTAAAAACCCTTCGAAGATCATGTGTCTCGATCATCGTGTCTCCTCCCGAGCGACATGTGATTGGGCGTCGCGATGGTCTGCCGGACGCGGCAGCTTACCGAGGTGCGCCGTTTCGCGGGCTTTCCGTCGCCGATCATCGGCGGCGTGCATGGTTTCGAACTGGGCTCTGAGAAGCTCCTCGTTCCAGACCAATGCGCCTGACTGCATGTCGCCGAGTAGCCGGCGGACCCAGTCCATCTCGGCGGAGGCGAGAGCCATGGCGTGCTCCAGCTCCAGCAGGACGAGACGCGGCAGTCCGAGATCGTCCTGCGCCAGCTGGAGGGTGGCGTCGACGGCGACGAGTCGAGCCTGGAGGGCGACGAGGCGGGTGGCGAGCGCCTGCTCGGCGCGCTCCTGGGTGATATACGCGAGCAGTCCCACCGCGACACTGAACACCGGGGTCTCGTCCACGGGGCTCGTGAGCACGTCGGCGAGCCAGTTCTCCAGCTCCTCACGGCCCTCGGCGCTGATGCGGTACACGGTTCGCTCCGGCCGCCGCCCATCGCGGTTCGTCTCGACCGACTCGATATAGCCGACAGCCTCCAATTCCTCGATCGCCCGGTAGAGCGCCCGAGTCTTGCCCACCGCGTACGACTTGTGGCGCTCGCGGAGCATTCGCTGGATCTCGTACGGATGGCACGGGCCCTCGCTGAGGAAGCTGAGCGTGGTCAGCGCGACCATGTCCTTCGGTCGGGTACGGATTTCCATATTGCGTTCCGCACTATAGCATCGCGCAATCAGCCGCGGGTCAATCCTCGAGGCGGCGGGCGACCTCGTGGTGCGCCTGGAGGTATTCGCGGATCGCGATCAGGGCCGCGATGCCGTCACCCACGGCGGATCCGAGCTGCTTCGTCGAGCCCAGCCGGACGTCACCCGCGACAAAGACGCCCGGCACCGAAGTGCGAAAGCCGCCCTTGTCGTCGACGAAGCCACGAGCGTCGAGATCGACGCTGCCTTTGAGGAACGACGTGTTGGGGTCGAGACCGATGAAGACGAATGCGGCACGTGGGTGCACGACCTGTTCCTCTCCGGTGGCGCGGTCGCGGAGACGCACGGACTCGAGCTTGCCCTTGCCGGTGAACTCGACGATCTCGGTGTTGCGATGCACCGCGAAGCGCGAATCCTTGTTGATCTTGTCCTGGAGCAGACGCGAGGCGGTGAGCTCCGCGTCGCGCTGGACGATGCGCACACGCTGTGCGAACTTCGTGAGGAACAGCCCCTCCTCGAGCGCGGAGTTGCCGCCGCCGATGACGAGCAGCTCATCGGCGCCGCGATAGAACGGGCCATCGCAGGTGGCGCAGAAATGCACGCCGGCACCGATGAGGTCGTCCTCGCCGGGGATACCCAATCGCCGGTATGAAGAGCCCGTCGCAATGAGGGCCGCATGCGCCTCGATCTCCTGTCCGCTCGCAAGGCGGAGGCAGACGTCGCCTGCCTCCGAACCCTCGGCGGCGATGCCCTCGACGCTCACCGCGCTGAGGAGTTCGACCTCGTATCGTCGCGCCTGCGCGATGAAACGCTCCGCCAGGTCCGCGCCGCCGACGCCCTCAGGGAACCCGGGGTAATTGTCGATCCGCTCGGTGACGCCCGCCTGGCCGCCGAGCCCGCTGCGCTCAACGACCACTGCGTCGATGCCTTCGCGTGCCGCGTAGATCGCCGCCGCAAGACCGGCGGGGCCGCCGCCGATGATCGCCAGGTCGTAGCACTCACGCTTGGCCTCGAGTGTCAGGCCGAGCTTGCGGGCCAGTTCCTCGTTGGTGGGCTCGATGAGCACGTCCGTGCCGTCGAAGACGATCGTCGGGATCGCCCTGCCGCCCTTCTGCAACTCCTCGACGTGCGAAAGACCGTCGGTGTCCTGGTCGATGTCGACCCAGTCGTACGAGATGCGTTGCTCCGCAAGGAATTTCTTCGCGCGCTTGCAGTCCGGGCACCAGGGAGCGCCGTACACCGTGATCTGGGTCATGCGGTCAGGTGGGTCAGGTCGCCGCTCAGGCCGGTGAGGGTGCCGAGGAAGTGGTCGACGATGTCGCCCTTGGAGTCCACGATGATCACCGTCGGTGGTGCAGGGACGTTGTACTCGGACATGATCACCTCGCTTGCGTCGCTGACGCTCGGGTACGGCACCTTGTAGCTCCGTTCATACGCCGCCCCGTTCGGGTCGGTGTCGCTCACATCGACACCGAGGAACACCACGCCTTTCGGCATCCATTGCGCGGCCAGTTGATTGAGTTGCGGCTGCTCGGCATTGCAGGGGCCGCACCACGAGCCCCAGAAGTCGAGAACGACGACGTGTCCGCGGGTTGACGACCAGGCGAACTGCGTGCCGGACAATGTTGGTGCGCTGATCGGCGTCGCCGGCCCGCTGATCGCAGGGAGCCCTCCGTTCGGCACGGACGAGTCCGACTGCTGCAGACCGCACCCGGCGAGCAGGAGCGTCGCGACGAGTGCCAGGACCGGAGCAAGGCGCGCGACGTTGCGCATCACGGTGTGACCGACAAGTCCTCGAGCGCGCGGCGCCCCAGGTTCTGGACACCTTCGACAACAACACGCGAGCTCGCAAGCGGGTCGTCTGAACGGCCGCACGCAAGCACGGTCAGGGTATTCAGGTCGAGGCGAAGGGTCGCGGTGGGAATTTCGGGGACGTCCATGCCGGACCTTCCCCGTTCTCCGTCGAACACGATCGCGCGTCTGGCTCCGCCTGTGCCTGTGATCTCGAAGAGCAGCGAGGTGCCGGCCGGAGGTGCCAGGCGCCCCTGGAGGTTGTTGCCCGCGCCCATCATCATGCGTTCGCGGCTGTGTGCCGCCGGGATGCCACCGAAACCGCCCGGCCGACCGAGGGCGCGGCGGAGATCCTGCTCGTGTGCCCAGAGGTCGAAGACGCGGATTGCGAGCAGGGACCGGACCTTCGACGGCCCGAAGAAGCCCTGACCCATCGCATCGAGTTGCGAGTCGTCCAGGTCATCGAGGCGCGCAAGGCGCTCCCTGCTCACGTCTCGATACTCTGCGATCAGCTCGTGGTACGGCATGCCGCGGCGCGCGTCAACCCCGATCTCCATGAACTCCCCGGGCTCGTTCCGGATGTAGGGGAGCCCACCTGGGATGCTGTGGTTCGGACGTTGCCGGCCGACAAGGATGCTTTCAAGGTCGACGATGTGCGCGACGTGGTCACGGACCGTCCAGCCGGGGCAGCCGGTCATGGCGAGCGCCTGGCGATCATCGAGGTCCGCGGTCAGCGCGTACACGTCGGTGAAGACCTCGGTGTAGGCGGCTTTGAAACCGTCCGCCGTGGTGATGTTCCCGGTTTCCATGGCAACGCAGCCTAGCGCGTCGCCACAATCCATCGCGATGCCAGCTCGCCCCGACGCCGGCCGTTCGACCGCCATGTCGGCGATCAACTCTTCAGGCTTCCCAGCCCCTGCCGGGATGTCGGCGGTGCCCGTTGTCCTCGCACCGCTTTCCGGCCGCCTCCACGTTCTGCTCGTGCAGCGCGTGGAGGCGCCGTTCGAGGGGACCTGGGTGCTCCCCGGCGGGTTCATGAGCCCAAGCGAGCGCCCCGAGGAAACGGCGCAGCGGAAGCTCACGGAGAAGACGGGGGTCGGCGCCGTCTACCTCGAACAGCTCGAGACATACGCTGACCCCGACCGCGACCCGCGGGGCTGGATTCCCACGGTCGCGTACCTGGCCTTGATCGATGCAGCAGTGCTGCGCGCCGAGGAATCGAGTGCCCGATGGGAGCCGGTTGACGCACTGCCTCCGCTTGGCTTCGACCATGCGCGCATCGTCGTCGATGCCGTCGGTCGTCTGCGGGGCAAGCTCTGGTGGTCGAACATCGCGGTCGGGTTGTTGCCCGAGCGCTTCACGATGCCGCAGGCGCGACGTGTCTTCGAGGCCATCAGCGGTGTGACGTACGAGCCGTCGAACTTCCGCAGGGAGCTCGAGCAATCCGGCCTAGTCCGCGCAACCGGAACCCTGTCGAAAGGTGGCGCCGGACGGCCGGCGGCGATGTACGAATTCGTCGAGCGTCAGCCCGCGTGGAGCCTGCGCCGATCACGACCGCCCGCGATGCTGCGCCGTCGAGCCTGACACGTTCGCACTCAAAGCCTTTCGCATCGTTCACGATACCGCGCGATTGGGTGCCATCTCCGAGCGCCCAGTGTGAGGAGGCTCCAAATGACCGACCAGCCGATGCAGCCGGTTTCAACGCAACCCGCTTCGCCGGTGCCGATCCCAAAAGTCGAGTCCCTCTTTCAGCACATCCCGCATCCGCGTATCGCACAGCGCAAGGGTGAAAAGCCGGTCAAGGTCGACGATGCTCGCGTCGGCATCAACGGCAAGGTCGCCCTGATCATCACCTCGGTCGTCGGAACGATGTGGTGCGCCTACGTCTTCGCGCTGATCGGGCTGACGGGGATCGCTGCAGCTGTGTCAAATAGTGTGACGGTGGTGCTGATCGTCGGCGCGATATCGGGGTACTTTCTCCAGCTGGTCTTGCTGCCGATCATCATTGTCGGGCAGAACATCCAGGGAAAGGCCGCCGACAAGCGCTCCGAGCAGACGTACAACGATGCGGAGGCCATCCTCAGCGAGTGCCTGCAGTTGCAGCAACATCTGCAGGCACAGGACACGATCCTCGACGACGTCGTCGAACGCGTGAAGGCACATCGAGACGCCCTGCAGGCGCTGCAGAAGCTGGCGGGGCAGCAGCAGGGTCCCGCGACCGCGTAGGCTCCGCGCCTCGACGAGGCTCACAGTCCGTCATGGCGGCGTGCACCGCTCCCACGATTGGGGCGTGGGGCTCCACACGTCGTCGTACGCGTGACATCACTGACGTGCGCACTCGGACCGGACGCTGCAGGAACGCTGCTGTCCAGGTTGCTGCGTGACGCGCGCGCACGAATCGAAGCTGCGATCTACGAGGTCGGTCCTTCATACCGGTGGGAGCTGGTCCGAGCCGCGCGGCGTGGGGTGCCCGTCCGTCTCGTCCTCGACGCGCACGCATCCGACGGCAACGCGGCGACGGCGCGGGAGCTGATCGCTGCTGGGAGCGAATGCCGCGTCGCGGGCGGCCAGGGCCACGCCGCGCACGGGAAGCTGCTCCTCATTGATGAGACCGTCGCGGTCGGCACGGGAAACCTCATCTGGCGGGACGCGCCGCGGGATCGGCGCCTCCGCTTTCCGCCCGCGGCGGTGCCGCTTGCCGGCACTCGCGAGTGGTGGGCAACGGCAACCGGCTCGGGAACGCTTGAGCGCGACGTTCG
>Ga0307372_10006883_pt1 | contig 16475 bp, 15 predicted proteins | sample OX1MG_FD_202533 | JGI IMG/M metagenome (GOLD analysis project Ga0307372, IMG submission 202533) | Soil microbial communities from Risofladan, Vaasa, Finland - OX-1 | ecosystem: Environmental > Terrestrial > Soil > Coastal area > Acid sulfate soil | place: Finland: Risofladan, Vaasa | collected... | reverse complement strand
CCTCCGGACCTGCCCGCGGGCTACGTCTCAGTGCGGACAGGCGATGATCACGGCGACCGAGGGGTCACGAGCCGTTGAAACCCACCCCGTGGCGGGTTCTGACCCGCGCACCTAGTGCTGCGAAGCAGGCGGCGCAGCAGGGTCGTCGGGAGAGGGCAATGCGGCGCTTCCAGCTGTGGCGCGCGGTCGGAGATGTGGTGGCGAGCGACGGGCGAGGCGCGGGCCTCGTTACCCGTCCGACGGCTCTCGGCTAGGGCAGGCTCTGGTTCGGAGGGAACTGCTCGCCGAGCGACAGGCCCGTCCGACGTGATCTCGAACTGTCGGATCCGTGGATCGTGCGCGCTGCCGCGCGTCTTGAGGAGCGTGATCGCGAGCTTCACCTCGGAGTTACCCCGGAGGAACTGCAGGAGGACGACGTTGTCCGAGACGTGGGAGACGCCCCATGATGAGGTTGATGCCGTTCATCGGCTCGGTGCGCAGGAGGTATTCCGAGAGCTCTGCCGAGAACGGGTCGCGCTCGGCGCCGGACGACCCGTGCCTCCGCGCTCGTCGAGACCAACGTCTCGAATCTGCCGCTCACCGGCACCGTCTCCACGGCCACCGTGCCCTTCGGCTCAAGCGTCCTCACGCTCGCCATCTCACCGACGAGCCCGCTCACCGGACGATGGTCGGAATTCCTTCCCTGGGGCATCCTCGTCGTCGGCCTGCTCTTCACCATCGGGCTGGTCGTGATGACCGAGCGGCTGGTCCGTCGGCGCCAGCACGCGGAGCGACTGGCGGACGAGAACCGCCGTATGTACGGCGAGCAGCGGAACGTCGCGGTGACCCTGCAGCGCTCGCTTTTGCCGAAGGTGCTCCCCGCGATCGACGGGGTGCAGTTCGCCGCCGGCCACATCCCCGGTGAGTCCGGTATCGAGGTCGGGGGGGACTGGTACAGCGCGATTGCGATCGACGATCCCCGTTTTGCCTTCGTCATCGGCGACGTCTCGGGCGGGGGCTGGGTGCGGCGACGATCATGGCGGGGCTCTGCTACACGGCCCGGGCGTATGCGGCAGTCGTTACAGCCCGGCACGGATTCTCGAGATGGTCGGGAGGGAGATCAATCCCCCACCGACGGGCACTTTGCAACAGTTCTCGTCGGGCTCGTCGACAGCAGCCGACGCGAGGCCACCATGGCCAATGCCGGGCATCTTCCGGTGTTGCTCCTGCACGGCGACGAGAGCGAGTTCGCGCGCATGCCGACCGGCGTGCCCCTCGGGCTCAGGGCGCCCGTCTACGAGTCGGTCACCCTGCCCATTGCTCCCCACTCGACGCTGCTCGCCTACACCGACGGGCTCGTGGAACGACGACGTGAGGATCTCGACGTCGGCATGGAGCGGCTGCGCAAGGCGGCCTCGGTGGTCACGCAGTACGTCGATGACCTCGTCGCGCACATCGTTGACGAGATCTTCGGCGAGCACGGTTCGGACGATGACACAGCGATCTTGGCGATTCGATGGCTTGACTGACCGGGGACGGTGGCAGGAGCGGCGTCCCGAGGGCGCGATCGGCACCTGAGCGATCGCTCGCGCGATGGCTGCGGGCGTCCGCAGTGCGGCTCACCCAGGCGGGGGCTCAGGGAACGAGCCGCCCGCGCCCCGTGTAGACGGTACAGCTGCCGCCGCGCAGGAACCCGACGAGCGTCATGCCCGATTCCTCGGCCAGCTGGACGGCAAGGCTCGTCGCAGCGGAGACCGCGGCGACGAAGGCGATGCCGGCACGCATCGCCTTCTGGACGATCTCGAAGGAGACCCGTCCCGAGACCATGAGCGCGCACTCCGAGAGGGGCAGCCGCGCGTCGAGGAGCGCCCAGCCGACGACCTTGTCGACGGCGTTGTGGCGGCCGACGTCCTCTCGGAGGCAGAGCACCTCGCCGGCCCCGTCGAGAAGAGCGATGCCGTGCACGCCGCCGGTCTGGCTGAACGTGCGCTGACCGGCGCGCAACCGGTCGGGGAACGCCGCGAGCTCGGCGAGGGTGTAGCGCGGGCCGCTCCCGAGGGGCGGGTGGCCGCAGGCGACGGCCGCCTCGATGGACGCCGAGCCGCAGATGCCGCAGGCCGAGGAAGTCATCACGAGCCGCTCGATGCTCGCTCGGCCCGGCGGCCCGTCGAGAGTCGCGGTGACGATGTTGAAGCGCTGTTCGGGCTCCTCCTCGTCGGCGACGCAGTAGGCGATGTCGAGCAGCCGCTCGCGCGAGTCGATGACCCCCTCCGCAAGCAGGAAGCCCGCCACGAGCTCGAAGTCGTGGCCGGGGGTGCGCATCGTGATCGTGAGGGTGCGCGGGCCTTGTGCAGCGGCGAGGCGGATCTCGAGCGGCTCTTCGACGGCGAGGCGATCGTCTGCCGCGACGAGGTCGCCGTCGCGTGCTGCGTGCACCGCGACCTCTGCGGTCGGCAGCTCACCGTCGGCCGCGAACGGGAGCCGCCCCGCTGCTCTCACTGCGGTGCCTCACCGAGGGCTTCGGCGAGGTCGCCGGCGGCGGCGAGCGCCGCCGGCGGGTCGATCCCCGCCCGCGCCACGAGCCAGCACGAGAGCGGCGCGGCCATCCGTTCGGAGGCGTGGGCGGCGAGCGAAGCGATCTTGAGCAGCGCCTCGGCCTCCTCCTTGGTCGGGGGCGGCGCGCCGAGGCGCGCGGCGAGCTGTGCGAGCCACTCATCCGGCGGGACAGTCACGCCGCGCAGACTAACGGCGGACTCGCCTCCCTAGGCTCGGCGCCGACGGCTACCTAAGGAGCGGGCGTGACCGGCGGGATCCTGCTGACAGGCGGCACGAGTGCGCGCATGGGTGTCGACAAGGCGACCCTCCTCGTCGGAGGGGTCACCCTCGCAGAGCGCGTCGGCGAGCTGCTCGCCGCGGCCGTGGCGCTCGCGGTCGAAGTCGGCCGAGGCACGAGCCATCTCGCGACGACCCTCGAGCAGCCGCCCGGCGCTGGGCCGCTCGCTGCGGTCGCCGCCGGGCATGCCGCGCTCGTCGAGCGAGGCCTCGGCGCCGACGTGCCGTGTCTCGTCGTCGCCTGCGATCTCCCGCTCCTCAGCGCCGCCGTCCTCGACCGGCTTGTCGCCTACGCCGGGCACTGGAGCGTGCTGCCGGTGATCGACGGGCACGCGCAGCCGCTGTGCGCTCGCTGGTCGGCAGAGGACCTCGCCGCGGCGCCGCTCGCCCTCGCTGCGGGCGAGCGGTCGCTGCGCGGGCTGCCGGACCGCCGCCAGGCGGTGCTCCTCGACGAGGCCTACTGGGGGGCCGACGCCGGCTGCTTCCTCGATGTCGACGCGCCGAGCGACCTCCGCCGGCTTGGCCTTGCCGCGCCGGATGGCTCCCCCTGAGAGGGATCGCTGTCGCTCCCGTCGCGACCTGCCGGGGTGGGTTTTGCCGCCGAGGGAGCCGGGTATGCGAGGCGAGTTGGTCGTCACCCGATGCAACGGCCGCCGGGGCCGTCCTCCTCGGACGCCGGCGCCAGGGAGGAGGAGCCACCGTGCTCGCGTCCGTCGTCTCCTTGCCGGCTTCCGCGTTCCCTCCCCTCGCGGTGGGCTTCATGGGCCTTGGCACCGGCTATCTCATCTACGGCCTGCAGGAGCTCTTCGGCTATCCCCGCCGCAGCGTCGCCGTCGACTTCGGGACGGGCATGTGGGGGATCTGGCTCCCGGGCTTCATGCAGCTCTTCAGCGGCGTCTACCTCTTCGCCGGCCTCGACCTCTTCCACACCTTCACCGACAAGGGCCTCTATATGGCCGCCCTCGCCTTCACCGCCTACGGCATCCACTGGTTCGCGATCGGCTGGAACCGCCTGCGCGAGGCCGACGTCCGCACCAACGTCGGGATGACGATCGGCTACTTCGCGATCTCGCTGCTCGGGGTCATCGCCTTCTTCGGTGCGCACGACCAGCCCGTGGGAGGCCTGTTCATCGGCCTCACCTGCGTCTACGGGGCGGACTTCTTCGCCAGCATGAAGCCGGACCTCCCCAGGGTGGGCGCCGCGGGGGAGCGGCTGCTCGGTTTTTTCCACCTCTGCACAGGGGGCTGGCTTCTCTATCTAATGTTCGCGACGGTGCTGAACTTCGTCCTCGGCTGGGGCCTCCCCCTGTGAGCGGTCGCGCGGCGCTCCCGGCGCGCGACGCGGTGCGCTCGCTGCTCGCCGGCGGAGCGAGCTACGAGGAGGTGGCGCGCCGCCTCGGCGTGCGGCCGGGCCTCGCCTACCTCATCGCAACCGGCGTCCCCGCGGACTCCACCGACGGCCTCTCGCCGGAGGACCTCGCCCGGCCGGGGCTGTTGACCGACCCGCAGCCGCTCGTCTCGCCGCCCGTGCATGCCCCTGACCGCGGTCCACACATTCGCGCCTTCATCCGTCGCCGCCTCCAAGGCGAGGAGCGCGTGCAGCCGTGAGCAGGAGGCTCGGCGCCTGGCCCGTTCTCCGCCAGCTTTTCGGCCCCGACCGCTACGGGCGGGGGGCGGCGGCGAAGTCGCGACGTTCGGAGGAGCTGCGGCCCCGCACCCAGACCGCCGACCGGGTCGTGAAGTCGGTCTGTCCCTACTGCGGGGTGGGCTGCGGCCAGAACGTCTACGTCCGCGAGGGTCGCGTCGTGCAGATCGAGGGCGACCCCGACTCCGCGGTGAGCCGGGGACGGCTGTGCCCGAAGGGGGCGGCGAGCCTGCAGCTCACCACCGGGAAGGGACGCCTTCACGAGGTGCTCTACCGCCGCCCGTACGGGACGGAGTGGGAGCGCCTCGATCTCGACACCGCGATGGAGATGATCGCCGAGCGCGTCCTCGCGACGCGCGAGCGCACCTTCGAGTGGGAGGAGGACAGCAAGCGCACCCGGCGCACGATGGGGATCGCCAGCCTCGGCGGCGCGACCCTCGACAACGAGGAGAACTACCTCATCAAGAAGCTCTTCACCGCGCTCGGCGTGGTGCAGGTGGAGAACCAGGCACGGGTCTGTCATTCCTCGACCGTGACCGCCCTCGGGACCTCCTTCGGGCGCGGCGGGGCGACGACCTGCATGCAGGACCTGCAGAATTCGGACTGCCTGTTCATCCAGGGATCGAACTTCGCCGAGGCGCACCCCGTCGGCTTCCAGTGGGTGGCCGAGGCCCGCGCCCGCGGTGCGAAGCTCGTCCACGTCGACCCGCGCTTCAGCCGCACGAGCGCCCTGGCGGACCTGTACGTGCCGATCCGCGCCGGGAGCGACATCGCCTTCCTCGGCGGGATGATCCATTACGTCCTCGAGCACGACGCCTGGTTCAAGGACTACGTCCTCGCCTACACCAACGCCTCGACGATCATCGAGGAGTCCTTCCGAGACACCGAGGACTTGGACGGCCTGTTCTCCGGCTTCGACGCGACCGACGGCAGCTACGACTTCGCGAGCTGGCAGTACGAGGGGCTGCAGCTCCGTGAGCCGGCGGGCAGCGTGACCGGCGAGGAGCAGGACGGGGCCGGTGAGGATGGCGGCGATGGCGGCTCGGACATCCATCGTGCCGGGCGCAGCGAGCAGCACGGCTCAGGCGGGGCGAAGATCGGGAGCGGGGAGATCCGCCGAGACGAGACCCTCGAGGACCCCCGCTGCGTCTTCCAGCTCCTGAAGCGGCACTACGCCCGCTACACCCCCGAGGCGGTCGAGGAGATCTGCGGCACCCCGAAGGAGACCTTCCTCGAGTGCTGCCGCCTCGTCACCGAGAACTCCGGGCGGGAGCGCACGACGAGCTTCATCTACGCGATGGGCTGGACCCAGCACACGACCGGGGTGCAGTACATCCGCGCCGCCTGCGTGCTGCAGCTGCTCCTCGGCAACATCGGCCGCCCCGGCGGGGGGATCCAGGCGCTGCGCGGCCACTCGAGCATCCAGGGCTCGTCGGACATCCCCACCCTGTACAACCTCCTCCCCGGCTACCTCGCGATGCCGCACGCCGCTGCGCACGTGGACCTCGACAGCTACATCGCGAGCGACCGCACCGAGAAGGGCTACTGGGCCGCCATGCGCTCCTACATGGTGAGCCTGCTGAAGGCGTGGTGGGGCGATGCTGCACAGCCCGAGAACGACTTCTGCTTCGACTACCTGCCGCGCATCACCGGCGACCACAGCACCTACCCGACGGTGCTCGCGCAGCTCGCGGGGAAGTGCGAAGGTTACTTCCTCGTCGGCGAGAACCCCGCGGTCTCCTCGGCGAACACCAAGGCGCAGCGCCTCGGGATGGCGAAGCTCGACTGGCTCGTCGTACGCGACTTCTCGCTCATCGAGAGCGCGACGTGGTGGAAGGACGGCCCCGAGATCGAGAGCGGAGAGCTCGAGACCGAGCAAATCGCCACCGAGGTCTTCTTCCTCCCGGCCGCCGCGCACACCGAGAAGGACGGCACCTTCACCAACACCAACCGCCTCGTCCAGTGGCGCTTCGCGGCAGTCGAGCCCGAGGGCGAGGCGCGCAGCGATCTCTGGTTCTTCTTCCACCTCGGCCGGATCCTTCGCGAAAAGCTCGCCGCCTCCACCGAGGAGCGCGACCGTCCGTTGCTCGACCTCACGTGGGACTACCCGACCGAAGGTCCGCTCGAAGAGCCGAGCGCTGATGCCGTGCTCGCCGAGATCAACGGCTTCGGCAGCGACGGCGAGCCACTCGCGGGCTACCTCGAGCTCGCCGAGGACGGCTCGACCGCCTGCGGCTGCTGGATCTACTGCGGCGTCTACAAGGACGGCGTCAACCAGGCGGCGCGCCGCAAGCCCTGGCGCGAGCAGAACTGGCTCGGCGGGGAGTGGGGGTGGGCGTGGCCGATGGACCGCCGCATCCTCTACAACCGCGCCTCGGCCGACCCCGACGGCGAGCCCTGGAGCGAGCACAAGGCGCTCGTCTGGTGGGACGCCGAGGCCGGGGAGTGGACCGGCCACGACGTGGTCGACTTCGTGAAGGACCGCCCGCCCGGCTACCGGCCGCCCGAGGGCGCCGAGGGGGCCGACGCGCTCGCGGGCGACGACCCGTTCATCATGCAGGCCGACGGGAAGGGCTGGCTGTACGTGCCGATCGGCACGATCGACGGCCCCCTCCCGACGCACTACGAGGGCCAGGAGTCCCCGGTGCGCAACGCCCTCTACGGCCGCCAGCGCGACCCGGTGCGCCAGGTCCTCGAGCACCCGCTGAACCCGTACGCGCCCTTCGCCGGCGAGGAGGGCGCCGAGGTCTACCCCTACGTGCTCACCACCTACCGCCTCACCGAGCACTTCACCGCGGGGGCGATGACGCGCGAGCTGCCCTACCTCGCCGAGTTGCAGCCCGAGTTCTTCTGCGAGGTCTCGCCCGAGCTCGCGGACGAGCGCGGCCTCGAGCACAACGGCTGGGCGACGATCGTCTCGGCGCGCAGCGCCATCGAGGCGCGGGTCTGCGTGACCGAGCGGATGACCCCGCTCGTCGTCGGCGGCCGGACCGTGCACCAGATCGGCGCACCCTTCCATTGGGGGCCGAACGGGCTCTCGAGCGGTGACGCGGCGAACGAGCTCACCTCGCTGTCGCTCGATCCGAACGTGCACATCCAGGAGGACAAGAACCTGAGCGTCGACATCCTGCCCGGCCGCCGGCCACGCGGTCCCGAGCTCCTCGAGCTGGTCGAGGGGCACCGTCGCCGGGCGGGCATCAGCGAGCAGGTGGGCGCGCCGTGAGAATCCACCTCGCGACCCTCACGGACGAGCCAGCCGAGGTGAGCGGCTACCCCGAGCACCCGCCGCGCCTCGGCTTTTTCACCGACACCTCCGTCTGCATCGGCTGCAAGGCCTGCGAGGTGGCGTGCAAGGAGTGGAACTCGGTCCCCTCCCGTCCCCTCGAGTACCGCGGCATGTCCTTCGACAACACCGGCGGGCTCGGCGCCGACGCCTGGCGGCACGTCGCGTTCGTCGAGTCGCACACCCCGAGCGGGGCGCCGCGCTGGCTCATGTCCTCCGACGTCTGCAAGCACTGCACCGACGCGGCGTGCCTCGACGTCTGCCCGACGGGGGCGCTCTTCCGCACCGAGTTCGGGACCGTCGTCGTGCAGGAGGACATCTGCAACGGCTGCGGCTACTGCGTGCCGGCCTGCCCCTACGGGGTGCTCGACAAGCGCCCCGAGGACGGCCGCATCTGGAAGTGCACCCTCTGCTACGACCGCCTCCTCGAGGGCTCAGAGCCCGCCTGCGCGAAGACCTGCCCGACCGACTCGATCCAGTTCGGGCCGGTCGAGGAGCTGCGGGTGCGGGCCGACGCCCGACTCGCACAGCTGCACGACGCCGGCGTCGCGGAGGCCCGCCTCTACGGGCGGGACCCGAACGACGGGGTGGGCGGCGACGGCGCCTTCTTCCTTCTGCTCGACGAGCCCGAGGTCTACGGCCTCCCCCCTGACCCGGTCGTCACGACCCGCGACCTGCCGGCGATGTGGCGCCAGGCGGCACTCGCCGCGACCGCCCTCGCCGCCGCCGCGCTCGGCGCCTTCGTCGGGGCGCGGCGGTGAACGTCGGGCGCGTCACCCGCGCCGGCCTCGAGGGGGCCCGCCCCGGCCGCGAGGCGCCGCCGGGGGGCACGCACGTGATCGAGGGCCTCGAGCCCGGGCGGCGCCGCCGGCGCCGCGACGCCGAGGAGTTCACCTCCTACTACGGGAGGCCGGTGATCAAGAAGCCGGTCTGGGAGGCACGCGAGATCGCCGGCTACTTCTTCCTCGGCGGCCTCGCCGGCGCCTCGTCGCTCCTCGCCGCCGGCGCGCAGGTGACGCGGCGGCCGACCCTCGCGCGGGGCGCGAAGCTCGGCGCCGCGGGGGCGATCGGCCTCTCCCTCGCCGCCCTCGTGAAGGACCTCGGCCGCCCCGCGCGCTTCCTCAACATGCTGCGGGTGCTGAAGCCGACCTCGCCGATGAGCGTCGGCACCTGGATCGTGAGCGCCTACGCCCCCGCCGCGGCGCTCGCCGCGCTGACCGACCTCACGGGGGGCCCGGCCCTGCTCAGCACCGCCTCGACCGCTGCCGCGGCGACCATCGGCCCCCTCGTCGCCGCCTACACCGGGGTGCTCATCGCCGACACCGCAGTGCCGGCGTGGCACGGCGCCTACCGGGAGCTGCCCTTCGTCTTCACCTCCTCGGCGGCGATGGCCGCGGCGGGGCTCGGCCTCGTCGTCTCGTCCGCTGCGGACGCCGCGCCGGCGCGGCGCCTCGCCGCGGCCGGGGTGGCCGCCGAGCTCGCGGCGACGCTCGCGATGGAACACGACCTCGGCGAGCTCGCCGCCCCGTACCACGAGGGACGCGCCGGCCGGCTCCTCGCCTGCTCGCGCGCCCTCGCCCTCGGCGGCGGCGTGCTGGCGCAGCTCTCGCGGCGCAGCCGACCGGGCCGCCTGCTCTCGGGCGCGGCACTCCTCGCCGCTTCGGCCTGCACGCGCTTCGGCCTCTTCTACGGCGGCGTGGCCTCGGCCGACGACCCCGCGGCGACGATCGGCCCGCAGCGGGCGCGCCTCGAGGCGCGCCGCGCGGCGGCGACGGCGCGATGACCCTCTCGCCGCCGGCGCCGCGCCTCGCGGCGCCAGAGGCGCGCGCGCTGCTCAGCCTCGAGGAGGCGGCGCGGTCGGTGCTCTCGCGCTGCGCACGCCTTGCGCCGCGTCGCGTCGCGACGTCGGCCGCCGCCCAGCTGGTGCTCGCCGAGCAGATCGTGGCCTGCGAGGGCGTGCCCGCCTTCGCGAACTCGGCGATGGACGGCTACGCGTTGCGCGCCGGCGACGCCTCGGCGCCGCCCGTGCGCCTCGAGGTCGTCGAGGCGGTGATGGCGGGGGAGGTGCCGTCCGGGGAGCTGCGAGCGGGCCAGGCGGCGCGCATCATGACCGGGGCACCGCTCCCCGCGGGCGCCGATGCGGTCTGCCCCTTCGAGCAGGCTCGCGAAGAGGGGCCTGGCGTCATCGTCGTCGAGCAGCCGCTGCACGCTGGCGCCAACGTGCGCTCGCCCGGTGAGGACGTCGCCGCCGGCGAGGTGGTCTTCGCTCCCGGTGAGCTCCTCGGCCCCGCCGCCCTCGGCGTCCTCGCGAGCCTCGGCGTCGCCGAGGTGCTGGCCCACCCCCTGCCGGTGGTCGGCGTGGCCTCGACGGGGGACGAGCTCGTCGAGGGGCCCTCCTTTCGACCGCCCGGAAAGATCCGAGACGCGAACCGTCCCGCGCTGTTGGCGGCGCTCTCGGCGGCGGGCTTTCCCACCCGGGACCTCGGGATCGTCCCCGACGACGTCGGCGCGCTGACGACGGCGCTCGCGGCGGCCGCCACCTCGTGCGACGCCGTCGTCGTGAGCGCCGGGGTGAGCGCCGGGGACCGCGACCTCGTCGGCGCGGCGCTCCGCCGGCTGTGCGGTGGCGACCTCGACGAGCTGGCGGTCGCGCTGCGGCCGGGGAAGCCGCTCGCAGTCGGGCGCCTCGGCAGCGGCCCCCCGGTCATCGGCCTGCCGGGCAACCCGGTCGCGGCGATGGTCGGCCTCGAGCTCCTCGTGCTGCCCGCGCTGCGGCAGATGGCCGGCCGGGCGGTGCTCCGCGCGCCGCTGCTCGCGGCGACCACCGACGTCGAGATCGCCCGCCGCGCCGACGGCCGGGTGCACGTCGTGCCGGCGCAGGCCGTCCTCGACGAGGAGGGGCGGCTGCACGTCGTCGCCCTCGGCGCGCGCGGCTCGCATCAGCTGCGCTCCCTCGCGTTAGCGAACGTGCTCGCGGTGCTCGCCGACGGGGAGGGCCTGCGCGCCGGGGACGCGCTGCGCGTGCTCGTGCGCGGCGACGTGCCCCCGGCCGCCACCGTGCGCGGCTGACGGTGGAGGCCAGCTCCGACGCGGCGGGCATCGCCGCGTCGCTCGAGGACGACGACTACCGGGAGCTGCTGCGGCTCCGGACGGGGCTGCGCCGCTTCCAGCGGGTGAGCGAGGGGATCGCCCGCACGGTGGGCATTTCGCCGATGCAGCACCAGCTTTTGCTCGCGGTCCGTGGCCACGAGGGGAGCGACGGCCCGACGATCGGCGAGGCGGCCGCCCATCTCTTGATCCGCCACAACAGTGCGGTGGAGCTCGTCGATCGCGCCGCCGCAGCGGGGCTCGTGACGCGCGTCGCGGACGCCCGCGACGCGCGGGCGGTGCGCATCACCCTCACCGAGCGGGGCGCGGCGGTGCTCACCGAGCTGACGGTGCAGCACCGCGCCGAGCTGCAGCTCCTCGCGACCCTCTTCCGGTCGCTCGCCACCCGGCCCGACGAGCGCTGGCGGGGCGCGTCGGGGCCCGCGGCGGACGGCGCCGGGAGCTGACCGGGGAGGCGGGGCCACCGCACCGGGGCGGCGCCTGCAGCGGGGCCCGCCCTCCGCATCGCGCGGGGAGGCGCAGCTCTCGGGCGGTGGCCGATCGGGATAGGGTCCGTTTCGACCTCGGCGACCGGGAGCGAGCGACCCGCGGGGTCCGCACCCGGTCGCCCGGCGCTGGCTTCAACAAGGGGGGATCACGTGTCACGACTCAGCCTCAGCTTTGCGTTCGCCCAGAACCCGAGGACCAAGGCGCTGTTCACCGGCGCCGTCGAGCCGGAGGGAATCGACCTCATCCCCTCGGAGATCGGCATGAGCGAGCTCGCCTGGCGGCAGTTCGGCTTCCACGAGTTCCAGGTCTCCGAGCTCTCGATCTCGAGCCTCTTGATGGCGCGCTCGAAGGGCGACGACACCTTCACCGCCTTCCCGGTCTTCAGTTCGCGGATCTTCTTCCACACCTGGGTGCTCGTGCGCGAGGATGCGGGGATCGACGAGCCCTCCCAGCTCAACGGGAAGAAGGTCGGCGTCCCCGAGTACCAGCAGACCGCCGCGCTGTGGGCACGCGGAATCCTCCAGCACGAGTACGGCGTCGACCCCCGCTCGATCGCCTGGTACATGGAGCGTCCCCCGGAGAAGAGCCACGGCGGCGTGACGGGCTTCTCGCCCCCCGAGGGGGTCCGCCTGCAGTACATGCCGCGCGACTCCGACATGGGCCAGATGCTGCAGAAGGGCGAGATCGACGCCGCCCTCCTCTACATCGCGAACAACCGCAACCTCGTCGACCGCAGCACGATCACCTTCGGCGAGGGGTCCGGCGTGCGGGCGCTCTTCTTGGACAAAAAGGCCGAGTCGACCCGGTTCTTCTCCAAGACCGGGATCATCCCCGCGAACCACACCGCGGTCGTCCGCAAGGACCTGCTCGAGGAGCACCCCTGGGTCGTCCTCAACCTCTACAGCGCCTTCCTCGAGGCCCGCGCGAAGGCCGTGGAGGAGTCCAAGCGCCAGCTCGCGGAGATGGTGGACACCGCCGCGCTGCAGCACCCACAGGCGCGCGCCTGGGTGGACGACCCCTTCCCGTACGGGATCCAGGCGAACCGTGAGACGCTCGAGGCCGCCTTCGCGTACAGCTACGAGCAAGGCCTCTCCGCCCGCAAGATGGAGATCGCTGACGTCTTCTACCGGGGCGCGCTCGACCTCTAGTTCGCGGCCGAAAGGCCCTCCGGGGTGATCGCCGGCGGCCGCTAGCGTTTGGCCCATGCCCGGCGCGCGTGCCCTGTTGTTCGAGAACATCGACCCCGGCGCGAAGCGCCTTTTGGAGGAGCAGGGCTTCTCGGTCGAGCAGGTCGCCGGGGTGGTCGACCCCGAGCGCCTCGCCGACAAGCTCGCCGAGGCGGAGCTGATCGGCATCAGGTCCCAGTCCCAGGTCACCGACGGCCTGCTCGAGCGCTGCCCGAGCCTCCTCGCCGTCGGCGCCTTCTGCATCGGGGTCAACCAGATCGACCTCCCGGCGGCGACGAGACGCGGCGTCGCGGTCTTCAACGCCCCCTTCTCGAACACGAGAAGCGTCGTCGAGCTGGCGATCGCCGAGATCATCGCCCTCACGCGGCGCCTGACCGACAAGAACGCGGCGATGCACGCCGGGAGCTGGGACAAGTCCGCCACCGGCGCGCACGAGGTGCGGGGGCGGCGCCTCGGCATCGTCGGCTACGGCAACATCGGCATCCAGCTGTCGGTGATCGCCGAGAACCTCGGGATGTCGGTCTTCTACTTCGACATCGCGGACCGCCTCGCGCCGGGCAACGCGAAGCGCTGCGCGACGCTCCACGAGCTCCTCGAGTCGGTCGACATCGTCACGCTGCACGTCGATGGCCGCCCGGAGAACACGAACTTCTTCGGCAAAGAGGAGTTCGCGCGCATGCGCGACGGCGCGATCTTCTTGAACCTGAGCCGCGGCTTCGTGGTCGACCACCAGGTGCTGCGGGAGTGCGTCGAGTCCGGCAGGCTCGCCGGCGCGGCGATCGACGTCTTCCCCGAGGAGCCCTCGGCCCGCGGCGAGCCCTTCGTCTCGGAGCTGCGTGGCGTCGCGAACGTCATCCTCACCCCGCACATCGGCGGATCGACCGAGGAGGCCCAGGTCGACATCGGCCGGTTCGTCGCCCACAAGCTGATCGACTACGCGCACGCGGGGACGACGACGCTCTCGGTGAACATGCCGAACGTCGAGCTCGCGCCGCGCGCCGAGGGGAACACCGTCGTGCACATCCACCACAACACCCCCGGTGTGCTGGCGCGCATCGACGGTGTCTTCGCCGAGAACAAGGTGAACATCGAGCGCCAGGCGCTCGGGACGCGTGCCGACCTCGGCTACGTCCTCACCGACCTCGACAGCCCCTGCACCCCGGACATGCTCGACCGCCTGGCGCACCTCGACGACACCATCCGGGTGCGCGCGCTGTAGTCGCCGGCCGGGACCCTCCGGCCCCCGGCGCGCTCACGCCCGCCGCCGCCGAGGGCCGCGCTCGTCATCGGCGCAGCGCACGCACGCGGTCCAGCTGCGTGACGAGCGCCTGCACGGCCTGCAGCCGGGGCACCGCGATCCCGAGCCGCTGGGCGAGCTCGATCACGGCGCCGGCCATGCAGTCGCTCTCGAGCGGCTTTCCCGCCTCGAGGTCCTGCAGCATGGAGGTCTTGTGGTCGCCGACAGCGATCCCCGCCCTGAGGCGCCGGTCGAGGCTGACGGGGAAGGTCACGCCGAGCGCCGACGCCACCGCGGCGATCTCCCGGAAGAGCTCGCGCAGCAGGTCGAGCATCTCGGGCAGCTCCCCGAGCTCGCCGAGCGTCGACCCGGTGAGGGCGGTGATCGGGTTGAAGGAGGCGTTGCCGAGGAGCTTCAGCCAGATCTGGTCGCGCAGGCGCGCTTCGACGGGGGCCCGCAGGCCGCCGGCGGCGAAGGCGGCGGCGAGCTCCTCACAGCGCGGGGAGCGCGACCCGTCGGGCTCGCCGATCGTGAAGCGGGTCCCCTCGACGTGGCGGATCACGCCGGGGGCGACGATCTCGGTCGCGCAGTAGACGATGCAGCCGACGACGCTCGCGTGGTCGATGCTCCCCCAGATCGCCCCCGACGGGTCGACGCTCTCGAGGGTCGTGCCCTCGAGAGCTCCGCGCTCCTCGAGGAAGTACCACCAGGGGATTCCGTTCTGGCCCCAGACGGTCGTGGCGCCGGGCCGCAGGTGGCGGGCGATCTCGGGGGCGAGCGCGGGCAGCGTGTGCGCCTTCAGCGCGACGAAGGCGACGTCCGCGTCGGCGATCGCGGCGAAGTCGTCGGTCGCCAGCGGGTGCGCGGTGAACTCGCCCTCGTCGCTCACGACGCGCACGCCGTCGTCCTGCATCGCCCGCAGGTGCGCGCCGCGGGCGATGAGGGTCACCTCGCTGCCGCCGCGCGCCAGCGACGCGCCGACGAAGGCGCCGATCGCGCCGGCGCCGACGACGGCGACCCGCACGGTTACTCCCCTTTCAGGACGTACTCCGCGACCCGCCGGCGCTGCACCTTGCCGGTCGCGGTGCGCGGGATTTCGTCGAGGACATGGATCGTCGTCGGCACCTTGAAGGCGGCGAGCGATCCACGGCAGTGCTCGATGAGCGCGCGCTCGTCCGCCTCGGCGGTGAGGCGCACCGCGGCCGAGACGGTCTCGCCGTACTTCTCGTCCTCGACGCCGAAGCAGACCGCGTCGGCGACGGCGGGGTGCCGCAGCAGCACCTCTTCGATCTCGGCGGGGGCGATGTTCTCCCCGCCGCGCAGGATCATCTCCTTCAGGCGCCCCTCGAGGAACAGGTAGCCGTCGCGGAAGACGCCCTGGTCTCCCGTGCGGAACCAGCCGTCGAAGAAGGACTCCGCGTTCGCCTGCTCGTTGGCGACGTAGCCACTCGTCACCGAGGGGCCTTTGATCACGACCTCGCCGGCCGTGCCGGCGGGGAGGAAGTTCCGCTCCGCGTCGATGATCGCGACCTCCATCCCGGTCGGGATCCCGACCGAGCCCGCCTTGTGCGCCGCGGGCGGCAGCGGGTTCGAGGCCATCTGGTGGCTCGCCTCGGTCATCCCGTAGGCCTCGAGCATCGGCACGCGGTAGGTCTCCTCGCTACGGGCGAGCAGCGCGGGGGAGAGGGCGGAGCTGCACGAGCGGGTGAAGCGCAGCGTCTCGGGCGCGCCGCCCTCGTCCACCTTGTCGAGGATCATCTGGTGCAGCGTCGGCCCCGCGGAGAGCCACGTCGCGCCGTGCTCGCGCGCCTGTGGCCAGAAGCGCTGCGGCGTGAAGCGCCGTGGGACGACGATGCTGCCGCCGGAGGCGAGCGCGGAGAAGGTCGAGGCGACGAGGCCGTGCACGTGGAAGAGCGGCATCACGCAGAACGAGACGTCGTCTGGGCCGAGGGCGTAGTGCGCGGCGATCGTGCGCACCGTCGCCATCACGTTGCGCTGACGGAGCGGGACCTGCTTCGGGCGGCTCGTTGTCCCGCTCGTGTGCAGCACGATCGCCACGTCGTCGGGGAGGCCCGCTTCGTAGGGTGCCTCGGCGGTGAGCTCGTGCCCGTCGACGGTCACGGCGGGCGGCCCGCCGGCCGCTGCGGCCACCGTCGCCGTAGCGACCCCCGCCTCTCCGGCTGCGGCGCGGGCCGCGGGCTGGCTCTCGGGGAGGAGCAGCAGCCGCGGTTGCACGTCGCCGAGGTAGAAGCCGAACTCGTCGGCGGTGTAGGCGGGGTTGAGCGGGGCCGCCGCGGCGCCGAGGGCGATGATCGCGAGCAGTAGCTCGATGAAGTCCGGGCTGTTCCCGAGCGCCAGTGCGACCCGGTCGCCGCGCTCGATCCCCGCCGCGGCGAGGCGCCTGGCGAGGGTCTCGACGTGCCCGTCGAGCTGGGAGTACGTCACCGTCGAGTGGTCCTCGGGGGTGATGAAGGCGACCGTCGACCCCTTGCGGTCGAACAGTGCGCCCATCGCCTCCGGCAGTGCCGTTCGGTCCGTAGCGGTCACGCGTTCCCCTCCGGCGTCGCTGGGACTCTACCAACGGCCCCCACCGCCAGCGGCGGGCGGGGCGCCGGTGACCGGCGTCGGGCGGCCGGTGCGGAGCGACCCGCGACGCCTCTCGCGATCCGGGGACGCGCTCGCGCGAGCGCGGCGCGACCGGTCAGGTCGCCGCAG
>Ga0307372_10006880_pt1 | contig 16479 bp, 15 predicted proteins | sample OX1MG_FD_202533 | JGI IMG/M metagenome (GOLD analysis project Ga0307372, IMG submission 202533) | Soil microbial communities from Risofladan, Vaasa, Finland - OX-1 | ecosystem: Environmental > Terrestrial > Soil > Coastal area > Acid sulfate soil | place: Finland: Risofladan, Vaasa | collected... | reverse complement strand
GTTTGTAATGCATTTATCAGTATCGATGCTCATCGCCGGATGCTTGACCCAAGTAGACGATTTTCGATGAGCGGTTGATGACAGATCATCGGGAACAGCCCAACATCCGAAGACATTGAAGAAACAGTCGCTCCCGTCAACTTCTTACTTCAGCACCAACCCGGCGGGGACCACTCCGGTGCGGATCACAACATTGCGGTGCCCACAGAAGGCACGTTTTCATCAACGTTGGCCCCATTGGCGTCCCAACCGCATGCGTCCAACAGCACCTACACCCACGACCCGGACACATTCGTGAGATACTTCGGTGGGTGATGAGAACGATTCACTCCGTCGCTGCCTCCCTTTGCGCGAACTCAGCCGGCAAGGCGAACGGGAACCGTTCCGTCCAGCGCAATGTGCCGTCCCATCCGATGACGAGGGCCTCATAGCCCTCGAGCCTCTCGACAAACGCCAGGCCCGCTTCTCCAGCGACAGCCACTGCCGTGGCCAGAGCGTCGGCAAGTCCGAGGTCGGGCCCACTGACGCTTGCCGAGGCAACTCGCGCGGTCGGCCACCCCGAGTAAGGGTCGATCAGATGATCGCCACGTTCGTAGGTGCCCGAAGTTGCCACCGCCCCGGCCAGCTCGACCACACAGGCAAGTCGGCTCCGCGAAAAGGGGTCGACGATGCCGATCCAGAAGGGCTGGGCGTCCTCCGTGCACCCGAGGCTTGCGATATCGCCCGCCGCGTTCACGATTGCGCCGCAATGCCGATCCGAGACGAGTGCGCCGAGGGCGCGCTGCGCGGCCCATCCCTTCACGTAGCCCGTCGGGTCGACTCCTCCTGGCATCGCCCACGGATCGAACCATCCGCCGGAGATCTCGCGTGCTGCCGCGCAGCGTTCGAGTACCTCGGCCACCTCGGAGGGGGCCTGTTCGGGGGTGATCTCTCCTCGGCGCAACCGGCTGATCGGGCTGTTCGCCTTCCATGTGCTAAAGACCCTGTCGGCGCGCTGGAGAATAGCCCGCGCTCGGTCGAGTTGACTATAGGTCTCGTCTCCCGGCACATCATCGTGGGTGTAGATGTCAATAGTCACAACGGTACCCATCACATGCTCGAGGTGATGAAGACGGCGCGGGCCATCCGTCTGCTGCCCTGCACCTACCGGAGTTGACGTCACGAGAGACGGAGCTTTCCGAGTGCGGATTGAAGTGACTTCTGAAAGCCGGCGCCGGAATTCCTCGCGCGCCGGGCCTGCTGTTCGAAGATCAGGGTGGACTGCTGGTCACCGTCGACGATCGAGGCGGTGATGACGTTCGTGATCTTCTTGCCGCAATCAGCGACCGAAACGAACAAGGTGTCGTAGTTGTCGTGGACTGCACCAAGGGTATTTCCCATGGCCGAAGGATTAGTTGCAAAAGGTGAAAATGAGATGCACGTTGGACGCGGCGTGGTCGTCTTTGTGCCGCTTGAAGGAGTCCGTGACGAAAGTAGGGTGATTGAAAGAGACTCCGACGCAACACTCGCGCCATACGACCTGCGACCCCGTGATCCCCCGCCCACCGCCGATGAGCAAATGAAGAGCTCGTTCTGCGAGTCGCACCGTGCTTCGCGATCGGCGTATGAGCACCGACTACCCGAGGGATCCCCTGAACCAACGAGCGATGTGCCTGTCGGTGGCGCGGCAAGCTTCACCAATCCATCGCTTCCCATTACCGACCGTAGGTGCGGAGAAGAACGGACAGGGTCGTCCATCTCGGACATGCTCGACGTTTCGTCATCGCATTTCTTGCCCCCTCGTGTGACCATGGCGCGACGCTCCTGAGCTCAATTATACGGCTCGGACCTGACGTCAACATGAAGCACATCAAGGGCTCGGCGTCGGCCGCGATCCCGTTTCCCCATCAATATCCACATCAGGGATACGGCAGGGGCCAGTGCCGAGAATGATAAGTGCCGCCTTCGCCGCGCGATGGGAAGGGAAGGGCGATCGTTCCGTGGGCTCCGTCATGAGTTCGTCAGGTTTGGAGTTCAAATTGCAGAAAATGCTCCCCGGATGCCTGCTCGACGATCCTCGTTCTCAATCACTAGCACCGTGAGACTGCCGGTGATTGAGAACGACGCACCTCTTAGGGCGGTACCGGCTCGCGGACTGAAAGAGAACAAGCATCCAGTCGATGCCGTGGCCGACGGCACTACAGAGAAAGCGGGTCTTCGGGCGTACGAATACGATGTGGCCATCTTTGACTGGCGCATGCCCAAAGCCAACGGAGTCGAAGTGCTACGGATCATGCGCCACGGGGGTATTCGCACACCGACACTAATGCTGACCGCCTCGGAGACCCAACGAACAGCGTCAGGGGATTGCGCGTGGGCGCAAACGACTATCTCGTGATGCCATTAGACGTGTACGAGTTGTTGGCCCGGCTCAATGCCCTGCAGCGCAGACCACCCCTCGGCGGCGATCTGGTACTTCCCTCCGGGGACGTGGTCCTTGATCCGTCATTGAAACAGGTCAAAGAGACCGGACGGATTGTCCCGTTGACAGCGGCCGAGCTCGCGCTGCTCGAGCTCTTTCTGTACCGATCTCCGAGCGTCATCCCGCGTCAGACAATTGCCGCACAAGTCTGGGATGTTGAGGCTGAGGTAGTGGGGCCGAATACGATCGACGTTTTTGCAGGTCGCCTAAGGGCCACGTTCCTTAAGGGCCACACTCGGATCGAGACGGTCCCGGGAAGCAGATATCGATTGGTAGCGGTGTGATGAGTGGTGGATCTCGCCGATCACACGCCACCAAAGTGGCCATTGTGGCAACCGCAATTGTCATGGCATGCTTCGTGTTCGCGGCCCTGGTATTCAATCTTGTGGTGGTCCGTCGCCTTACCGCGCAAACCGATGTGCGACTGGCGGCGCAGCTCGTTGAAGTTGGGAAGCTCACTAGCTCCGGGAGCGGGTCAGTCCCTCGTTCCATACATTACGATCAAGAAGAGGAAGATGCGCCCATTTTCGTCTGGAGAGTGAGCTCTTCAGGAACGATCACGGGGTTGACGGCCGGTGCACCGTCGTTTCCCCATAAAGAGTTGACCCAGGGAACCAGTACGGTCGATATCGGCGGTACTGCTTTTCGAGTTGAGACCGCAAAATCGGGATCGGACACATTCGTGGCCGCAGAGAGCATTGGACAGATTGGGCGAGTCCGCAGCGACCTGATGACCCCCGAGCTCATCTTTGGTCTCGCGCTTCTCGCTGCGATGTTCGTCGGATCTTTGATCATCGGATTGAGAGCTTCAGCCCCCCTCGAGCTGATACGACGCCGTCAAGCCGAGTTCACCGCTGACGCGTCGCACGAGCTCAGAACTCCGCTTAGCGTGATTGAGGCAGAGGTCGATCTGGCGCTGAGACGCCCCCGTGGTTCAGACGAGTACCGGTCCATCCTTGCGCGCGTGGCAGGCGAAGGGCGTCGACTCCGACACATCGTTGATGACTTGCTGTGGCTGGCACGGGTCGACGATCGCGGCATGGAGTTCGCCGCCGACGCGAGCGTCGACGTGACGGAGATCGCCAAGGTATGCACCGATCGATTCCGCGCCGTCGCTGCCACGAGGGGAGTCGACCTCTCCTTTGTTGACAACGCGCCCGGACCACTGTGGGTGCGCGCTGAGTCAGAATGGATCGACCGATTGAGCGGCGTCTTGATCGACAATGCGTGCAAGTTTGCCGGAGAGGGTGGTCGGGTATCGGTGCGGATCCACTCGAGCGGGAACCGGATCGTGCTGCAGGTAGACGACAGCGGACCCGGAATCCCGACTGATCAACGCAAGCTCGTGATGGACCGCTTTCACCGCGCCGATGAAGACCGTCCCGGCACAGGCCTCGGGCTCGCCATCGCCGATTCGGTTGTCAGGGCGACACTCGGCACCTGGCTCATTGGGGAGTCCCCTGTTGGAGGAGCGCGAATGCAGGTCTCATGGCGCAAAACCTCGTCCCGCCGCAATAGCGGTTCAGGTGGCCATAATGAATTGGATGGTCCGTTGGGACCTGCGCCCGCAACACCAGTCCATTCGCACGGTTGAGGTCTTAAGAAATTCCTCAGGTCCAGCACTTTGTCATGTCGTCGTCAGGATCGACGTTTACCATGTCACGTCGGGAAGCTCCTCGGGATCGGCTCAGCTTGCGCCTCCCTCTGCCCCACCGGTGCAGACACAGCAAACGGCGCCCGGCGGGCCTTAATCAGCCTGCCCCGGTCGCCGACCAAGACGACGTGGGAGAGGCCGAAGCGCTCCTTGGTGACCTGCGGAGCGACGGTTTTCGGGTCCCTGGTGTTGCCGGCGAAGACCTCGATGGCGATCCCCTCTTTGGTGGCCAAAGACCCCATAGACGATCTGCAGGCGCCCCCGCACGCCGTCTTTGGCATGGCCGCGTGCACCGAGCGGACAGGTCCGCCCTTCGAAGGCGGCCAAAGAGAGGTCGTAGAGCACGAGCGTGCCCTCGTTCAGGTGCCGATACACGCGTTGCACGGAGGAGGGCCAAGTCATCGACTTTTTTGGAAAGAACCCGCTCCCAAACATCGCCGATGCACTCGCAGATTTTGGAGGTGGCTCGAAGATCCACGAGCGGTGCTCGGCGCGCTATGGCCGCGCTGACTGGGAGCGTCGTCGCTGACATACTCCCTGTCATGCTCAGTGTTGCCCTCGGTCGGCAATTGGCGATGCAAGCAACGCAACGCTGTCACGCGTCGCCGAGTTCTCGGGCTCGGGCCCTATTGGACCGGCCATCCCATGACGCGAGGAGCCTCTTCGGTGGCCGCAGCGTGCGTCCCCCCTTGCCCACCTTCAGTCCGAAGTGGAGCGTGATGACGTCGTGAAGCGCACGCTGCGCCATCCCATCCGGGGGGACTTTCACTACCGCAAACCATCGTCACGACCAAGCCCGCAACGGTCATGGCGGGCAAACGCCCCTCAGCTCCGCATCCGGTCACGCAAGGGGGTCCATGTCGGGGATCTGGTGGGATCGCCCGAGGATGAGCCTTCCCGTCCGAGCCTGCGCCTTAAGGTGGTGAGGATCTGTTTCGTGCTTCTCTTCGGTGTGCTCGTCCTGCGCTTGTGGTCACTGCAGGTGGTCAATGGGAAGAACTATGCGGCTGCGGTCTCATCCAATGCCGTCCGCACCGTTACGGTGTCGGCAGCGCGCGGCCAGATCGTCGATCGCAACGGCGCCTTGTTGGCCGGCAATGTGCCCGACCAAGAGATCTTGCTCTCACAAGCCGAAGCAACCCAGCACCCCGCCATCGTGGGCATGGCCGCCGCGCTCGTTGGCCAAACGCCGACCAAGGTGAAGGCCGCTCTCAATGACAGCCAATACAGCCCCTACGAACCGGTCCCCATTGAGACGAACGCGTCGGCAGCGACCGTCGAGTATCTGCAGATGCATCAGTCTGCATACCCGGGCGTGACCGTCAAATCGGTGAGCCAGCGAACCTACCCTTCAGCTGGCACGCTGGCTCCCGACGTGGTGGGCTACGTGGGGGACGCCACCAGCACTGAGGTCAAGGCCAACCCCAAGGCCGGGTACACCCAAGGAAGTCAGGTCGGGCAGACCGGAATTGAAGCACAGTACAACAAGGAGTTGGGGGGGACGAATGGGAACCAGGAATTGGAGGTCAACTCCCTCGGCGACGTGGTGGGCACCCTTTCTACCACCGCGCCAACGACCGGCGATACGGTCGTGCTCAACATCGACAGCGGACTCCAAGCAGCGGTCCAGACCGCATTGCAAAATGATGTCACGACTGACCAAAGCACCGTCGATCCCAAGACGGGTAAACGACCGGCCGCCAACACCGCCGCGGCGGTCGTCCTCAACGTCCAGACCGGAGCGGTGCTCGCGCTTGCTTCTGACCCCGCCTACAACCTCGATGAGTGGGTGGGGGGAATCTCTCAGGCCAACTACAGCGCCTTATCCGCCAGTGGGGCCCTCAATAACGATGCCATTCAGGGTCTGTATACCCCCGGTTCGAGTTTCAAGCTGGCGACCGCCACCGCCGGTGTCCAAACGGGCTTGGTGAATCCCAACGCGTACTTCGACGACCCCGGTACGTTTAAAATTCCTCCCCCTTGTTCATCAGGTTGCACATTCCACGACAACTCGCAGAGTGACGCTGGTGAGATCAATCTCCCCTTCGCCCTTACCGAGTCCGACGACGACTACTTCTACAACATCGGCAATGAATTCTACGATAACCAGGCGAAGTACGGGGCGACACCGATTCAAAACGTGGCCAACGAGTATGGACTAGGCGAGCTGACGGGCATCGACCTCCCGGGGGAGGCGCAAGGACGAGTCGACAGCCTCAAAGAGCGGGAGCTCCTCCACACAGAAGCTCCCGCGGCATTTGCCCCTGCCACCTGGTACGCGGGAGACAGCATCGAAATGGCCTTCGGTCAAGGAGCGACCGTGCTCACCCCGATCGAACAAGCTCAAGCCTATGCCACCTTTGCCAACGGCGGTACGCGCTACGCGCCCGAAGTGGCGGCTGCATTGGTCAACCCCACCACCAACAAGGTGATCAAAAAGTTCGAGCCTAAGGTCACGGGTCACGTCAGCCTCCCGGCCTCGATCTACGACCCCATCCTCCAGGGACTGGAAGGTGTCGTCGACAATCCAGCGGGGACGGCCTACGGCACATTCCGCCAGTACGCCAACTTCAGCCTGAACCAATTCCGGATCGCGGGCAAGACCGGAACGGCCGACGTCTCGGTCGGCGGAGCGAAGGAGCCTGACGCCTGGTTTGTGGGTTTTGGCCCCATACCCAACCCACAATACGTAGTGGTCGTCGCCGTCGGTGAAGGTGGCTATGGTGCCAATGCTGCAGCACCTGCAGTGATGAACATCTTTAACTACCTCGTGGCGCATCCAATAGGTGCGGTGGCACTCCCCCCGGCGTCGATCGCATCGAGCACGACCACTTCTTCTACGACCGGCCCCACGGGTGCGATCAGTGTCACGCCCCGGACAACAGGGGGCAAATAAGCCGTTCGTCTGAGTTGTCACGGCGGATAGGTGCTCGATCCACGAGTGGTGGGGTGAACAGGACACTTACGCCTGCGGGCTGGACGAAAGAGGAATGAATTCGTCATTTTGTTGCGAGACTGAACTCCCATGTGCGGCTAGCCGATGGCTTCGTCGATCATCTCTGCTCGCCGTTCACGTGGATCAATCTTCTGGCGTCCCGCGGGTCGGGCCAGGGCCGCATCTGCCCCCCCTGGTCGCGTTGGCGAAGCCAGGTCACGATCAACGAGGAATACAGGCCCTCGCGGCGGTGCATCGCCGGGCGGACCGAGGAAGAGCGTGGTATTCGGCCAAGAACTTCGCCTTGCATTTGGCCGAGAACTGCCGGCGCCTCAAAGAGCGCCCGGGGACCTCGGGGTCCGGTGGAGCTGTGTCAATCCATCGTACGAGCATGTTGGCGCGCGCGGTCAAGGTGCATGATTGTCGTGCTCATAGGAGAACTCCTCCTCCGCCCTTCAGCTCATTGATTCGTCAAGGCACACCGTCTCACTCAAGGTTGATAGGGGGGGACAGTGGTTGTTGGAGAGCTCCCCATGTGCTGGCCTACGGACCTACACGTCTCCAGCTCAGCTGTTGTCCATTACCGAACGTATGGCGTCGCTGATCACTTCGTAACCTGCGTCGTTTGGGTGGATGTTGGGGCGGAGGGGAGGTGGCTCACACATCCAAGTGAGACTGCATATGCGGGCCACGTCTTTTGGAACGGACCCTAACGCGCCATATGGCACGGGCGTCATGTCATTTGTGCTGTATGCAGAGGCCACATCGGCCATGGGTACACCCGCCTCGGCATAGACCGAACGCAGGGTGTCATTGAGCCGAGAGAACACACTGAGTGTCTCCAACGCGAAGTCTTGACCTGAGGGTCCATGCAGGTAGTAACCCAGGAAGGGGTCATTGTGTCCCACCCCTATGAGCTGCATGTTGGCGCCTCCGGCGGCTCGCAGCGCCAAAACAATTCGAAGTAGTTGTTGGCTGACCTGATCGAGGGCTTGCGACACGCATGGTTCATCTACGGTTTGGTGGCGCAGGCAAGGGAGCAGGTTGTTATACCCGAGATCGACCGTCGTCAACACGGTCGTCGGGTGTTGGTGGAGAAACGTGAGCACATCTGAGAGCTGAGAACCGATAGTGGGGTGGCAGCGGTCACCCCCAACTATGGCCCTGGCCGTGGTGTCTCCGGGGCAACCAAACGCTACGAGTTGGAGGTCATTCCATCTGACGCGCTCATTTTGCAGGAGGTCGTTGGCGTAACCCGTTGCGGATCGCTGACCGTATGGATGAGTGCTACTTGGTTGCCAGCCCACCGACTCGGATGCGCCAACGACAACATAGTAGGGCGGGACGGGTTCGCCCGCATCGGCTTGAAGCGAAGAGCCGAGAACGCAGAGGACAAAAGCGCCCAGGCTGGCACCTATGGTCGCCGCTATTCGCCCCCGGTACCGCCGGTGCCTCACGCCCACTCCTACTTTTAGAAAACGGTGTACCTGAGTCCTCCCAGTTTCGGTTTGCACACTAGATGACTGAAGTCCAGCAATTGGTGTCGCGGGGGTCAAAAGTCTCATGGAGATCGACCATGGTTTGCGCCTGACTTCGCCAGAGAGGTTCGGTCAAGAATCAAACCCCTGAGTGGCCATGACCCGCTCCGAGTCGATGCGGCCACCAAGGAGTCCCTCTTGGAATTGCTCGACACCGCCACCCACCACGGATGAAGCTTCGCCGAGCCTGCCGTGAATTCGAGCTCAAAGAGAGATGCGCGCCTATCGCTGGATGGGGCGACGAGACAGCGGCGCCTACCCCGAACGGACATGGATCTCCCCCTCGTCGGTCTCACGCGTCCTGGCTGCTCAGGGGCTACCAAAGTCGAGGTCGTCTTCACCGACGCACTGGTCGAAGCGAGGGCCGCCCGACCCGAGCGTCGACGACGAACGCCGACCGACCGGGCGCGGATCGAGAGATTCAACGGCCACCTCAAGGCGAGTACACCTCGAACGAATCACGGACCCAGTGGTGCTGCGCGCCGAACTCGACGTGATCCGCCCGCACTGGAACGGGGTCAGGCTCCACACCGGCTTCGGCTTCGTCATGCCGAACGACGAGCACGAGGGGCAGGGCCCGGCCATCCGAAACCTCGGGAAGCCGGTCTCGGATCGGCACGTCTACACCGAGCATCAACAACAACCCGACCGGGGACCCCACTATGTGGTTTGATCAAACTGGGGTTTCTATCGCGCGGTCAGAAAGACGTCACAACAATGAGGCTCGGGCAGCCTTGATTCCGGGCGCTCCAAAGTATCTCTCGCGCGATTGTTTGGATTCAGGATCGGGTGCCCATGAGATTCACTTCCCTAAGAGGCGAGAGCGAAAGCAAACAGCTGTGCGCGACAGTTCCCGTCCGCCCCACTCGTTGGTTACACCGCCACTCCGCGCCCGCCAGACGGTGCCAAGTTGATCGGCAACACATGCGGGTCCCAAGCACCGGGCGCCCCCGACGACCCCTACGATGGCCACACGACGCACATCCCATCCAAGGGGACCCGCCACGACGGTTCGGCCTCCTCGGCCCGCACGGGGTCCTTGGACCCCATCCCGCCACCCGGTATACATACCGGGATGCAGAGTCGTTCAGCGAAGGACCGCGCCCGAGCGCGCCGTCGAACGCTCCGGCGGCGTCGGACGTTCACGGTAATGGCCTTGATCGCATTGGGGATAGTGCTTCTCACGTTCTCCGGAAGAGGCGTGGGTCGCAACACGAAGCATTCGGCGCCGCCCGCGGGCGCCGCTCACCAACAGTCGGCCTTCGCTCCCCCGCCCTCGATCGAAGCCGGAGTTGAGTCCTGGTCGCTGAGTGCACCGCTGTCGCGCGAAGCGATAGTGGCCAACGGCAACGGACTGACGGTCCTTGGGGGCCTTACGCCCGGAGGTTCCTCATTGGCTACTGTCTCTACGATCAACCTGCGTACTGGGGCAATCGTGGCCGCAGGAACCCTGGCCGACGTCGTCCACGACGCCGCCGCCGCGACCATCGGTGGCCGGTCAGTAGTTTTCGGCGGCGGGTCGCCGGCGACAGTGGCCGGCGTCCAGTCCATCGAATCGCCATCGAACCCCCCGAGCGCCAACAGCACGGGCTCAGTCACAGGGATGCTCCCGCAGCCCCGATCGGATCTGGCCGTGGCGACCATCCCTGACAAGAGCAGGAACCACGTCACGACAACGGACTACATCGTAGGTGGCTACGACGGCACTCACTACCTGCCGAGCGTTCTGGCGACGGTCGATGGCAAACACTTCTTGTCTGTCGGTACCTTGCCGGTTCCAGTTCGGTATCCTGCCGTCGTCGCTTTCCACGGCAAGATCTACGCCTTCGGCGGGGAGACCGCCTCGGCTGGTTCGACCATAACCGCCACCGATGATATCCAGGTGATCGATCCCAAGACGCACTCGGCCGCCATCGTTGGTCATCTGCCTGAGGCTATCTACGGCGCCGCCGCGTTCGTCATCCACGGCACGATTTACGTCGCCGGCGGTCAAGTACCACAAGGGCCGACGCAGACGCGGATCGGGGCCTTCGTCCAGCGGACCCATAAGATGCTCAACGCTGGCCTGCTGCCGCAAGCCGTGGCGTTTGCTGGCTATGCCACTGTCGACTCCGGTAGCTCAAACATCGGCTACCTGGTCGGGGGCGAGGTGACGAACCAATCAGGCATTGATGCCGCCGGCATGGCATCGGGTTCGCTCCAGTCGGTGATCTCATTGCGTCCGAGTCGCTACGGCGGCCCGGCGGGTTCAGCGAGCGCAGGCTCTCCTTACTCAGGAACGTTACTCATCGCCGATCGCGGTAACGACCGACTGATCGCGATGAATTCGGCTCGCCAACTCACCTGGACGTATCCGTCGCCCACCATGCCCGCACCTCCAGGTGGGTTCTACTTCCCTGATGACGCCTTTTTCTTCAACCATGGAACGGGTATCATCTCGAACCAGGAGGACAACCACACCATTGTCGAGATCGGTTACCCGTCCGGGAAGCTCCTGTGGCAGTACGGACACCCTGGCGTACCTGGATCTCTACCTGGATACCTGGATCAACCAGACGATGCCTACCTCTTGAAGTCCGGAATCGTGACCGTCGCCGATGCGTCTAACAACCGGATCCTGTTCATTTCCCCGAATGGCGCCGTGGTCGGGATGATCGGCAATGGGATCGACGCCCACAATCCCCCGGTTTCCATCGCATATCCCAACGGGGATACACCATTGGCTAATGGCAACGTGCTCGTGTCGGAGATAAACGGTTCATGGATCGACGAGTACACCCCAGAGGGCAAACTCATCTGGACCGTGCAAATGGCCACTGTGAACTATCCGTCCGACCCCCAGCAACTAAGCTCCAACCTGTACCTGATGACCGACTATGACCCACCCGCCGAGGGTCGCGTCCTCGAATTCAACCGGCAGGGACAAATTAGTTGGCGCTATGACGCCACCTCCGGCGATGCCATGCTCAAGATGCCGTCACTCGCCGAGCGGTTGCCCAACGGACTCCTCATGGTAAACGACGACTACCGCGATCGGGTGGTGGTGATTGACCCGGTGACCAACAGCATTGTCTGGCAGTACGGCCTCACCGATACCTCTGGAACGTCGCCTGGTCTCATCTCCATCCCGGACGGATTCGATCTGCTCAACGCCAATGGCACCACACCGACGCACCCCCACACTGGCTAACCCACGGATCAGTCAGGAGAGCCCGAAAAGGTGTCTGCTTGCACGCCAACGCCGGGCAAGATTATCGTTCTCATATCTTCCCTTAACCTGGCGTAACCTGGTCCAGCGAGAACCTCTCCTGCCAATCGGCGCTCCGATTCCGGAACGGTGACACTCCCTCGACGATCAGTTTCCGTCGTGCGCACGCCGATCGGGTCCCAATCCCGTCCACCTTCACTTCCCGCTCCAGTTCGCTATGAGGCTCGCTACCCTCCTAGGGCCCGAGGAGGAATCGTACCGCGACATCGTCCCCACCGAATGAGCGGCTGGGGCCTGCCAGGTGGCCCAATAGGTGAAAGCTTGCCTCAAGGCTGCGGACAAGGCAGGCTGGCCCGCAAATGAACTCTGAACCACCCAACTCCGATCATGGTGGTTTGAGCGGTGCTCGTCTCTCGGCGGGAATCGCGCCGGTGCGGGCATTCGTCGTTGTGCTCATCTTCGTCGCTGGTGCTGTGGTCATGGTTGGCGTCGGTACCCGACCTTCAGTGAGTGGAGATGTCGCTCTTCCGGCTTCCACCACGACCACCACAGTGAAACAGCCGGCGGTGCCCACGACGACCACCACTACGGTCGCCCACGCCTTGGTGAGCGTGTTGGTGGCCAATGCGACTGGGAAGGGTTTACTGGCCGCGCACTACTCGACCGTATTGGGCGCGCAAGGCTGGGCCATGCGGACGCCGGTTGACGCGACCACTACCGAGGGAGCCTCCGCGGTGTACTACGCCGCGGGCCAGCAGGAATCCGCCGCGGCCATTGCCACTGCCCTCGGCCTCAAACCGGCGGCCGTCCAACCACTGACAGCGTCGGTCCCGGTCACCTCGTCCAGCGGGATCGATGTCGTGGTAATCATCGGTCCCGACCTGGCGGCCCAGGCCGGGACCTGACAGCACGCCCCTTGTGGGTGCGCTACCCGCGAATCCCCTTGGGCAAGATCCCGGACTTTGGCCGTCTGCCGTATCTACGCACCGCCGTCTTCGCTGCCGCCGAGCTGGAGGTCATCGAGCCCCGGTAGACCTAGTCATCGAAAGGTACTTCTCGCCCTGGAGGCGTCGTAAGAAGCCATTGGGAATCCGCGCGGTTCTTTTCGAAGGGCGATTCTGTTGACGCTACGAGGTCAGGAGTTCGCTGAACCTTTCCATGGCGATTGGGTGATAGCAGGCATTCGAAAGCGGAAGCTGAAATTCAATTTGTATTCTACGAGCCAGCGGAGCCGCGCCCCCGGCTCAACCAAGTACGTCTACACGATGCGGACCGCACACGCCTTTTCTTCTAGTCCGCGAGGCCGCCGTGGCCGTCGTCGATGCGCTCGATCCTCTGTGTTAGCAGTCCATAGCTCGTCCGGTGAACGTCGGATACGAAAGGTCTGAACGCGCCACCGTGGCCTCGCCGGAGACGCCCGACGACAGAGCCAGCCCCCCTGTTGCGCGGTTCGTCATGTAGTTGTCAGGTTGACACACCACACTGCATATCGTGGCAAACAGACATGGCCAATCCATGCGTCATCTGGCATCTGTACAGGTGTGACAGTGCCGTCTGGTCGGTTCTTCTGTTTGCTCGACGGAGTGGGCCCTCGATGTCTTCGGTGACATTTGACCCTCCGCGCGATCGAGCAGGGAAGCGAAGTCCTGTTCGGCGCAACCCTCCGGCGAGGAAGGGCCGAGGCCCGCAGCCATGGGTGGGCCCCACATCACTACTCGTGGCAGGGACGGGCTTAGTTCTCATCGTTGTTTCGGCGATCGGTGCTGAGACGAGGAGCGAATTATCCATACCCGGAGGAGTGGCCGTCTTCATCGGGAGCATCACGGGTTTGGTGGGCACTTACCTTGCGCTCCTCATGGTGCTCTTGGTCAGCCGTATCCCCGTCGTCGAGAAGGTCCTCGGCCAAGACGGCTTGGTCCGCTGGCATCGTCGGTTGGCACCGTGGCCACTGAGTTTGATCGGGCTCCATGCCGTCTTCATTACGATCGGGTACACCGAGGCGGCGAAAACAGGTCTCTGGCACGAACTCGGGACCCTGTTGAACAAGTATCCCGACATGTTGGCGGCGACCGCAGGACTCGCACTGATGGCCATGGCCGGCATCACGTCCATCCGGGCCATCCGGAGCCGGCTCCGGCGCGAGACCTGGTGGGTCATTCACCTCTACTTGTACCTGGCCATCGCCTTGTCGTTCGCCCACGTTTTGGCTCTCGGCCCTTCCTTTGTGGGCCACCCCTTGGCCAGAGCACTCTGGGTCCTGGCGTGGCTGGCCACGGCAGGTTTGGTCCTCGGTTTCCGGTTCGGGCTTCCCCTCGTCAGGAGTCTGCGACACCAGCTTGTGGTCAAAGAGGTTCGCGTCGAAGCCCCAGGCGTCGTGTCGGTTGTGTGCGCAGGTCGCCGGCTCGACCGCTTGGCCATCTCCGGCGGACAGTTCTTCGAGTGGCGGTTCATGACCCGTCACCTGTGGTGGCAAGCTCACCCCTACTCTGTCTCCGCCCTCCCGCGTCCGCCCCACCTCAGGCTTACGGTCAAGACGGTGGGTGATGGCTCGGCCGCCATCACGCGCCTCGCCCCGGGAACCCGCGTGATGATCGAAGGGCCATACGGCGCCTTCACCCGCCACGCCCAGCGTCGACGGACGGCAGTGCTGATCGCGGGAGGAATCGGTCTCACCGCTCTGCGGGCGCTGCTTGAGGATCTCCCTCCGAAATCGGCACCCGAGGTGGTCGTTCGGGTCTCTCGCTCCGAGGACTTTGTCTTTCGCTCTGAGATCACCGAGTTGACTCGACGCCTTCGCGGACATGTGCATGAAGTGACAGGGGGACGGACCCAAGTCCCCCTCGATGCCACTGCGCTGCAAGGGATGGTTCCTGACATCGTCAAGCGCGATGTGTTCGTTTGCGGGCCCGAATCCTTTGTCCACGAGATAGTGGCCACGGTGCGCCGACTCGGAGTAGATCCGAGGTCGATCCACTATGAAGTCTTTGGATTCTAGGAAAGGGGTGTCGGATGAGACGAGCGCCGTTCGCAGCAGGGGCAACCGTACTCGGCCTGGTCGGAATCCTGACATTTCACTCGCAAAGTCCCACGTCTACCGTCCTTACCGCCCCGAAGCCACCGGCGCATCACCAAGCTCCTGCCGCTCCGGCGTCAACGACGACGGCTCCCCCGTCGGTGCAGCCTGCACCAACCTCGACCTCGACGGTGCCCCCCGCCCCAGTAATCAGAACTGCAATTGGGCCCAATGAACAGTACGGTTACGGATCTTTCGCCGTCAAGGTGACCGTCACTGGGACCAAGATCACCGACGTGTCGACCCAGGGCCTGAAGACGGCCGAGCAGTACTCGCAGCAGTTGGCCGAGCAGGTGATCCCCATTCTCCGATCCGAGGTGCTCCATGCCCAGAGCGCGAGGATCAACGGGATCTCGGGTGCCACCTACACCGCTGAGGCCTACGTGACGTCTCTCCAGGCCGCCCTTGATCGTCTGCACGTCGCGTGAGTGCGCCATTGCGCTGCTCGCGTTCGCACTGGATGCTGGCGCTCCAACACGGCGACCTCAGAGCGAAAGACGAAGCCGGCCGGGCCCGCACAATGGCGTGTAGCCACCGCACTATTGCCGGGCGATTGGAGCTGGTGAAACCCGCGCCGAAGATGGGCGCTTCGTGGAGTTTGGGTGGACAACTCCAGTGTGTCCATGCGCTCGACGCTCCGGTGCGCCGGGCTCCCGCAAGGAATTCCGCCAACGGATCTGGCGATCCTGCCCGTTCTTGTTCACCGCCATCCCATGCTCCAATCCTCAGTATTATTTTCGCATCCCCACGATGTTCCGCCCACGCGTTTGGCACCACTTTGCCCATCGAAGGGGCCCTTGGAATTGGGGATCTTCATCTCCATCTGATCCGATCTGAGCGATTGCGCTTGTGCGCGAGCTGCCCTTCCGCCGTGATGGCCCACCATTAGCTACCCGCCGGCGTCTTCTTGCATAGGTCTTCCGTTCCATTTCGATCGCTGTCCCGCATGACCGGTGTACCGTTCCCCGCAGATCCAGACTTCGTGCTCGCCGTCGCCGCACTCGGGGTGGGCGCGTACGCCCTGGCCACGATTCCGGCAAGGACATCGGGCCGACTGGACTAGGCCCCGCTGGTGCAAGGGGTACGACCATTCGATGTGGCCGCAGGGCAAATCAGGGCCGGCAGACCTAGCGGGACCTGCCGGGGGCCCATCGCCTCGACCTCGCCCCGTCGGGGCAGTGGCGATTCAGAAGCTTTGCGGTACAACTACCCGTCATCGTTCGGGTGCTAATGAAATACCCGGAATGATTCCTATGACCGAGGAGTTTAGATGGACCAGTACTCGGCTGCCCGCTCCAGCTTTCGCTCTGCGTGCGGGCAGCTTCGATGCATAGTCGCCGCCATTGCCGTCCTCGTTGTCGTGGCGGGGACCGTCACGACCGTTGTCATGCTCAAGGGAACCTCAGCACCGGCGAAACGGCTTCGACATCCGAAGGCTGCTCTCGAGCATCGGACGCCCTCAACGTTCCCCGGACTAGATGGCATCGAAGCCTCGTGGGTCATTGCTGAGAACAAACTCCCGGGTACTACCGCATGGGAGATTCCGCCGAGCACGCCACTTGATGGAATCGAGGGATTCGCGAGTCTGAATTACGCGACGGTCGGAAGCA
>Ga0307372_10006879_pt1 | contig 16480 bp, 10 predicted proteins | sample OX1MG_FD_202533 | JGI IMG/M metagenome (GOLD analysis project Ga0307372, IMG submission 202533) | Soil microbial communities from Risofladan, Vaasa, Finland - OX-1 | ecosystem: Environmental > Terrestrial > Soil > Coastal area > Acid sulfate soil | place: Finland: Risofladan, Vaasa | collected... | reverse complement strand
CTGTCGTGCTGCTCGGCGTCTGCGACGCGAGGCGGCTCCGGAGCTTCGTCGCCGCGCGCTCGACGAGGATGGGCCTCGCGGCGGTCGTAGCGGCCGGAGTGGTGGCGATCATATGGATCTTGAAGGAGCACGCCTTCGACGTCTTCTCGACGACGCCGGTCGGCTACTCCGTGCCGGAGAGCACCATCCTCGAAACCTCGTTCTCGCACAACGACTACTACCTGCCGGACATGGTCGGCGTGTTCGGGTGGTTCGACACCTACGCGCCGACGTTCACCTACGTCGTCTGGTACGCGATGGTCGGCTTCGTCTCCCTCGCGGCCGCTGTCGTCGGCAGGTTGCGCCAGGCGGTGGTGCTCGCGCTGTTCGCCGTCGCGATCGTCGTCGTGCCGGTCGCAATCTCGAGCTCCCAGGTGCACCGGTACGGTTTCACCTGGGCGGGCAAGGACACGCTCGCGTTCGCGGTCGGCCTGCCGATCCTCGCGGCCGCGCTGCTCGGCACGAGCGCCCTCGACCGGCACCGCGCGCGGATCGTCGGCTCGGTCGGCCTTCTCGCGTTCCTCGCCCAGGTCGCGGCCTTCTTCGAGATGCTCCGGCGGTACGCCGTTGGCACGGCGGGGCCGGACTTCGGCTTCCTCGCGCACCCCGCCTGGCGGCCTCCTGTGAGCCTTCCCGGCGTCTTCGCGGTCGAGGGTGCCGCGCTCGGGGCCTTCGCGGTGCTCGCCTACACGCTCGCCCGGGCGGGCGTCGGCACGGTCGTCGCGCCTCCGGAGATGCAGCGCTCCCGTCCGGACGAGGACGATGGCGGCCCGCAGGGCGCACGCTAGCCTGAGCCGGCACGTTCGGGCCCGAGGGAGAGCACGTGGCAGACGTCGAGATCGGCATCGGCAAGTCCGGACGTCGCGGGTACGGACTGGACGACATCGTCGTCGTGCCGTCGCGTCGGACGCGCGACGCATCCGACGTCGACCTCTCCTGGCGGCTCGACGCGTTCGACTTCGCGCTGCCGCTCATGGCCGCGCCGAGCGACGGAGCGGTGAGCCCGAGCACCGCAGCCGAGATCGGCCGTCTCGGCGGGCTCGCGGTGCTCGACCTCGACGGGCTGTGGACGCGCTACGACGACCCGACGCCGCTGTTCGAGGAGGTCGCGGCGCTCGACTCGGACCGGGTGACGCGCCGCCTCCAGGAGATCTACTCGGTCCCGGTTCGCGCCGAGCTCGTGCGCGAGCGCATCCGCGAGCTCGCGAGCGCGGGCACCGTGACGTGCGGGGCGGTCACTCCGCAGCGCGCGGCCGCGATCGCCGACGTGCTGCTCGAGGCCGAGCTCGAGGTGCTCGTCATCCGTGGCACCGTCGTCTCGGCCGAGCACGTCTCGAAGGGCAACGAGACCCTCGACATGAAGACCTTCATCCGACGCCTCGACATCCCGGTCGTCGTCGGAGGGTGCGCGTCGTACCAGGCGGCGCTCCACCTGATGCGAACGGGCGCGGTCGGTGTCCTCGTCGGCGTCGGGTCGCAGTCGACGAGCACGACGCGTGACGTCCTCGGGATCGGTTCGCCGCAGGCGACCGCGATCGCGGACGCCGCGGGCGCGCGCACGCGCCACCTCGAGGAGACCGGCGTCTACGTCCAAGTCGTCGCCGACGGCGGCGTCGACACCGGCGGCGACATCGTGAAGGCGATCGCCTGCGGGGCGGACGCCGTCATGGTGGGCTCACCACTCGCAGCCGCGGACGAGGCGCCGGGGCTCGGCTTTGACTGGGGCGTCTCCGCGTCGCATCGCTCGTTGCCGAAGTCGACGCGGATCGCCGCTCCCCGGCGCGGATCGCTCGCCGAGATACTCGTCGGGCCGGGCCGCGACGGTGCCGGGCGCACGAACCTGTTCGGCGCGGTCCGCGGAGCGCTGGCGAGCTGCGGTTACGCGGACGTGAGGAGCTTCCACAAGGCCGAGGTCATGGTCGGGCCGCCGGGTCGGCGCGGGGCGTCCCGCCGTCCCCCGGAGCCAGCGGTCCCGGGGCTCTGACCGCCCTGTCGGCTCTCGCGCCCTCGGGGGGCGGCGCGCCCGCCGCGAGTGGACGCGTGCGCACCCGGGCGATCGCCTCCCGCCTCGCCGCGTCGCGCGGCGACGTCCTCGCGCTCGCCTGGATCGCGGTCCTCGCGTGCCTCTACCTCTCGCCCGCGCTGAAAGACGGTGCGGGCTTCGGACCGGCGGACCTCGGTCGCGGCCTGTCGCTTCTCACCCGGATCCTCCCCACCGCCCCTTTGCTCCACAACTCGATCAACGGCGACACGATCACCCAAGGCGTCCCGTGGAACACGCTCGACTGGCAGCTCGTCCACCGGGGAGAGCTCCCGCTGTGGAACGGCCTCAGCGGGACCGGGCTCCCACAGATGTTCAACTTCGAGTCCGCGCCGCTCTCGCTCCCGACGATTATCGGCTACCTCTCGCCGCTCTCCGCGAGCTTCCTCGTGAGCGTCGCGGCGAAGCTGCTCGTCGCGGGGACGGGCGCCTACCTCTGCAGCCGCGTGCTCGGCGCGGGCCCGCTCGCCGGCGCATTCGGCGGGACGACCTTCATGCTCTCAGGGTCCTTTGCCGGCTGGCTCGGTTGGTCGGTGGACGGACCGGTCGCGTGGGCGGGGTGGATCCTCGCCGCTGTCGTGCTCGCCTACCGCTCTCGCGGGCGGGTGCGCGAGGTCGCGCTCCTCGCGGTCGCGGTCGCGTTCTCGCTCTACGCGGGCTTCCCCGAGTCTTACGTGCTGCTCGCGATAGGTCTCGGGGTCGCGATCGCCGTCACCGGCGCGGTCACGCTCCTCGTCCGGCGGAGCGTCGCCGGTCGCGGCGTCGCGCGCATCGGGGTGGGTGTCGTCCTCGGTGGCCTCCTCGCGTCGCCCCTGCTCCTGCCCGGACTCTCGCTCATCGCGGGATCGGCACGCAACGGCAAGAACGCCGCGACGGGCATCCCGCTCCATCTCGCGACGCTGCTCTTCGCCCAGGGCTTCTTCGGGCTCCCGATCGCCGGCAGCTACTGGTTCGGCCAGGTGAACTACTACGAGACCGCCGCGTACGTCGGCGTGGCCGCGATCGTCCTCGCGGGTGTGGCGGTCCTCGTCTGCTGGAGGCGGCCCGTCGTGGTCGGGCTCTTCGCGTCCGCAGTCGTCGGCGTCCTCACCGTCTACCAGCTCGGCAGCGGCGCGCCCGTCCAGCGCCTGCTCGCTCGCCTCGGGCTCAGCGCGGTCGCCCTCCAGCGCATGCAGATGGTCCTCGAGCTCGCGGTCGCCGTGCTCGCCGCGCTAGGCCTCGAGGCCGTCGTCCGGCGGTGGCGCTCGACCCCGGTCCGGGTCGCGCTGGGCACGTCCGCTCTCGCGGTGCTCGCCGTTCTCGTGCTCATGTGGCGCGCGGTCGGCACTGCGCGACTGCCCGCGACGCTGAACCCGCCCGTGAACCCTCCGAGCGTCACGACGCTCGAGTCGCTCCGGCGATCGAGCCTGATCTGGCCGACCGCGACCCTCGTCCTCGTCCTGCTCCTCGTCGCCGCGTCGGCCGTGCTCGGGGGCCGACCGGTTCGCGGGCGTGACCTCGCCGGGCGAGCGGGGGGGCTCGTGCTGCTCGTCGCGCAGGGAGCGTTCCTGCTCTTCGCTGGCGTGGGCCTGAACAGCTACTCCCACGACCCGTTCCCGGTCACGCCCGCCGTCGCGACGCTCCGCTCGGCGGTCGGGTCCGGGCTCGTCGGCCTCGACTCGGGAAATGACACGTGCGCAGCCACGGCGCCGCACGCCGGACCGTTCTGCGGGCTCCGTTTCTGGAGGGGCGCCGGCTTCTACCCGGAGATGAACCTCGGCTACGGCGTCGCCGAGCTCGGCGTGCACGACCCGATGACCCCGCAGGCCTATTTCGACGCGTGGCCCGTGGCGAACGCCGACCAGGTGAGCCTCGCCAATCTCAACCTGTTCGTCCCCGACGTCGACACGCTCGCCCTTGCTCGCGAGTACGGGGTCGCCTACGTGCTCGCTCTCCCCGGCCTCCCCGCGCCCGCGGGCATGCGGTTCGTCGCGACCGTTGCGGGCGAAGGCCTATACGAGGTCCCGGGTTCGGCGCGCTTCTCCTTCGTGGGCTCTGCGGGGGCGGCCGTGACCGGCGTCGCGCACCCCGGCGACGCGCGCTACGTCGTCGACGTCCGCACGGCGCGGGTCGCGACGCTTCGCGTGCGGATCACCGACGTCACCGGCTGGCAGGCGACCGCCGACGGGAGGACGCTCCCGATCACCCGAGCCCCCGGCGACCTCATGAGCATCGAGGTGCCCGCAGCCACCCACGTCATCGTCCTCCACTACTGGCCGAAGCGCCTGAGCGAGGGGCTCGCGCTCGCGGCGTTCGCCGTGCTCACGCTCGCCCTTTGGGCGGCCGCCGACGCGTGGCGTCGCCGCGGGCGGCGCGGGCGCGTAAGCGACCTACGCAGCGGCGGCCCGCTGGTAGCCTCGACGGGTGGCTGAGCCTCCCCGCGTGGTGTCCACCGGCACGGGCGAACGCGCCCGCCGAGCGGGCGCGGGTGCCTTCGACACGAGCACCTTCGACCGCGTCCTCGTCGTCGACTTCGGGGCGCAGTACGCGCAGCTCATCGCGCGCCGGGTGCGCGAGGCGCACGTCTACTCCGAGATCGTGCCCCACTCGATGCCGGCCGCCGAGATGCTCGAGCGTTCCCCGAAGGGCATCATCTTGTCCGGCGGGCCGAAGTCCGTCTACGCGGACCGCGCGCCGTCGGTCGACCCGGCGATATACGACTCGGGCATCCCCGTCCTCGGCATCTGCTACGGCGCGCAGCTGCTCGCGCGAGACCTCGGCGGCGAGGTCGCCCGGACGGGCTCCGGCGAGTACGGACGCACCGCGCTCACGCCTGTCGCACCGTCGAGGCTCCTCCACGACTGGCCGAGCCCGTCGCAGGTGTGGATGAGCCATGCGGACTCGATCGTCGTCGCCCCGCGGGGCTCGTCGCTCACGGCTCGAGCGCCGGGCGCGCCCGTCGCGGGCTTCGAGGACCCCGAGCGCGCCCTCTACGGCGTGCAGTTCCACCCCGAGGTCGCCCACACCGAGCGCGGTCAGGAGCTCCTGAAGAGGTTCCTGCACGAGGTGTGTGATTGCCGACCGTCGTGGACCCACACGTCGGTCATCGAGTCCGCGGTCTGCGCCGTGCGCGCTGCCGTCGGACCGGGGCGAGTGCTGTGCGCGCTCTCCGGGGGTGTCGACTCGGCCGTCGCGGCCGCGCTCGTCCGCAAGGCCGTGGGCGACCAGCTCACGTGCGTCTTCGTCGACACCGGGCTGATGCGCGCCGGCGAGGCGGAGCAGGTCGAGGACACCTTCCGGCGCCAGTTCGGTGTCGACCTCGTCCACGTGAAGGCGGCCGACCGGTTCTTCGCCGCCCTCGCCGGGGTGCTTGACCCCGAGGAGAAGCGCAAGCGCATCGGCGAGCTGTTCATCCGGATCTTCGAGGACGTCGCGGGCGAGATCACCGACGTCGGGTTCCTCGCCCAGGGCACGCTCTACCCCGACGTCGTCGAGTCGGGGGAAGGCGACGCCGCGACGATCAAGTCGCACCACAACGTCGGCGGCCTGCCCGAGGAGATGGACCTCGAGCTCGTCGAACCGCTCCGACTGCTGTTCAAGGACGAGGTGCGTGCGGTCGGCGAGGAGCTCGGCCTGCCCGAGGAGATCGTCTGGCGCCAGCCGTTCCCCGGGCCGGGGCTCGCGGTGCGCGTCGTCGGCGAAGTGACGCAGGAGCGTGTCGCGGTCGTCCGCAGCGCGGACGCGATCGTGCTCGAAGAGGTGCGGCGCGCCGGCCTCGATCGAGAGCTCTGGCAGGCGTTCGCCGTGCTCCCGGCGATCCGCTCCGTCGGGGTGATGGGCGACGAGAGGACCTACGCGTACCCGATCGTCGTGCGCGCCGTGACGAGCGAGGACGCGATGACCGCGGACTGGGCTCGACTTCCCTACGAGCTGCTCGAGACGATCTCCGCACGTATCATCAACGAGGTCCCGGGGGTGAACCGCGTCGCGTACGACGTGACGTCCAAGCCGCCCGGCACGATCGAGTGGGAGTGACGCCCTCGAGAACGCGCGGCGAGCTCCTCGACGGCCTCAATCCGTCCCAGCGCGAGGCCGTCGAGCACGGCCTCGGACCGCTCGTCGTCGTCGCGGGCGCGGGCTCGGGCAAGACGCGAGTGCTCACGCGGCGCATCGCGTGGCTGCTCGCGAACGGCGTCCCCGCGTCGCGCGTGCTCGCGATCACCTTCACGAACAAGGCGGCGGACGAGATGCGCCGGCGCGTCGTCGAGCTCGTCGGCGACGACGCGCGCACTATGTGGATCTCGACGTTCCACTCGGCGTGCGTCAGGATCCTGAGGAGGGATGCGTCGCGCGCCGGGTACCGGCCTGGCTTCTCGATCTACGACGACGGCGACAGTCGGCGGCTCGTCGAGCACGTCCTCGACGACCTCGGCGTCGACACGAAGCGCTTCCCGCCGCGGGCGGTGCTCGGGGCGATCAGCCAGGCGAAGTCCGACCTCCTCGACTCCTCGGCGTACGAGGCGCGCGCCTACACGATCTACGAGCGGCGCATCGCCGAGGCCTTCGCCGAGTACGAGCGGAGGCTCGTGCTCGCGAACGCGATGGACTTCGACGACCTGCTCGGCGTAGCAGTGCGCCTCCTGCGGCGCGAGCCAGAGGTCCTCGCGTACTACCAGGACCGCTTCACGCACGTGCTCGTCGACGAGTACCAGGACACGAACAGGGCTCAGAACGAGCTCGTCACGAGGATCGGTGCGGTGCACCGCAACGTGTGCGTCGTCGGAGACTCGGACCAGAGCATCTACCGCTTCCGCGGCGCCGAAGTCCGCAATCTGCTCGACTTCGCCCACGCGTTCCCCGAGGCGCGGACCATCGTGCTCGACCAGAACTACCGCTCCACTCAGCACATCCTCGACGCGGCGAACGCGGTCATCGGCAACAACGTGCTGCGCCAGGAGAAGGCGCTGTGGAGCGCGCTCGGTCCGGGCGACAAGATCCGCCGCTATCGCGCCGGTGACGAGCGCGACGAGGCGACGTTCGTCGCGCACGAGATCGCGACGCTGCGGCGCGAACGGGGCGTCGCGCTCGGCGACGTCGCGGTCTTCTACCGGACCAACGCGCAGAGCCGGGCCATCGAGGAAGCCCTCGCGGCTCGCGGCCTCGCGTACAAGGTCGTCGGGGGGGCGCGCTTTTACGACCGCAGGGAGGTGCGCGACGTCCTCGCGTACGTGCGGCTCGTCGCCAACCCCGCGGACGAGGTCTCGCTGCGGCGCGTGCTCAACGTCCCGAAGCGGGGCATCGGAGCGACGACCGTCGCGAAGATCGTCGCGTTCGCGGCTCGCGAGCGCACCGACTTCTCGAGCGCCCTCAGGCGCTGCGGCGAGGCCGGCGTCACGGGCAAGTCCGTCCGGGGAATCGAGTCCTTCCTCGAGGTGCGCGATGCGCTTCACGATCTCGGCGCCCGTCCGCCCGCCGAGATCGTCGCCGGCGTGCTCGCGGCGACTGGCTACAAAGACGTGCTCGAGGTCGAGGCCGCCGCCCCCGGCGCGGGCGCGCACGAGGCCGAGGGGCGACTCGACAACCTCGAGGAGCTCGCGACCGTCGCGTCGCACTTCGAGGACCTCGAGACGTTCCTCGCGACGACCGCGCTCGTTGCGGCCACCGACGACCTCAGCGATGGCGACGGTCGGGTGAGCCTCATGACCCTGCACGCCGCGAAGGGCCTCGAGTTCTCCGTCGTGTTCCTCACCGGGATGGAGGAGGGCCTCTTCCCGCACGAGCGTGCGCTCGCGGAGCCGGACGACCTCGAGGAGGAGCGGCGTCTCGCGTACGTCGGGATCACGCGCGCGCGCGACCTGCTGTACCTCACGACGACGTACGTGCGCACCGTGTTCGGCGTGACTCGCGAGAGCCTCGTGAGCCGCTTCGTGAAGGAGATTCCCGACACTCTGCTCGACGACGTGTCGGGGGCGCTCTCCGCGGGGTTCGCGACCTCGGGGCTCGGCGGTCTCACCGGCTCCGCGATCCGCGGCACGCCCGGGCTCGGCGCTCGCGACATCGGCGCGAGGGACCACCGGGCGTCGCCGGTGCACACGACCGGCGCGGAGTCCCTCGGGCTTGTCGCGGGAGAGCGCGTCGTGCACGCGCGCTGGGGGGAGGGGACTGTCGTCGAGACGAGTGGCGAGAACGACAAGGCCGAAGCGCTCATCGCGTTCGACCGTCACGGTCGCAAGCGCTTCCTCCTCGCCCTCACGCCGGTGAAGCGGGCCTGACCCGCCGCCTCGAGCCACCCTGGTCCCCGGCGAGGAAGCAGGGCTACGCTCGGCCGTGGCGCCGAGAGGTGCGGGCGGCGCTGGCGGCGACGTGCACGGCGAGCCGTGGGCGGCCGCGGGGCGCCGCGTGCGCGCGGCGCCCGGGCTCGGCGCACGGCGAGCGAGGTGTCGGGCATGCTCAGCGTCACGTCGGACAGGATCCGCAACGTCGCCCTCGTCGGCCACTCGGGGAGCGGCAAGACGACGCTCGCCGAGGCGCTGCTGCACCTGACGGGCGCGATCACTCGTCCGGGCCGCGTCGAGGACGGGACGGCGGTGTGCGACTTCGAGCCGGAGGAGCTCCGTCACGGCGCGTCGCTCAAGATGGCGATCGCACCGCTGCGTGTCGCGGACTACAAGGTCAACGTGCTCGACACGCCCGGTTTCGTCGACTTCCTCCCCGAGGTCGAGCTCGCGCTGTCGGTCGCGGAGCTCGCGATCGTCGTCGTGAGCGCGGTCGAGGGTGTGGAGGCACAGACCGAGGACGTCTGGCGGCTGTGCGCCCTAGCCGACGTCCCTCGAATCGTCTTTGTGAACAAGCTCGACCGCGACCGCGCGTCGTTCGAACGGACCTGCGAGGAGCTGCGCGCGACCTTCGGCGCCGCGCTCGCACCGCTGGAGCTGCCGATCGGCGCCGAGCGGGAGCTTCGCGGCGTCGTCGACCTTCTCACCGACGAAGCCCTCACCTACGACGGGGGCCGGAGGGTCGCCGGGCCCGTCCCCGACGAGATGGCAGTCGCCGAGCACCGCGCCCACGACGAGCTCGTCGAGGGGATCGTCGTCGCCGACGACGCGATGACCGAGCGGTACCTCGGTGGCGAGACACCCTCGAGCAGCGAGCTCGAGGGTCTGCTCGTGGCGGGCGTCGGGGACGAGAGGGTATTCCCCGTCGTCTGCGGCTCGGCGCTCACCGGAGTAGGCCTCGAGCGGCTGCTCGAGCTCGTCTGCGAGGTCCCACCACGCCGCCGCGTCGTCGCGCGCGCCGGCGACCGCGACGTCGAGATCGTGCGCGACGCGGCGGCCGAGCCGCTCGCACAGGCGTTCAAGACGGTCCTCGACCCCTTCGTCGGCCGGATCACCTTGTTGAAGGTGCTGTCGGGGACGTTGCGTCCCGACGTCGCCCTCGTCGACGCGGCGTCGCGCACCGGGGTCCGGCTCCACACCCTCGAGACCGTGTGCGGCAAGGAGCTCGTTCCAGTCGCCGAGGCGCGCGCGGGTGACATCGTCGCGGTCCCGAAGCTGTCGGGAGTGCGCGCGGGCGACACGCTCGCGCCGCGCTCCGCGCCCGTCGTCGTCGCGCCGCTCCCGCTCCCCTCGCCCCTGCACGCAATAGCCGTGAGGCCGCGCACGGCCGGCGACGACGACCGCCTCATGGACGGGCTCCACAAGCTCCAGCAGGAGGACCGGTCGCTCTTCGTCTCGCGCGACGACGAGACGCACCAGACCGTCGTCTCGGGCATGGGAGAGATGCACCTCCAGGTCGTGCTCGAGCGGCTCCGCAGGATCTGCTCGGTCGAGGTCGAGGTCGAGGACGTAAGGGTCCCGTTGCGCGAGACCGTCACCGCGCAGTCCGCGGCCGAGGGGAGGCACAAGAAGCAGACCGGTGGGCACGGCCAGTACGCGGTCGTCCACCTCGTCGTCGAGCCGCTCCCGCGCGGCAGCGGTTTCCAGTTCGTGGACAAGGTCGTCGGCGGTGCGATCCCGCGCCAGTTCGTCCCCGCGGTCGAGAAGGGCGTGCGACGCGCGATGGCCCACGGTGGGTCGCACGGCCTGCCGGTCGTCGACGTCCAGGTCACGTGCGACGACGGGAAGGCGCACGCTGTCGACTCCTCGGAGACAGCGTTCGAGATCGCCGCGCAGATCGCGTTCTCCGCGGCGATCGAGCGCGCCGCGCCCGCCGTGCTCGAGCCCGTGTCGCTCGTCGAGATCGCGGTTCCTGCGCGCTTCCAGGGAGAGGTGCTCGGGGACCTGAACACGCGCCGCGGCCGCGTCGTCGCGAACGAGCTGGGCGACGGCGCGAGCCAGCACATCACGGCTCTCGTGCCGACGAGCGAGCTGACGCGCTACGGAGTCGAGCTCCGGGCGGCGACCTCCGGGCGAGGGAGCTTCGTCGCGACGTTCGACCACTACGCCGAGCTACCGGCGAACCTCGCCGCGAAGCTCGCCCCGGTCCGCGTCGCGCGGGGCTGATCGCTCGGACCCCCGGCGCAATGCGCCGTGGTCGGGCTCCTCGTCGCTCGAACCCCGGCGGATTGGGCCGCCGGCGGACCGCCTGCGTAGTATCGGCGTCGCTCCCGACCACCCGCTCGGTCGCGACGTCCTCGCGGACCGCGGCGACGGGACCAGGCGCCACGACAAGGAGGCCCCGCTCGGTGGATCTGTACGAGTACCAGGGCAAGCAGTACTTCGCCCGCTTCGACATACCGACCTCGCCCGGTGCGACCGCTGACACCGTCGATGAGGCCGTCGCGGTCGCCGAGGCCTACGGCTACCCCGTGACCATAAAGGCCCAGGTACAGGTCGGCGGGCGCGGCAAGGCCGGTGGCGTGAAGCTCGCGTTCGACCGGGCCGAGGCCGAGATGCACGCGGCGAACATCCTCGGCCTCGACATCAAGGGGCACGTCGTCACGCGGCTCTGGATCGAGACGTCGTCGGATATCGAGAAGGAGTACTACGCGAGCTTCACCCTCGACCGCTCGGCGAAGATGCACCTGTGCATGCTCTCCGCGAAGGGCGGCGTCGAGATCGAGCAGGTCGCCGAGGAGGACCCCGGCGCGATCGCCCGGCGCCACGTCGACCCGCTCGACGGGTTCTCGATCGCGACCGCTCGGGAGCTCGTCGACGAGGCGGGCATCGACGACCGGGCGAAGGAGGGCGTCGCGGAGGTCCTCGTGAAGTTGTACCGGTGCTATGTCGAGGGTGACGCAGACCTCGTCGAGATCAACCCGCTCATCCTCACGCCGGACGGCCGGGTCCACGCGCTCGACGCGAAGGTCACCCTCGACGACTCCGCGGCGTTCCGCCACCCCGAGTGGGCCGACTGGGCGAACCTCGACGAGCTCGACCCACGTGACCGGCTTGCGCGGGAGAAGGGCCTGCAGTACGTGGGGCTCGACGGCTACGTCGGGATCATCGCGAACGGCGCCGGCCTCGCGATGAGCACCTGCGACGTCGTGGAGCAGGTCGGCGGGGAGCCGGCGAACTTCCTCGACATCGGGGGCGGCGCGAGCGCCGAGGTGATGAGGAGCGCGCTCGAGCTAATCAACACCGACGACAAGGTGAAGGCGATATTCGTGAACATCTTCGGAGGGATCACGCGCGGCGAGGAGGTGGCGAACGGCATCGTCCAGGCGCTGGGCGGGGTCGAGATCGCGGCTCCTATCGTCATCCGCCTCGAGGGCACGAACGCGGAGCAGGGTCGTGCGATCCTCGAGTCCCATAGCTCCGACCGCCTCGTGTCCTTGCCCACGATGCTCGAGGCCGCGCGCCGGGCGACCGAGCTCGCCGGGGGGGTCGTGCGATGAGCATCTTCGTCGACCGGACGACCAAGGTCGTGATCCAGGGCATCAGCCCGACGGGCCAGGGTCTTTACCACGGCCTCAGGAATCGCGACTATGGAACGAACGTCGTCGCCGGGACGAACCCGAAGCGTGGCGGCGAGGTGATCGAAGGCATCCCCGTCTTCGCGTCCGTCGCGGAGGCCGTCGACGCGACCGGCGCTGACGCGTCGTTCATCGCGGTGCCGCCCTCGGGCGCCCCGTCAGCGATCCTCGAGGCAGCCGAGGCCGGCGTCGCGTTCATCGTGTGCATCACCGAGTTCGTTCCCGCGAAGGACGAGGCGCTCGTCTTCGCGTCGCTCGGCCGCAACTTTCCGGGCAGCCGGCTGCTCGGACCGAACTGCCCGGGGATCATCAGCGCCGGCCAGTGCAACATCGGGATCACCTCCGGCGACATCGCGCTCGCAGGCGGGCCCGTCGGACTCGTGAGCCGGTCGGGGACGGTCTTCTACCAGGCCCTCTACGAGCTCACGCAGAAGGGGATCGGACAGACGACCGGCGTCGGCATCGGCGGCGACCCGGTGCCGGGAACGAGCTTCGTCGACTGCCTCGCCGCGTTCGAGGCGGACCCGGAGACCAAGGCCGTCATCGTGATCGGCGAGATCGGTGGCGACGCCGAGGAGCAGGCCGCGGAGTTCATCCAGTCCGAGATGACCAAGCCCGTCGTCGCGTACATCGCGGGCGTCACCGCGCCGCCCGGCCGCAAGATGGGCCACGCGGGGGCCATCGTCTCGGGGTCGAAGGGGACGGCGGCCGCGAAGATCGCCGCGCTGTCACGTGCCGGGGTCACCGTCGCGAAGAACCCGACCGAGGCCGCGGAGGCGATGGCCGAGGTGGTGCGCGAGCTCCGGTGAGGCCGGCCGGGGCCGACCGGGGCTCCTGGTAGCGTGCGTCCGTGCGGATCGGGGTGCTCGCGTCGGGTACCGGGACGATCCTCGAGGCGCTCATCGAGCACGGTCTTCCCGTCGAGGTCGTCGTCGTGGACCGTGCATGCGGGGCCGAGAAGGTCGCAGAGCGCGCCGGCGTGCCCGTCGCCCGCGTCGAACGGACGCGATTCGACGCGGGGTTCGACCGCGACGCGTACACCGACGAGGTTGTCGCGGTTCTCGAGCGCCACCACAGCGACGTCGTCGTCATGGCCGGCTTCGGCACCGTGCTCGGCCCCTCGATCCAGGACCGGTGGGCGGGACGGGTGCTCAACACCCACCCCGCGCTGCTCCCGTCGTTCAAAGGGTGGCACGCGGTCGACGCCGCGCTCGCGGCGGGTGTCAAGGTGACGGGCTGCACGGTGCACGTCGCGACGCTCGAGGTCGACGAGGGCCCGATCCTCGCCCAGGAAGCCGTACCCGTCCTCGACGGCGACACGGTCGAGACGCTGCACGAACGGATAAAGCACGTCGAGCGCCGGCTCTACCCGCGGACGGTGCGCGCGTTCGTCGACGCGCTCGACCGCGCTGCGACCGGCGAGGGGGAGTGAGAGTGCGCGCCTTGCTCTCGGTGTATGACAAGTCGGGGCTCACCGCGTTTGCGGCGGGTCTCGTGGACCTCGGCTGGGAGATCGTGTCGAGCGGCGGAACGTCACGCTCGCTGTCCGACGCGGGGATCGCCCATCGCGAGGTCGCGGACGTGACGGGAGCGCCGGAGATGCTCGATGGGAGGGTGAAGACGCTCCACCCAGGGATCCATGGCGGCATCCTCGCGGACCGGTCGCGTCCCTCCCACCTCGAGGACCTCTCTGCGCAGGGCATCGAGCCGATCGACCTCGTCGTGTGCAACCTGTACCCGTTCGCAGCGCAGCCGTCGATCGAGATGATCGATGTCGGCGGTCCGACGATGGTGCGCGCCGCAGCGAAGAACCACGACCACGTCGCTGTCGTCGTCGACCCCGCCGACTACGGCGAGGTGCTGGACGAGCTGCGCCGCGAGGGCGCGATCGGAGACGCGACGCGCCGGCGTCTCGCGCGCGCAGCGTTCGCTCACACCGCGGCCTACGACGCCGCGATCGTCGGGTGGTTCGACTCCGGCGGGCCGGGCCGTGCGCCGGCCGAGGTCCTCCCGCCGACCATTCACCTCACGCTCGAGCGGAGCGCATCGCTACGCTACGGGGAGAACCCCCACCAGCACGGCGCGCGCTACAGGGTTGCGGGGGCGCCCCCGGAGTGGCTGGACGGCGCGGTCCAGCACGGCGGCCGTGAGCTTTCCTACCTAAACGTCTTCGACGCTGACGCGGCGTGGCGGCTGCTCCACGAGGTGGTCGGGATCGGTGGCGCGCCGGCGGCTGCGGTGATCGTCAAGCACGCGAACCCGTGCGGCGTCGCCCTTGCCGACCGCGGCGACGTCGCGTACGAGCGTGCCTTCGCGTGCGACCCGATCTCGGCCTTCGGGGGGATCGTTGCTCTGTCAGAGCCCGTCGACCTCGCTCTCGCCGAGGTCATCGTCGCGAACGCGCTCGCGGACGTCCTTGTCGCACCGGCGATATCGGACGAGGCCGTTGCGCTCTTCGCCGCACGACGCAAGAACATGCGCACCCTCTCGGCCCCGGCACCGGGTCCTATCCGGGTCGCGCTACGCCAGGTCGGCGGCGCGATGCTCGTCCAGGACCCGGACAGGTTCCTCGCGGCGCCCGAGAGCTGGCGAGTCGCGACGGCGCTCTCCCCGACGCCAGAGCAGTGGGCCGACGTCCGGCTCGCGTGGACCGTGTGCGCCCGGACCTCGTCCAACGCGATCGTCCTCGCGCGCGACGGTCAGGTGTTCGGTGTCGGCTGTGGCCAGCAAAATCGCGTCGACGCCGCGTCGCTCGCGACGCGAAAGGCCGGGGGCCGGGCAACCGGCGGGGTCGGTGCGAGCGATGCGTTCTTCCCGTTCCGCGACGGCCTCGACGCGGTCGTGGACTCCGGGGTCTCGGTCGTCGTCCAGCCCGGCGGTTCGCTTCGCGACGACGAGGTCGTCGCGGCGGCCGACGAGCGGGGGATCGCGATGGTCATGACGGGAGAGCGCCATTTCCGCCATTGATCCCGCCAGCTCCGCCGTCGTGCTCGACGGGGGAGCGCTCGCGGCGAGGATCCGCGCCGAGCTCACCGACGCGGTCGCAGCGTTGAAGGCCGAGGGCGTCGTGCCGGGGCTCGGCACGGTCCTCGTCGGCGACGACGGGCCGAGCGCGCGCTACGTCGCGATGAAGCACGCTGACTGCGCGGAGGTGGGCATCACCTCGGTCCACGAGCACCTCCCCGCCACCGCCTCGCAGGCCGAGGTCGAGGCGGCGGTCCGTCGCTTCAACTCGGACCCCGCGGTCGATGCGTACCTCGTCCAGCTCCCGCTGCCGGCGGGGCTCGACGAGGGGCGGGTGCTCCTCGCCGTCGACCCGGAGAAAGACGTCGACGGTCTCCACCCGGTGAACCTCGGGCGCCTCGTCATGGGGGTCCCCGGCCCCCTGCCTTGCACGCCGGCGGGGATCGTCGAGCTGCTCTCCGCGTACGACGTTCCCGTCGAGGGCCGGCACGCTGTCGTGATCGGCCGGGGCCTCACGATCGGACGCCCGCTCGCGCTCCTGCTCGCGCTGCGGCGCCCGGGCTGCAACGCGGCCGTCACCGTGGTGCACACCGGCGTCGCGGATCTCGCCCACTACGTGCGCGACGCCGACGTCGTCGTCGCGGCCGCAGGGCGCGCGGGGCTCGTGACTGCGGACATGGTCAAGCCCGGGGCGGCCGTCGTTGCCGCGGGGGTCTCCTGGGAGGGCCGCAAGCTCCTATCCGACGTGGCGGACGATGTCGGAGACGTGGCGGGCTATCTCTCGCCCCGCATCGGCGGCGTCGGGCCGATGACGCGCGCGATGCTCCTGCGCAATGCCGTCAAGGCGGCGACACGCCGTGCGCGCCGCTAGCGCGCCGGTCGCCGTGCGCGCCGCTAGCGCGCCGGTCGCCGTGCGCGCCGCTTGCGCGCCGGTCGCCGCTAGCGCGCCGGTCGCTGTGCGCGCCGCTTGCGCGCCGGTCGCCGTGCGCGGCGGCTGTCCCGCAGTCGCGGTGCGTCGCCCATGAGCCGAGTGGTCGACCTGCTCGAGGCCGGGACGAGCCGGTCGGTCGAGCTGTGGCCGCCCCGCTCGGAGGCGGCGGCGGCGCGCCTCGCTGCGACGCTCGACCGCCTCGAGCTGCTCCGCCCGGACTTCGCCTCGATCACATACGGCGCTGCCGGGTCGACTCGCGACCGCACGCACGACCTCGTCGTGGAGCTCCAGCGCGACCGTCACGTCACCGCGATGGCGCACCTCGCGTGCGCGGCTCATTCGCGTTCCGAGCTCGGGGCGATCCTCGCCCGCTACCGCGAGGCGGGCATCGAGAACGTCCTCGCGCTGCGGGGTGACCCGCCTCAGGGCTCCACGGGACCGCTCGCGGATGGTGAGCTCCGCCACGCGATCGAGCTTGTCGAGCTCGTCCACGACGCGGGCCCATTCTGCGTCGCAGTCGCCGCGTACCCGGCAGGGCACCCCGATGCGCCGGATCTCGAGACTGACCGGCGGCACCTCGCGAGCAAGCTCGCCGTCGCGGACCTCGCGATCA
>Ga0307372_10006878_pt1 | contig 16480 bp, 15 predicted proteins | sample OX1MG_FD_202533 | JGI IMG/M metagenome (GOLD analysis project Ga0307372, IMG submission 202533) | Soil microbial communities from Risofladan, Vaasa, Finland - OX-1 | ecosystem: Environmental > Terrestrial > Soil > Coastal area > Acid sulfate soil | place: Finland: Risofladan, Vaasa | collected... | reverse complement strand
CCGCCAGGACCCGGTCAACGATGGGGATGATGTAGGCGAGGCTCTTCCCGGATCCAGTCCCCGTTGTCAGTACGTAGCTGCTCCCAGTCCGGGCCGCCTCAATCGCTTCCCGCTGATGCTGATGCAGCCGCAGCACCGGGCCGTCAGGGTTCTCGTCTTTAAGCCGGAAGATCCTCTCACACTCCGGCTGGAGCAGGCGCTGCGTGACGAGGTCGGTGATTGTGCCCCCGGAGGCGAAGTTCGGGTTAAGTGACAGCCAGGGGTCCGGCCATTGGTATCCCCGCGCCATCCGGTCAGCGACGTGCTCGCGGATGTGCTTGTCGTGGATGTCTACGAAGCTGCCGGTGTACTCCCGGTAGTCGTCGATCAGCCGGTCCCGAACCCGGAAAACGTCCATGCCACATCCGCCCTGCCGCGGCCTCAGCAACTCACGGTTACCCTGCCTTGCATCCTGCAAGCATCCTAGGTTGGCGCCGCGGTCAGTCCACGCTAATCAGAATCGACTCGGCAGGCCGTCCTCGGTCTATAGGTACGACGCGGCAGTGCACGATCGAGGTGACAGAAGACGTGAACCGCATCAGGCGTCAACCGGAGGACCCCGCGGTAAGCCACGGCTGTCTGCGTCTGTTCAGACGATGGGAACGGTGGGCTGCGCCTTTTGGTCGAAGCTAACCGCCACGGGGGGTCAGTCGAACATGGTAGCGATCTTTGGCTCTTGGCGTCTGCTTACCGCCCCCGTTTCGGGCACTGTGAGCAGTATCGGGGAATTAGGGAGAAGACGAAACTCCACAGCAGTATGGCGGTCGCTTACTAATCGAACAAGTGTCTCATTCACGCCCATGGCCTGTGCCGATTATGTGGCACACAGCTAACGTTTCTAGGCGCGATATCGCAGGCTGACTATATGGTTAGCTCATCGCGAAGCTGTGGCGACGTAGCGTATTCATAGTCCGCGGTTTCGCAGAGAGAGTCGACCGTGAGTGTTCTGTGGCCCCTGGAGCCGGCAACGGCGGCCAAGCATCAGCTGTACGAGCGCTATCTCGATGCGTGGTGGCCGATCATGCTTCAGCCGTCACAGAGGGATGGGCGCCGGCTGCCTCGGGTGACTTACTTAGACGCCTTTGCCGGTCCCGGACGGTATGAAGGGGGCGAGGAAGGTTCTCCGGTCTTTGCTCTTCGCCGGCTCCTGAATCATGTGGCGGTAGACCGGATGCAGCTGAGTCGGGGGCGGGTCCGCATTCTGTTCATGGAGAAGCGACGTGACAGGCATGACTACCTGCGCTGTGAGCTCGACCGTCACTTCGGCGACCTCGACAGCCTCCCGGTCTCAGTTGAGGTGCACCAGGCTGAAGCCGGCGTTGCCGCGGAAGGCCTGCTCGGAAGCACTGGGGCGTGGGGATACCCGATTCTTGCAATCTTCGATAGCTGGGGGAACGTCAACGTACCCCTGAGCCTGATGAGGAAGATCGCTGGCAATCGGTCCAGTGAAGTGATCGTCACCTTCGGGCCGAACTGGTTCAGCCGTCGGCACAAGCTGGAGCCTGATCAGCTCGACGTCGTGTTTGGTGGGCGCCAGTACTGGGAGCCTGCGGATCAGGAAAGCCGTCCCGGAGAGCGCTGGCGTGTATGGCTGGAAACCTACCGGGATGCGCTGCGCCGGGCGGGGTTCAAATTCCAGCTCCAGTTCCGGATTGTGCCGAAGACAGGTCAGCCACTCTACCTGGTGTACGGCACAGGGCACGAGAGGGGCATCGAGGTCATGAAAGACGCCATGTGGAAAGTCGACGGCAACAACGGCATGGGGTTCCAGGATCCACGGACTCGTGGCGCCCCGTTGTCCGGCCAGCAGATGTTGTTCGCTGGCCCAGACGATCCCGAACTGCTCGAACTAGTCATGCAGCGCCTGGCTGTGGGGCCTGTCTCGCTGGAGCAACTCGGCCGTTGGCTCCTGGTAGAGACAGCCCGGTGGCGATCGACGGACGCTCGGCATGCGATAGCGAGTCTTCAGGGCGATGGGCAGATTTCGATTAGCCCGGCCGCGCGCCTCACCAAGTCGAGCGTGATCAGGCTGCGCTGACCTTCACAGGCTCCGGCATCTCATTCCAGATTCGTCCATCGAGTTCCCGCCCACCCGCTTTGGGCGTACGGCCGCCCCATTGCTTGAAGAAGAAAGGCACTCCGTCCGCTGCGCAAAGATCCCGGATGGCTGCCACCCAGGCGTGGTCTAGCGGACGGTAATCGGGCCCGGACTCCCCCCCGGCGATAACCCAGTGGGTCCCGGTCAGGTCCAGGCCGTCCAGTGGCCCGAGCAGAGGCTCGCATGACAGGAAGCGGACGGCAGCGGGTATAGCCCGAAGATTGTCCACTCGGAACAGCGTGCTGGCATCCTCCACCGAGACGCCCATCCACAGGTTGGGTGGCCAGTCCAGCTTCCCGGCGATCTTCGGCAGGCGGGAAGAGCGCTTGGTCAGCACCTGATAGGTGTGCTGCGGCGTGTCGGCAATCACGCGGAACACCTGGCGTACGAAGTCCAGCGGTACCCGGGCGTGGAAGAGGTCGCTCATGGAGTTGACGAACACGATGCGGTGCCCGGTCCAGGTGTAAGGCAGATCAAGCGCGTCGGTGTGGATGGTTAAGCCAAATCCTGGCCCGGACGTACGCGGATCCCCGTCGTTTTGGTACTTGGCTTGGCCCATTGCCTTGAGACGTTTGGCCAGCGCTAGCGCATAGCAGTTGTCGCATCCGGCCGAGATGCGGTCGCAGCCCGTTGTGGGGTTCCAGGTGACCTCGGTCCACTCAATGCCCGTACCTGCCGCCATGGTTCCCTCCGTGACGCTCAACCCCGGGTCGCACACTATCGGCAGTAAATTTTTACCGGTAAAGATTTATTATCTAGGCTAACAGCGTGGCCCGTAGGGGACGTAGACGACGCGCTGAGAGCCGCTTCGGCGAACAGGCCGAAGCGCTGGCAGCGTGGCTTCGCGCTTTCCGCGAGCAGGCGGGTCTCACCCAGGAGCAACTGGCGGCCAGCGCCGGAGTAGCCGTGGCCACCGTCCGGAAGATTGAGACAGGTGCCGTCGTGGAACCCGGCTACTTCACCGTGCTTGCTCTCATGCGAGCGCTTGGCGCGCAGTTCGACGATCTACCAGCATGATCACGATCCCGTGATAGGGCGGTCGGTGGCTGCAGCCGGGCAATCCCAGTGCGGAGGTCGGTCACTCCGACCAAGACTCATGACGCGCCTAACCTAACGGAGGCTTTGAACCGCGATGTGATCGCTTCAGTCCCGGTGTGGCCGTGCCACGCAGCGTGTTCGGAGCGTGCCGACCTACGGTCTTCCTCAGACAGTCAAAGACTGGGATTCCCGGCTGCTCGTCTCAGCTAGGACCGGGGACGCCACGGTGCGCGCGCTAGGACCAGACCGCGGACCGTGACTGCGCGGCCTTGGTCCAGCAGGCACTCTGCGACGGCGTTGAGTTGGCTGCCGGTGGTGCACACGTCGTCGAAGACGAGCACCCTGCGCCCTGTTGTGCGGGACGGGTCAGGGATTGCAAGCACGGACAGCAACTCGCGGCCAGCGGCCCTTTTTGCTGTGGCGGTCCGGCCGGCGGATCTGGGTGTGGGCTGTGTCTTGATGACGGCTGCGGGATTCTGGATGTCGAACGGCCAGCTGCGCAGGACGTCCTCCCTGGCCGCTGACCTGATGATCGTCTCGACGTGTCCGGTCTCCGCCGAGCCGGGCGCGAGGTGGGTCGGGTTGGCGATGATGAGGTCGGGCGGGGTGTCGACAAGATTTGCTTCCAGCCAGCCGAGCAGGAGCCGGCCGAAGATTAGTGACCAGCCGGTCCTCCCCTCGTACTTGTACCGGTGGATTCGGACCCGCAGTTCACCGGATAGATAGGCGATCGCATCGATGCGCTGGATGCGGCGGCCCGGGTCGTCGCAGAGCCAGTTCGCGCAGGAGCCGTCGCTGGCGAGCATTTGGCTGCAGATCGGACATGCCCTGGGCACGACGCGTTCCAGCGCTTCGCTGGCACACTCGGTGCAGATCCGGGCGGGACCCACTCGGACGTAGGGGCATCTCTGGCAGCGGGGAAAGCCGAGCGGCTTCGGCAGCGCGTCGGGCGAGCCCATCTGATCGGCGTCACAGGTAGGAGAGCGAGAGCTGCTGATGCTGCTCGGTCGCCTGCCGGACGTGTTCGGGCGCGGCGAGCTGAGCGATCACCTCGTCGACATCGGCCACCTCGATCGCGCCCCGGCGGTCCGTGTAGTCTCGGGCCCAGGGCTGGCTGGTCACCAGGGATCGCAGCAGGAACACCTTCTTGCCGTGCTCAAGTGCGAGCCGTGCCTGCATCTTGGCGCCGGAGGTACTCGCTGCCTCGATCACGACGCTGCCCTGACTGATGCCAGATGTCACGACGTTGCGGCGCGGGAAGGTATACCTGCTGGGCGGGCTGGTTGGCCAGAACTGGGAGACCAGGGCGCCGCTGGTCGTGATCTCCTCGGCTAGGCCCCGGTTCTCGCTGGGGTAACACCTGGTGATACCCGTGCCCAGCACGGCGATGGTGCGCCCTCCCGCGCCCAGCGCAGTGCGGTGCGCAGCGGTGTCGATGCCTCTCGCGAGGCCGGAGACCACTGTGACGTGCTGTTCGGCGAGCAATTTGGACATACGTGCTGCCCGGCGTATCCCCTCGTCTGTGGCGCTGCGGGTACCTACGACTGCAACGGAGCGTGCGTCTTCGTCTGTGAGCTCCCCGCGGCAGAACAGAAAAGGCGGCAGGTTCGGGATCAACCTGAGGTTCGCTGGATACTGCGGGTCGAGCACCGTGACCAGCTGCGCGTCGACGCTGGCCGCTGCCTCAAGCTCTGTGGCGACCCGGTCAGCGAGCCCTGCCGGATCACGGAGCCCTTTCCGCAGTACCGGCACCGATCGCTTCGCTGCCGCGGACTTCTCCGTGATCACACCCTGGTACAGGTCATCGAGCCCATGAGGATCCTGGGCCTGACGGGCGATAACGCTCCAGTCGACACTCTCGCGCTCGATGCGGACCGCGCACAGTTCCAGCAGCCGACGCTGCTGATCAGTGATCTCCATGCTACTCCTGTTATCGAACACCTGTTCGCATGGAATTCAGTGTCAGTCTTACAGCGAGTGTTGCACAGGTCAAGTGCGGCGCGCCCTGGTGGGGCAAGTTCTCGCGGCAGCGTCCGGCACGTTGTCCTCGCCCAGGTGGTCGACGACTGGTGTAGCTCCTCACGTGGCGGTGTGCATTACCTCAGTCTCCGGAGCCGGACGGGCTTCGGCCATGCGGTTGCGTGCCCAGCGGCGTGAAGTCTTGCCGAACATCGCCGCGAGCTTCCGCTCGGATAGGGGCGTTCCGCTGTCGGCACTGGCTTGGTAGGCGGCGACGGCCGCCGCATCGACGTCGTCAGGATTGCCGCCGTCGGCCTCATCCACGATGGGCCAGCCGGTTGCCCCCTGGCTCGCGGACCAGCCCGCACGGTTCGGGCCGGTCTGATCCGGCACGCTGGCCCACGTTGTGGCTACGACCGGTCGCCCGGTCCAGGCACCAGGGCACCGTCGCTGACCGCGCCCTGGTGCTCCGGCGAATCCTGATCGATCCTTGGCACGAGCCGCAGCTCAGCGGGCAGATGGTCCGCAGGGCCGGTTGGCTGGTCCGCTGGTCTGCCTGGATGGTCTGCAACTGGCTCACGGACCACCACACCGGCGGCTCCGGTCCGGATGAGCCACAGCAGGAGCTCATAGCTGCCGACAAGGCTGGCGGCGGGCCAGGCCGCGACGGCGGCGCCGACGGGTCCATGGGACCAGCCGTGGGCCACGTTCGCCGCGAGGGTGGCCACGATGCCCAGCGCCAGCAGCCAGCGGGCCAGGGCTGGTACGGGCAGCCGGTGCCGCGCCGCGTAGAGGACCACCATCGAGGAGGAGTACACCAGCCCGTCGATGGTGGCTGGTTCCAGCCTCGCTGTGATCCCGTTCTCGCCGTGGGCGCGAACCACCTCCAGGGCGTGCTGGTAGGAGACGTAGGCGGCGATGCCCGCCACGCCGAGGACGGCGACGGCGGTGGAGACGCGGATCGCCCGGTCGGCGGCGCTCACCGCGGTGCCTGTTCCCAGCCGGGCCTCTGGCCTGTGACGATCCACGCCCCGCCCAGCCCGAACGGCCAGACCTGGAAGCCGAGCGCATCAAGCACCTGGGCCAGCGCCCCATTCATGACCTCATGCGCGCCCTGGTATTCCCGCCACCGCGCCCAGTCCAGAGAGAGCAGGTCGTGCGTGGTCCACGACACCACGACCCCGCCCCGACCATCGGGGTCATGACCGCGGGCGACGGGCAGCAGGCACACCCCGCCGAGCCGGTATGACGGGTGATGCTGGTCGCAGTGATGCAGAGTGAACCCGGCCTCGGTCAGCGACCGGGCAACCTCATGGGCTAAGGGTGCCAGCGGATCGTCGGAAGGCAGCGATCGACCGTAGCCGTCGGCGAGCCTCCCGGCCGCGTCTGCGAGTTCCTCGTTCTCGGCGAGCGCGCGCAACGGACTCAGGTCTGGGGGTTCATCGGACTGGTAGTCGTCGTCGGCGTAACCCTGCCTGAGCTGGCGGATCCGATCCTCGGACATGGCGCTCCTCCTTGATCAACTGGGAGGAATTTGGGAGATCACATCTGATGTGACCCTGCCCAAACGGCTCCCAACTGGGTTGAAGAGGAGCTTCTGAACTGGCCTTTTACCGTTCACGCTCGTCGGCGTGGGGAGCGGACCCCTTTTGCAAGCAGGGGGTCAGGGGTTCGAGTCCCCTTAGCTCCACTGGTCAGAAGCAAAACTCGAACATTCGAGTCGCGAGTACAGCAGCAAAGTACAGCAGTAGCACCCGCCTGAGGACCCGCACAGACGTTCGGATCGGAGTCCTACAGCCTGGTGGTTCGACGGTTGACTCCTGCAGCGTTTGCAGGTGGCCGGGGTTTTCAGATGTGCAGGTCAGCCGGTTTGCTGGGCGGGCTCGTGTGATACGCGCTATGGCGGTTCCTCTATGGTCCGGCGAGAGATAAATGGCCCGGAGCGTGATGGACGAATATATTTGATTACATGCCGCGCGCTCGGCGAGATTTCCCCGCGAGGCCTTGGAGATTCCTGAAACTCAGGAGAGGGAATTGCCGGTCCTCTGCTTGCCGCTGCGCGTTTCCGCCGCCACGATCGATGGCGCAGAGAGGCTGCCGGGGTACTTCGCCGCTGCCCGCGACTGCTCTGCCCGTAGAGCCAACGGAACATCACCCTGGTCGCTTGCGTGAACCGGGATCCGGCCGCGCGCGTGCTCTAGGTGTGGACAGCGCCCGTCGCCCGCCGGGTACTAGGACGACTGGCCAATGGCGGACCTGGCCGTGGTCTGGGTTTCACTACGGTGCAACCGGCCCACGGAAGGAAGAAGCCATGAAGAGACTGCTGATCGCCGCGGCGGTGGCCGCGGCTGCAGAGCCTGGGCGGCGAGATTTGCCTGATCCCCCCGCCATTGGAGCGCACTTGCAGGCGTCTCAGTCAGGATGTAGCGTCCCGGGAGACCTTATGCAACTGGAAAGTGATCAACACAAATTCCGCCCGATGACAATCAGAACCGAGAGCCGCATAACAGTCGCCAGCAGCGTCCGTGAGGTGTGGGCGTATGTCTGTGACGTCGGACGCTGGCCGGAGTGGGCGCCAACGGTTCTAGAATGCTGGGTTCGTGGAGGAACTCCCCTTCAGCCCGGCTCGCAGGTGGAGCAGCGGGCGAAGGGGATACTCTGGTTGACTCGTGGCCGGGGCCAGGAAGTGACCGCTGTCGAGGCGCCCCGCTCCGTGGCGTTCGCCGGGCCAATGGGTACTTCCGCGGCGCGCTGGGGAATGGAACTCGAGCCGGTGGACGATAGGCAGACCGACGCCAAGATGTGGGTTGAGGTCGACCTCGCGGGCATCATGCGCGCGCTCCCCGGCCGTATTCTCAAAGGCAGAATTCAGCGCGTAAGCGATCGCGAGATGGCGGCGATCAAGGCTGCGGTCGAGTCCGCTACGCGAGGAGGCGCGGATTCCTAGATGGGGTGGTGCGGTTCTACCGTGACGCTACCGAGATCGAGGAGCACACCGTGAGCCAGATCGACCGTACGCGAGAGCACCTGATCGAGACATACCGCAAGAAGGCGAAGCACTACGACATCACCTCCCGGCTCTACCCCGCGCCCGGTTACCCCCAGCAGGCACAACGCCTCCGGGCCGTACAAGCGCTCGGCCTTCGCACGGGTGACAGCGTGATCGACATCGCATGTGGCACAGGTCTGAACTTCCCGCTGATTGAGGAGGTGATCGGTCCCGACGGCCGGATCGTCGGCGTCGATCTGACCGACGCGATGCTCGCCCAAGCCCAGGCTCGGATAGAGACGAACGGCTGGAGCAATATCAGCCTCGTGCAAGCCGACGCGGCCGACTTCGACTTCCCAACTGAGGTCGACGCGATCCTGTCCACGTACGCCCTGTCGCAGGTGCCCGAGTGTGCAGAGGTCATCGCCCACGGCGCCGCGGCCCTCTCCGGAGGCGGACGCTGGGTCGTGCTGGATCTCAAGGTTCCCGACAGCACGCCTGGGTGGCTGGCGCAGCTCGGAACCGCAATTGTGCGGCCTTTCGCCTCCATAGATGAGTGGATCATGCGCCGTCCGTGGGAGGCGATTCGCGCAGCCATGCAGGAAGAACTGGCCGATCTTTCCTGGACCGAGTTGTTCTTCGGAACCGCATTCCTCGCTGCCGGGTCCCGCGGCCCCGCTATGCCGCGGTTGCAATCGACCAGTGGGGGCGTCACAGCCGCTGACCGTCACTGTGCAGCCGGGAAACGATCTACTTACTCCTCACGGCAGCTAATTGGCGCTATGCCCACGGTCGGAGCCTGACGCAGGATCAAGGTCGAGCCGGGCGGCTGGCCTTTTCAGGGTGGTTGTTCACTCCGGGCGGCACAGGCTTACGCCACCATGGGCGGTCAGTGCGTTCGCTATCTCCTGTGTGGTTTGTTCCCAGCCGCGCAGGGTCGACCGCCGTTGTCGTGCGGCGGCCCGTAGCCGGTGGCGGTGGCGCTCGTCACCCAGCCAGTCTCCGAGCGCGGCCGCGAGGGCAGCCGGATCGCCGGGTGGGACCAGTTGGCCGGGGCGGGTGCCATCGGCGGTGGAGCCGAGCGCTTCGGGCAGCCCGCCGACGGCGGCGGCCATGACGGGTAGGCCGTGGGCGAGCGCTTCGGTGACGGTCATGCCGTAGGTCTCCGAGCGGGACGGCGCGACGAGCAGGTCGGCGGTGGTGTACGCATGGCTGAGCGCCGCGCCGGTCAGGACGCCGGTGAGCCGGACGCGGTGGCCGTAGCCGAGGCGCGTGATACGGGTCCGCAACTGCTGGACGAAGTCCGGGTGGCGGTCGAGCGGTCCGGCCAGCACGCAATGCCAGTCCCGCTCAGTGAGGTCGGCGAGCGCCTCGACGAGGAGGTCCTGCCCCTTGTGGTGGCCGAGGACTCCGACGCAGATCAGGTGGCCGCGGACGGGCCGCGCCGGGGCAGCGACCCGATCGACGCCGGGTCGGGCGACGTGCACCCGGTGGGCCGGGATCGCGTATCGGGTCATTACCTGCTGGCGGGTCCATTCGCTGGTAACGACCACGCCGGTGGCCGCTCGGAGCACGGCCCGTTCGGAGCGCTGCGCGCTGGCGTCATGGTGTGTGTCGAGGGCGGTGGCCAGTGGCATGTGCAGCAGCACTGTCATTCGTACCCGGCCGGTGTGCGGCAGCAGCTGCGCGGCGGTCGGCGAGGCGATGAGCCCGTCGATCAGGACGGTCTCACCGTCGGGGATGGCGGAAACGATGCGGGCCAGGTCGGCGCGGGCGCCCGAGCCGGGTGCCGGCCACGCCGCGGCGACGGTCGTGACCAGCACATCCCATCCGGCCTCGGCCAGACCGGCGCAGACGCGCCGGTCGTAGATGTTGCCGCCGGTCGGCTGGCCGGGATTGTCGAACCCCTCAGGGACTACTACGTGGACCCGCATGATGTTCCGGCCCTCCAGAGCGCCTGCCGCACCGAGCCAGCCTCCAGCCTGCGGCCGAGGTGAACCGCACCTGCCGCCGATCCGTCATACCTGACACAGGGTGGTACGCAGAAGCGGTGAACGCGGTTCGACCCCGAGACGATCGGCGTCCGCTCGACATGGGCGCGGCGTGGCACGGCAGGTAGCTCTGCCGGGCCGGGCACCGTGCGGGATCTGACTTGAGACAGCCTCAACGAGCACCATTCTTGACGGCCCTAGAGCGGGCCCGGGCGACCGCCTACCCCGCGGGCGAGTATGTCGGCCAGGAGAGCTTCATGCGGGCAGGCGAGGTCCGGACGCTGGCTCACCAGGCCGGGGTCGGCCCCGGTGTCTCCGTGCTCGACCTATGCTGCGGGGTGGCCGGCCCCGGCCGGATGATCACGGCGGAGTCGGGATGCCACTACCTGGGTGTCGATCACTCCGCCAGCGCACTGGCCTCCGCCCGGGAATTGGCCGGGAATCTCCCCTGCCGCTTCGAGCAAGCTCACCTCCCGCCTCTGCCCGAGGGCCACTTCGAGGTGGTACTCCTGCTGGAGACGATGCTGGCCTTCCCCGGCAAGGAGGCCTTGGTGGGTGAGGTGGCGCGCGTGCTGGAGCCGGGCGGGCGTTTCGCTTTCACGGTCGAGGAAGGCCGGCCGCTCACCCAGCAGGAGCGGGCGCGGATGCCCGGCGCCGATACAGTCTGGCTCATCGAGTTGGCGGAATTGACGGGCGTGCTGCGCGACGCGGGGCTGACCGTGATCTGGCGGCAGGAGTACAGCTCCTCCCATCACGCGATAGCGACGGCGCTGCTTCGCTCCTACCGGGCTGATTCACCCCAGATCGCCGGCCAGATCGGGACGCAGGCTACCGCCGACCTGATCACTTCGCATCGGCTGTGGAGTGACTGGCTCGGCAGCGGGCGGGTGCGCAAGTTCGCGATGGTAGCCGAGAAGCAATGACCTTGCTTCGATGACCCTCGACTATGCCCGCTACCTGGCCGCGAAGACGACCGTGGATGACCGGGCGCTCAACCGGCATGTGCTGGCCGAGCTGTGCCGCCTGATGCCAGCGGGTGCGCCGCGGGTGCTGGAGGTCGGCGCCGGCCTGGGGACGATGGTGGCCCGTCTGATGGACTGGGGCGCGGTCGGCGCCGGCGAGTACATCCTGCTGGATGCGGATCGGCAGCTGCTGGATCGTTCTCGCCGGTGGCTGTGCGATTGGGCGGCCGCGCGGGGCCTGCGCAGCGACCTGCTGCCGGATGGGCTGCGGGTGGGTGATCTCCGGGTGCGCCTGGTGCACGCCGAGCTCGCCAGTTACCTCGAGGCCGCTCATGGGGCGCCGGCCGATGTGCTGATCGCCAACGCCGTCCTGGACCTGGTGGACGTGCCGGCCGTCCTGCCCGGATTGTTGCGGTTGCTGGTCCCCTGCGGCGTCTACTGGTTCACGATCAACTACGACGGCGAGAGTATCTTCGAGCCCGGCCACCCCCACGACGACCAGATCATGCAGGCCTACCACCGCGACATGGATGAGCGCTTTCGCTACGGCCGGCCGGCCGGTGAAAGCCGAACGGGCCGCCGCCTGTTTCACTACCTGCGGGCTGCGGGGGCGCCCGCGCTGGCGGCGGGGTCGTCGGACTGGGTCGTAAGCGCCGGCCCGGCTGGGAACTACCCGGGCGATGAGGCTTACTTTCTGCGCAGCATCCTTAACACGATCCAGAACGCGTTGCGGAATCGCCAGGACCGGGTAGAAACGGCGGACCTGGCCGACTGGCTGGCCGAGCGCGGCCGGCAACTGGCCGCGGGCGAGCTGGTCTACATCGCCCACCAGCTTGATTTCGTGGGCCGCTCGCCTGGCTAGCGCCCCGCCAGCGCCCAGCGACGACGGCCGGCCCTGTTCGCCGCAGCCGCCGCAGCCGGGCCGACATCGCCTGCCGCAGCGGGATCCACCCGCGGTGCCGCTGGAAGGGGAGCTCGAACACAGCGGCGAACAGACGGGCGAAGCACACGGTCACGGGCAGCAGGATCGCGGCCAGCACGAAGAATGTCGGCGTCCCGGTAGCGACCCGGCCCAGCACCAGGCCGTACGACACAGCGATGACGATCGGCATGTGCGTCAGGTAGAGGCTGTAGGAGCAGGAGCCGAGGCTCCACGGCAGGCGGCTGTCAAGGAAACGGACGACGGGCCGCGGGCGCGAGGTGGCGACCGCGGTGAGGAAGCAGCCGACCGCTGGAGCCCAGGCCAGATCGAGCCAGAACAGATTGAGGTTCGACCACGTGGAGCCCTTGATCACCATCAACGCGATGACCGGCACCGTGGCGGCCAGCGCGTAACCGGTCCAGGGCCGGGACCGGGTGTGCTCGCCGGCGGTGACGATCCCGGCGGCCAGCAGGCCGACGGCGAACAGCACCGCGAGGTCGGGGGTGAACTTGGCCAGGGCGCTGTTCATCAGCGGGACATGGGGCCCCAGCAGGCCGATGGTCACGACGATGGCGGCCACCAGGCCCACCATCGCGCGGGCACTCACCCGCCGGACGAGCAGCAGCAGCAACGGCAGCAGGACGTAGAGCTGGGCTTCGATGGCGATCGACCAGAACGCCCGGTTGGGGCTGCCCGCGGAGAAGGCGTCTTGCACGAGCAAGCCGTACACGACGACGGACTTCCCGCTGGGCAGCGCCCAGCCGGGCTGGGCGAGCACGTACCAGGTCATCACCAGACTGAATCCGAGCGCGGCCCAGTAGGGCGGCAGGATGCGCCAGGCCCGCCGGTGCGCGTACGTCGTGATCGACTTGAACCGCCACCCCGAGCGCGCTGGGCCGAGGCCCAGCGAGAAGCCGGACAGCGCGATGAACATGACGACCGCGAACCGGCCGTAGATCATCCAGGCCGCCCAGAACGGAGCGTGATCGGCGGGGAAGCCCGGCCAGGCACGCTCGAAGATGTGGTTGAGCACGACGAACAGGGCGGCCAAGCCCCGGATCCCGTCCAGGCCGACGACGCGGCCCGGCCGGGCGACCGCCATCGCTGGCGCGGCTGACGCGGTGGTAGGTGGCGGGCGCTCGCGGATGTCTGTCATCAGTCCGCGATCCCGAGGTGTGACGGGCCGCCGTGCCGGTGCGGCTCGGCGGCACGTTCAAGACCCCGCGACAGCAGATCATGCCCACCGCGCCGGGCCTTGGTGGCCAGGTAGGCGGCGTTGGTCCCGGTAAGGTGCAGCGCGGTGGGGACCTGCCTGGCGATCGTGATGCCCAGGCGGGCCAGCTGAGCGCCCTTGTCCGGGTTGTTGCTCAGCAGCGCGATGCGGTTGGCGCCGAGCGCGTGCAGCATCTGGGCCGCGCTGGTGTAGTCGCGCTCGTCGGCCCGGTGACCAAGCGCGAGATTCGCATCGTACGTATCCAGACCGCGATCTTGCAGCGCGTAGGCGTCGAGTTTGTCATACAGCCCGATGCCGCGCCCCTCCTGGCGCATGTACAGCACGTACCCGCCGTGCTTGGTGATCCGCTCGACCGCTTCACGCAACTGCGGCCCGCAGTCGCATCGCTGGCTGCCGAACACATCACCGGTGAGGCATTCACTGTGCAGGCGCACCAGCGGCAGCCCGGCCATGGTCGGCCGGCCGAGTTCGAGGGCCACGTGCTGCTGCGCGTCGGCCAGGCCGGTGAAGCTGACGACCATGGCAGTGGTTGAGTAGCCGTCAGCGAAACACAGCGGGATGCGGATACGCCGGCGGATCGCTGCCGCCTGGACCGCCCCGGTCACGGGACGAGCCGTTCGGCCTCGCGGCAGGTCGAGGGCGTCGTCAGCGGCGTGCCGAGGCCGGTCACCGGGTATGGCCGGTCAATCACGAACGGCCTCCATCGTCAGCGGCGCCGGGTTGGGTCGTCTCGACTCGCCCGAGTGCCCCGGGCCGCGGCGGCGGCGAACGGCGTCCCCCAGCAGCAGCCCCGCGCCTGGGGCAACCGCGGCCAGCATGAGCACCGCATAGAGAGTGGCGACCGTGACCCCGGTGGCCGCGCCGAGCCCGGCTGCGGCGAAGGCCCAGGCGGCGGCTCCTTCCCTCAGCCCCCACCCGCCGATACTCAAGGGGATCACCACTGCAGTCTGGACCACCATCAGCAGCGCGACCAGTTCGCCCAGGGGTGCGGTGCAGCCGGCGACCCGGGCCGCGATGACGAACGTGGCCGTGTGCCCGGCCACGACCAGCACCGAGGCCAGCGTGAGCTGCGGCCACACGTCCGGGGCCAGCAGGCCGCGACGCAGGTCAGCGGAAACGGCCCGGGCGGCGCGTGTCAGCCGCGACCGGCCGCGGCGAGCAGCGCGCCTCACGACCAGCGCAGCACACCCGGCTACGCCCGCCACACCCGCCAGAACATACGGCAGCGCGGGCCGGACCGGCGACGGCAGGGTCAGCAACACGACGACGGTCACCACGGCCTGGATGACCTGACCCCACAGCCGTTCCCACGCCACCGCGCGCAGCCCCCGCACCACGTCTCCAGCGTGCCGGCCGTGCGTGACCGCCCGGTGCACGTCGCCGAGAACCCCGCCGGGGAGCACGGAGTTGAGGAACAGGGAACGGTAGTAGGCACAGACCGCGCCTGGCAGGCCAATGTCGACGCCGAGTGCCCGGGCGACGGCCCACCACCGCCAGGCCGAACACACCGTGGTCAGGGCAGTGAGCGTGACGGCGGCCACGACCGCCGGCCAGGTGACCGCGCGCAGCCCGCCCATGAACGGCGCCGCGCCCACCTGCCGCCCGAGAAACCACAGCACGGTGACGCCGGCGGCCAGGCGCAGCAACGACAGCCCGTAGCGGCGGACGGCCGGACTGATCCCGACCGGAACTGAGTGCAGGGACGCCACACCAGGTTATACGGGCCGCCTAGACACATAGTTCAGCCGGCTGCGGCAGCATAGCGGGCCCGCGGCCGGGTTGTGGTGAACCAGTGTGACCGCGGACCCGTTGTCCCCGTCAGGAACGGCGGCAGATGGCTACGGAGACGGAGACGCGGTGCGTTCGATTCAGTCTGCGGACGAAGGCGCGGTGCGTTCGGTTCAGCCCGCGGGCGAAGGCGGGCTGCCTACGATTCGGCTCGCGATGTTCCTGGGGATGCTCGCCACAGCGGCCCTGCTCGGCGTCGTGGCCGCCACGGCTGGTCTCGGCGTCGCCGGCTGGATCGCCGGGCTGGCCACCGGCTGGGCAGCAACCGCGCTGCTTGTCACCGCCCGCATGCGCAGCGACCAGCCGGCGATTCTCCCGGCGGACTGGGTCACCCTGACCCGGGCGCTGCTGATCGCCGGGGTCGCGGGCCTGGTTGCCGACTCATTCGGCCGGCCGGTGTCGGTCACGGCGCTGGTCACCCTGTCCGCCGCCGCGCTGGTTCTCGACGCGGTGGACGGGCAGGTGGCGCGCCGGACCGGCACCGCCACCCCGCTGGGCGCCCGCATCGACGGCGAGGCCGACGCGTTCCTCATCCTGCTGCTCAGCATCGCCGTGTCCCAGGACTACGGCAGCTGGGTGCTGGTCATCGGCGCCGCCCGCTACGCGCTGCTGCTAGCGGGCTGGCTGATCCCGTGGCTGGCCGCGCCGTTGCCACCCCGGTACTGGGGCAAGGTCGTGGCCGCGGTCCAGGGCATCGTGCTCACCGTCGCCGCATCCGGACTGCTCGACCGCCTCGCCGGAATGATCGCGGTCGCTGCCGCATTGCTGCTGCTGGCCGAGTCGTTCGGCCGCAACGTGATCTGGCTGTACCGCACTGGCGCCGGCCCGGGCACCCGCCGGGCTCTGCGGCTGGCCATCACCGTGCTGTCGGTCGTGCTCGTGTCGGGTGTTCTCGTCGCGCCCGACCGTGTCTTCCAGCTCACCCCGGCCGCCTTTGCCCGCATCCCCGTGGAGGGGCTGGTCCTGGTTGCCGTCGCGCTGGTGCTGCCGTCCTGGCCGCGACGGATCGTAGCCGCGGTCGCTGGAATCCTGTTCAGCCTGCTTACTCTCGTCAAGATCCTCAACATGGCGTTCTACGAGGAGATCGGGCGGGCGTTCAACCCGGTGTTCGGCTGGGTCGACATCGGCCCGGCTATTGGCGTGGTACGCGACACGATCGGCCCCACGCGCACAAACATCGCGCTCGCCGCGCTCTGGCTCAGTCTCATCCTGCTCGTCGGCGCAATCACTGCAGCAACGGTTCACATCACCACCGTGGCCGCCCGGCATCGCCGCGCCACGGTTCGCGGACTCGCCGCCCTCACAGCGGTCTGGGCGCTGTGCGCGGGCCTGTCACTGCAACTCATCCCAGGCTCCCCGGTCGCCTCGGCCAGCGCCGCCGGGCTGGTCGTCGCGCAGGTGCGCGACACCCAGACAGCGCTCCGCGACCAGCGCCGTTTCGAGCAGGTCATCCACGGCTC
>Ga0307372_10006875_pt1 | contig 16486 bp, 17 predicted proteins | sample OX1MG_FD_202533 | JGI IMG/M metagenome (GOLD analysis project Ga0307372, IMG submission 202533) | Soil microbial communities from Risofladan, Vaasa, Finland - OX-1 | ecosystem: Environmental > Terrestrial > Soil > Coastal area > Acid sulfate soil | place: Finland: Risofladan, Vaasa | collected... | reverse complement strand
CATCGGCCCGCTCCAGGTCCTTTAACGCCTGCTGCAACGGGTGGATCGGCGCATCGGCCAGCCCGGCGCGTCTCTGAACCTGAGCGCCACTGCGTAACCTCCTTGCACAGCCCAGCGTAGCAGATTCCGCCATGAAGCGGTCCGGCGCCGTCCAGCCTTGCGTACCTTGGAAGTGACATCGCGCGGCTGTTGAAGTGGTGCCGCATGCTTTGTGACTTGGTATTCATCGCTTTCGGTGTCGCGCCCATCGCCATTGCCGCGGTGCGCGCCTATCTCGATGGCGGCGAGGCGATGCTGGTCGCCGGTGTTCCGGTTACCTGATGAAGACGCCGGATCGCCTCCTTCGCGACACCCGCGTCGGAATGCCGCACCAGCCAGGTGTCCCTTCCCGTAGTGGAAGGCTCCAGGTTTCCTTCATTACCGGCCTTCGAAGAAACGGATCGCGTTCAGCAACTCAGGGAAGTTGTAAATAATATAGTCCGGCTTTACCCCGTCTTTCTCCTGCGTCCCCTGGTTTGACTTGAAGAAGACCGTTTTCATCCCGAGTCTTTGCGCCCCATATACATCGCGGTACATGTCGTTGCCCACAAACAGAACCTCCGACGGGTCCAGCTTCATGGCAGACAATGCCGCCGTGAACAGGCGTTCGTCGGGCTTGCGGTAGCCGAAGTCTCCAGAGATTATGACCGGGTCAAAATAGCCGGATAGCCCGACGGCGTTCAGCTCTGGACATGCGTAGGCAGTCTGGCCATCGGAGATGATTGCAAGTTGATATTTCGGGTGCAGTTGCCGTATGGTTTCTTCTACGCCAGGATAGGCCTGCAAGCGAAAGCGTGATGCGGCACGGTGCGTCTCGGCAAGAACTCGCGGCAGCTGTTCAAGCTTCCCGGCCGGCAGGGCGCGGGTGAAGTCCGTCGAATGCTGCGCGATGATTTCACGAAAGATGCCAATGGCATCGAATTCCGGGTAGCGATCGACGCACGCCGCGCGCTGTTCCTTGATTATCTGAAAATAAAAATACTTAACGACATTCGGGTCGAGTGCTATGCCTTGATAGGACAGAAGATTGCTGATTATACGGTACACGTCGTCGTGCGATTCATCCGTACGAATGTCCGACAGCGTGCCGTTGATATCGAAAACGATGCCCCTGACGATCATGTTCAGGCCCGCAGACATTCTTTCGCCTCATCGATCAACCGACGGCGGTATTCCGGTTCGATCCAGCTGTTGCGCGCAATGCGCAATAGCGTCATTCCCATGTAGAACGGCGTCCTGCCCGTGATCGATTGGAAGGCGCTGTCGCGATTCGGGAAGTGGCAGGCATATTCCCAGAGGAAGTGGCCAATGAACGGCTCCGCGGCGTCCCTGTTGCCGGTTGCACGCATGAAGAAATGCTTTAGTTCTCCGGCGATGCGACCGGTATCGAAGACGCGATCAGCGTGTTTTGTTTTTTCCAGATCGAATGCAATTACTTCCAATCCTTTGCCGAACCTGAAGTTCTCCGGCGTCGCGTCTCCGTGCACGAGCACCTTCTGGTCTTCCCACATCCTTGGCTTATCGCGCCACTGATCGCGCAGCCAGTACAACTCGCGCGCCTCGTCCCATCCGATGGTGTCGCGTTTAAGCAGTTTGCCGATCAGGCGAGCCATATATTCGCAGTCGTGGTGGAATTCGACCCGAACGCCTATGGCTGTACGGTTATGAAAGGATGCCAGGAAATACGCCAGTGCGGTCAGTTTGTGATAAAGCTTGCCGTGGTCCCCGCCATGAATCACCTCCATTATCACATCGCTGAGCAGCTGTCCCTCGCGGTATTCGGTGACCAGAAGCGCATTCATCGAATAGTTGCGACCAAGCGGCCTGACTACGTGGTGGTGGCAGCCAGCCAGACCGTAGCCGCGCATCATGCAAAGATTGTCGAATTCGCGCGTCATGCGCGAACCGGCTTTCACTGCATCTCTTTTACTTGACGAGAGAAAAAACTTGCCTATGAGCTTTGTGCCGGTATTGCGATCTTCATACCGGTATACGTCGTTGGAGCCATTGAGCTTGAACACACGGTAGGTGGAACTGCCCGATGCGCTGCACACCTGAGGCCGAATGTCATGCTGGAGATACCCATACAGAGGGTCATGCTCCGATAGGTGCCCAAGATAGGTTCCGCTCATTGTTGTTTATGCCGCGCCCCAACTTGGCTTGATATCTTCCAATCGGACGAAGACCTTCCTCTAAAACGTATGCTGCGCCACACAATAGTGAATGCGGTCTATGCGCGACCGCACATGTGGAACCCGATGTCGTTCAAGAATCACTAGAGAAAGTTCGGCGCAACACCGCGGCAGTTGATTGTTCAATAAGCCCGGAGCATCGCGTCGAGTATCACATGCGGCGTCAGGATCCGCGGATGATCGTGGGACCGGGATATTGGCCGATCGCGCTCAACGATTCCCAATTATCAGCTTGCGCTTGACGCAGCCTGAGCGGGGAGTTCATAGGAAAACAGGCGTTCAATCTCGTTTTTCACGACGCCGTAGCACTCGCATGCCCGGTCTTCCAGTTTCGAGCGACTCAGCACGGTGACGCGCCCGCTGCCGTAGCTGATCAACCCGTCTTTTTGCAATTTGTGCGTAGCTTCCGTCACGCCCGGGCGATGCACGCCGAGCATGTTGGCCATCAGCTTCTGCGTCATGAGCACCTCGTTCCCGCGCAGGCGGTCCAAGCTCAGCAGTAGCCAGCGGCATAGCTGCTGTTCCAGCGTATGGTGCCGGTTACACGCGCCCGTCTGGACCATCTGTGCAATCAGTGTCTGCGTGAAACGCAGCGCCAGCTGTTGCAGACTACCTCCCCGTTCGAACTCCTGTTTCAGGAGCTTCGCTTTGATCCGGTAGCATTCGCCCGCGTTTTGCACCACCGCCCGGCTGGTCATGCTATCGCCGCCCATGAATACAGAGACACCTACCAAGCCGTCGTTACCGATGATTGCGATCTCCGCCGAATCGCCGTTTTCCATGACGTAGAGCAGCGAGACGATGCAGGTGGTGGGGAAATACACATATTCCATGGGCGCACCAGCCTCGTATACCGCCCATCCTAGTGGCATCGGGGTCAATACAAGATCGGGTAGCAGGCGCGTATAGTCCTCGGCGCGCAGGGCCGCGAGAAGCCGGTTTTGCTTGGGGTCATGCGATGAGGACATGGGACTTTCTCCGTATGCCATAGGCATATTGGCGGAATATTAGACGCAGGTAATTCGGCGCAACAACGCGGGCCCATCCAGGACAGTTCGATGACGTTATTCGCTAAGGTGAGATATGTATGTGCGTTAGCACACGCAAGGTGCGCGCCATCGATGCAGCAACCGGTATTCTGTCCAGTTGCCAGCGAGCATCATCAGCTTCGGGGCAGCGGCTATGCAGCGGTGTTTGGCAGGCCGGGGATGTTATATGGCAGCAAGCGGTCGTATTCTTTTTTTTACTACATCCTCCGGATGCGCGGGACCAAGAAGGACACGGGCGAGGGCGGGTTGGGGGTGACGCTGCATGGGCTACGGGATGGCTTCCTGCAGAAGAAATTCGAGCGCCTGACGGGACAGCCGGCGCCGATGATGGGCGTAGATGTGAAGTACGTATGAAACTTTCATTCACAACACCTCGCCGGTTTAGCCGGCGCACCGGAGCCCAGAAGATGAACCTCGCGACCCATGGATCCGAAGGTAGCGCATTGGCGCTGGTGTTGTGCGTGGCGCGCCTTGCATCCCCTGACGCCCGGGCTATGATGGCGCCTGCTAAGGTCCGCACGGTGCGGTGTCAGAAGTGAGGTAAAAATGACGATTGAAAAACTCTGGTACGAAGCGTCTCCGTTCATTTATACCGTCGTCGGAGGCTATTTTCTGGGGCGCGCCGATTCCAGCATTTTGATGCTATCGAGCGTGATCTTGATCTCCGCCGGCGGCACGATCACGGCCATGCGCCGGCGCTACGGGCTGAAAGAGCGTATGTCGATGCAGAAGAAGTCGTCGGGTGCCGGCGCGCCATCGAGTCGCCGTTAGATCAGCGGGCGAGTTGCGGACATCCGGGCCCCGCCAATCCGGCGTGAAAACCCCGGGACCGCGGTCGACGCCGACATCGTGACATCGGCGCAGGCCGACCAGGCCGCCGCCTTTCCCGGTGGACGGGCACAGGCCTGCGCGGCAAGACGATCACGCCGAGCCACGCCAGCGGCGCGAGCGCCCAGCCGAGGAAGCCCTGCAGGGTCTACTGAGCGCGGCCGCCGTGCGGCACCCACTTGAACATCAGGTTGACGAGTGTCACCAGCGCGACGAAGACGATCAGCATCGCAACGATGTCGATGAGGAGCTGCGCGCCGTCGAGCCCGCCGCACTACGCGACATCGGGAACAGGGCGGAACATTATGCGGTAGTGACCGCTCTTGGCCGTTATGGAAAGATTTCCATAACGGTCACACGCGGGCGAGTTGGGCCGTGATGTCAGGAGTACGGATCGCGGAGTTGCAACAGTTCGGGGGCTGAAAAACGCTCCAGATGGTGCAGCGCTGCGCGCACTTGGGTCCCGAGCACCTGGCCGAGGTCGCGGCCAAGGTGCGGCCGGTTTCGAGCTACAATGCGTCCCCGCGTGTGCGGCACGTCACAGTTACGTCACAGAAGGGTGGTTAGCTCAGCGGTAGAGCACTGCCTTCACACGGCAGGGGCCACAGGTTCGATCCCTGTACCACCCACCACAAATACATTAATAAACAAAGAACTTAAAAAATAGTTGAGTAAAATACTCAGGCAATTTTGAGCAAATTTTGGGGTTCACTGTCCCAAATTTGTCCCAGACTTTACCGCTCTTTACCGTTCGCGCTGTCCCTGTTTTGTCCCGCGTGCGTGGTTCAAGGAGGCGATCGCGCGCCGGCATAGCTCGCGCTTGCGCTCGGCGCTCACCGCGGACAGGTAGAGTTGCGGCGCCTTATTTAGCGTAGCGACGAGCAGCAGAGTCTCGATTACGACTCGCTGCGGGAGGGCGTATTCGGCCGCCAACCGACCGAGCATCAACTTCGCTTCCGGAGTCACCAGCATATTGAGCCGCGGCGTGCCGGCGTGACGCGCCCGATAAGCTGCCTGGCGTCGACGGTTTTCTGCCTTCTCCGCCACTATTTTGCTTGCGAGCTCGGCTGGCGTACGCGCAAGGCCTCCCCGCAGGGCCACAAATCGCGCCACGGCCTCGGCTAAGTCTTCGGGCAGTTTCTTCACGGGTGCACCGTTTGCCACCAGGCAGCGGACACTTTGTCCGTTACGTAGTAACAATCTAGCACGGATTCTCATCAATTTCGAATGCTCCGCTAAGTTGCTAAGCAATCGGAAAATCACTCACGGGACCTGCGCGTAGTCTTCGGCAGAGTTATGTAGTGCCGGAGGCCAAATGGACGTCGATACGCTAGAACTCTTGAGTCGCGCGTTTCCCGGGAGATTACGCGTCAGCGTCTCCGATGCTGCGGGTGTGCTGGGGTACCGCCCGCAGACTGCTCGAAACCGGCTCTGTGCGGGCCGATTTCCTGTTCCCAGCCACAAGGACGGGCGGCGACGGTATGTGCTGGTCGCCGATCTCGTTGCGTACTTGGGCGCCCTGCGTGCGACCGACGAGGCGCTCCCCAAACCTGTTCCTCGCCGCCGCGGGCGCCCAACCAAACAGCAGCAGGCCACGCGGCCGCCCGCGCAATAAGTGCGCCTCGCGACGACTCGCGGTGGCGCGTGTTCGTCTTCACGTAGGGCCTCGCAAACTCCAAAGCGATCAGGCGCGCCGTGTGGCCCGGCTTCGTGAGTCTCCTCGCCCAGTACTGCACGCTCCCGCAGGCTTCCATACCGCTCAGACAGGGCTCGAGTTCGGCGAAGAACCCCAGCACGTCCTTGGGCTTCAGTTGCTTGCGCAGGGCCGGCTTGCGTATTCCGCCGGACCGAAGTCGAGAATGTTCGCGTTGCATGTCGGCCGGTGCGGCACGTCGAACCGCAGACCGAAGAGCAGCGCGCCCTCGAGCCAGTAGTGCTCCCTCGCGCCACTGGCCGAGAGCCGGTAGAGAAAGCGCTCGAGCGCGTTGCGGTTGAATGTGAGATTGAAATCCTCTCCGCGCGACTTGGCGAGCACCAGCAACCGCGTATGGATCGACACGGCGCCGCCCGCGTTCAGGTCAGCGTCTCGAGATACGGACGAATGAGGTTCGCGACGCGGTTGATGCGCGCGTAGCGTCACAGCTCGTCGGCGAAAACCCTCTTCGAGCGGCGCGCCTCGCGCAGTGCCTCCAGAGCAACGTCGAGGCCGATCTTGCTGCGGAACTTGAAGCACTCCGCCACCGCCTTCGCGGCGCTTGTCACCCGAACGTCGGCGCCTTCGATCCGGCGCTGCTCGACACTGGCGGCCAGCGATTCCACCGAGTAGCACCCCCACGCACCGGCGGATAGCCCAGCCGCAGCGGATGCGCCTCGTTGCCGATGGCGATCCACACCTCGAACGGCGCCTGCGTCGTCAGGTCATGGGACCGCAACGCCGTCAGCACGCAGAACAGCGCGCGGCGAGCGCTTCGCCACGGCAAGGAGCGCCTGGTGTCCCCAGGGGCTGGTAGTTCGGCACCGCGTACAGGTCCCGCGTCACCCGAAGCAGCGGCCCCGACGCCACCATGCGCGAGTTCCCTTGAACGCAGTGGCCCCCCGAGCGCAAGCAGCTTCTCGACCCTTTGCTGGGAAACCGGTATGGCCGCTGTTGTTCCATAGCTTCGGTAGCTATTGAAAACGACCGAGACTTTGGAACACCCTGCCTCGGGGCACTTTCCGCCGCCGTGCTCAGCCTACGGTCTCACGGCCTGGCAGAGCCTGGCCTCGCGTCCGATCGAGGCTCGATTCCGGCGAGATGGCGCATTTCGAGGGCTACCGCGTACAGCACAGCTTGTCGCGCGGGCCCGGCAAGGGCGGTCTGCGCTACCACCCGGGCGTCACGCGGTCTGATGTGAGGGCGCTCGCCGCGCGTGGATGACAGTGAAGAACGCGGTGGTGAACCTGCCCTACGGCGGCGCGAAGGGCGGTGTACGCGTCGAGCCGGACGCGCTGTCGCGCGCCGAGCTCGAACGCCTGACGCACCGCTACGCGAGCGAGATCGGCATCCTCCTCAGGCCCGAGCGCGACGTCCCGGCGCCGGACGTCGGCACCAACGAGCAGGTGATGGCCTGGGTCATGGACACCGTCTCGATGAGCCTGGGCCGAACGGTCCTTGGGGTCGTCTCACGCGCAAGCCCGTGCCGATCGGCGGCAGCCTCGACCGGCGTGACGCCACCGCGCGCGGCGTGGTCGCCGTGGCGCGCGATGCGGCGGCGAAGCTCGAGTTCAGCCTCACCGTCGCGCGCATCGCGATCCAGGGGTTCGGCAACGTGGGCGAAGCCGCCGCGCGGCTCTTTGCGGCTCAGGGCGCGCGCGTCGTCGCGCTGCAGGATCACACCGGCACACTTGCGGACAAAAGCGGCCTGGATATTCGCGCAGTGCGCGAGGCGCGCGAAGCGCAAGGCAAACTTGTCGTCCCCGTGGGTTCGGGTGAAGACTTTTGGGCCGTGCCTTGGGACATCCTCGTGCCGGCCGCGCTCGAGGGTCAGTAGACCGAATCGCATGCCCGCCGTCTGGCGTGCCGGCTCGTGGTCGAGGGGGCGAATGGCCCCACCACGCAGGCGACCGATGCGGTGCTCGCCGAACGCGACATTCCGGTCGTGCCCGACGTGCTCGCCAACGCCGGATGACGGCGAGCTACTTCGAGTGGGTGCAGGATTTCTCGATCTATTTCTGCAGCGAGACAGACGTGAATGCCAACCTGGAGCGCGTCATGAGCGAGGGTTTCCGCGCGGTATGGGACCTCGCCGCGGATAGGAACATCCCGCTGCGCACAGCGCGCATACCTCATTGGCTGCAACCGCGTGCTCGAAGCGCACCAGCTGCGCGGCCTCTATCCTTGAGCTTCGTGGGCCACGCTTCGCTCGCGGGAGCTTGCCACAGCGCTCGCGCGCATCCTTGATCGCGCATGACGTTACTGCCGTCACTAGCAGCCTGTCGGACTTGAGTTGATTTTGCGAGCCATAGCGGCGATGAAAAGCGAGCGAGATAGAGAAATGGGCGAATGGGGCGCTATTGGGTCTGAATTGCGCGTGCGCGCACCCGTGCCTACTGGTTTATCGCGCCATTGCCGCCATCCTTTTGATGTTCCATGCCATGGTTACCAACGACCACTCGCCTCGCACCGCTGCCAGGCCACGCAACAAGAACTGCCGGAAGCGCATCAGCGACTTGATGATGCCGAACACCGGCTCGACTGTCTGCTTGCGCAAGCCATAGAGCTTGCGTCCATCGAGCGTTTTGAGCCGATGCTTCATCCGCTCCAGCGCATTGGCAGGTTCGGCCAGTGCAGGCGGCTCGGTGAATCGGTCCTCCCAATGCGGGTGATGTGCATCGCGCCCCGCGGCAAGCAGCGGTTCGATCTTCGCTTTCGCGCAATGCTCGAGGTTCGCCGCGCTGAAATACCCGTTGTCGGCCAGCAAATGCTCCACCCGGCCCAGTGCCCCGGGCAAGCCGGCCAGCACTTCGAGCATCGGCTCGACCTGCTGCTTGTCGGTCGCTACCTGTGCCATGGTGATCGCCACGACCAGCATGCTCTCGGTATCGACCGCAGCCTGCGCGTTGTAGCTCTGCTCGAAGCCCTTGCCCGTGGCGGGCATGATGCGCGAGTCGGCATCGGTGAGATTGATCTGGTCGGTCGGGCGCACCCCCGCACTGGGCGGGGCAGGCGGCTTGCCGCCGGGCTTCTTTCCGGTGCGCGCGGTCGTCTCCTCGCGCGCTTTCAGCTTCGCCTCAAACTCGGCTTTCTCCTGCGCATCGCGCTCGGCGGCGCGCGCCTCGATCTGCACCTTGGCCTCCCGGATCGCAACCAGGCGCGCTTCGCGCAGCGCCAGTTCCTCCGGGATGCTCAAGCCCTCGGGCAGCGGCTCCTGATCGGCGGCCTCCGCGCGCGCGAGCATCTCCTTCACCTCGGCTTCGAGTTGCGCCTCGAGCTTCTGCGCATGCCCGTAGGACAGCGCGCTGTGGCGCGAGGCGTTGGCGTGAATCTTGGTCCCATCGAGCGCAATCGTGCCAAGCTTGAGCAACTTCATCTGCCGCGCGATGCACAGCACCTGCACGAACAGCGCCTCGATCTCCTTCAGAAAGCGCTTACGAAACACGCACAGCGAGTCGTGATCGGGCTGCTCGTTCGCGGCGATATAGCGAAAGGCGATCGACTCATGCGTCGCCACCTCGATGCGCCGGCTCGAATACACCCCCGTGGCATAGCCGTAGATGAGCAAGCCCAGCATCACCGCCGGGTGATACGCAGCCGAACCGCTTCCGCGGTACTGACGGGTCAGCTCCGACAGATCGAGCTGATCGACGATGTCGACCACGAAGCGCGCCAGGTGATCCTTGGGCAGCCAGTCCTCCACCGAGGGCGGCAGTAGAAACGCCGTGGCGCGATCTATCGGACGAAAATTGGCCATATGAATACTCTCGGCATCATCAAACGGGACTCATTTATGACAAATCCATCAACCTATCGTTCCGATCGCTCAGAGTATTTCGGCCGGCTAAGTCCGACAGGCTGCTAGGCGGAGCGCGCGGACAACGTGGGGGTGCCAACGACGTGCTGTGAGTGCGCATCGTGCGGCTCTAGCTCGAGGCCCGCAACGAGATCCTCGCCACCAATCCTGGGGACATTGTGTCGTTCCCCTCAGTTCATGCACTCGTGGCCCGGTGACTGCGTAAGTCTGCTAAGTGCGGGCTACTGCGCAATCTGCGGTGTCGAGGTTGCGCGAATCGCGACTTTCGGTAGGGTGGAAATATGCAACCACCTACCGATCAACACAGTGCCCGCCGCGTAGCCCTCGCGACAAGTGCGCTTGCCGCCGCGGCGCTCGCCTACATGGGCTCGCTCGCCGCGATCGACGCGATGGCCGGAAAAGCGCTCGCCACGGCCTCGGCCCATGCGTTTGCCGCACAAGCTTGCGCGCACATCGCCGGCTGCGAGCACCTCGGGCTCGCCCCCGGCTTCGACTGGCAGCACCTTCACCGCAAGGTCTTCTACCGCATGCAGGTGGGGCTTCGCACGCGCTTCGAGCGGCAAGAGGCGCTCAACGAGATCCGAGCGGCTGCCACGGCCGAGAGTTACTCCTTGCTTGGCTGGGCGCTTCGGGCCGAACCGGTGCTCGAGGCTTCGTTCGCTCCGGCGAACGAGGGCTCGGCCCAACCTCGCGCGAACCGGGGCCGCCGCGAGCGATGAGCCCCGGTAAGCCGTCTGCGCCTGGTGTGGCCCCGTCCACCGACGTCGGATCGAGCATCATCGGTGCCCACGCGGGCGGCGTCGTGTTCGGGCTCATCTTCGGGCTCATCCCGGTCTTTGTCCTGAACGTGGGCTACGGTCTGGACTTCCGGCAGCCGCTTGATGCCGTGGGCCCCGCACAGTTGTGGTGGATGCTCGCACCGGCCGCGGCTGTCCTCGCCTTCACCGTCTACGGCGTCTGGGCACGGCGACCGGTGCTCGTGAACGACACCTGGGCGTTCGAAGCCGCCCCGAGCGCCGTGGGTACGGTGTTTCTGCTCTTTCTCTGGGCGCACCACGCCCGAGCGTTTCTTTGGCCCGCGGCCACCTTCACCGTCCTCTACACTATCTCTCGCGCGGCGCGCTGGGAGGCGACCGAAGCGCTCGGCCTCGAGCTCGACACCGTCCCTGCCTCTGCCGGGGCGAAAACGCCTGTTGCCGCGCCAAGCGCCCAGCCCCCTTCCTCCATCCCGAGCGCCGTCTCGGATCCCGCCCGGGAGTTTCCGGCCCTTGTCCCCGGGGTGAGCTTCAAGGACGTCCTCGGCATGGCGCGCGAGAAGCACTCGCTCCTTGAATTCGCGCGCGACGTGAGTACGGGCCGAAGGAACGGGGCGCTCCTCTTTGGGCCTCCAGGCGCGGGGAAGACTTTCTTGGTGGAAACCTTGGCCGGGGAGCTCGGGGTGCCACTCATTTCGGTGAGCATCGCCCGCTTTGCCTCCGTCTACGTGAATGAAACGACCCAGCGGGTCGTGGCCGCGTTTGCGGCAGCCCGAGAGCAAGCCCCGTGCCTGCTTTTCTTCGACGAGATCGACGCCGTAATGGGGCATCGCAGTGCTACGACGTCGGAGGCCGAAGCCCCGAGGATCGTGGCGGCGCTGCTCACCGAGCTCGTCGCCATCCGGGGCCGAAACGTCATGGTGCTCGCCGCGACCAACTTTCCCGAGCGGCTGGACGCGGCCGGTCGGCGCGAGGGGCGCTTCGACCTCAAGATCGAGATCGGCCTGCCTGATGCCGAGACTCGGCGCGCGATCCTTGAACGCGGCATCGGCAAGGAGAACGAAGCCCGCATCCGCGAGGGTACCCTCGAGCTGGCGGCGCGCCACTTCGAGGGGTTCTCCATCGCCCGGCTCTCGGCGATTGCCGCCCAGGCCCGCCAGTGGCTCGAGGCCGATCCGACCGGCAAAGGCCAGGTGCATTTCACGGCGCTCCTTCACGCGCTTCGCAAGCTCCAGGGCCTGAACCTCGCTCACCGCTACGAGGGCGTACCCGGGCTCGGGGAGCTCGTTCTTGATCCGCGGACACGGGAGGAGATCGAGAACCTGGCCGGCACCATGGCCGAGCTCGAGGAAAAGGAACGCCAAGGCAGCACCGTCACCCTGGGGGCGGTGTTCTACGGCCCCCCGGGAACGGGGAAGACTTTGACAGCCAAGGCCCTCGCGAAAGCCGCCCGGTGGAGCTTCGTGGCGACGACCGGCCACGACCTGCTGCGAGCCGACGATGCGATGGACAAGGTGCTCGAGCGGGCATCGGATGAGCGTCCGGCGATCCTCTTCATCGACGAGGCGGACGACATCCTTGGCGAGCGTACCGTCTCGCCCCACACCCGGATTGCCACCAACAAGCTCTTCACGCTTCTGGACGGCGAGCGCGGGCGCATCCCGGACGTCTTCTTCATTGCCGCGACCAACCACCCCGAGGGGCTCGATCACGCCGCATGGCGGCGCTTTCCGCTGAAGATCGCCTTCGCCCTGCCCGGCTTCCGTGAGATCGCGCATTACGTTGCCGCGTGGCTAGCAAAGCGCGCCGTCGCATGCGCGCCCGAATTCACTCCCCAGACGGCAAGTCAGATCCTCGCCGGGTGCTCGATCGCAGAGGTCGAGATCGCCCTCCAGCAGGCGGTCAATATCGCGGTCTCGGAGCGAGCGAGGAACTCGAGCCGGAGACTAGGGCCCGGGGATCTCACCCGGGCGGTGCGGAGCCTGTCGTTCGGTTAACTGCGCCCGATCGAGCGTCGCACTACCGGCTCGCCCGTCGGCGCGATCAAGGAGCGCCATGCATGCGCCTCGACATGGCGGACGCAAGCGTACAGACGGCGCACGCCCATGACCGAGTTCTATGCGCGCTGAGCTGAAAAGTACACTTGAGACCCGCGGCAGACTCGCTCGGGTCGTCGAGAGAGCACACGCGGCCAATGATCCATCGGCCGCGCCGCGCAACGCCTGGTCCATCTACGAGGCGCGCAAGGCTTTTTGGATCGCCTCGCACCCAAAAGCGAGTCCCGAGGAGTACGGGCAGGCGATGATGCGCATCGCAAAGCAATGTGGCCTCTGAACGGACTGTTAATCCGCAGGTCGTAGGTTCGAGCCCTACTCGGGGAGCCAACTGGGTGCGAAACTGGGCACGCCCTCCAGCGTGCCCGGTTTCTTTGCCGCCACCGCGTGCGCGAGCGCCGCATAGCTGCCGCGCATCTCTAGCGCCCGGTCAGCAACGCGGATTTCCGAGACGAGCAAGCGCAAGTATTGCTTGGCAAAGGGACGGTTCGCACCGAGCCTCGACTTGAGAGCGCGCGCGAAAGCCGCCGCCTGGTCCGCCCTGAGCGCCTTCAAGGGCGTTTCCGTCCGGCGCTTAAGCCCCGCGATCTCAAGGAGCAGCTCCTGGCGCCTGGCCTGGAGCTTGTGGGCGCGTTGCTGAAGCGCGGTGTCGAGCGGAAGGTGCCCCGACTCCACCGCCTCGAAGAGCCGGTCGCTGCGCGCCTTCAGCTCGTTCAGCTCCTTGCTCAGCACCTTGACTCGCGCGTCCTCGTCCGAGTGCGCACGGCGCATGCGCTCCCGCGCCCCGGCAAGCATCGCCTTCACGCGCTCAGGTGTGAAGACCTTCTCGGCAAGGGAGCGCAGCACCAGCTCGTCGAGCTTCTCCATCGAGATATTCCCGCTCGGGCACTGGCCGTTGCCCTTGGCAATGCGCGTCTGGCACTTGTAGTAGCGATACCGCCCGCCTTTGCCCGTTGCGAGCGTCATCCCGGCCCCGCAATGTCCGCATTTGAGCAGGCCCGTTAGCAGCGTGGGAGAGCTCACCAGACGCGGCGGCACCTTGGCCGGTGCGCGCGCCGCACGGCGGCACTGCGCCCCGTCAAAGGTGCCGGCATCGATAATCGGCTCCACGGCGACCCGGACCCACTCCGTTTCGGCCTTCGCCTCGCCCGACTTGTTGCTCTTCCGGTTAAAGACGTATTCGCCGCAGTACGTGCGATTGGCAAGGAGGTTGTGCACCTTGCCCCGCGTCCACATCTGCCCCCGCAGGCTTACGCCTTGCTCGTTTAAACGGCCCGCGATGCCCTTCTCCCCGAGCGGCACGCCCTTGTGGCCCTCCAGGTACAGATCGAACACCCGGCGCACGATCACCGCCTCGGCGGGCTCGATCTCCAGGCGCTTTTTCTTGCCCTTGCGGCCCTTCGCCTCAGTCTCCACCGCCTTGTACCCAAAGGGCGGGCGGGAGCCGTTGAAGTAGCCCTGCCGGGCGTTCTCCTTCATCGCCCGCAGCGTGTGCTTGCCGTTCTCCTTGCTCTGGTACTCATCGAACAGGCTAAAGATCGTGCGCGCCATCTCGCCGGCGGGATCGTCGCTCGTCTGCTGCGTGATCGACACCACCTTGACGCCCGAGCGCTTGAGCGTGCGCTCGTAGCTCAGGAACTGGAACAGATCGCGGAAGAACCGCGAGCGGCTGTGAACGATGATCGTCTCGTAGGGCGACGATGAGAGCGTGGTATCCGCAATCATCTGCTGGAACACCGGCCGCCGGTCATCGGTGGCGGAGGCGCCCGGCTCGATGTATTCCATGGCCACAGGCAAGCCCTCACCCTTGCACCAATCCCGCATCTGCCGCAGCTGGTCTGGGATGGACAGATCCTTTCCAGCCTGCTTCGTCGTGGAAACCCGAGCGTCGAGGCCACTGCCATGTTCCTTACCCCCTCACAGTTACCCTGCTCGCCCAATTCATCCGGGCCCTCCCAGGGGGAGTGTACCCCGTGGCCCCGAGCCCACCCCATGGGCAACCCCGAGGCCCTCCTGTACCCTTATGTATCCGTAGCCCCCCGTGTTACAGCAACGGGGGCCTGGCAAAGCTGATAGCTGCGGCTTTTCTCGGAAGCGATTCTCACGCATAAGGATGGACGCCGAAAGGGCCTTCTATGAAAACGTCGGACAACCGGCAAAGTTTTATTCAGCACGCCGTGCGGACTATTGGTAGTTAGGCGGCAAGGTCTCCTCCCCTGGGGACTTCCGCGCCGTGCGCGAACAACCGAGTCGGCCATGAAGATACGCGAACTGAAGCTCACGGACTTCAAGCGGTTCTCTGACACAACGATCACCGACATCCCTGAAGCCGCGCGGCTCGTGTTGCTCGTAGGCCCGAACGGATGTGGCAAGTCGTCGCTGATAGATGCCGCAACAATGTGGCATCGCCACCATTGGGCGCGCAGCGGCAACTGGGATGACACCTACCACCGAAAGCAAGTTGCCGGCTCAACGCCAGGTTGGGCGAACCACGTAGCTGTGACGTTCCACGACCCACAGCCGGCGAGTGATGATGATCGAAGGAAAGCTGTCTACGCTCGCTCAGCCTACCGCAATGACCCAGAATTCCAACTGGATAGTCTTGCCCGTGTTCAGCCAGCGGTGCAGGAGTTTCGTATCAATCGCCTCATCGATAACGACCAAGCGGTCAGTCTCAACTACCGCCGGCTGGTGTCACAGGGCTTTGAGGAAGTGTATGAGAGGGCAGCACCCCACTTGACCATTGGCGAGTTCCGCGAGCAATCCATTGGTGTCATTCGTGATGCAATGCAGCGGATGTTTCCTGGTCTCGTGCTCAACAGCTTAGGTAACCCGCTCTCTGAGGGAACGTTTCGCTTCGACAAGGGCGAGAGCCATGCGTTCCTCTACAAGAACCTCTCCGGCGGCGAGAAGGCGGCGTTCGACCTCTTGCTTGACATTCTCATCAAACGTCGCGAATTCAATGACACTGTGTTCTTCATAGACGAGCCAGAAGCTCACATGTCGCCTTCACTCCAGAGCGCGTTGCTAGACGAACTTCTCAATGCCGTACCCGACAATTCTCAGTTGTGGTTAGCAACTCACTCAATCGGCATGATGAGAAGAGCCCGCGACATCGGCCAAGCAACACCCGGCTCGGTCGTCTTCCTCGACTTTGATGGTGTCAACTTCGATCTCCCTCAAGTGCTCCGCCCAATCGAGCCCAATCGCCCCTTCTGGAAGCGCGCCCTCCAAATCGCGCTCGATGACTTGGCTGGCTATGTTGCGCCCGAACGAGTTGCGCTTTGCGAGGGAGGCCGCGTCGCGGGTGGGGCCGATTTCGACGCCGACTGCTTCAATACGATCTTCCAAGGCGAGTACCCGCAGGTCTTGTTCCTCGGTGCTGGAAGTGCAGACGATATTCAGAACGACCCGCGCGGAGTCAGATCCCTTCTTGCCGGGCTCACGCCAGGCGTGCAGTTGATGCGGATCATCGACCGTGACGATAGAACCGACGACGAGATCGCTGCACTGCGCGTGACGGGAGTCCGGGTCCTCACTTGGCGAACGATCGAGTCGTATCTCCTCCACGATTCGGTCTTGACAGCCGTGTGTGCCGCGTATGGCCAGCCTGCAACTGCGGCGCAACTGCTTCAAGCCAAGCGAGACGCTCTGTCAAATAGTATTGCCGCAGGTGGGCCGGCTGATGACTTCAAGCGGACGGCAGGAGACATCTACAACGCTGCCAAAGCTCTGTTTCCCTCTCATAAGCTTGGCAGTGACAAGCGCGCATTCATGAGAGGTATCTGTGCGCCACTAATCCAGCCGGGCACTGAAGTCTATGACGAACTCGAGACAGACATCTTTGGTCAATGAGCGCCTACCCGTGATACTGCCGCCTAACAATCGGTTGCAGCGGACGGTCCGCTGCGCGGCCCGCCGCTGAACCGAAGCGTTGAGGCTGTATAAAAAGTCCCTGTTGCCGTCGTCGATCGGCTGCTTCGAGCGTTACTGAAGGAGGACGCTTCGAAGGGAGAAGAACAAGATGGCGCGCTACAAGCTGGTTGATCGGAGCCCGCG
>Ga0307372_10006873_pt1 | contig 16493 bp, 14 predicted proteins | sample OX1MG_FD_202533 | JGI IMG/M metagenome (GOLD analysis project Ga0307372, IMG submission 202533) | Soil microbial communities from Risofladan, Vaasa, Finland - OX-1 | ecosystem: Environmental > Terrestrial > Soil > Coastal area > Acid sulfate soil | place: Finland: Risofladan, Vaasa | collected... | reverse complement strand
CTCCGGGTTGACGTGGCTGACGCTGGCCAGCCGGTACATCGTGCCGTCCTCGCCCAGGATGTGGATCGTGCACCAGTCGGCCAGGCGGGGCACGCAGAGGCGCGCCAGGCTGCCGAGCGTCGTCTCGTAGTCCAGCGAGTCGCCCAGCAGCGCGCTGGCCGCGGCCAGGAAGGCCGAACGCTCCTCGGCCGCCTCGGCCGCCGCCAGCGCCGCGCGCTCCGCGTCGTCGAGGTGGGCGCGGTCGATCCCCAGCGCGATGCGGTCACCGACCAGCTGCAGGAGCCGGGCGTCCTCGGCGGTGAAGTGGCGGGTCTGGAACGCGCCCACGTGGAGCACGCCCAGGACCCGACCCTCGACCAGCAGCGGCACGCCGAGCAGCGAGCGCATCCCGCGCTGGCGCAGGATGGGGTTGTAGATGTCGGCCTGGTCCACGTCGTCGACGATGACCGCCTGCCGCCGCGCCGCGACCTGGCCGGCGAAGCCGCGCCCGACCGGGACGCGGATGCCGGCGCCGACCTCCTCCTCGAGCCCGCTCGCCGCCCGCGGCACCAGCGTGTTCGTCTCCACGTCGAGGAGCAGCACCGTCACCGTGTCCACCGCGAGCACGTCGCGGATGCGGCTGTTCAGCTCCTGGAGCAACTCTTCGAGGCCCAGGTGGGCGAGCGTCACGTCGGTCACGGCCTGGGTGCGCCGCAGCGCGTCGGCGGCGGTCTCGGCGTCGGCGCGCGCCGCACGCTCGCGCGCCAGCAACTGGGCACGCTCGGTCTCAGTGCGCTTGCGGTCGGTCACATCGCGGATGATGCTGGTGACGAGGAGACCGTGCTCGGTCTGCAGCGGGCTCAGGCTGATCTCGGTCGGGAACTCGCTGCCGTCACGTCGCCGCCCGAAGAGCTCCAGCCCGGTCCCCATGGGGCGGGTACGCGGCGCCGCCAGGTAGCCGTCCCGGTGCGTGTGGTGAACCCCGCGGAAGCGCTCCGGCAGCAAGATCTCGAGCCGCTCGCCGATCAGCTCCGCGCGCTGATAGCCGAAGAGTTGCTCGGTCTGCGAGTTGACCAGCACGATGCGGGCCCGCTCGTCGACGATCACGATCGCGTCCGGCGCCGACTCGAGCAGCGCGCGGAATGCCTGGTTCTCCAGCTGGGTCGAGCCGTTGATCAACGGCGCGTCAGGCTCTGGTCGGGAAGACCCGGCGTCCGTATCCATCGCGCAGTCCCGTTCGCCGTGATCGCCACCCGCGGGCGCCGATCAGGTTCGGCCGCCGCGCCGGGCTCATCCTCCCGGAAGCACCGGTAGCCCCGATCCTGCACGGCGGGGCCGCGGCGGCGCTGGAGCCTGTTCCGATCTGTCGATCATACCATGGGCAGCCACTATTTCGACGGATCACCGGTGGATGTCACGCGTTCTCGGGCGACGCTGCCCGGATTCCGATCGACCTGCTTGCAAAACTAATGAGATTAGTTTATAGTAGCGTCACGTTAGTCCCGAGCACCGCGAGGGCGCGGACGGCAGCGGGACCCCGCCAGGGAGGGACACATCGTGAAGCTCACCCGTCACGGCGACGATCTGGTCCAGCTCACCCGCTGGCCACTCCTTTTCCCGATCAACGTCTACCTCGTGCGTGAGGACGACGGGCTGACCCTGATCGATGCCGGGATGGGGGGCTGCGCCCGGGACATCCTGCATACGGCCGAGGCCCTCGGCGCCCCAATCGTCCGCATCGCCCTGACCCACGGGCACGGCGACCACGTCGGCTCGCTCGGCGCGCTGGCCGCGGCGCTCCCGGGTGTCGAGGTGCTGATGAGCCCACGAACCGCCCGCTTCCTCTCCGGCGATCGCACCTCCGATCCGGCGGACGGCGGTGGTGAGGTGCGCGGCTCCTGGCAGACGCTCGCCACCCGACCCACCCGGCTGCTGGCCCCGGGCGACCACGTCGGATCGCTGGAGGTCTTCGCCACGCCGGGTCACTCGCCGGACCACATCGCCTTCCTCGACCGGCGCGACCGCACCCTGATCGCCGGGGACGCCTTCCAGACCCAGGGCGGCATCGCCGTCTCGGGCACCGTGCGCCCGCTCTTCCCGTTTCCGGCCATGGCGACCTGGGACAAGTCCGCGGCGCTGGCGTCCGCGCGGGCGCTTCGGGCAACCGAGCCGGCGCGGCTGGCCGTCGGCCACGGCCGGGTGCTCGACGACCCCTGCGCGGCCATGGATCGCGCCATCGCCGTCGCCGCCCGCGGGCTCGAGGGTCAGCTCGGCCATGCGGGCTAGGCCGGGCCTGAGCCGCGACGCCGTGGTACGGGCGGCGGCCGAGCTGCTGGATGCCTCCGCCGGCCGGGAGGTGACGCTGGGCGAGATCGCGGCCCGGCTCGGCGTGCGCGCGCCCTCCCTCTACAACCACATCGAGGGTCAGGAGGAACTGCACCGCGAGCTGGCGCTCTTCGGGCTCCGCGAGCTGGGTGGGCGGCTGGGCCATGCCGCGATCGGCAAGGCGGGCGATGCGGCCCTGCTCGCAATCGGCGAGGCCTACCGGACCTTTGCCCGCGAGCGTCCCGGGCTCTACCTGGCGACGCTGCGGGCGCCGGGCCCCGGGGAGCCGGCGCTGCAGGAGGCGGGCGAGGAGGTCATCGAGGTGCTGCGGATCGTGCTGGAGCCGTACACGCTCTCGGACGAGGAGACGATCCACGCCATCCGCGGGCTGCGCAGCATCGCGCACGGATTCGTCTCGCTGGAACTGGGCGGTGGCTTCGGCATCCCGCTCGATCTCGACGAGAGCTTCCGCCGGTTGCTGGAGACGTTCGTCCAGGGGCTGCCGGGGTACGCCACGGCGCGGCCGGCAGCCATCGCCACGGCGGCCGGCTGAGGGGTGCGCCTGGGCCGCGGGCGAGGTCGCCGGGGTGCGTCGGCGCTCAGACGGTCGGCATCGCCATCAGGCCCGAGGCCCCGTGCTGCATGATGCGGCGGGCGATCTGAGCCAGGTGGACCGCGTCGTGGGCGGCCATGTGCGCCGTGAGCTGCTGGATCGTGATCTCGCCCGCCTCCTCGTGCTCGCCGCAGCGCTGCCAATCCCCGGGAGCGAGCGCCTCCAGCGTCGCGACGTGCTCGACCCGTAGCCGGGCGAACCGCTCCAGCGCGCGGATCACCGACTGGTCGCGATAGCGCGAGGCGCGCGCCAGCTCGGCCTGGTCGTAGCCGGCAAGCACCGGCCGGTCCTCGTCCCGTATGCGGCGGATGCGCGCCAGCGAGCGCTCCTCGGCGTCGCGCAGGTGGCAGACGACCTCCACCACCGACCACTCCTCCTCGCCCGCGCCCCTGCCGCCCCCACGCAGCACCTCGTCGGGCACGCCGCGGAGCAGGGCACGCAGCACGGCCGGTGTGCCGCGATAGACCTCGATCAGCTCGGCTCGTTCGTCGAACACGCCGAACTCCTCTCCTCCACTTGCCCCGCCGGCCACGCGCGCCGGGCCCCGCTCAGCCCGCGTGCCGGAAGCCTGCCTCCACCATCGTCAGCGGAGCGCCGTCACGCTGGACGACCGCGTCGATGACCCGGGCCACGATCACCACCGAGTCGCCCGCTGCGACCTCTCCCGTCACCTCCGCGGTGACGTAGCCCAGCGCGTCGTCGAGGATCGGCAGGCCGGACGGCTCGAGGTGGTGGGGAATGCCGGTCAGCTTGTTGCCGACGTGGCGGGTCTTGCGGCCGAAATGGCCGGCGAGGTCGCGCTGGCCGGTGACGAAGACGTTGACGGCAAAGCGGCCGGAAGCCCGGATCAGGGGGAGCGAGTGGGAGTCCGCCTCGACGGAGACCATCAGCAGCGGTGGGTCGAACGACGCCTGGCTGAGCCAGTTGGCGGTGAACGCCCCGACGTCGCCCTCGTGGGACACGGTCACCGCGTACAGGCCGTAGGTGAACCAGCGCAGCACCGTGCGCCTGGACTGGACGTCCTCCTGCCGCGCCGCCTCCGCCACGTCCCGCTCCTCGTCCCCGCCCGGCGCGGCCCCTGCCGCCCAACTCCATCATACGCCCCCGGCGCCAGCGGCGCGCGGGGATGTACGGCCGGCGGCGGCACGGGCCCGACGACACCCGCGAAGTCCCCGGGGGACACGGCCGGAGCGGTACAAGGAGCTCGAGACGACCGCGCACGTCAGGGGCTTGACCTTGACCCAGGGGCAGGGTCCTAGCATGGGTGGCAGAGCATACGGTGGCCATCTCGCGGTCGCGCGCGACGTGAAGCAGGAAGGAAGACGCATGCCACACGACACGCTGTCCGATCTCGCGCGGCAGGTTCGCGAGCAGGCCGCCGCCTACTGTGAGGCGACCAGAGTCCCGGGCTACCTGGCCGGTGTCTACCACGCCGGCGAGCAGATCGTCGTGGCCCACGGGCTGGCGAACGTCGTCACAGGCGCACCGATGCGCGACGACACCGGCTTCCTCTTTGGCTCCGTCACCAAGGTCCTGACCACCACCCTCGTCCTCCAGCAGGTCGAGCGCGGCCTGATCGATCTCGACGAGCGCGTGGTCATGTACCTGCCGGAGTTCAGGCTGACCACGCCCGGAACAGCCGAGCAGATCCGGGTGCGCAACCTCCTGACGCATACCAACGGGATCGACGCGGACCTGTTCCTCCCCGATGCCCAGGGGCGCGACGCGCTGAAGGTCTTCGTCGAGGAGCTCGGTCGGTCGTGCGGAGCGCTCTTCGCGCCGGGCGAGTACATGAGCTACTCGAACGGCGGGATGATCGTGGCGGGGCGCCTGCTCGAGGTCGTGACCGGCACGTCCTACCACGACCTCCTCAAGCGCGAGCTGTACGCGCCGATCGGCATGGATGACTCGTGCACCTCCGCCGAGGAAGCCATCCTGCGCGGCACCGCGGTCGGCCACTTCCCCGATCCCGCCAGCGGTGCGGTTCGTCGCACCGACGTGTTCAAGCTGCCGGACTCCTGGGCGCCCGCCGGGAGCACGCCGATCGGCCCTATCCGCGACCTGCTGGCCTTCGGCCGGACCCATCTCGCCGGTGGCGTCTCGCCCACGGGTAGGCGCGTCCTCTCGGAGGGGTCCACCGCGCGCATGCAGGCGGTGTCGTATGACATGGGGACCCCAAACGTCTCTCCGATCGGGCTCGGCTGGCTGCTCGTGCCGTTCGGGAAGACGACGGCGCTCTCCATGTCGGGCGCGTCGCCGGGCGGCGCGGCGGTGCTGGTCGTGGTGCCGGAGCACGATCTCGCCTTTGTCGCCTTCGGCAATGACCCGCGAGCGATGGCGCTCCATGACCGGCTGCTGCTGTGGATCCTCAGTGAGTACCTTGGCGTCGAGGTTCCCGACCTCTTCTCGGCCCCGCCCCCGGCCGGCGATCTCGCGCCCTACGCGGGCACCTACCGCTCGAATCAGCTGCGGGTCGATGTCCGGGTCGTGGACGGCCAGCTCGAGGAGGCGACGACCTACGAGCCGTTCGACGAGGTGCAGGCGCGGATCTTCAGCGGGTTCTCGGGCGGCTCGTTCCCATTCCCGGCGCGGCGCCTCGTCCCCATCCGCGAGGGCATCTTCGCGCCGGCCGGAATGCCGCACCAGGCGTTCAACGGCTACATGCGCCAACTGCTCGTCTCCTATCACGGGGTCAGTGACGGCCGGGCGACCTACCGCTGTGCCGGCGGCCGCATGACGCGACGGGAGCGCGCGGGCTAACGAGGGGTGCGTCCGCGCTGCCCAGGTGCCTGGGCGCGGCGACGTGCCTGGGGACCGACGGTGCGCGGACTCGCCACCGGTGCCTGTGATGGGGACCGGCCGGTTGGACGTCGATGCGTACACTGCGGCGGGACGGAGGATCGCGGTGAGGAACGTCGTGGGGGGCGAGCCGGTCCGGGGACAAACGACGCAGCTGCTCACCATCGGCCAGCTGGCTGCGTATGCCGGCGTGACGATCAAGGCCGTGCGCCACTACCACCGGCGCGGCCTGCTGACCGAGCCGCCGCGCGACGCGTCGGGCTACCGGCGCTACGGCGCGGAGCAGGCCATCGCGCTGGTCAAGATCCGGACGCTGGCCGAGGCCGGCGTACCGCTGGCCCGCGTCAAGGAGCTGCTCGCCGCCGACCCCAATCAGTTCGCCGCGGCGATCGCCGGGATCGACCAGGCGCTGCAGGCGCGCGCCGAGGAGCTCCAGCGCACGCGCGAGCGGCTCGCTCAGCTCAGCGCCGGGGACCGGCTGTTCGTCTCCGCGGAGGTCGCCGACTACCTCGACCGGCTGCGCGCGCTCGGCGTGAGCCCGCGCGCGGTGCAGCAGGAGCGCGACGGCTGGATCCTGCTGCAGTCGGCCGCGCCGGACACGGTGGCGAACTGGATCGCCAACAAGCGCGACGCGCTCGAGGATCCGGAGTTCCGCGCCCTCTACGTCGCGTGCGACGTGGCGTTCGACTGGTCCCCGGACGACCCGCGCCTGGAGGCGCTGGCCGAACGCATCCGGCACTGGACTGCCGGTCCACGCGGCAAGGCCGGCGAGAGGCCGACACAGGTCCCGGCCATCGCCCGGCTGGTGGTGACGTCGGCCGGCGCGTCCTCGCCGGCCTGGGACCGGCTCAACGCGATCGTCCGGCAGCAGGCTCAGCGACCTCGTGTGGGGCGGTAGTCCGGCCCTGCGCCGACGGGGGCCGGGTCCGGTGGTGGCTCCGGCACGGAGTCGTCGGAGCCACCACCGGGGATCACTCGTTGGACCCGGCCGACTCCAGCGCCCGGGAGATGTAGGTCATCATCTCGCGCATCGGCGCGGTCTCGATGCCGTGGATGCTCTCCTCCTGCTGCCACATGGTGCCCAGCGACTTCGCGATGCCGGGGTCGCCGCCGGTGAACTCCCCGACCAGCCCCATCCAGCGCCGCGCCATCTCCCGCACGACCGGGCTGGAGGGATCGGCCCCACGGTCCATCTCAGCCTGCACGGCCGCGATCAGCTGCGGCCACGCCTCGGTCTCGACCTGCTTGATGCGCCCCTCGCCGACGATCCGGCGCCGCTCCTCGAGCGCCGCCAACTGCTCCGGGGTGTAGTACTGCTCCATCTTGTCCATCACCTCGATCACGTCCACGAATGCCTCGACCGAGACCTCCTCGGCCGCGCGCAGGTGCCCGGCGATCTGCTCCAGCCGGCGACAGAGCTCGTCCAGCAGCACCCGCTGCTCCCGGGCTCGCGCCAGTTGCTGCTCGACCATCTCGAGCGTCGAGCCGCCCGAGCGCTCCAGGCACGCCTGGACCTCCTTGAGCGACAGCCCCAGCTGCCGCAACGCCTTGACCTGCTGCAGCCGCACCACGTCGGCGGGCCCGTAGAGCCGGTAGCCGGCCTCGCTGCGCCGCGACGGGGAAAGCAGCCCGATCTCATCGTAGTAGCGCAGCGTCCTGATCGTCAGTCCGGCCCGCCTGGCCAGCTCGCCGACGCTCATGCCCACCGGCTGCATCCGCGAATCCTCCTCTCGACTCCGGCTGCCCCGCAACCGCACCTCGATGCTAGAGCCTCACGTGGCGTGAGGGTCAAGGGGGCATGGCGATGAGGTTGCCGGTCCGCGACGCCGGTCTCCGGGACCGTGGAATGGCCGCTGCGGTGTCGACGCGGCGCGATCGCCGGGCGCCGTCGCGGGTCGGATTGACCGGACGCAGTGAACGTTCGATAATCGCGCCGATCGGAGGAGAGCGACATGGCCGGAGAGGGACTGCCCGAGATGCCGCGAGGCGGCGCGCTGGGGCCGGTGGTCATCGGGTTCACGGACACGCAACTGGCGTCCGGTGACTGGGTCGCCTCGGCCGTCGTGCTGACCGACCCGGCCGGCGAGGGTCCATCACGGCACATGGTCGCGCGCGGGACGAGCCGGGAGGAAGCTCGGCGCGCGCTCGTGTGCGAGATCGCCGCGCTCGGCGACGAACCCCTCCCCGACACTCGCGTCCACCGCGCCGGCTGACGCCGGTGCGCGCCCCTACGGCACCTGACCCTGCAGGATCTTGATCAGCTTGGTCGCGTCGATATTGCCGCCCGAGACGATGCAGGCCACCTTGCCGGTGCCCGCCTGGCCGCCGAGCGCCGCGGCTACCCCGGCCGCGCCCGCCCCCTCGGCCACCACCCGGTTGCGCTCCATCAGCAGGCGCACGGCCGTCGCGATCTCCGGGATCGGCGCGACCAGCGAGCCGTCCACCAGCGCGCTCACCAGCGGCCACATCTCCGGGTTGAGCGACGGACCGCTGATGCCGTCGGCGAAGTTCGGGCGGTAGTCGTCGAGCGCCACCGCCCGACCGGCCGCCAGCGACGCGGCGAGTGGCGCCGCCCCCTCCGCCTCGGCGGCATACACCCGGGTGTCCGGCTTGAGCGCCCGCACCGCCGAGGCGACCCCACAGCACAGCCCGCCCCCGCCGAAGGGCACGACGACCGCGTCCACGTCCGGCAGGTCCTCCAGAATCTCCAGCCCGATGGTGCCGTTGCCCGCCATCACCGCCGGGTCGGCAAAGGGGTGGATGAAGAGCCCGCGCATCCCCGCGCGGCCGTGGACCTCCATCGTGTGCCACCACTCCTCGAACGGCACCTTGACGACCTCGCCGCCGAGCCGCTGGATGGCGTCGATCTTCGTCTGCGGCGCCGTCTCCGGCACGACGACCGTGCAGGGCACGCCGAGGCGTCGCGCCCACCAGGCCACACCCTGCGCCATGTTGCCGGCGCTGGCGGTCCAGACGCCCTCCGCCACCTGCTCCGGCGGCGCCTGCAGGATGGCGTTGCCGGCGCCGCGCAGCTTGAACGAGCCGATCGGCTGAAGGGTCTCGAGCTTGAGGTAGATCTCGGCCGGCGCGTCGTCCACGTTGAGCCGCACCAGTGGCGTCCGTACCACCGCACCGCCGATGCGCGTCCAGGCCGCGCGGATCTCCGCGATCGGGATCGCTACGCTCGCTGTCATCGTCTCGCTTTCTCCCTGGCCCTCGGGCCGGGCGCGTCGAATCGCGTCCCGACAGCGCGGGGCCTGCCCAATCAGTCGCGGGCCAGCGTGGTGTTGCGCAGCACGCCGATCCCCTCGACCTCCACCTCGATCGTGTCGCCCGGCTGCATCGAGCCGACCCCCTCGGGCGTGCCGGTCATGATCACGTCGCCCGGCTCGAGGGTCATCACGTTGGAGATGACGCTGACGAGGTGGGCCGGCTTGAAGATCATCGTCTCGGTGGTGGTGTTCTGCCGCATCTCGCCGTTCAGGCGCGACTGGATGCGCACGTGGTCGGGGTCGAGCACCGTCTCGATCGCCGGCCCGAGCGGGCAGAAGGTGTTGTAGCCCTTGCCCCGCGTCCACTGGCCGCCGCCGAAGACGCTGCGGTTGCTGACGTCGTTGCCGCAGGTGTAGCCCAGCACGTAGTCGAGCGCGTCGGCCTCGGCAACCCGGTAGGCCCGCCGTCCCATGACGAGGCAGAGCTCGGCCTCGAAGTCGGTGCGGCAGTCGGCCATCAGCTCGATCACGCCGTTCGGCGGCAAGAGGGCCGACGTGGGCTTGAGGAAGATCACCGGCTCCTCGGGGACGTCGCTCGGCCCGCCGCGCGCCATCTCGGCGACGTGCGCCGCGTAGTTCTTGCCGATCGCCACGATCTTGCCCGGCGCGACCGGCGTCAGCAGCGTCAGGTCCTCCAGCGGACCGACCGCGGCGCCGGCCCTGAACCCGGCGAAGAGGTCCCCCTCGGCTCGGTAGACCGTCCCGCCCTCGAGCACGCCGTAGCGCGGCTGGCCGCCGTCATCGTAGCGCACGATCTTCATCGGTCGTCCCTCCTGTCGGCCGCGGGCGGGCCTATGCCCGTGCCGCCCGGCATCCGCACCCGTCCGTCACCCCGTCGGTTGCGCGTCACGCCGGTGACGATACGCGCCGCCGTGTCGCGGGTCAACCGCGCCTTGACAACCCTCCGCCGCGGGCCGGAAGATGCGCGCGTACCGATCGACATGCCGGAGTGCCGGGACGCCGGGAGACGCGGGCCGCGATCAACCGGACCCGCGCCGGCCAGCGGTATCCGGTCGCCGGACGAGAGAGGGCCATGGAGACGCCGCTGACGCCGCTCGAGTTCATGCGCCGCGCCCGCCGCCTCTACCCCGGGCGGGAGGCCGTCGTCGACGGTGACCTCCACCTCACTTACGCGGCGTTCTTCGAGCGCTGCGACCGCTGGTCGGCCGCCCTCCACGCGCTGGGCGTCCGCCCGGGCGACCGGGTCGCCTACATCGCGCCGAACACGCACCAGCACCTGGAGGGGTTCTACGCCGTTCCCCAACTCGGCGCCGTGATCGTCCCGATCAACTACCGGCTGAGCGCGCACGACTTCGCCTACATCCTCAACCACAGCGGGGCGCGCGTCGTCTGCGTCGATCCCGACTACCTGGAGGCCGTCGACGGCATCCGCGCCGACGTCCCCGGGGTCGAGCACTTCGTCGCCCTGAGCGACACCCGGCCGGGCTGGCTCGACTACGAGGGGCTGATCGCGGCGGCCGGCACCGAGTTCCCGCGCCCGCCGATCGCGGAGGGCGATCTGCTGGCCATCAACTACACCAGCGGCACCACGGCGCGCCCCAAGGGGGTGATGATCACCCACCGCAACGCCTACATGAACTCGGTCGGCACGCTGGTCCACATCCACATGACCCCGGCCGACCGCTACCTCTGGACGCTGCCGATGTTCCACTGCAACGGCTGGACGTTCGTCTGGACTGTCGCGGCGGTCGGCGGCACCCAGATCTGCCTGCGGCGGGTGGAGCCGGCCGCCGTCTTCCGCGCCGTCGCCGACGAGGGCGCCACCATGCTCTGTGCCGCCCCGACCGTGCTGATCGGCCTGGCGAGCAGCCCGGAGGAGTTGCGCCGGTCCGCCCGGCCGGGCGTGCGCGTCCTGACGGCCGCGGCACCGCCGGCGCCCGCCACCATCGAGCGTGTCGAGGGCGAGTTCGGCTGGGAGATCATCCACGTCTACGGGCTGACCGAGGTCTCCCCTTTTATCACGATCTGCGAGCCCCGGCCCGAGCACGCCGCCCTCTCGCCGGACGAGCGCGCCCGCGTCAAGGCGCGGCAGGGAGTCGAGCTCGTCACCTCGGGCGAACTGCTGGTCGTCGACGGCGACGGCAACGAGGTGCCGCACGACGGCCAGACCGTCGGCGAGATCGTGGTACGCGGCAACGTGGTGATGCGCGGCTACTACCGCGACCCCGAGGCGACCGCGACGGCCTTCCGCGGCGGCTACTTCCACAGCGGCGACGCGGCGGTGGTCCACCCGGACGGCTACGCCGAGATCCGGGACCGGATCAAGGACGTGATCATCAGTGGCGGCGAGAACATCTCCTCGATCGAGGTCGAGAGCGCGCTGCTGCGCCACCCGGCGGTGCAGGAGGTGGCTGTCGTCGGCCTGCCGGACGAGCGCTGGGGCGAGTCGCCGCACGCCTTCATCGTGCTCAAGGGAGGCGCCCAGGCGTCGGAGGAGGAGCTGCGGCAGTTCGCGCGGGACAACCTGGCCCACTTCAAGGTGCCGCGCGCCATCCACTTCGTGCCGGAGCTGCCGAAGACGGCGACCGGGAAGATCCAGAAATACGTCCTGCGCGGCAGCCAGGCGGCCATCGCCCGCCAGTAGCATCCGCCGGGAGCCACTTCGGACGGTAACGTCCGCTCCGGCTCGCTCGCGCCTCTTGATCTCCCGGCGAACCACGTCACGCCGTAACACTCTCTCAGCACCGGGCGTCTTCCGATACGGAGCTCCCCGATACAGCGACGGGAAGGTTAAAGGAGGGTGGCAACCTTGGCGAGCGGACAGATTGGACGATGCGTCTGGAAGTCCCGGAATGTGACGTGTGATGATCTGGCCGGCTATTCTGTTCCGGCTGGCTCACGCGCCGGAGTCACCCGGGCGACGCAGGTCTCGAGTCGTTGCCGGAACGTCACGAGGAGAGCGGTGGTGAGCCGGGCTGCCTGGCTACGAACTCTCGTCGCGGCGCTAGCGCTGCTGCTCCTGGTGCCGACCACCGCGCTGGCGGCGCCGAACTCGCCGACCCGCGTCTACTTCCCCCAGACGCAGCACTACCTGGCCTACGGGTTCCTCGACTACTGGCTGCAGCACGGCGGGCTCGCGATCTTCGGCTACCCGATCACGGAGGAGTTCCAGCAGAACGGGCTGACGGTGCAGTACTTCGAGCGCGCCGTCTTCGAGTACCACCCGAGCAACCCTAACCCGTACAAGGTCGAGCAGCGCCGGCTCGGCGCCAACCTGACGGCCGGCCGCCAGAGCGAAGCGCCCTTCCAGCCGCTCCCGGCGACAACCAACTCCGACGGGAATTGCGCCTTCTACGCGGCCACCGGCCACCGGTTGTGCTTCGGCTTCCAGGCCTACTGGCAGCAGCACGGCGGCCTGCCGGTCTTTGGCTACCCGATCAGCGAGGAGTTTCAGGAGAACGGCTACACCGTCCAGTATTTCGAGCGGGCGCGCTTCGAGTACCACCCGAGCAACCCACCGGCCTGGCAGGTCGAGCTCGGCCTGCTCGGCGACCAGGCAGCCCAGCAGGACGGCGTGAGCACAGCGCCGCTGGCAGCGTCGGCGTCGGTGCCGACGTACGACCCGAGCCTGTGGTCGACCTGCCAGCCGGCACAGCTGCGGGCGGGCGTGGGCTCCAGCAACGGGGCGACCGGGCACATCCTCACGGTGTTCACGCTGATGAACACCTCGACCGCCACCTGCACGCTCTACGGCTATCCCGGGATGCAGCTGCTGGACGGCTCGGGCAACCCGCTGCCGACCACCGTGCACCGGGGCGGGGCCGGCTCGCCGTTCGCGCTGCTCGACGACCCAGCCCAGCTCGTCTACCTGGCGCCGGGAGACAGCGCCTCCTTCGACGTCGGCTTCGCCCACATCCCCAGCGGCGCGTACCCGAACTGCCCGGTCTCGGCGCAGCTCGAGATCACGCCGCCCAACGACTACAGCCAGCTGACGATCCCGGCCATGATCGACGCGTGCGGCGGGCAGCTCTACACCTCACCGGTCGTCTGGGGCACGCAGGGGGTGCCGGACTAGCGCGGTTCTCGTAACGGCCCGGTTGGCATTGCAGCTCTTCTCCGGCGGGGGCAGGTTTGACACCTTTCTCTTTTACGTTCGCCACCGCTCCGCGCGCGGTCGCCGGACATGGCGTAGCATACGGACCGGGACCACGGTGACAGCAGGGGAGAGGACGCATGAGCCAGACCGCAATCGATCGCGACCGACTGTTCGCGACCTACTTGAACTTCCCCGACCTGATCCGAGGCGGCTCCGCCACGCCGCACTGGCTGAAGGACGGCACTCGCTTCTGGTACGCCGAGGGCGAGCTGGACAGCCGTGTCGTCTGGCTGGTGAACCCGGCGGCCGGCACGGAGCCTGCGCGCGAGCCGCTGTTCGACGTGGCGCGCCTGCGCGCCGCCCTGACGGAGCACCTGCGCCACGAGCCGCCCTACGCCGGCGTGCCCTTTGCCGAGTTCGCATTCGACGAGGACGCGCGGCGCGTGAGCTGCTCGCTCGAAGGGCGTGACCTCACGCTCGACCTGAACACCTACGCGGTGTCCGGGCTGCTCTACCCGCCGACCGACGCCGAGCGCGAGCGGGACCGCGTGCGGCTGGTCCGCCGCCCGCACATGACCGGCCTGCCCGACGTCTACGAGGCGAAGTCGCCGGACGGCCGCTGGATCGTCGGCGAGGAGCAGGGGAACCTGACGCTGCGCGCCACCGTCGACGGCCGCCATCGGCCGCTGACGACGGACGGGAACGCGGACGCTCCGTGGGACGTGGCGACGGTCAAGTGGGCGCCCGACAGCAGCCGCTTCGTGGTGACGAAGCGCGACTACACGAACGTGCCGCGGCTGCCGATCGTCCACTGGCTGAAGAAGAACGAGCAGGTGGAGTGGGTCCCCTACAGTAAGACGGGCGAGCCGCTGGCCCAGATGCGTCTCTTCGCGGTCGAGGTCGTCTCGGGCAGGGCGACGCCGCTCGACACCGGCGAGCGGCGCGACGAGCAACTCATCCCCATCGCCTGGAGCCCGGACGCGCGCGAGCTGACGGTGCTGGTCACCGGACGCGCGTTCCGCTACGTGCGCCTGCTGCGCGCGGATGCCTTTACCGGGAAGACCCAGTTGCTCCTCCACGAGGAGCCGAGCGGCCACCTGCCGGGCAGCTTCACCGCGGTCGAGGAGAACGTCACGGTCCTGAAGGACGGTCGCTTCCTCTGGACCGCCAGCCACGACGGCTGGCCACACCTCTACCTGCACGACCGCGACGGGAGCCTCGTGCGCCAGCTGACCCACGGCGAGTTCCCGGTGCTGCGCGCGGTCGCGGTCGACGAGACCGGTGGCTGGGTCTACTTCCTGGCCCACGGCGAGGAGCGCCCCTACGACACTCACCTCTACCGGGTAAACCTCGCCGGTGAGTGCCTATCCCGGCTGACCGAGGGCACCGGCCAGCACGGTATTATTATGTCTCCTTCCTGTGCCTGCTTCGTCGACACCCACTCCAGCATCGACCGCCCACCGGTCACCGAGCTGCGCCGTGCCGACGGCACGCGCGTCATGGTGCTATCCGAGGCCGACACGTCGGCGCTCGACGCGCTCCCCTGGCGCCCGCCCGAGGAGTTCACAGCGCTGGCCGCCGACGGGAAGACCGAGGTCCACGGCGTCCTCTACCTCCCACCCGACTTCGACCCGACGCGGAAGTACCCGCTGGTCGAGGTCATCTACGGCGGCGCCCAGGTCGCGGTCGTGCCGCGCACCTTCGCGGCCGAGCGGCTGGGAACGGTCGTGGGGCTGACCAACTTCGCCCGGGCGCTCAGCGCGGTCGGCTTCGTGACGATGATCGTGGACACGCCGGGCACGCCCGGCCGAAGCCAGGCGTTCCACAACGTCTCGCACGGCACGTTCGGCCAGCACGTCGTCCCGGACCACGCGGCGGTGGTGCGGCAGCTGGGCGCGGCACGGCCGTACATCGACCTGGAGCGAGTCGGCATCACCGGCGGCTCGTGGGGCGGCTACAACACGCTGCGGGCGATGGTGATGGCGCCCGAGACCTACAAAGTCGGGATCGTCTGCAACGGCGTGGGCGACCTGGAGGACCACATGGCCTCGGCCGGCGAGGCGGTCATGGGGCTCCCCTCCGACGACCCTGAGGGGTACGGGGCGGCCTCGAGCTTCGACAAGCTCGGGAATCTGACCGGCAAGGTCCTGCTCGTCGGCAGCACCAACGACATCAACGGCACCTACTCGGCGACGATGAAGATGGTCGACGCCTTCACCCGGGCCAACAAGCCCTACGACCTGATGCTGCTGCACGAGCAGAACCACCACCCGAAGGGGGCGACCAAGACGTACTGGGTCAACGGCATGCGCCGCTACTTCGAGGAGCACCTGCGGCCGTAGGGGAGTGGTGCCGCGGTCCTGTCCGCCTCCCGTTCGACCCGCGCGGCGCCTTCAGCGCCACGCCAGGAAACCCGTCGATGCGGGCCGGGGGAGTCCCGCCCGCCTCGACGCTCGTCGTGGAGGAGAGACGTGACGATGGCAGCGCGGTCGGGAGGTGCTCAGCACCTGCGGCTGACGAGCTTCCGTCACCTGGCCTACCTGCCCCAGGATGTTGCCGGGTACCGGGGCTACTTCGCCGACGCGGGGCTCGACGTCAAAGTCATCTCACACGTCGGCTCGTGGACCCAACTCATCGAGGATCTGGCGCGGAGTCAGACCGACCTGGTGATCGGCAACGTCTGGTTCGCGCTGCAGCGGGCACGGCGACCCGACGCGCTGGTGCCGGTCGCCCACTGCCTGCGGCAGACCCGCTACCTCCTGTGCCGGCGCCCCGCGCCGGACGCCCCACCGTTCAGCTGGGAGCAACTCGCGAGCGCCGTGGTGGCTGTACCGACCGACGTGCCGACGCCCTGGGTCGCCTTCCGCGAGGCGTTGGCGGTCCACGGCGTTCCGCTCGACCGGGTGCGGGCGGTGGTCGGCTACGACGGTCGCGAGGCGGCGCACGACCTGCGGGCGGGTACCGCCGACTTCGCCGTGCTCGACGTCGAGCGGGCGATCGACCTGCGCCTCGAGGAGGTCGCGGCGCTGGCCGACGCGATCGGGCCGGTGCCGTGGTCGGTCTTCCTGGCACGGCGGGCCGACGTGGAGGCCAGGCCCGAGGTCTACCGCGCTTTCCAGAGGGCGATCGAACAGGCGCTCGACTGGATGGCGGGGCAGAGCAACTACGGGCTGGCCCAGTTCACGAAGGAGCGATCGATCGTCAGCATGCGCGTGACGCGGGGGAGCATCGACCGGTACCGGCGGCTCGGAGCCTGGCCGGAGTCGAGCACGATCGAGCCAGCCGACGTCGAGCGCTGGCACGAGATGCTGGTGCGCTGGGGGCTGCTGCGCGAGCCGGTGGACTGGCGCGCCGCGCTGGAGTTCGCCGGCGCCGCACACGGGCACGTCCTGCCGCAACGCTGATCCAGACTGAGCGGAGAATTTGGGCGCGATGATGAACATTAACA
>Ga0307372_10006872_pt1 | contig 16495 bp, 14 predicted proteins | sample OX1MG_FD_202533 | JGI IMG/M metagenome (GOLD analysis project Ga0307372, IMG submission 202533) | Soil microbial communities from Risofladan, Vaasa, Finland - OX-1 | ecosystem: Environmental > Terrestrial > Soil > Coastal area > Acid sulfate soil | place: Finland: Risofladan, Vaasa | collected... | reverse complement strand
ACGACTAGAAGAGCCAAGCCCCCGATCAGATAACGCACCGCGGAATAGGTCAGTGGTCCGCCGTCGACCAGGGCCTCCTTGACCACGACGACGTTGATGCTCCAGATGACAGTGGCAGCCAGGACGAGGGCATCTCCCCAGCCGAAGGCTCGCCCCGAGGCGGAAGGCCGCTCATCTCTGGCTGTAACCATCAAGGCAAGGATAGGTAGGTGAGACGCTGAGCCCTGCGGACTCTGGGTCGAGGTCAGCCCTGACGTGTCAGCGGCCGTCACGGTTGGCCACGCACTCGGGAACTGGCCCTGCTTCGGATTGTGGGCGCGAGTCGCCGCCAGGTATTTCGTTCTGTCCTTCTCGAGGCGCTGATACTGGGCTTGGCCGCATCCCTTGTTGGCATCGGCCTGGGCGTCCTCACAGCCAAGGGCTTAGAGGGGCTGCTGGGCGCCTTCGGCATTTCCTTGCCGGCAGGGGCACTGGTCTTCGAGCCCCACACCGTGGTGGCCGCGCTCTTGGTCGGCGTGGGCGTGACCACGGTCTCTGCTATTAGTCCAGCCTGGCGAGGCGTGAGGATCGCACCGGTCGCGGCGATCATCGCCCAGTCCGCCGAACAGGAGCCTTCATCACGACGCCGCTTCATCGTCGGGGGAGCCGTTGCCCTGGCCGCCATCGTATTGCTGGCCCTGGGTCTCGCCCGCCCCGCGCTCGCTTTGGTGGGACTTGGAGCCGCGGGGATCTTCATCGCAACTGGAATGCTGGCGCCGACAGTGACAGGACCCGTGGCCGGAGCCATCGGACGCCCACTCGCCCGCGTTCTGGGAATCTCCGGTCGCGTTGGCCGAGAGAATGCCAGGCGCAGCCCCCGACGGACCGCCCAGAGCGCGGCCGCACTCATGGTTGGACTGGCGGTCGTCTCCGCCGTCGCGGCGGTGGGGGCGTCGCTGGCCCAAGCGTCCACCAGCAGCGTTGACAACGCCATCAGCGCCAATCTCCTTGTGACCAGCTCCAGCGGCACGTTCGGAACCTCAGTTCCGCGGACTGTGTCCCGCCTGCCCGGGGTCAGCAGCACCTGCACCGTGTACGGCGCCGAATTCGAGATTCGAGGCGTGGTAGCCGCCTTGAAGGGTGTGTGCACCGACCATTTGGCGGCGTCCGTCATCCTCCGGATGGAAGCGGGCTCCGCCCTGCCGGCGCTGAAGCGGGGTCGGCTGCTCATCGATGCGACTACGGCGCACGCCAAGCATCTGTCGGTGGGCTCGGCGCTGATCGTGGCCAACGCGCTGCTCGGCAACTATCTGGTGAGCAGCACCTTCTTCCGCTCCCACTTCACTGGTCAATTGCCGGGAGGGATCCTCGTCCAAGCCCACCCCGGGGCGACTCACCTTGAGCGCACCGTCAGCCGCGCCTCAGGAGTTATCCCAACCTGACCATCTAGACTGAACAGCTCACAAGATCTGTAGACACCTGCGCCCCTGAGGGGGTAGCCAGGGAAAGAGAAGGCGGCCCATCCTTTGGGTGTTCAACGCTCAAAGGAGGGGGCCGCCGTGACCAATGATGACCTGATCTTCCGCCACCGTGTGCGGTTGTTCGCCAGAGCCGGCGAAATTGGGGTTGCCGGGGCCTGCCGAGAGCTGGGCTACCACCGCTCCTGGTACTAGCGCTGGAAGCCCCTGGTGGAGCGGCACGGTCTGGAGATCCTGATGCCCAGGGAGAGGCGCCGGCCCAGGATGCCCAACCAACTGGCGCCCTGGCTGGAGCAGCAGGTGTTGGCGATGGCCTTGGGGAGCCCCGGACTGGGTCCGCGGCGGCTTTCGGCCCAGCTGCGGCGGCCGATGTGGGGAGGCCATGTGATCTCGCCCAGCGGCGTGTTCAAGGTGCTCCGGCGGCACGGTATCCAGACCAGACAGAGGCGGCTCAGCCTGGTGGCAGGCTACGCCTCGCCACCGGAGCCAGAACCACCGCCTGAACCTTTGGAGCAGCACCTGGACGTGCGTGATCCGGGGGACCTGGTGCAGCTGGACTGCTTCCACATTGGCCGGCTGAGCGGGACCAAAGGGAAGGTCTGGCAGTACACCGCGATTGACGCCTACAGCGCCTACACCTGGGCCAGTGTCCACGTGACGCCGATGAACCCCAGTGCCCGATACACCTCGGCGCTGGTCCACCAGGTGGCGAGGGAGCTCTCCCAGGCCGGCTGGAAGCTGAAGGCGGTCTCCACCGACAACGGCAGCGAATTTCGCTCCCAAGAGTTCCGACAAGCCGTGGCCAAGACCGGCGCCCAGCTCCGCTTCATCCACGCTGGCCGGCCCCAGAGCAACGGCTGCGTGGAGCGGGTCCAGCGGACCGTGCTGGAGGAGTGCTGGCGACCCAGTTTCGCCCGCTCCATGATCCCCAAGTACACCGCCCTGCGCCGCGACCTGGTTCAGTACCTGCGCTTCTACAACTTCGACCGCGCCCACACCGGCCGCCACACCGCCGGACGCACTCCCGCCCAGCTGGTCTATGGTGCTAGAAAGATGCGCCCACGATGAACCGCAACTGTCTACACATCTCGTGCACTGTTCAATCTAGACGCGGTCCCAGTTCGAGGTGTCACAAACGGCCGCGATCAACTCGGTGCTGGGTCTGGTCTACGCTTTGCTCGCCCTGGCCGTGATCATCGCTCTTATCGGAGTCGTCAACACCCTCTTCTTGTCGGTGTTCGAGCGTACTCGCGAGATTGGACTTCTCCGAGCCGTGGGCATGAAGCGGCGTCAGATCCGCATCATGATTCGCACCGAGGCGGTGATTCTCTCGCTCTTCGGTCACTGGACTTGTCGTCGGAGCCGGGCTCGGCGCCGCTCTGGCGTATTCGCTCAACAGCAGGGCATCACCACGGTCGTGATTCCCTTCAGCAGCCTGGTCGTGTTCCTGGTGATCGCTGCTCTGTTGGGCCTGGCCGCGGCGAGCTGGCCCGCCCGACCGGCGGCCAAACTCGATGTCCTAGCTGCGATCGCCACTGAATAATTTACTCCGCTCACAACTTCGTCTGGCGGCGGGGTCAGTGTCCTTGAAAATACCTTCACGGACATAAAAACCCTCTCCCTGGAGCAGGGAGAGGGTTCGGTCCTGGTGTCCGTGTCTTATCGGGCGAAGCGCTTGATCCGGGTCAGACGGGCCATTTGAACGCCACGGAGAAGTCCAGCGTGACGGCGAACATGAGGTACATCAACCAGATCCCAGTGCCGATGTGAAAGAAGCCCAGCAGCCGCTGGCCGATTGTCGGGCCACCCAACTTGAAGGTGGCCATGATGTCGCTCAGATAGATGAGGGTCAGGCCGATGAATAGACCTCCGACCCCGGCGTCACCAGCCTTGAAGAAGACGATCGCGCCGAGGATCGAGATGAGGGTGAACGATACGGCCATGAACCCATTGGGGTGGGGATGCCCACCATGCTGCCGGTTGTAACCGATGGCGAACCAATGGACGCCGTAGGCGGTGAACGCGAGCGCTGCCATGTAAAGGGGAGCTGCGACGATCGAGTGGAACCAGGCCATGCCGATGAAGAGGTACGTGCCAGTTAGGAACTGACAGAAGCCGGGCATCCAGATGCCCCAGACCCCGGTCGCTAGGTCGACCTTCTCGCTGCGGGCGGGGAAGTTGAATAGCTCTTGCGGACCGTAGATGAGATAGCCCGTGCCCAGACCGAAGAAGCCGAGAGCCAGTGGTGGAAACGCCGTAACCGGAAAACTGACGATGCTCATCAGCATTTGGTACGTCCTTATGCTAGTCACAGCCGAGCCCGTTAGGGCCTCGAGCGCGGCTGAATGGTTGTTTAGTTCGGCCCTACCGGACACCAGGACTCGCTGCTCTACCCTCCTTTTGATATCAGAGCTTGGACCGGCGGTCAGCTCCGAGTCAAGGGGCACGGGACCCCTACGAGCACCGCCGCAACTTCACGCAGGCTTGCACCACGCGTCCGACCGTAGGAAGCCGAGCCAACCAGTGGCTTCTTCGGGATCGACTTCCAGGGGCGGCGCCGAGGACAACCGGTTCCAGGGATTGCGCTCTTGCCCCTCACGTACGGCTTCTCTGGTGTCCCACGCATGTTCACGCCCGGCTAGGGCTACTGATCCCACCTCACTCCGATGGTCCTTAACCTGATCAGCCACCCAGGGAGGAGTCACCGCGATGAGTTCTCACCCGGGCGAGCCCGCTAGCCAGCGGACGGTGAGACGCGGGCGTGTCTGGGAGCGCAGCCGTCATATACTTGATGTAGTAGTAGGTCGTTGGCCAGGAGGCTGGGTTTTGGCCCGACGCACGATTACGCGCTGGCCGGTACTGCGTCAATTGGCCGAGGGAGACCCGCTGGGGCTCGGTCACAGCGCCCAGTCTGATCACAGCCGCAACTTCCGCTCGAGAAACTCGACGGCGGAAAAGGTCGTGAAGTCAGTCTGCCCGTACTGCGCCGTGGGATGCGGTCAGCTGGTCTACGCCAACGGCCAGGAGATCATCCAGATCGAGGGTGACCCCGACAGTCCACTCTCGCGAGGAAGGCTCTGCCCCAAGGGCTCTGCCACTAAGGAGATGGTCAACAGCGAGCTGCGGGAACTGCAGGTCAAGTACCGCCGTCCCCACGGCACCGCCTGGGAGCAGATCTCCCTCGACCAAGCCATGGACATGATCGCGGACCGGGTCATCCAGACTCGGAGCCAGACCTGGGAGGACCAGGACGAGCAGGGCCGGCCGCTGCGCCGAACTATGGGCATCGCCAGCTTGGGAGGCGCCACCATCGACAACGAGGAGAATTACCTCTGGCGCAAGCTCATGGTGGGCTTGGGGGTGGTCCAGGTCGAGAACCAGGCCCGAATATGACACTCGGCCACAGTTCCCGGTCTGGGAGCATCGTTCGGTAGGGGCGGAGCCACCACCTTTCCCGGCGACCTCCAGAACTCAGATTGCATCGTGATCATGGGTTCCAACATGGCCGAATGTCATCCGGTCGCTTTCCAATGGATCGTCGAGGCCCAGGGAAAGGGCGGCAAGCTGATCCATGTCGACCCTCGCTTCACCCGCACCAGCGCCATGGCCAACCTGCACATCCCGATCCGGGCCGGCAGTGACATCGCGTTTCTGGGCGGCTTGGTGCACTACATCCTGGAGCAGGAGCGGTACTTCCGTGACTACATGGTCGCCTACACTAACGCCGCCACCATCATCGACGAACGCTTCCTCGACACCGAGGACCTGGACGGGTTCTTCTCGGGGTGGAATGAGGAGTCGGGCACCTATGACACCTCATCGTGGCAGTACCAGGGTGGAGTGATTCACGCCTCGGCCGGGGAGCGCGGGGCTCCTCGCCCGTCTGGGGATGGGGTCACAATCGAGGGTGCGCCGCCCCATTCGGACCCCACCCTGGAGCACCCCCACTGTGTCTTCCAGTTGCTACGCCGACATTACGCTCGCTACACACCGGAGATGGTGGAGCGTGTCTGTGGGGTGTCCCAGCAGAAGTTTTTGGAAGCCGCCGAGACGATCTGCGACAACTCCAATCGGGAGCGCACCACCGCGTTCGTCTACGCGGTCGGCTGGACCCAACACACCGTCGGGGTGCAGTTCATCCGCACCGGCGCCATCATCCAGCTCCTGCTCGGCAACATGGGACGCACCGGTGGCGGGGTAATGGCGCTGCGGGGCCATGCCAATATCCAGGGGGCGACCGACATCGCCACGCTCTTCGATGTGCTGCCGGGTTACATCCAGGTGCCGACCGCCAAGGACTCGCCCGATCTCAAGCAGTTCTGCCTCGACCAAGGTGGCGCGGCGGGCGGCTACTGGGGCAACCTCGAAGCCTATCTAGTCTCCCTGCTGAAAGCCTATTGGGGCGACCGGGCTACTCCCGACAACCAATTCGGGTTCGACTACCTCCACCGGGTTACCGGCGACCACTCCACCTACCAGTCCACGCTGGGCATGGTGGACGGGTCAGTGAAAGGCTTTGTTGTACTGGGGGAGAACCCCGCCGTCGGGTCAGCCCACGGCGGTCTCCATCGCAAGGCGCTGCGCAGCCTCGACTGGCTGGTGGTGCGAGATCTGTATGAGATCGAAACCGCCAGCTTCTGGTACGACTCACCGGAGACTCAGTCCGGCGAGGTTCGCGCCGAGGACATCGCAACCGAGGTGTTCTTTATGCCGGCCGCCGCCAACGCTGAAAAGAGCGGGTCCTTCACCAACACCCAGCGACTGCTGCAGTGGCACGATCAGGCGGTGGAGCCAAGAGGCGACTGCCGTTCGGATCTCTCGTTCACCTACTACCTGGGGGTCAAGATCCGCGAGAAGCTAGCGGCCAGCACCGAGGCGCGCGACCGAGCTCTGCTCGACCTCACCTGGGACTACCCCCTGGATCCCAAGTCCGGCGAACCAAGCGCCGAGGCAGTTCTGCGGGAGATCTCTGGGCGTGGCCCCGACGGAAAGCTGCTGGCCGGCTTCGGCGCACTTCGGGCGGATGGCTCGACCAGTTCGGGATGTTGGATCTACTGTGGGGCTTTCGCCGACGACCAGAATCTCCCCAACCGCAAGCGGCCGGGGCAAGAGCAGAGTTGGGTCGCCCCGGAGTGGGGCTGGGCCTGGCCACTGAACCGCCGAGTCCTCTACAACCGGGCTTCCGCGGACCCCGAGGGAAAGCCCTGGTCGGAGCGCAAACGCTTCGTGTATTGGGACGAGGCGCAGGGGAAATGGGTGGGGCCCGACGTCCCGGACTTCCCGGGTGACCGGCGTCCCGATTATCAGCCTCCGCCGGGGGCGACCGCAGAGGCTGCCCTGTCAGGAGATCGGCCGTTCATCATGCAGGCGGATGGCGTGGGCTGGTTGTTCGCTCCCAGCGGGGTGGTGGATGGACCGTTCCCAACCCACTATGAGCCACATGAGTCGCCCGTCCGCAACCCGCTCTATGAGCAGGAGCACAATCCAGCGCGCCAGATCTTCCGGCGCCGCGACAATCCGTACAACCCCACCGCGGGCGAGCCCGGCAGCGAACGCTTCCCGTTCGTCATGACCACCTACCGACTCACCGAGCACCACACCGCGGGTGGGATGAGCCGCTTCCTCTCCCGACTCAGCCAACTCCAGCCGGAGATGTTCTGCGAGGTAAGTCCGGAACTGGCCCAGGAGCGGGGCCTTCGCCCGGGAGGATGGGCCACCATCATCACGGAGCGGACCCAGATCGAAGCTCGAGTACTGGTCACCGCTCGGGTTTCGGCGCTTCGACTCGGCGACCGAGTAGTGCATCAGGTCGGGCTCCCCTATCACTGGGGTAGCCGGGGGCTGAGCCGCGGGGACTCCGCCAACGACCTCTTCCCGCTGGTGCTGGACCCCAACGTCCACATCCAGGAGACCAAGGCCGCGACCTGCGACATCCAGCCCGGGCGGCGACCGCGGGCGGCGAGCCGATGACCGCTGCCACCACCGGGCGCCGGCCAGCGGTTTCGCTGCCGATGTGGCAAGGCGGCGGCACCCGGATGGGTTTTTTCACGGACAGCTCGATCTGCATCGGCTGCAAGGCCTGTGAGGTGGCGTGCAAGGAGTGGAACGGGGTGCCGGACATCGATACCGGGTTCACCGGGAACTCGTACGACAATACCTCGGCTCTGGGAGCGAACAGTTGGCGCCACGTGGCATTCGTGGAGCGGCCGCGGCCGGATACGGGCGATGGCGTCCAGTGGCTGATGAACTCCGACGTCTGCAAACACTGCACCCGGGCCGCCTGCCTGGACGTCTGCCCCACCGGGGCCATCTTCCGCAGCGAGTTCGGCACCGTGGTGGTCCAGGACGACATCTGCAACGGCTGTGGCTACTGTGTCGTCGCCTGCCCGTTCGGGGTGCTGGAGCGGCGTGAGGAGCCGGACGGCCGAGCCTTCAAGTGCACTTTGTGCTACGACCGTCTCGAGGTTGGAGATGAGCCAGCGTGCGCCAAGGCCTGTCCTACCCAGTCAATCCAATTCGGTCCGCTCGAGGAGCTCCGCGAACGGGCCGAGAAGCGGCTGGAGGAGGTGAAGCGGGAGCCGCGCTTCGCCGGCGCCCGGCTCTACGGTGAATCGAAAGACGACGGCGTGGGCGGCTTCGGAGCCTTCTTCCTGCTGCTCGACGAGCCGGAGGTGTACGGCCTGCCCCCCAAGCCGGTTTACCGGCGGACGGATCTGGCCCTGCTCTGGGGTGCGGCGTCGGTAGCCGCCTCGGTGTTGACGTTGGGAGTAATGGGGTCACTCAGATGGCGGCGCCGGTGACAGCCGAGCCGCGGGTAGGCGGGGAGCGGCAGATGGTGCCTCGGGACAAGCCCCGCTCCTACTACGGCTTGCCCATCGTCAAGCGTCCCGCATGGACCTGGGAGGTGCCCTGGTACCTATTTACCGGCGGTACTGCAGGCGGCTTGGCGGCGGTGGCGATATTCGCCCGCGGAACGGGCGAGGCCAAGCTGGGGAGGCGGGCCCGACGGCTGGCGCTGGCGGGGGCGGTCGTCAGCCCGGCTTTGCTGATCTCCGACCTAGGTCGCCCGGAGCGCTTTCTCAACATGCTTCGGGTCTTCCGGCCCACCTCGCCGATGAGCCTGGGGAGCTGGACCTTGGCTGGCTTCGGCTCCGCTTTGGGAGCGGCCGAGATGGCCGACTTTGTTGGTCTCCCCAACGTGGTGGTCGGCACTCTGGAGGCCGCGGCAGGCATCCTCGGACCGATCCTCGCCAACTACACGGCGGTGCTGCTGGCCGATACCGCGAACCCCATCTGGCGGGGTGGGCGCACCATCCTGCCGTTTGTGTTCACGGGGAGCTCTGTGGCGGCGGCCGGAGCCAGCCTCTGCGTGGCCGGCCCCCCAGAGGAAAGCGTGGCGGCTCGCCGCATGGTGGCATGGGGCACCGCCGTCGAGCAGGCCTCGTTCCTGCTGATGCAGCGACGTCTGGGTCCGCTCGCTGAACCGTACCGCGATGGCCCTGCTGGCCGGCTGGCCAAGGTCCACCGGGCCAGCTCGCTGACCGGAGCGGCCCTGATCTCGGTACTGGGGCGCCGAAGCCGGAAGGTGGCGATTCTGGGAGGCGCCCTGACGCTGGCGGGTTCGGCGGCGCTGCGCCAGTGCGTCTACCGCGCAGGTTTCCAGTCGGCCGCAGACCCCCGCTACCTCGTGGATAGCCAGCGCGAGGCGGCGGCGGCCAGCGGCCAGGGCAAGACCGCGACCGGCTGAACCTTCGGTTCTCGACCGCTGCGCTACCCCCTCAGGGATGTGGACCAAGCACCAACCTTGGCATCCCGGTCGCCAATCACTACGGCTAAGTCACACCACCTCAAGGGTCGGCTGATCCCCGTCGGCGGCCAGCACCTCTCCGATCACGACCGCCCAGGGCAGCAGCTCCACTATCTGAGCTGCCCTGGCCGGGGCGACCGTGATCAAGAGCCCACCGCTGGTCTGGGCATCGCAGGCCAGCAGCATCAGATCGGGCGGGACCCCAGGCCCGATGAGCGTCACCGTCTCGGCCAGGGTCATGTTGCGATGGGTGCCACCCGGGACGTGCCCGGTCTGCGCCAGCTGGCGGGCGCCGGGCAGAAGCGGCAGGTCTGCGGAGCGCACCCGGACACGAACTCCCGAGGCGTTGGCGAGGTTGTGGAGGTGGCCCAGCAGACCGAATCCGGTCACGTCGGTCGCGGCGCTGGCCCGGGCCTGCACCATGGCCTCTGCCGCGGTTCGATTGAGTTGACACATGGAGTCGATCGCCGCGGCCAGTACCGAATCGGTCACTTGCTGGAGCTTGTGGGCGTTGAGGATCACCCCAGTTCCCAGCGGCTTGGTCAGGAACACCAGATCGTCCGGCTGGGCACCCGAGTTGGTCACCATCCGGCGGGGGTCGACGCGTCCCAGCACGGCGCACCCGAAGAGCGGCTCGGAGGTTCGGATCGAGTGCCCCCCGGCGACCGCGCAGTCGGCCTCCTGCGCCACCTCGGCCCCGCCCTCCAGGATCTGTCGCAGGATGGCGCCATCGAGCTGGGCCAGGTCGAAGCCGACCAAGTTGAGCAGCAGCAGCGGGGTACCTCCCATGGCATAGACGTCGGACAGCGCATTGGCGGTGGCGATCGCGCCATAGGCCCGGGGATCGTCGACCGGCGGAGGAAAGAAGTCGGTGGTGGCTACCAGCGCGAATTCGTCCGAGATCCGGTAGACGGCAGCGTCATCCACAGTGTCGGCGGAGATCAGCAAATCGCCCCGGGGAGGGGACGCAATCCCGGCCAGGACCTCCGCCAGGTCGGCCTGGGCGATCTTGGCGGAGCATCCACCCTGTCCGGACAGCTCCGTCAAGCGCATGGGGAAGCGCCCTGGGGAAGGCTCCTCAGCCGGTGCCGGTCACCGACACGCTCGGTCACCCGGAGCCTGGCCAGCCGCTCTAGCAGCGGCACCATCACTCTCCGAGTCGTGTGCAGCTGATCTCGGAGAGCCGCCACGGTCAAGCCATCGGGAGAGTCCGCCAGCAGCTCTTGGAGGCGCGCCTCCAACCCCTCCAGGGCGGCGCTGGATATGAGCACGTCACTCCCCAGTTGAACGGCCTCGCCGCTTCTCACCAAGTAACCGGCGACGGCTTTGCTCAAACCTGCCTGTTTCAGCTCCAGCGCCCCGGGAGCGTCGACCCCGGCTCGTCGGAGCAGCGCCGCGGTGCGTTCCACGGCGGGACTCCGATGGCCTCCTGAGGTGGTTCCCGGTCGCCTCACCAGCGGCCCCCTAGCCTCCAGGACACCCGCCGCCGCCAGCCGCCCAACCACGGCGTCGCCATCGGCGCCGGCATCGAAGCCGAGCCGAAGTAGCAGCTGCCGACGGGAGAGACCGCGCTCCAGCGGGTGACTCTCTTCGTGCTCAAGTAGTTCTACCCTGGTGCGCTGGACGATCTGGTCCCATGTCGACCGTGCCAGGTAGGACTTTTCCAAGCGGATAAGGGTGCCCTCTTCGAGCGCCGCGTCCATGGCGGTCCGAGCGGAGGTGAGCGTCGCTCCGGCGCGTCGCGCCGCCTCACCAACCTCGAGCCCGAGTGGTGCTGACGACGCCTCGAGAACCGCCAACTGACCCGCTCCTCGGCTGAGCCCAGCTGAGAGTGCCTGCTCCCGGACCGCCCAGGAGTCCAGCGGGGCGCTCCACCAGCGGCGATGCCGCGCCGGTTGGGCATCAAGGGCCAAGCCACCTCCCACCACCGCGGCCGGGCGCGGGGCCCGAAGGATGAAGCGATCACCGGGCAGCACCCACAGCGGCGACCGGAGCTGCAGTTGACCATAACCGGAGCACCCGGGAGGAAGTCGATCTTCCCCGGCCAGCCACAGCTGCGCCTGGACCGTAGCCGTTCCGTGGAGCACCTCCACCGTCATCCCCTGCCGCACGCCGGAGGCTCCCAGCTTCGGGATCTGCAACAGGCAGTCCACTCGTGAACTGGGGCGCACGGCGCCGACGAGTCCGATAACGCTGCCTCTTGGGACATCCTTGACTGAGACCCCCTTCAGGGCTAGGGCTAGCCGACCTCCTGGATGAGCAGTCGTCACCGGGTGGCCCCGACGTTGCAGTCCCTGGATCCGTCCTCGTTTGCGAGTAGGGAAAACCTCCACACCATCGCCATGGTGGAGTTGGCCGTCGTCCAGAACTCCGGTCACCACAGTTCCGACCCCGGCTTTGGAGAAGCTGCGGTCAACCAGCAGGCGAGGGCAGCCTCGATCGGGATGATCCTCAATCTCGCCCAGCTCCGAATCGACCGTGGTCGCCAATTCCGTCAGGCCCACTCCCTGGACCACGTTCACTCCGACCCAGCGCCGAGCCGCGATGCCTACGTCCCGCAGCAGGCTCAGCGACTGGGATCCCACCATTTCCACACGGTGAGGGGCTAAATCGACCTTGGTCACCGCCACCACCGTCCGACGGACCATGAGGATCCGGAGGATGGCAGCGTGCTCCTCAGTCTGCGGCATGACCCCGTCATCGGCGGCTACGCAGAGCAGGGCCAGATCGATGGATCGGGCTCCCACCGCCATGGTGCGGATGAACCGCTCATGCCCGGGGACGTCGACCACCGAGACCTCTCGGCCCGAGGGGAGGGTCCACGGGGCAAAGCCGAGTTCGATGGTCATTCCGCGACGGCGCTCTTCGTCCAGCCGGTCGCAGTCCACCCCGGTGAGAGCTTTGATCAAGGCGGTCTTGCCGTGGTCAATGTGCCCGGCAGTGCCCACGACCAACTCGCTCAACTGGCCTTCCCACTGGCGGCTCGGATGACGGCCAGAAGCTCCTCATCCTCGCCGGGTAGCACGCAGCGGGCATCGATCGCGACCCCATCCGCGCGCTCCAGTCCCACCACCGGCGGGCTCGACTGGACCAGCTGGCGGCGGAGCCGACCCGGGTGCCGGCTCCGGAGCAGGATTCCGAAGGACGGGAGCGGAGGCCCGGGGGTGGTTCCACCGCCAACGGCGCCCCGAAGCGGCACCACCTCGGCCGAGATTGCGTCGGCCGACAGCGCGTCAGCCCAGCCGCCGGCTCGCGCGCGGAGTTCGTCGGGGCTGAGCCGGATCATCCTCCAGACCGGGATCTCGTCCCGGCGGCCGGGGATAGCGTATCGGAGCAGAGTCTCTTCCAGGACGGCCAGCTGGAGCTTGTCCGGACGCAAGGCTCTCGAAAGAGGGTGCTTACGGAGCCGACCAACGAGATCCTCCCGCCCAAGGATAAGACCGGCCTGACTGCCTCCCACCAGCTTGTCGCCGCTGCAGAAGAGCAGGTCTACCCCCGCTCCCAAGCTGGATCGTAGGCGGTCCTCAGCAGCGACAACCGGGGCGGCTGGCGGGATTAGGCCGCTACCCACGTCCTCCAGCAAAAGCACTCCGCGCCCGTGGGCGGCGGCTGCCAGCTCGGTCACGTTGGGACGCGCTACGAATCCTGCCATGCTGAAGTTGGACTGGTGAACCCGAAGGAAGGCTGCCGTCTTCGACCCACAGGCGTCGACGTAATCGCTGACGTGGGTTCGGTTGGTCGTGCCGACCTCCACCAATCGCGCTCCGGAGAGCCTCAAGATCTCGGGGATGCGAAAGCCCCCTCCGATCTCGATTGCCTCTCCCCGGGAGACTACGACCTCTCGGCCGTGGCATAGGGTGGCCAGAGCCAGCAACACGGCGGCTGCGCCGTTGTTGACTACCATCGCCGCTTCGCCTCCGCTCAGCTGACACAACAGAGTGAAAAGGAGGTCCTGGCGGTCACCGCGGCGGCCACCAGCGCTTTCCATCTCAAGGTTGGAGTAGCCAGCAGCCACCTGCGCGGCCGACGTGGCGACTTCTGACCCGAGAGGTGCCCGGCCCAAGTTGGTGTGGATCACGATTCCGGTGCCGTTGATCACTCGATGGAGACGGCGCGGTGATCCTTCTAGGAGTACCCGAGTTCTCTCTGCCAACCTGACTTCTTCTGCGTTCCCCATGGAGTGGCCATCGCGGTCGTCGGATTCCGAGACGGCTCGACGAACCGCCTGCACCACGGTCTGGTGCCCCAGCTCAGTGACCAGCTGGGAGATCTCCGGCCTCATCAGCAGTCGGCCCACGGCGGGGGGCCGGCCTTTGCCCCTGGCTTCTTTCGACGGGCTCGCTTGGGGCACCTTGTCTTCTCGATGGCGGGAGGCGAGGGGAACGATCCCTCCAAGGACGCTAACAGCGCCCCCCATCGATTTTGAAGATCGAGGGGCCCACCTGGACCCATGCACTCCCGATCCGATGATAGCCACCAGCGGCGACAACCGGTCGCAAGGCAGCGAACGCGACTCTAAGGAATGAGCCAAGCGGCCTGAACCACCAAACGGGTGTCATCAGAAGAAGTGATCGAAGCATTGGGGAGGTTCAGTCGGCAGGCATCCTTGATAACAGTGGTATTGAGACCGAGCGGCGGTGCGGGAGCGACGCCCGGATTAGGGGCCTGGTGGGAACGAGGCACCAGGTGTGGTTCGTAGCACGGCATCCAGCGTGTGGTGACGCATGCCAGCCGGGAGGGCATCCCGGCGATGCTTGAGGTGGTGGACGAGCTAGCCTTTGACGTCCCCTCTAAGATCATGGCGACCCTGCGGATGGTGCGACTCCGGCTGAGTCCCTTGGTCGTCGTTGGTATAGACCAGTTGCCGACACCCTACTGCGCAGTAGGGAACGCTGATGGAACCACTCGGTCCGCGGCGACGATCCTGCTCCACAGCTCCCCGTGAAGTTCAAGCTGGCCGACGGTGCCAGCCCAGGAAAATCCGCTGCGTAGACTGCGCGAGGCCGGCGAGATACCGGAACGCGCAGCCGGGGTCCCACTGGCTCTGTCGAGTTGAGGGAGCCGGGCGCCACAACACGTCGGCCAAGGCGCGTCCCAGCCGCCGCCACGCGAACCCGGTTCCCGGTCAACATCGACCAGGGAGTTGGCCTACTACTGCCAGAGCTTGAAGCCAGAAGAGAAATCGAGAGTCGACGCGAACGTCAGGTAGATGAGCCAGAACCCCGTCAGCAGGTGGAAGAAGCCGAGAGACCTCTCTCCCAGGGGCACCTTGAAACTGGCGAACATGTCGCTGAGATAGATGGCGGTCAGACCTGCAAATAGGAGGCCCACAGGGATATCTCCGGCATGGAAGAACACGATCATCCCCAAGATCGAGATGAACATGAAAGGAACGGCCATGAATGCGTTGGGACGGGCATCACCTCCTCGAGCCCGGTTGAAACCGATGGCGAACCAGTGGATGCCATAGACGGTAAAGGCCAGAGCCGCGGCGTAGAGCGGAGGCGCGCTGAATAAATGGAGGGCCAAGCCAACGAAAAGGTAGGTCCCGGCCACGAACTGACACAGGCCCGGCATCGCGATCCCCCAGACGCCAGTGCTGAGGTCGACGCGCGTTTCGCGCTTCGGAAAGCCGAAGAACTCCTGGGGACCGTAGATCAGGTAACCGGTGCCGAGCCCGAAGAAGCCCAGCGCCAGCGGCGGAAAGGCTGAGGTGGGAAACGTGAACGTGGTTGCATCCATGGCGTCCTCCTGTGACTGTCGTTGACCCGGTGATCGTATGACGGCTCGGGCGATGCGAGGTCAGCCGCGTCGACACTCACTCCGTTTCGTACATGCAGGTGACACAGAACCCGGTGGTCGCTCTGTTCCCAGCAGACGGGGCCGTGCTTGTCGCCAACTCTCTGCACGAAATCACCTCAGGTTGGATGGTGTCTGTTCGCTGCCGTACCGACGTAGCTCAGGCGGTCGCGCTGCGCATCTACAACTTTGACCGGGCCAACATCAGGCACCACGCCGCAGAACGCATCCCCGCCCAGCTGGTCTATGGTGCTAGAAAGATGCGCCTAAGATGAGCCGCAACTGTCTACACACCCGGTGGACTGTTCAGCTAGCTGGCCCTCTCGGGTAACGCCGCGGGACCGGTAGGGGCGACGGTCGCCGGGAATTGACCATTCAATTCCGGAATGACCGCGCTCTTCAAGATATCCGCCCCAGGGGTCCGGAAGTCCAGCCCGGGGCCCGACCGTCGAGCACCTTGTCCGCGCGTTGGACAGCCAAGACTGCCCGACCGGTTTGCGTCAGCGCGTGGTAGAGGGGCAAGGGACGGCAGCTCCACTTCCGGGTTAGAGCCAGAGGCGGTCTTCATTTTTACCCGCGTCATGCGCACGCTCACCGGGGAGAATTTGTGCTCGACGAGGGCCTTGACCACTTGCGGCGGTGACCTGACTGGTGGCGGCCCAGTGGTAGGCTGTCCCCACCATGATGCAGACGTGGGTCGACCGACTGATCGAGCATCAGCCATGGCTGGAGCCGATCGCCGACCTGGTGCAGAGCCTCGTGGGTCGCGCCTTCGATGTGCTGGGCCGGCCCGGGCAGTCACTGAAGAGCTTGCTGCACGGTACCCGAACCGGCCATCCCCTCCACCCCGCACTCACCGACGTCCCCATCGGCGCCTGGATCGGTGGCGTGGTGGCCGATGCGGTCGCTCACTTCACTACCCGACTCCCAAGCACAGCCGGTGACGTAATGCTGGCGGTCGGCTTGGTGTGCGGGTTAGCTGCGATCATCACTGGCTACACCGACTTCCACGAGACCAACGGACACGAGCGGCGAGTGGCGGTAGCTCACGGACTGCTGATGACGGTGGCGATGCTGGTGGCGGCGGTATCCCTAGGCCTACGGTGGTGGGCGGGCATGGAGTGGCATCCGCTGGCAGTGGGCCTCGCAGCCGCAGCCTTGGGAATCCTCCTCAGGGGAGCCTACCTGGGCGGCCACCTGGTCTTCGCGATCGGCACGACGGTGAATCATTTGGCGTTCATCAGCTGGCCGACTGATTTCGTAACGGTGGGAGACGCCGCGGACTTCCCAGAGGGGAAGCTACGTCGCGCCGACGCGGATGGCGTGGGCGTGCTCGTGGTAAGGCGTAGCGGCACGCTCTACGGGATCGCCGAGGTCTGCGGCCATGCTGGCGGTCCGCTAGCTCAAGGTACGCTCGACGGCATGGTCGTCA
>Ga0307372_10006870_pt1 | contig 16498 bp, 17 predicted proteins | sample OX1MG_FD_202533 | JGI IMG/M metagenome (GOLD analysis project Ga0307372, IMG submission 202533) | Soil microbial communities from Risofladan, Vaasa, Finland - OX-1 | ecosystem: Environmental > Terrestrial > Soil > Coastal area > Acid sulfate soil | place: Finland: Risofladan, Vaasa | collected... | reverse complement strand
TGCGACGCCGGATCCGCTCTGGGCGATGTTTTTCGCCGTGACCGATACCGGCAGATCCGTTGGCCGCTGGAACGCCTGCTTGCGTCCCGAGCAGACCGGTTTTGCGCGCAGCCGCTACCACTTCGCCGTTCGTGGAAACCCGGAGGCGGTCTGGACGAAGGGCGCCGTCTACGTTCTGCCACGGAGCCGGTTCGAGCCGAGCGACATCCCGGCCGAGTGGATCAGCTTCGAGCCCGTCGAGCCGCTCGACGTCGTTCCCGTCACGCGAAGCGACTTTCCGTTCGCCGATCGCGTCTTTCGCTTTGCGCACCCGGAGTCGGACTGGATCCGGCTCGGCCGGCTCGTCAAGGATGGCCTCGCGCACGGCCGCGCTTAGAGGCTCTCACAGAATGAGGTTCGTCGATCCGGGTGCGATCGGCGAGTGCGAAGCAAGGACGCAGGGAGCCCCGATAGCCAAGCTATCGAGGCGACCGAGGACACAGCGTCGCGCCGCCGAGCGCGGCCGGGCGACACAACCGCTCATTCTGTGAGAGCTTCTTAGAGGCTCTCAGGCAGCCGGCAGGCGCACGACGAAGCGGCCGTGCACGTCCGGGCGCGCCTCGACGTCGCCCGAGGCTGCACGCGCGAGGCGGCGCGAGAGCGCAAGGCCGAGACCGGCGCCCGCGGTGGCGGAGCGCCCGGCGCGGCCCCGCACCGCCGGCTCGAAGATCGACTCCTCCTCGTCGGCGCCGACCCCGGGGCCGTCGTCGTCGACCGCGAAGAGCACGGCCGAACCGTCACGAGCGATCGACACGTGCACGATGCTGTGGCCGTAGCGGCAGGCGTTCTCGACCACCGGATGGAGGATCCGCTCGGCAAGGTCGCGGTCGACCCCAAGGCGCAGGCCGTCGCGCGGACCGACGACCTCGACGGCGACACCGCGCGAGGCCGCCTCGTCACTGCACGCCGCGACCGTCGCTTCCGCCACCTCGACCGCGCTCGCTACCCCCTGCTGCTCCGCAGGTTGGCGGGCGGCGGTGACGAGCGTCTCGACGATCCGCTCGAGCTGCTGCGCGTTGCGCAGCACGACCTCCAGGCTCTCGCGGTACTCGTGACCGCTGCGCTTGCGCCGCAGCGCGAGCTCCGCCTCGGCCATCAGCTTGGCGAGCGGCGTGCGCAGCTCATGCGACATCTCCGCGGAGAAGTGCCGCTCATGGCGCAGGCTGGCCGCGAGCCGGTCGAGCAGGCCGTCCAGCGTGGCTGCGAGCCGCGTCAGCTCGTCGTGCGGCTCACCGAGTGCGAAGCGCCGGTCGAGCTCGTGCTCGCTCCACGCCTCGGCCTGCTCGGTCATCTCGGCCACGGGCCGCAGCGCCGACCGCAGCAGCCACCAGACGACAAAACCGACGAGCGCAACCAGTCCCGCGAACAGGATGATCGACTCGCTCAGCGCGGTGCGGCGCGCGTGCTCGTACGGTGCGAGCGAAATACCGGTCACGAGCGTGCCGATACGGCTGCCCGCATGGACGATCGGAACCGCGAGCAGCCGCTCGTCGGTTTCGTCGAGGTTGATCGTGCGCTCGGGGCCGCCGACGAGCGAACGTGCCGCCCTTTCCGTCACCGCCCTCACCGAGGGCTGCTCGATCACCCGCGAGCCGATGAAGATCCAGACCCGGCTGTCGCCGAGCGGATCGCCGTTCCCCGAAACGACCCGGACGTTGCCCGCCGTGACGCGGATCAGCTCCAGCTCGGATGCAGCGCGAGCGTGCAGCGATGCGTCTGCATCCTGCGAAGTAGCGTTGCTGAAGAGAATGTTGAAGGCGAGCCCCGCCAGGCTGAGCGCCACGGTGATCGCGATCAGCACGATTCCGAGCAGGCGGGTGCGGACATCCCGCCACGGTTGGATCCGCGTCATTCGAGGGTGTACCCGACGCCGTGCACGGTGGTGATCCGCGGCGCGCCGGGCAGCACTCCGAGCTTCTTGCGGAGCCGGGCCACATACGCGTCGAGCGTGTTGTCGCGCACATGGGCGCCGTGGGGCCAGCCGGTGCGCACGAGCTCGCGCCGGCGCACGGCTGTTCCCTGGCCTGCGACGAGCTTGGCGAGCAGGCGAAACTCGGTCGGCGTCAGCGACACCTTCTCCCCATTCGAGGTCGCCACGTGCGCAACCGGGTCCAGTCGTAGGCTGCCCGCCTCGACGCTCACGTCGAGCCCGGACCGGCGCAGAAGCGCCTGGAGCCGCGCGACGAGCTCGGCGAACGCAAACGGCTTGGTCACGTAGTCGTCGCCGCCGGCGCTGAACCCGGTCACACGATCGGTGAGCGCATCGCGCGCGGTGAGGAAGAGAATCGGTACCTGGACGCCCTGGGCCCGCAGCGCCTGGACGACGTCACGACCGTCGGCGTCCGGCAGGCCGATGTCGATCACGAGCAGGTTCGGCGCCTCGGGCTCGATCCGCTCGAGCAGCTCGGCGCCGCTGCCGGCGCCGACCGCGTCGAATCCCTCCTCCTGCAGGCCTCGCAGCAGGACACCGCGCAGGTCGAGGTCGTCCTCGACGACCATCACCTTGGCACCGGTCACGGCCGGAGCGTAGCCCTCGCGGGGAGATCCGGTTCGCACACTCAGGTGCCGTTCAGCCGAACCTGGCAGGCTGCGGCCATCGTCCATTCGAGCCCACCGGCGTACGTGCACCGCCAGATCATGCTCGGCCGCTCCCAGCAAGGCAGGCCGATCTTCGCCTGGGAGGTCGGCGACCCGAGTGCAACCCGGCGCACGCTCGTCGTCGGGGCGATCCACGGCAACGAGCCGGCCGGCATCGCGATCGCGCGCGCGCTCGAGCACACCCGACCTCCCGCGCACACGGTGCTCTGGATCGTCCCCGACCTGAACCCCGACGGCGTCGCCGCGGGCACACGCCAGAACGCGCGCGGGGTCGACCTGAACCGCAATTTCTCGTACGGCTGGCGGGTGCTCGGGCCGCCCGGCACGACGTTCTATGCGGGCCCGCACGCTCTCTCGGAGCGCGAGACCCGGATCGCCGTCAAGCTCGTGCGCCGCATCCGCCCGACTACCTCGATCTGGTTTCACCAGCACCTTGACGTGGTCGACGACTCGGGCACACGCCCCGGTGTCGCACGCCGCTTCGCGCAACTCGCCGGGATGGGCGCTGCCCGCCTGGCGTCCGAGCCGGGCAGTGCCGTCACGTGGGAAGACCACATCCTGCCCGCAGGAGCCGCGTTCGTCGTCGAACTGCCGGCAGGGCCCGTGCCCAGCAAGCGCATCGCCGTCTTCACCAGGGCGATCCGCGCACTCCATTCGTAGGGAAACCACAGCCCCCTCTTAGGGATGCGGGCAACGCTCCGCTCATGAACGCGCAAGCCGTCACCGACGGCAAGCTCACCCAGACCCAGGCCGACACGATCACGGCCGACCTCACCACCCGCATGACGAACCTCGTCAACAACACCGGCCCGATGCGCGGCGGCGGCCCGGGACCCGGCGTCGACCGCGGGTTCGGACCGCCTGGCCCCGGAACCGGGACGCACATGTAAGAAAGACGACGGCGCACGACCTCGCCCCGTGCGGAATTCTCCGCACGGGGCGAGGGATTCGGCGGCGCACCCCTGGCACGACGGCGTTCCAAAGGCTAGAACACGTGCATGGAGATCGAGCCCCGAAACGGCGCCCACTCGCAGTCGCTCGAGCGCGGCCTCCTCATCCTCTCGTCCTTTCGCTCGGGCAGCCCGCTGCTCGGCGTCAGCGATCTCGCCCGCGAGGTCGGCCTCAGCCGCTCGACGACCCATCGCTACATCTCGACGCTGGCGGCGCTCGGATATCTGCAACAGGACCCGCTGACGCGGAAATACCGCCTCGGCCCCCGCGTCCTCGACCTTGGATTCTCGGCGATCAACTCGATGGACCTGCGCGAGGTCGCGTCGCCCCACCTGCAGGAACTGAGTGACGAGACGGGACACACGGTCAACATGGCGGTCCTCGACGGCGCCGACATCGTCTACATCGAACGCTGCCGTACGTCACAGCGCGGCCAGCGCGACATCGACCTCAACCTGCACATCGGCTCGCGGCTCCCCGCGTATTGCACGTCGATGGGCAAGGTGCTGCTCGCCAACCTCGATGCCGCGGAGCAACGCGCCGCGCTCAAGCAGGTGCGCTTCGTCCAGCGTGGCCCGAACACCCTGACGGGGCGGGACGAGCTCGTTGCCGAGCTCGAGCGCGTTCGCGAATCGGGGCTCGCGGTCAACAACGAGGAGCTCGCGTACGGCCTGCGCTCGATCGCTACGCCCGTCCACGCGCAAGGCGGCGAGGTGGTTGCCGCGATCAACCTCGCCGTGCACCGCACAATGGTGTCGCTCGACGCCCTCGTTGCCCACCTCGGGCCGCCGCTCCGGCGCACCGCCGCTGAGATCTCGGCGCGCATCGGCTCGGGCCACGTGCAGGCCTGAGAAGCTCTCAGTCGGGCTCGACAGTGACCTCGAGCAGCAGCGGCGCCGTCCGGTCGCGTAGTCCCGGCACCACCTCGTCGAGCGTCGAGGCGAGCGCGTCCCCGTCGCCGATCCGACGCGCCTCGCAGCCGAAGGCCTCCCCGATCGCCGCGACATCGACCTCTTTGAACTCCGGCCATGCGGGCTCGCCGCCCTGGTGCGCAGCGAGCTGGTCCATGATCCGGTAGCCACCGTTTCGGAGCACGACGAAGAGCGTGCCCACGCCATACTGAGCGGCGCTCCAGAACCCCTGCACGCCGAACACGGTCGAGCCGTCGCCGAGAACCGCGACCACCGGGCGGTGCGGCAGCCCCATGCGCAGACCCACGGACGCCGGCAGGCCCCAGCCGAGCCCGCCCATCGCGGGGCTGACGGTGCCAAGCGGCTGCCGGGCGGGGATGCGCTGCAAGAGCTCGTCTCGGTTGGACGGGCATTCCTCGACGACGACGGTGTCGGCCGGAATCCGGTCGGCGAGCGCCTGGAGGACGTGGCCCGCCTTCAGCGGCGCGCCCGCCGGCGGCGGATCGGGCCGTTGGAAGAGCGGGCCCGGCGGCTGCGGGCGCTGCGCCACGCGTGCGGCGAGCTCGCGGCAGACGAGGTCGGGAGAGGCGAGCACCGCGAGCTCGACCGGGCTTCTGTGCACCTCGTCGACGTCATCGCTGACGACGGCGAGCAGTGTCCCATCACGAACGAAGGGCCCCGGGTCGTACGCGGTCTGACGGAACACCGGAGCGCCGACTGCGACGACGAGGTCATAGGGGGCAAGCTCTTCGCGCAGCTGCGGCCGGAGAAACGGCAGCGGCCCCGCCCACAACGGGTGGTCCTGCGGAAAACCGGCCTGGCCGCTGAACGCCTCCTGGTAGACCGGCGCACCGAGGCGCTCGGCCAGCGCGACGAGCGCCTGCCAGCGCTCTGGCGTATCGAGCCGAGCCCCGGCGACGAACGCCGGCCTGGACGAGCCGTCGAGCAACTCGGCGAGCGTCGCCACCGATTCGGCGTCGACGGCTGCGGGCCTCAGCACGCGCTTCGGCGCAGCCACCTCGTGCGGCTCGCCGGCCTCCTCGAGCCAGTCGCCCATCGGCACGATCACGATCGCGGGCCCGAGCCGGGTCTCCGCCTCGTGGTAGGCGCGTTCGAGCGCGCCCGGTACGTCCTGGGCGCGCGCCGGCTGCGAGACCCAGACCGGATAGTCGCCGGCCAGCCCCAGGAGCCGCCCCGAGAGGAACGGCTCGAACGCGATGTGCCGCCGGTCCTGCTGGCCGACGACGATCACGACCGGCGTGCGATTCACCCGGGCAGTCGAGATTGCGTTGACAGAGTTGCCGAACCCGGCGGTCGTGTGCACGAGCGCGAAGGACGGACGGCGGCGGGCGAGCGCATAGCCGCTCGCCATGCTGACGACCGACCCCTCGTGCAGGCCGAGAACGAACCGCATGTCGTCGGGAAGCCCGGTCAGGAACGGGATCTCCGTCGAACCGGGGTTGGAGAAGATATCGGTCAGTTCCCGTCGCCGCAGGAAGTCGAAGGTCGCGTCGCGGACCGTCAACCCCAAACCTCGTCGGCGACTTCGACGATCAGTGCCAGCTTCGCCCATTGCTCGTCCTCGGTCAGGGTGTTGCCCTCGACGGTCGACGAAAAGCCGCACTGCGGCGAGAGGCAGAGCTGGTCGAGCGGCGCGTACTTCGACGCCTCCTCGATCCGGCGCTTCAGCAGGTCCTTCGATTCGAGGTCACCGCTCTTGGTTGTCACGAGCCCGAGCACGACCTGCTTGGAGCCCTTCGGAAGGAACCGCAAGGGCTCGAACCCGCCCGACCGCTCGTCGTCCCACTCCATGAAGAAGCCGTCGACCTCCAGCTCGTTCAGAAGCGCCTCGGCGACGAAGTCATAGCCACCCTCGGCGGCCCACGAAGAGCGGAAGTTGCCGCGGCACATGTGCGTCGTCACACGCATACCGCTCGGGCGGTGCGCGAGCGACTCGTTGATGTGGTGGATGTATTCGACGTGCTGCCGCTCGGGGTCACCGCCGATCGATGCCAGGTAGTCGCGCTGGTGCGGGTCATTCATGTAGGCGAGGCTCGTGTCGTCGAACTGGAGATACGTACAGCCGAGCTCGCCGAGGAGCCGCACCTCGTCCGCGTAGGCGACCGTCAGGTCGGCCCAGAAAGCATCCAGGTCGGCGTAGACGCTCGGATCGATGGCCGCCTTGCCGCCGCGATAGTGGACCATGCTCGGCGAGGGGATCGTCAGCTTCGACACGGTGCCGGCGGCGGCCTGCTGCAGGAAGCTGAAGTCCTCGCCGAAGATCGCGTGCGAGATGCCGAGCTTCGAGTCGATGTGCAGGGCGGCGGGCGTGAACTCGATGTCGCCCTCGGAGTTGTGGAAGGTCACCGCGATCTGCCCGGCCTCCTTGCTGATCCCGTCGATCTCGTAGATGAAGTCCATGTGCCAGGAGGCTCGGCGAAACTCGCCGTCGGTCACCGCCCGGAGCCCGAGCTCCTTCTGCCGCCCCACCGCCTCCAGAATCGCCGCGTCCTCGACCCCGCGCAGCGCCGCCGCGTCAATCGTCCCCGCCGCGAACTCGGCCCGCGCACGGAGGAGGCTCGCCGGGCGAAGCAGACTGCCGACGTGGTCGGCGCGGAACGGCGGTTCGTTCCGCGTCATCGTCTCGTTGTCCTGCTGCATCGCCGCCTCCTTGGCTCAGACCCGCTCGAGCCCGACGTAGTTCTCAGCCAGGCTCGTCGCGGCTGCGGTTGACGTTGTCACATAGCGCAGCTGTGAGAGCTGCAATTTCCGGTCGAACTCGTCGGCGCCCGGCGTGATGTGGAGCATCGACGTCATCCACCACGAGAAGTGCTCGGCGCGCCAGACGCGCCGGAGACACTCGACCGAATACGCGTCAAGCCGGGCGCGACTGCCGCTCGCATAGAGCTCGATCAGCGCGTCGGCGAGGATGCACACGTCGTGCGCGGCAAGGTTCAGTCCCTTCGCGCCGGTCGGCGGAACGATGTGCGCCGCATCGCCGGCGAGGTAGAGGCACCCGTGCTGCATCGGCTCGGCGACGAAGCTACGCATGCCGGTGACACCCTTCTCGAGCACGGGCCCGTCCTCGAGCGTCCAGCCGTCCAGGGCGGTGCGTGCGTCGAGCTCCTCCCAGATGCGCGCGTCGGACCACTGCTCGATGTCCTCGTCGGGCGCGCACTGGATGTAGAGCCTGCTGAGCGTCGGCGAGCGCAGACTGAGCAGCGCGAAGCCGCGCTCGTGGTGTGCGTAGACGAGCTCGTCGCTCGAGGGCGCGACGGCGGCCAGGATGCCCAGCCAGCCGTAGGGGTACTCGCGGGTGTAGGTCCGGAGGACCTTCTCGATCGCGGTCCGGCAGATGCCGTGAAACCCGTCGCAGCCTGCGATCACGTCGCAGTCGATGCGCCGCTCGACGCCCTCGTGCTCGTACAGCACGTACGGCTCGTTGCCCTCGAAGCCGTGCACGCTCACCTCGGAGACCTCGAAGTGGAGCGGCAGGCTCTCGTCGAGGCGGGCGGCGATCAGGTCCTTCACCACCTCGGTCTGACCGTAGATCACGATCGAGCGACCGCCGGTCAGCTCGTCCATCGGCACGTGATGGCGCTCGCCGTCGAACTGCAGGTGGATGCCACCGTGCACGATCCCCTCCCGTCGCAGCCGGCCCGCGACACCTGCGCGCTCCAGGAGGTCGGCCGTCCCCTGCTCGAGCACGCCGGCGCGGATCCGAGCCTCGACGTACTCGCGGCTGCGGTTCTCGATCACGACGGATTCGATCCCGGCGCGATGGAGCAGCGCCGCAAGCGTCAGACCTGCCGGCCCGGCTCCGATGATCGCCACCTGGGTGCGCAGTGGGCTCACGCGGGCTCGAGCACCTGCTGGGCGATCGCGAACGCTCGATTGGCCGCCGGAACGCCGCAGTAGATCGCGGCCTGCAGCAGTACTTCCTTGATCTCGTCCGGCGTCATGCCGTTGCGAAGCGCAGCGCGAACGTGCATCGCGAGCTCATCGTGATGGTTCAGGGCGGTGAGCGCCGTCAGCGTGATCGCGCTCCGCGTCTTGCGATCGAGTCCGGGCCTCGCCCAGATCTCGCCCCAGGCATAGCGCGTGATCAAGTCCTGGAAGTCGGCGGTGAACGCTGACGTGCGCTCGATCGCCGCATCGACGTGCTCGTCGCCGAGCACCTCGCGCCGCACTCTCATGCCGTCTTCGTTGCTCACAGGTACTCCCCGATCAGTTGGTTGAACGCGTCTGGCTGCTCGATGTTCGCAAGGTGCGCAGCACCATCGATCACCTCGAGCCGGGCACCGGAAATCAGGTTCGCGATCGCCTCGAGCTCGCCGGGCGGGGTCGACGGGTCGTCTGCGCCGGCGATCACGAGCGTCGGCGTGCGAACGGCGGCGAGCGTCTCGCGGGCGTCCCAGCGGGCGAGCGCCTCGCAGCAACGCGCATACCCCTCCGGATCGCTCGCGAGCATCATCTCGCGGTAGGTCGCGACGTCACCGAACGCGGGGGTGAACCAGCGTGCGAGCACCGCGTCGACGATCGCCTGAAGACCTTGGACCCGCACGGTCCGGGCCCGTTCGAGCCATTGCTCCGGTTCGCCGAAGCGCGCTGCGGTACTGGCGAGGACGAGCCGCTCGAGCCGCTCGGGCGCGGCGAGCGCGAGCTGCATGCCGACCACGCCGCCGAGCGACAGGCCGACGAACGAGAACGGGCCGTCGCCGGCCGCCGCGAGCGCCAGCGCCGCCAGGTCACCGACGTCGCGCACGTCCGCGACCGGCGCGCCGCCGTGCCCGGGATGGTCGACCAGCACGACGCGGCGACCGGCGAGCGCGGGCAGCTGCGCATCCCACATCGCCGAGGTCGAGCCGAGCGACCCGCAGAGGACAACCGTGCGGCTCATTTGGAGTAGAGCGTGAGCGCGCGGTCGACGAACGCGTCGGCGGAGCCGAGATAACCGTCGGGATCCTGCACGTCGATGCCGAAGCGGTGGGCTTCGGCGAGTGTCTCGGGAACGATGTTCGCCCGCATCCGTGCGACGTCGACCTCGAGCCCGGTCAGCGAGCGACGCACCGCCGCCGCCGCTCCGCCGGTGGCGGCGAGCGCGGTGGCGAGTGCGTGCCACTCGGCGTGCCACGCGCCGACGGCGCGCTCGTGCTCGGCCACGACACTCTCGAAGAGCAGGCCCGCGTTCGCGCGCGCATGGCGCGCGCAGGCGACAGCGAGCACCGCGCTCGTGGGGTTTCTCTTATGCGGCATCGTGGACGACCCGCCCGCGTCGCGCTCGGCCACCTCCCCCACCTCCGTCTGGGCGAGCAGCACGATGTCGCCGGCGATCTTCGCGGTCACACCGGCGACGGCGGCGAGCGCGCCGGCGAGCTCCGCGACCGGTGTCCTGATCGTGTGCCACGGGACGATCGGCTCGCGCAGGCCGAGCTCGGCGGCGTAGAGCCGTAGCACCTCGGGGCCGTCGCCGCCGAGCGCGGCGAGCGTCCCGGCGGCCCCGCCGAGCTGCGCGGGCAACGACGCGGCGACCTCTACGAGCCGGGCGCGCGTCTCGACGAGTCCGACGAGCCAGCCCGCCGCCTTGAAGCCGAAGGTCGTCGGTACGGCCTGCTGCAGCAGCGTGCGCGCTGCCATCACGCTGTGGCGGTGCTCGGCGGCAAGCCGGGCACATTCGTTCGCCACGCCCTCGAGCTCGGCGTCCACGAGGCGAAGCGCCCGCGAAGCGACCAGCATCGCCGCGGTGTCGACGACGTCCTGGCTCGTCGCACCGCGATGCACCGACGCCGCGTGCTCGTCGCCGACCCGCTCGCGCAGCGCGCGCACGAGCGGTTCCGCGGGATTGCCGGCGACACGACCTGCGACGGCGAGGTCCGCGACGTCGTAGAGCGAGGGGTCGCACGCAGCGGCGACCGCCGCGGCCGCGGCCGCGGGCACGACGCCCGCAACCGACTCCGCATGTGCGAGCGCCCGCTCGGCGTCGAGCATGGCGGCGAGCCAGGAACGGTCCGACAGGGCGTCGGCCAGCTCGTCCGGCACGAAGATCGCCGAGAAGGGGCTCACACCGCGAAGAAGACCGTCTGCCGGTCGCCCTGCATCCGGATGTCGAAGCGCATGACCCCATCTTCTTGCTCCGCGACGAGGGCTGCACGATCGAGCGCGGGCAGCGCGGACAGCACCGGGTCGGCGGCGTTCGCCTCCGGCTCGTCGGGGAAGTACATGCGGGTCAGCTGGTGCTTCAGCAGGCCACGGGCAAAGACGTAGACGTCGAGCCGCGGCGCCTCGCCGGGAGACGCGGGCGGCTTCACCGTCAGGAACGAGAACTGCCCGTCCGCCTCGGTGCCGCTGCGTCCCCAGCGCCGGTCGGAGGCCTGCCAGACCTCGATCATCCCGTCGCCGATCGGCTGCCCGTCACCGTCGAGGAGCCGGCCGACGACGCGAATCGCCCCGGCCTCGCCCGGCGGGACGAGCTCGTTTTCGGGCCTGCGACACAGGCCGATCGCGTAGTACGGGCCGACGGTCTGCGAAGGCGTGCGCGGCAGAAGGCTCACGCTTCCTCCTCGATCGGCGTCGTCCCGCTGCCCGAACGGCCGAGCACGATGTCCCAGCGAAAGGCGAGCGACCAGTCCGGGATCGTCGTCGCCAGGTCGAACTGCGAGACGAGCAGCGCGCGCGCCTTCGGGTCGCGCACCGAGTTGAAGATCGGGTCGTACCGGAAGAGTGGGTCGCCCGGGAAGTACATCTGCGTGACGAGCCGCTGCGTGAAGGCCCGGCCGAACACGGAGAAATGGATGTGCGCGGGACGCCAGGCGTTCTCGTGGTTCCCCCACGGGTAGGCGCCGGGCTTGATCGAGATGAACCGGTAGTTCCCGTCGTCGTCGGTGAGGCACCGGCCCGCACCGGAGAAGTTGGGGTCGAGCGGCGCCGGATGCTGGTCGACCTGATGTTTGTAGCGGCCGGCCGAGTTCGCCTGCCACACCTCGACGAGCGCGCCTCGGATCGGCTTGCCGTCCTCGTCGAGCACGCGCCCGCTGACGATGATCCGTTCGCCGAGCGGCTCGCCCTCGTGCTGGCTCGTCAGGTCGAAGTCCTGCGGGAGGACGGTGTCCTCGCCGAAGACCGGCCCGTCCGGCGAGTGCCGGTCCTCCGGCAGCGTCACGAGCGGACGCTCCGGCGCCCGCAGCCGGGTCGACCGGTACCCCGGATAGTCGATCTGTACCTCACCGCCGAACGATGGATCGTCCGGCAGCACGATCGTTGATGCGTCGCTCATTCGCGTCCTTTCGTTCCGAGTGCCCGCAGCGCCTCGAGCTCGGCGGGTCTGGGCGATTCCGTCTCCTGCACATCAGGGGCGACCTTCAGGTCCCAGCCCGTCGCCGCGCGGGCATCGTCGACCGTCGAGCCCGGATGCACCGACACCAACGTCAGCTCACCGCCGCGCGGCTCGAGGATCCCAAGGTCGGTGACGACGACCCGGACCCGCTCGCCGCTCGAAGTCTTGAAGTCGAGCCGCTCGACGAACGCGCGCGGTGACTGGCGCAGCATCACGAAGACGTCCGACACCGAGCTCGCGATCTCGGGCGCACCGCCGCCTCCCGGCAGACGCACCTTCGGAGTCTGGTAGTCACCGATCACGGTGCTGTTCAGGTTGCCGTGCCGGTCGATCTGCGCCGCACCCAGAAAGCCGACGTCGATGCGACCGCCCTGCAGCCAGTACGCAAACATCTCCGGAACAGAGACGACTGCGTCCGCCGTCTCCGCAAGCTCGCCGTCGCCGATCGAGAGCGGAAGCATCGTCGGCTTCGCGCCGATCGTGCCGCTCTCGTAGACGAGCACGCACTCAGGCGCATGGGTCCGCCGCGCGAGATTTGCGGCGAGACTCGGCAGGCCGATGCCGACGAAGCAGACGTCGCCGTTTCGAAGGCGACGCGACGCCTCCACCGCCATCATCTCGTCGGCCGTCCAGGCGACCGCTCCGACGCCGCTCACTCCCGCTGCGGCTCCGTTCATACGGAAACCGCTTCGAGCACGTGCTCGCGTATCCAGGCGGTGAAGACGTCGCGGTCGCGACTGATCGGCTCCCAGGCGACGTAGAAGTCGTTGTCGCGCTCGTAGTAGCCGTGGGCGTAGGACGGATGCGCGCCGCCGGGCACGCAGGCGACGGCGTCGATCACCCAGGACGGCAGGACGACGGCACCCGGCCTCGGCTCGAGCTCGTCCACGATCTCCTCGACGGTGACGATCGCACGCTTCGAGGCGAGCACCGTTTCCTTCTGCACGCCCGTGATCCCCCAGAGCTGGACGTTGCCGTGGCGGTCGGCCTGCTGGGCGTGGATGATCCCGACGTCCGGCCGGTGCGCAGGAACGGCGGCGAGCTGCTCGCCCGTGAACGGGCAGGTGACGAACCCGACCCTCGTGCGTGCCGGCAGGTCGGTGTCGGCATAGCCGCGGAGCAGGCCGAACGGCAGGTTCGAGGCGCCGGCCGCATAGGCAGCCGCCATGCCGGCGTGCGAATGCTCCTCCAGTTCGAGCGGGGCCGGCCAGCCGTTCTCGACCGCGTCACGGAGGCGGTGCAACGAGCCGACACCGGGGTTGCCGCCCCACGAGAACACGAGCTTGCGCACGCACCCCATCCCGATCAGCTGGTCGTAGACGACGTCGGGCGTCATCCGGATCACCGTCAGGTCACGGCGCCCCTGCCGGATCAGTTCGTGCCCGGCGGCGTGCGGGATGAGGTGCGTGAAGCCTTCGAGCGCGACGGTGTGCTCGTCGGCAACAAGCTCGCGAACCGCTTCGGAGAGGGAGACGATCTCGGCCATCGACCTCTAGAACGGGAACGGGTGCCCGCTGCCTCCCTGCACGGTGATCCACCGAAGCTCGGTGAACTCGTCGACCACGGCCTGTCCGCCGAACCGGCCCCAGCCGGAGTCCTTGACGCCGCCGAACGGCATCTGCGGCTCGTCGCCGACCGACTGGTCGTTGACGTGGGCGATCCCCGAGTCGAGTTGCTGCGCAAGCGCGAACCCGCGGTTCGTGTCGCCGGTGAAGATGCCGGCGCTGAGGCCGTAGCTCGTCGCGTTCGCGCGGGCAACGGCAGCCTCGGCGGAATCGACCGTCTCGACCGAGACGACGGGACCGAACGTCTCATGGCGGGCGAAGTCCGAGTCCTGCGGAACGTCCGTCAGGACCGTCGCCTGATAGCACGGGCCGACGGCGTCGCCGCCGGCCAGGACCTTCGCACCCTGCGCAACCACCGCGTCGACGCGGCCCTTGACCATCGCGAGGGCCGACGCGCTGATCAGCGGCCCGATCACCGTGTCGTGCTCCTTCGGGTCGCCGGCCTTCAGTGTCTTCGCCTTGTCGGCAAGCCGCGTCGTGAACTCGTCGGCGATCCCACGCTCGACGAAGATCCGCCGCGACGACATGCAGATCTGACCCTGGTGCAGGAACGCGCCGAAGATCGACGCGTTGACGGCGTAGTCGAGATCGGCGTCGTCGAGCACGATCAGCGGGTTCGATCCACCGAGCTCGAGCACGACGCGCTTCAGCTGGCGTCCGGCCGCCTCGGCGAGCCGGCGGCCCGTCTCGGTGGAGCCGGTGAAGTTGATCCGGCGCACGGCCGGGTTCTCGACGAGCTCGTCCCCGATCGGAGCTGCCGCACCCGGGGCGTGGGTGACGATGTTGAGAACGCCCGCGGGCAGGCCGGCCTCCGCGAAGATCTCGCCCCAGATCAGGCCGCCGCTGTAGGGAGACAGCTCGGACGGCTTCAGCACGACCGTGTTGCCCAATGCGAGCGGGCCGGCGATCGAGCGGGCCGAGAGGATCAGCGCCGCGTTCCACGGCGCGATCGCCGCGACCACCCCGACGGGCTTGCGGATGCCCATCGCCAGCGTCCCCGGATGGTCGGACGGGATGATCTGCCCGGCCGGCGCATAGGCGAGCGCGGCCGCCTGGCGAAGCAGGCCGGGGACGAACCCGAGCTGGAACATCCCGAACCCGAAGCTCGCACCCGTCTCGCGGGCGAGCTGGCCCACCACTTCCTGGAGCCTGCCTTCGAGAATGTCGGCCGCCTTGAGGAAGATCCGCTGCCGCTCTGCGGGCACGGACTGCGACCAGGCGGGGAAGGCTGCGGAGGCGGCTGCGATCGCCCGTTCGGCGTCGGCACGCGTCCCCGCGGGGGCGAGTGCGACAACCTCGCCGGTGAACGGGTCCCTGACCTCGAACGTGCCGCCTTCGCCGGCAACCCACTCGCCGCCGATGAACTGCTGATACTCGTGGACGTCAGACTGGACGCTCGTCACGTCGTCTCCTTTCCATGCGCCGTCCAGAAGACGGCTTTGATGGTCTCGCCGGGCTCGGTGTCGTGCGGCGCGCGTTCGATCTGGTCAAAGTCTAGGTGCCGTTGCCGGAAGCGACTCCGACGCTACGTGAGCCTCTGTCCACGTGTCAAGACACCGTTCTAGATATCAGAACATACCGGGGCGAGCGCACGGCCTCCGGCCGAGCGCTACCGTCGACTCGTGCGGATCCTCCTTGCCGCCCTCGTCGCCGCCGGTGTCGCCCCCGCGCGACCCCCGATCGTCTGGAAGCCGATTCCATTCGGCGCGGCGCGGCGTGCCGAGACCGCGCAGTATGCGCAGCGCCACTACGGGGTGAAGACATGGCGTCTGCAGCATCCGCACGTGATCGTCGAGCACTACACGGCGAGCACCACGTTCTCGTCGGCCTGGAACACGTTCGCGTCCGACACCCCGGACTCCGAGCTGCACGAGCTCCCGGGGACGTGCGCGCATTTCGTGATCGACCGCGACGGCACGATTTACCAGCTCGTCCCGCTCACGACGATGTGCCGCCACACGGTCGGCCTCAACTGGACAGCGATCGGCATCGAGCACGTCGGGACGAGCGACACGTCGATCCTCGACAACCCGCGCCAGATGCGCGCATCGCTCGAGCTGACCCTCTGGCTGATGCACCGCTACGGCATCACGCTGCCCAACGTGATCGGCCACGCCGAAAGTCTCACGAGCCCCTACCACCGCGAACGCGTCGTAGCCTGGCGCTGCCAGACCCACAGCGACTGGCTGCACGCCGACATGGTCACCTACCGCGCGCGCCTGGATGCGCTCGCCCGCAGTGAGCGGGTCACCATCTCGCGCGCGGGCCGGCCGGTCGCCACGTCCTGCTGAGCAACCGGAAAGGAGCAGGCTTCGGCTCGCCGAAAGCATCCGAATGCGGACTCTTTGCGCCGTACTGGCCGCGCTTGCCCTGACGGGGCTCTCGCTCGCTGCGGCGGGAGCTTCGGCCACGCCCTCACCCGCCCTGCGCGCGAAGCGCGCCCAGGCCGCGCAGGTGCTCGCCCAGGTCAACAGGCTCGACCGGCAGTTCGGTGCGCTCGTCGACGCGTGGGACGGAGCGAGGATCCAGCTGGCCGCGGCCGAGAAGCAGCTCACCGCAAACAGGTTGCAGCTGACAGTGGCGCAGCGGGACAGCAGGATCGCGACGCAGCGGGTCGCGCAGATGCTCGTCACGATCTACGAGGGCGAGAATCCTGATCTGATCGAGCTGCTCGCCGGCAGCTCGCGACTTTCGGATGTGATCAACGCGGTGCAGTACACGCGTGACGTGTCGACCGCAGCCGAGCGCGTCGCCGCCGCCGCCGCCCGCTCGAAGCAGCGGCTTGCCGACGCGAGGAGGAAGCTGCAGGCAACCGAGCGGTCTCGCCGCTCGACCGTCTCCCAGCTCGCCTCGGAACGGGCCGCCATCGAGACGATGCTCGCCCAGCGGCGGCGGCTCCTCAGCTCGGTCCAGTCGGAGGTCGACCGGATGCAGGCGCAAGAGGAGGCTGCGCAGCGCCGGGCCGCCGCCGCCGCCCGCGCGCGGCTCGCCGCCGAGCAGGTCCGCCTGCAGCAGCAGGCACAGGCGCGTGCAAGAGCCGCGGCCGCGCAGGCGCTCCGGGCAGCGACGACCACCACCACCGCAGCAGCTGCGCCGCCGTC
>Ga0307372_10006869_pt1 | contig 16498 bp, 14 predicted proteins | sample OX1MG_FD_202533 | JGI IMG/M metagenome (GOLD analysis project Ga0307372, IMG submission 202533) | Soil microbial communities from Risofladan, Vaasa, Finland - OX-1 | ecosystem: Environmental > Terrestrial > Soil > Coastal area > Acid sulfate soil | place: Finland: Risofladan, Vaasa | collected... | reverse complement strand
CATCAGCACCGCGAGCAGGAAGGGGTAACCCGACGGGCGTTCGGAGCTCGCAACCCGGTGAACGGCGTCGTAGACGTAGGAGTACGAGTCGTTGAACCACATCACCGGCGGGTAGCCGAGCATGACCGCAGCCCGGAGCGCGGCGGCGGCGCCCAGGACGGCGATGAACACCCGGTGCCGCGCGGTCAGCTGTGCGGCCCGCTGCCACCGGGCGGCCCGGCTCTGCCAGCCCGGCCGGATCCGGTCCTGTTGGCCCGGGGACTGGACGGTCAGGCCGACCTGCCCGGCCCGCCCGGCTGCCGGGAGCGGCCAGGCTGCTCCTGGCAGCGGCGGCCAGGGCCGCCGAAGCCGCACCGGATCCGCGCGGCAAAGCGCACGGCCATGAGCAGCAGGAACACGACCGGAATGAGCACGTCGGGGCTGTGGGCGGTCAGGGTCACGGTGAGCCAGATCAGGGCGATCGCCAGCACCGGCAGCAGCCGTGCCCCGCCTCCGGCCAGCGCGCCCGCTGGCTGCTGCCCGCCGGCCCGGTAGGCCGTCGTCCTGGCGGCCGGCAGGTCCCGGGTTAGTTCCCGCAGCTCGCCCCAGGTCCGGCCGGCGAGTGCCGCCGTCGTGCGCTCGTCGAACTCGGCCAGGGTGATCCGCCCGCAGGCGTAGCCATCACGCAGGACAGTGACCGTGTGCTCCCGGTCGGCGTCGGACGCGCGGACGGCATCGTCAGTGGACATCGGCGGACCTCCCCCGTGACGTGGCCCGATACAACGGGAGAATACTCCCGTAGGTGGCGCCTGCCACCGAGCACCCACCGCGCGGCAAGCCGGCACGAACTGCACAAATGGGCAGTTCTGGTGACAGCCTGCCTGGCCCGGTTAGGATCACGCCGTGCCTCCCCTTTCCCGCGCCGCGGCCCGCCGCGACCACCTGATCGTGTGCGGGGAGGACGCACTCGCCTGCCGGGTCATCGAGGAACTGACCACCACCTATGGCGAGTCCGTGACCGTCCTGCTCCGCTCCCGTGAGCAGGGCCACGGCCCGCGGATCGCCCGCCTTCCCCGGGTCCGGGTCATCGAGCGGGCCGAGCTGAACGGCGACGCGTTCACCGCGGCGCAGGTCCAGTCGGCCCGTGCGCTCGCCCTGCTCCGCCAGGACGACCTGGGCAACTTTCATGCGGCCCTGCGGGCACAGGAACTCAACCCGCAGCTGCGGCTGGTGGTGGCGATCTTCAACAGCAGCCTGGGTGAGCGCATGAACACCTTCTTCGGCGACTGCGCGGTGCTGTCCGGTTCCTCGATGTCCGCGCCGTCCTTCGTCGCCGCCGCTTTAGGAGAGCCCGCGCCCAGCCATGTCCGGGTGGCCGGGCGCACCCTGTACGTGGCCAGGCAGGCGGACGTCCACCCCCGGCACGTCGTCTGCGGGCTGGCGATGACCGGCGACCCGCTTTCGCCCCGGCTGCTGCCCCCCGACACCGGCAGCGCGGACCTGGTGCTCGCGGTCGCCGACGGCGCGCCACGCAACCCGCTCGCCCGGCAGCGCCGGCACCCGTTGCGCGCACTTGCCGACGCGGCGCGGATGCTGTTCTGGCACAAGCTCGGCCTGGCCTTCGTGGCATTGTTCGCGGTGCTCGTCGCCGGGTTCGTGCTGCTCGCGACCCTTGGCCGTTTCTCGCTCGGCAATGCCGTGTACCTGACGTTCCTGGACGCGGCCGGGGCAGCGGTCAGTGACCCGGGGCTGAGCACCCCGGAGAAGGTGGCGCAATTCCTGCTGACATTCGATGGCATGGCATTCATCCCGGTGGTGACCGCGGCCGTGGTCGGTGCCCGGCTGACCGGATCGCTGCGGGCCAAGGACCGGCCGATCAGCCAGCACGTGATCGTGGCGGGCCTGGGCAATGTCGGTACCCGGATCGTCGGGCAGCTGCACGACCTGGGGATCGGCGTGGTCTGCGTGGACAAGAGCGAGGCTGCGGCCGGGATCGGCCTGGCTCGCCGGCTGGGGCTGCGGGTGGTCATCGGCGAGACCCACCGGGAGGAGACGCTGCGGGCCGCGGGGATCGGCAGCTGCCAGGCGATGGTTTCGGTGACCAACAGCGACACGGTCAACCTGGAGACGGCACTGCACGCGCGGGCGCTGGCCGCCGACCCGCGGATCGTGCTGCGGCTCGGCGATGACGATCTGGCCGAGCGGGTGCAGCGCAGCGTCGGCAACACCATCTCGCGCAGCGTGGCCTATCTGGCCGCGCCCGCGTTTGCCGCCGCGATGCTCGAACACCAGGTACTGCGCACCATCCCGGTTGGCCGGCATGTGCTCCTGATCGCCGACATCCGGGTGAACCCCGGGTCGGATCTGGCCGGCCGCCCGGTCGAAGATGTCCACCAGACCGGCCTGGTTCGTGTGATCGCGCTGCAGCGGCCGGGGGCTGACCGGGTGGACTGGTCGCCGGGGCTGCGGCGGCGGCTGGCGCCGCAGGACCGGATCTACGTCCTTGCTACCCGCGCGGGTCTCGGCAGTGTCCTTGCCAGGAGCCAGCAGCTCCGGGATTAAGTCCCTTTTGCCCCATATTATGACGTAATATATCCAGGCATGTCGAAACCTGGGTCTCCCCGAACAGGGGGGTCCAGGGTTACGCTCAGGGCAGATCTTCCGCTTGGTTCTCCTGAGCCATCTGTGAAGACGAAAGAAGAAGGTCTCCTTGGCCCGCTGTGAACACGCATCGTCCCCCGTTCAGGGGCTGCCCGGCCCGGCACCAGGGTTAGGTGGATCAACCGGTCCGGTCGTGGCCATTGTGTCCTTCGGTCAGTCCCAGTGTCAGCCAGGCCGCGGGCACGCGGCCGGGCGCTCTCCCTCACCAGGAGGAATCAATTGAGCGTTAACGACGATCGACCGATCATGCTGGCACCGGCAGCGGACCCCGCACCACTGGGGCTCGGCGCCTTCGCCCTCACCACGTTCCTGCTGTCGGCGGCCAACGCCAACTGGATGGGCAGCGCCACCGGAGACGCCTGGCTGGGCTACGCCTTCGCCTACGGCGGCCTGTGCCAGCTGCTGGCGGGCATGTGGGAGTTCCGCAACCGCAACGTGTTCGGCGCCACCGCGTTCTCCACCTACGGCGGCTTCTGGATCGGGCTCGGCCTGTGGGCACTGCTGGTGGCCCCCAAGGCGGCGTCCGCATCCGCGGCCGGTCACGATGTGGCCTGGATCCTGCTCGCCTTCGCCATCTTCAACACCTACATGCTGCTGTGGAGCACGCAGGTGAACATGGCGGTCTTCGCCGTCTTCCTGACCCTGGAGGCGACCGAGATCGTCCTGTTCATCGGGAACTTCGCTGGCAACGCCAGCATCGTCAAGATCGGCGGCTACCTCGGCGTGCTGACCGCGGCGGCCGCCTGGTACGCATCGGCGGCCGGGGTGATCAACGGCATGCGCGGCACCCCGCTGGTGCCGGTGGGCAAGCCGTTCGGGGCCAAGTCGGCCTGACAGCTCGTTCCGCGTGATCCCGGGGGCCCCGGTGGCCTCCGGGATCACGCATTTGTGCCTGGGTAGCGTAGGACGCGGCCGCGCCGGGCGGGCACCCAGGAAGGAACGCATGTGGACCTGCAGGAAAAACGCCAGCTCGACCTCGCCAAGCAGGTCGCCAGGGTAAAGGCACGGACCCGGCCCTGGCGTGCCATCATCGCGCTGGTGCTGGCGGTGGCGGCCGGGGTCATTTCCTGGACGGCGGGCACCGATTTTGGCCACTGGCACGAACCCGGGCACCTGATGAGCAAGGCGATTGCCGCGTTCACCGCCGTGATGTGGTGCCTGTTCGCGCTGATCGCCGTGCTGGGCCTGGCCGGGAAGGCCAGGGACGCCCTTCGGCCGGTGACCGGGCTGTCCCACGCTTCGGTGGTGCGTTACGCCATCGTGCTGATCGGGGTCGTCACCACGCTCATCCTGACGCTGGCCCTGCTGAAGGTTCCTGTCGGGCAGCTGATCCTTGGTGGTGCGGTCACCACGATCCTTATTGGCATCGCCGCCCAGCAGTCCCTGGGCAACGTGTTCGCCGGCATTGTGCTGCTGCTGTCGCGTCCGTTCGGAGTCGGCGATGCTGTCAGGTTCAGATCGGGAGCGCTGGGCGGGCAGATCGACGGAGTGGTCACCGAGGTCGGGATCACCTATGTGCGGGTAGAGACCCAGGACGGCATTTACCACCTGCCGAATTCGCAGGCGCTGGCGGCGGCGGTAGGGCCGCAGCCGCCCGCAGCCGGGCAGCCGGGCGGGCCGCCAGGCCCGGGGTACCCGGCAGGCCAGCCGGGCCAGCTGGCCCAGCCGTCACCCCCGCCGGTCCCCTGAGCATCACAACTGCGGCTGCCATCAACCCGGCTTACGGCCGGCGTTCAGCGATGGGTCGCCTCGTACCGGGACACCACCTCGGCCGGAATCCGGCCGCGATCGCTGACCTCGATACCCGTTTTCTTCGCCCAGGCCCGGACGCTGGCGCTGTGCTGCCGGTGCGCGGCCGTTCTGCGTTTGGCCCGTGCCGGGCGCGCCGATGACCTGCGCGCACGCTCCGCATACCGGGTGATGGTCCCATCAAACCTATCGCTGTGCTTGACGCACAGGTCGATCTCGTAGTCCCTGCCGTCAAAGCTGAACCGGCGTACCCGGTGCTGGCCCTGCGGTATCTCTTTCTGGTCGTAGTCACACGCATAAGTGACCGAAACTTTCTGTGCCACTTCAGGCCCCCCTTCCCCTGTCGCCAATATATCCCCACGTCGGCCGTTCAACCACAACGACACCCAGGTCAGGCCCAGTGACGGAAAGGTGGGGACTCGATCAGGCCGACCGCGTCGGCGCGTCTGCCCACCATTGCGGAGCACTGGAGCATGCCGGGTACACCCTAATCCGGTCATCTCCAGTAGGTGGATGAAGCCGACCTAAACGTCAATGACGTCCCGGGTCGCGCCCGCGCTGGCGTGGCTCGCGGCCTCCGGGTGGCGGGCCATAGGGGAACGAATCCGGGGCGGGCTCGGCGCGGCGGCGGCCGCGCGGCTTGCGGCGCTGGCCCCGCTCACCCCGGTCGCTCTCGTAGGCGTCGTCCTCGGCCTCGGGTGGGCCATCCACATACGGCCGCGCCCGGGAGCCGCCACCGGACGCCGGCAGCTCCGGCGGAAAGCCCTGATAGCCGCCTTCCGGCAGGTAGGCGCCGCCAGGGTGGTCCCCGCCGAGCGGGTCGCTGCGGTAGTCGCGGCCCAGCTCGCCCAAGCGGTAGTCGCGGCCCGGCTCGCCCGGGTAAGGCCCGGTGTCACCCTCCCCCGGGTACGCCGGTCCCGGCGGCTCCCGGTAGTCCCCGGGGTAGTCCGGTTCCAGCGGGTCACCGGGGTAGGTTCCCGGCCCTGGCGGCACGTCCCGGTAGCCCCCGGGATGGCCGGGCGCCAGCGGGTCACCCGGGTAGCTCCCGGGTCCCGGTGGCACGTCCCGGTAGTCCCCGGGATAGCCGGGCGCCAGCGGGTCACCGGGGTAGGTTCCCGGGCCTGGCGGCACGTCCGGGAAGTCCCCGGCATGGCCGGGCGCCAGCGGGTCACCCGGGTAGCTCCCGGGTCCCGGTGGCACGTCCCGGTAGTCCCCGGGATAGCCGGGCGCCAGCGGGTCACCCGGGTAGGTTCCCGGGCCCGGTGGCACGTCCGGGAAGTCCCCGGCATGGCCGGGCGCCAGCGGGTCACCGGGGTAGGTACCCGGCCCTGGCGGCACGTCCCGGTAGTCCCCGGCATGGCCGGGCGCCAGCGGGTCACCGGGGTAGCTCCCGGGTCCCGGTGGCACGTCCCGGAAGTCCCCGGGATAGCCGGGCGCCAGCGGGTCACCGGGGTAGGTACCCGGCCCTGGCGGTGCGTCCCGGTAGTCCCCGGGGTAGCCCCCGCCGCCCAGCGTCTCGCCCGGCTGGCCCAGGTACTCATCGGGTCCGCCAGCTGGCTGGCCGGGGAAGTACGCGGTCGGCGGCTCGTCGCCATACCCGCCGGGCGTGTCGGCGTCCCGGTAGGCACCGAGCGGGTCCGGCCGGCCTGGGGCCGGCAGCTCGCTGCTGTACCCGGCAGCGGCCTTGTCCCGCTCCCGGCGGGACGGCCTGGTACGGGGTCCCGCTGGCGGCATCTCATCGCGGCGCCGGCGGCGCGGCTTTCCTGGGTACTCCGCCGCCGGCGGCTCGCCGATGTACCCGCCCGGCTCCGCGCCGGGCCGGACGTCGCCCTGGGCCTGCGCGTGATAGCCGGCCAGGCCCGGCTCCGGCAGCGGAAGGTGGATGGCAGCAGTGGTCTGGCCGGTCTCGATGTCGCTGTCCAGCAGTTCGGGCAGTGCCGCGGGCCGCACCGGGCCGCGGCGGCCGGGTGCGCTGCCCGCCGCCAGGTCCGGGACGCCTTCGGCCCGGCCGCCCGGGCCGTTCTGCAAGGCCTCCACCATCCGCGGCAGATCGGCGATGGGCAGCCGGAAGGTACCAGTGCAGGTGCCGCCCTGCCAGATGCTGAACACGGCCACACCGGTGTTGGCGTACCAGCTCAGCCGCATGCTGCGGGACTCGCCCCTGACGTCGAAGAAGACCTCACCCAGCCGGGGCAAAGGTGCCGCGTCCGACGCTGACATGCTGCCCATGGTGACCCCGGACCCTTGGCTTTGTCCAGTTAGTGATCATGAAGGCGGGGCCCGTGCCCGGGTGAGCACATCTAGGCGGCGGGAATTCTCCCGGCTGGCTGCGAAACCGCCGGCGGGAGTGGCATTATTGAGCGTCGGTTCGCTGAACTGACTGCCTTCGTCAGACGGCTGGCGCGCACCCCGCCCCATAGCCTGTCCGGCAATGTGATGGCCCCCCGATTTCACCTGCGCTGTGGCGTCCGGAGGTGCCCGTTGCCCGGGAACACGGCGACGGGGCCGTGCGTTGGACGGAAGGACGGGGCAAAGGCCGCAGTGCGCGGACCAGCGAGCCTGGCAGCACGCTGGGCAGGAAAGACGCTGGGCAAGGAACACACGGACTGGCTGAGGAGATCGATTCATGTCTGAGGTACGTCGGCAGGTGGCGCTGCAGCCCCGGCCGAACTGGGGCTGGCAGGATGCCGCCGCGTGCCGCGGCCGGGAGGTCGTTCTCTTCTTCGGGCCCGATGGCGAGCGTCAGCCAGAACGTGAGATCCGCGAACGCAAGGCCAAGGCCGTCTGCGCCGCCTGCCCAGTCCGGGCGGAGTGCCTGACCTACGCCGTCTCCCGGCCCGAGAAGTACGGCACCTGGGGTGGGCTGAACGAGGACGAGCGGTCCTCGGAGCGGCGGCGCCGGATGCGCCGCGCCAACGCGGCCTGATCTCCGGGGTCCCGTCGGCTACCAGCCGCGAGGGCGGAGAATCACATCATGGTCTGCCGGGCATGCCGTGACAAGCATCACGATGACTGCCCCGGCGGGACGTGGTGTGATTGCCAGCACCTGCCGTCCCCGCCGGCGCCGGAGCCGACGCTGGGCTGGATCAGGCAGGGCTGACCGTGCAGGGCTGACCGTGCAGGCTGGCCCGACGACACGCCCGGCATGAAGTTTGTGAGACCGGGAACAATTCACGGATCTGGTGTGGTTCCCTGCTATTGCCCACTTTTGCTGTGAGGAATATGGACAACCCGGTAGGTACGGGACGGTGAGGCACGCTCCGCGGCTACGCGGGTGTGCCCCGGCTACGATTGCGGGATGGGAGCCTTCCTGTGAGATCGAGCGCGACCTGGCCGACACGCCCAGACCAGACCACGCCTGACGGGATGGAAGCACCCGACCGGATGGCCGAGCTCGCCGCCACGGCGGCCAGGGAGCTGGCCGACGCGGCAGCGCCGGATGTGATCGCCTGGGCGACGCAGACGTTCGGCGACCGGATCTGCATCACCTCGTCGATGACCGACGCCGTCATCATCCACCTGGCCGCCTCCGTCAAGCCCGGCCTGGACGTCATCTTCCTGGACACGGGCTACCACTTCCCCGAGACGATCGGCACCAGGGACGCGGTGCAGGCCGTGTACCCGGTGAACCTGATCAGCGTGACCCCCTCCCGCACGGTGGCCGAGCAGGACGCCGAACTGGGGCCCCGGCTGTATGGGCGCAACCCGGACCTGTGCTGCTACCTGCGCAAGGTGGTCCCCCTCGAGCGCGCGCTCGACCCGTATGACGCGTGGATCACCGGCGTCCGGCGGGAGGAGACGAACTCCCGCAGCGACACCAAGGTGGTCGAGTGGGATGCCCGGCGGCGGATGGTGAAGGTGAACCCGATCGCTGGCTGGAGCCAGGACGAGGTGGACGCCTACATCAGCGAGCACGGGGTGCTGGTGAACCCGCTGGTGGACGAGGGCTACCCGTCCATCGGCTGCTCGACCTGCACGATGCGGGTCGAGCCTGGCGCGGACCCGCGCAGCGGCCGGTGGGCCGGCACCGGCAAGACCGAATGCGGCCTGCACCACTGAGATCTGCCTGGGCCGCCGCTTCCGTGAGGTGACAGCGATGACGGTCCCCCGTTCCACCCACGAGGTCACCAACCAGGTGCCACCGCTGGCCGGCTATGACGTCGCCGATGACCCTGCGCTGCTCGCCGCGGCTGGCCGGGAGGGCGCCGGATGGGTGAGCGATGATCTGCACGTCCTGGGCCGCCTGGCCGGCGCCAGCGCGACCCAGGAGCAGGCACGGCTGGCCAACGAGCATCCCCCGGTACTGCGCAGCCACGACCGCTGGGGCAACCGGATCGACGAGGTGGAGTTCCATCCCGCCTGGCACGCGCTGATGGGCACCGCGGTTGGCGAGGGCCTGCACGCGGCCCCATGGGCCGACCAGCGGCCCGGGGCGCACGTGGCCCGGGCCGCCAAGTTCTACGTCTGGTCGCAGGCCGAGGCCGGTCATGGCTGCCCGATCTCCATGACCTACGCGGTCGTCCCGGCGCTGCGGCACGCTCCCGCGCTGGCCGCCGAGTTCGAGCCGCTGCTCACCACCCGCAGCTACGATCCCGGGCTCCGGCCACCCGGGCACAAGGCCGGCTTGCTGGCGGGCATGGCCATGACCGAGAAGCAGGGCGGCTCTGACGTGCGGGCGAACACCACCCGCGCCGAGCCGGCTCCGGGTGAGGGCCCCGGCGCCCACGTCCTGACCGGTCACAAGTGGTTCTGCTCGGCACCGATGTGCGACCTGTTCCTGACCCTCGCCTACGGGCCGGACGGGCTCACCTGCTTCCTGCTCCCCCGGGTCCTGCCCGGCGGCGCGCACAACGGCATCCGCCTCCAGCGGCTCAAGGACAAGCTCGGCAACCGGTCCAACGCCTCGGCCGAGATCGAGCTCGACGCCGCCCTGGCCTGGAGGGTGGGCGAGGCGGGCCGCGGCGTGGCCACCATCATCGAGATGGTCAGCGCGACCAGGCTCGACTGCCTGCTGGGCAGCGCCGCTGGCATGCGGCTGGCAACAGTCGCCGCTGTGCACCACGCTGCCCACCGGCAGACGTTCGGCAAGGATCTGATCGCCCATCCGCTGATGGCCTGCGTGCTGGCCGACCTGGCACTGGAATCGCAGGCGGCCACCATGCTCGCGTTCCGGCTGGCCGGGGCCGCCGACCGGGCGGGGCGGGGGGACGCCGCGGAAGGCGCCCTGCTGCGGGTGGCCCTGCCCGCCGCCAAGTACTGGGTATGCAAGCGTGCTCCCACCCATGCGGCCGAGGCGCTCGAATGCCTGGGCGGGAACGGCTACGTCGAGGAGTCCGGCATGCCCCGGCTCTACCGGGAGGCGCCGCTGAACTCGATCTGGGAAGGGTCGGGCAACGTGACGGCGCTGGACGTGCTGCGGGCGCTGGCCCGCACGCCCGCGTGCGCCGATGCCCTGCTGGCCGAACTGGATCTGGCCGCCGGCGCCGACCCGCTGCTGGACGCCTCGGTGGCCGTGCTGCGCAAGCTGCTGGCCGGCCTGGACGAGGCGACCACCCTGGACGCGCAGCACGGCGCCCGGCGGCTGGCCGGGCTGATCGCCGTTACCTTGCAGGCGGCGCTGCTGGTACGGCATGCGCCCACCCCGGTCGCCGACGCGTTCTGTGCGTCCCGGCTCGGCCCGGCCGCGGCGGGCGGCCCCGGCGCCCCGTTCGGCGCCCTGCCAAGCGGGCTCGACCTGGCCGCGATCCTGGAGCGGGCCCGGGTCGGCCCGCCGGGGTAGGGTCGGCTGATGCGCCTCTGGCCGGGAACCCCGTACCCGCTGGGCGCGACCTGGGACGGCGCGGGCACCAACTTCGCACTGTTCTCCGAGGTAGCGGACCGGGTCGAGCTGTGCCTGATGGACGACGGCGAGGGCGGGCACCGCGCTGAGACCCGGATCGATCTGACCGAGGTGGACGGGTTCGTCTGGCACGGCTACCTGCCCGATGTCGGCCCTGGCCAGCGCTACGGCTACCGCGTCCACGGTCCCTACGACCCCGCCCAGGGGCACCGGTGCAACCCGGCGAAGCTGCTGCTCGATCCCTACGCGAAGGCGGTGCACGGCCAGGTCCACTGGCACGAGTCCCTGTTCGGATACCGCTTCAGCGACCCGGGCCAGCCCAACCTCGCCGACAGCGGGCCGTTCATGCCGACCAACGTGGTGATCAACCCCTTTTTCGACTGGGGTGATGACCGGCCGCCGCGCACGCCGTACCACGAGACAGTCATCTACGAGGCACACGTGCGGGGCCTCACCCGGCGCCATCCGGACGTCCCGGCCGGCCAGCGCGGCACCTACGCCGGCCTGGCCCACCCGGCGGTGATCGAGCACCTGACCCGGCTCGGGGTGACCGCGGTAGAGCTGATGCCGGTGCACCAGTTCGTGCCCGAGCGCGAGCTCACCGAGCGGGAGCTCACCAACTACTGGGGGTACAACACCATCGCGTTCCTCGCCCCGCACAACGGCTACGCATCGGCCAGCGCGCCCGGTGGGCAGGTCGGCGAGTTCAAGGCGATGGTCAGGGCCCTGCACCAGGCCGGTATCGAGGTCATCCTGGACGTGGTCTACAACCACACGGCCGAAGGTGACCACCGCGGTCCGACACTGTCGTTCCGCGGTATCGACAACGCCGCCTACTACCGGCTCAACGAGGACGACAAGCGTTACTACGTCGACTACACCGGGTGCGGGAACAGCTTCAACGTGCGCCACCCGCACGCGCTCCAGCTCATCATGGACTCGCTGCGGTACTGGGTGCTGGACGCCCACGTGGACGGGTTCCGGTTCGACCTCGCGTCCGCGCTGGCCAGGGAGCTGCACGACGTGGACCGGCTGTCCGCCTTCTTCGACCTGGTCCAGCAGGATCCGGTGGTCTCGCAGGTGAAGCTGATCGCCGAGCCGTGGGATGTCGGCGAGGGCGGCTACCAGGTGGGCAACTTCCCGCCGCTGTGGAGCGAGTGGAACGGCAAGTACCGCGACACGGTGCGGGACTTCTGGCGCGGGCAGGCGGCGACCATGCCCGAGTTCGCCTCCCGGCTGTCTGGGTCCAGCGACCTGTACGAGACCAGCGGGCGCCGCCCGGTCGCCTCCATCAACTTCGTGACCTGTCACGACGGCTTCACCCTGGCCGACCTGGTCAGCTATGACCACAAGCACAACGAGGCGAACGGCGAGGGCGGCGCTGACGGCACCGACGACAACCGGTCCTGGAACTGCGGGGCGGAAGGGCCCACCGAGGACGGGGCAGTGCTCGACCTGCGGGCCCGGCAGCGGCGCAACTTCCTGGCCACCCTGTTCTGCTCGCAGGGGGTGCCGATGCTGCTGGCCGGGGACGAGCTGGGCCGGACGCAGGAGGGCAACAACAACGCCTACTGCCAGGACAGCGAGCTGTCCTGGGTGAACTGGGACCTGGCCGGCAGCCAGGCCGCGCTGCTGGACTTCGCGCGTGATCTGGCCGTCCTGCGCCGCGAGCACCCGGTGTTCCGGCGCCGCCGGTTCTTCCGCGGCCGGCCCGAAGGCGGGGACGGCCTGGCGGACATCGCCTGGCTCACCCCGTCCGGCCAGGAGATGACCGACCGGGACTGGAGCACCCCGTACGCGCGCGCCATGATGGTCTTCCTGAACGGGGATGCCATCAGCGAGCCCGGCCCGCGCGGCGAGCCCGTCCGCGATGACTCCTTCCTGATCCTGCTCAGCGCGCACCACGAGCCGCTCACGTTCACCCTGCCCGCGGCGAGGTTCGGCCGCCGCTGGGCCGTCACGCTCGACAGCGCGGCGGGCCGGGTCGGTGAGGCCGGCGGGGCCGAGCACCGGGCCGGTGGGCAGATCGCGCTGGCCAGCCATTCGATGATGGCGCTGCGCAGGACCGGGGTCAGCGGCGCCCGGCCAGCCCGGCGGCCAGCAGCACCAGGATGAAGGTGAGCAGCCCCACCGCGACATGCAGAGCGATCGCCGTCACCGGGAACTGCTGGCCCGACGCGCGCGCGTGCCGCCCGCCCAGGCCGCCCAGCCAGCGGGTGAACATGACGAAGCCGAGCAGCGCGGTCGCGCACACCAGCGCGAAAGCGGTCCAGGCCAGGCCGCCCGCGCCGGTGACCAGGTAGGCGATCCAGAGCGCTAGACCGCTCAGCGCGAGCAGCGGATGAGCGAAGATCAAGGTGGCGGGGAACACCGTGACCCGGGTCGCCTGCCCCCGCAGGCCGCCGTGCGAAAGCCAGGCCACCAGCAGGTATGTCCCGACGGCCGCGCTCGCGCACCACAAGACCAGGGCGGCGTCCCCCATGGTGGCCTCTCCTTCGTCGGCCGGCACCCACTAGACCCAAACCCTTCATCTGGATATCGGCGTCACCGGCGATCCTGCTACTGCCCCGGCAGGGGTGTCTGGTTGACTGCTGCCCGTGCGGCAGATCTTCCCGGGCCCGGCCGACCTGAGTGACGGCGACCTCGCCGCCCGGTACGCCTACCCGGATCAGGCCGGTGCCGGCGCGCACTGGCTGCGCGCCAACATGGTGACGAGCCTGGACGGGGCTGCCACCATGGCGGGCCGGTCCGGTGGCCTGTCCGGTGAGGCGGACCGGCAGGTGTTCGCCATGCTGCGGGCGCTGACCGACGTCATCCTGGTCGGGGCGGGGACTGTCCGGGTGGAGGGGTACGGCCCGGTCCGGCCGTCGCAGGAGGGTGTGCGCTGGGCCTGGCTGCGTGAGGGCAGGCCGCCCTCGCCGCCCATCGCCGTGGTGACCCGCAGTCTCGGCCTGGATCCCGCCAGCCCGCTGCTCACGGCGGCGCCCGGGCATGCCCGCACCATCGTGATCACCACCGAGGCGGCGCCGCCCGCGCGGCGGGAGGCGGTGGCCAGCGTGGCCGATGTCATCGTGGCCGGCCGGGAGAGCGTGGACCTTCCGGCCGCGGTGGCCGCGCTGGCCGGCCGGGGCCTGCGGCGCATGCTCACCGAGGGCGGGCCGCACCTGCTGGCCCAGCTCATGGCGGCGGGCCTGGTGGACGAGCTGTGCCTGACGCTCAGCCCGCTGCTCAGCGGGCCCGGCCCGGGCCGGATCGTGCAGTCAAGCGGCCCGCCCGCCCAGCCAGGTGGGGCCGGGGGCCCGCTCACCCTCGCGCACGTGCTGGCCGACGACGGGTACCTGCTCTGCCGGTACCTGCGCCCGGCGGGCTAGCCAGCCGGGCGGCCCAGGATGTCGGCCAGGTCGAAGCTGACCGGCTCCTCCAGCTGGGCGTAGGTGCATGAACGCGGCTGGCGGTCGGGCCGCCAGCGCACGAGCTGGGCGGTGTGCCGGAACCGCGGGCCTTCCATGTGGTCGTAACGGACCTCCACCACCCGCTCGGGCCGCAGCGGCGTGAACGACAGGTCCTTGCCCGCGTTCCAGCGGCTGGCCTCGGCCTCGCGCGGGGTGCGGGTGCCCGCCTCCTGCTTTGCCCAGTTCCACGGGTGCTGGTCGAACGTCGTCACCAGCGGCTGCAGCTCGGCGAACAGCTCGCGGCGCCGGGCCATCGGGAAGGCTCCCACCACGCCGACGCTGGCCAGGTCCCCCGCGTCGGTGTACAGGCCGAGCAGGATTGAGCCGATCGCTTCCGGGCCGGACTTGTGCACCCGGTAGCCGGCGACTACGCAGTCAGCGGTGCGCTCATGCTTGATCTTGAACATGACCCGCTTGTCCGGCTGGTAGGTGCCATCCAGCGGCTTGGCGATGATCCCGTCCAGCCCTGCCCCCTCGAACTGGGCGAACCACTGCTGCGCCAGGGCGTGGTCGGTGGTCGCCGGGGTGACGTGGATCGGCGCGGCTGCCCCGGCGAGCGCCTCGGTGAGGGCCGCCCGGCGCTGCGCGAACGGCAGGCCGGTGTAGTCGGTGGCGTCCAGCGCGAGCAGGTCGAAGGCGACGAAGTGGGCGGGGGTCCGGGTGGCGAGCAGCGCCACCCGGCTGGCCGCGGGGTGGATGCGCTGGAGCAGCGCATCGAAGTCGAGCCTACGGCCGTCCGCCCCGGGTATGACGATCTCCCCGTCGATCACGCACCGGGGCGGGAACTGCTCGCCGATGGCGGCGACCAGTTCCGGGAAGTACCGGGTCATCGGCCGCTCGTTGCGGCTGCCGATCTCCACCTCCCCGTCCTCGGCGAAGACGATGGACCGGAAGCCGTCCCACTTCGGCTCGTAGCTGTAGGGGCCGTCGGGTATCTCGTTGACCGGCTTGGCCAGCATCGGCGCGACCGGTGGGTTGACCGGAAGGTGCATGCCCCTATCCTCCACGCCCGGGCACCGGCGGTGACATGCTGATCCGGAATAACAGCCTTCGTCCCGGGGAGCGCGCCGTGCCGCTGCACCGCAAGATCGACCAGTCCGGCGAGGCCGCCGTGGAGATCAACCCGGTCTATGTGCAGGCGGCCGGCCACCGGGTGCCCCGGCACGCGATCCCCCGCCAGGGCATGCTGCCCGACACCGCGCTGCAGGTGGTGCGGGACGAGCTGATCCTGGACGGGAACGCGCGGCTCAACCTGGCCACCTTCGTGACCACGTGGATGGAGCCGCAGGCGCAGCAGCTGATGACCGAATGCCTCGACAAGAACATGATCGACAAGGACGAGTACCCGCAGACCGCGGAGATCGAGGCCAGGTGCGTCAGCATCCTGGCCGATCTGTGGCACGCGCCGGAGCGGGCCCGGGCCACCGGGTGCTCGACCACCGGCTCCAGCGAGGCGTGCATGCTCGGCGGGATGGCGCTGCTGTGGCGGTGGCGCGAACGGCGGCGGACCGCCGGGGCCGCCACCGGCCAGCCCAACCTGGTGATGGGCGCGAACGTCCAGGTGTGCTGGGAGAAGTTCTGCCGGTACTGGCAGGTGGAACCGAGGCTGGTGCCGATGGCGCCCGGCCGGCTGCACCTGACCGGGCCGGAGGCCGCGGCCCGCTGCGATGAGAACACGATCGGCGTGGTAGCCGTCCTGGGCTCGACCATGGACGGCAGCTACGAGCCGGTCGCGCAGATCAGCGACGAGCTGGGCCGGCTGGCCGCCGGCGGCGGCCCGGACATCGACATCCATGTGGACGGCGCGTCCGGTGGGTTCGTCGCCCCGTTCCTGCAGCCGGACCTCACCTGGGACTTCCGGGTGCCGCGGGTCGTCTCGATCAACACCTCCGGGCACAAGTACGGCCTGGTGTACCCGGGCGTCGGCTGGGTGGTCTGGCGGGACGCCGAGGCGCTGCCGGAGGACCTGGTGTTCCGGGTCAACTATCTCGGTGGCCAGATGCCGACGTTCGCGCTGAACTTCTCCCGGCCCGGTGCCCACGTCGCCGCCCAGTACTATAACTTCCTGCGGCTGGGGTTCGAGGGGTACCGCAAGGTCCAGCAGGCATGCCAGGACGTGGCCCTGCACCTGTCCGCCCGGATCGCCGGGATGGGGCCGTTCGAGCTGCTCACCGACGGCAGTGACCTGCCCGTGTTCGCGTTCAAGCTGGCGGATGGGCAGGCCGGGTACACCGTGTTCGACCTGTCCGAGCGGCTGCGCGAGCGCGGCTGGCTGGTACCCGCCTACACGTTCCCGGAAGATATGCAGGACACCGCGGTCATCCGGGTCGTGGTCAGGAACGGGTTCAGCCGGGATCTGGCCGACATCTTCCTGGCGGACCTGCAGCGCCACTCGAAGGCCCTGGCCGACCACCCACGGGCGCACGCCCCGCTCGTCCCCGAGCCGGTCCGGCAGGGTTTCGCCCACTGACCGCGGCGCCCGCGGCCGGCAGGCCCCCGCCCGGCCGGGCGGTCCAGGCGCCGGTCAGGCACAGCGCGATCACCGCGGCCAGGGTCGCGAGCCTGATCAGCGGCACCGCCACGATCTGCGCCTCATGCAGGACCGGGGGCAGGCCGGCGGGCAGCATCCGGGGCATGCCGGGCAGGTAGCACAGGCTCACGGTGCCCAGCCGGGCCAGGATGGGCCAGTCGAGGCGGGACGGCGGGTACAGGGCGAGCAGGCACAGGGCCATGGCGTCGTACCAGGGGCGCTGGTAGGGCCAGACGAGCAGCCAGGCCAGGCTGAGGGCGAGGGTGGGCCGGACCGCTGGCCGGGCCG
>Ga0307372_10006868_pt1 | contig 16498 bp, 14 predicted proteins | sample OX1MG_FD_202533 | JGI IMG/M metagenome (GOLD analysis project Ga0307372, IMG submission 202533) | Soil microbial communities from Risofladan, Vaasa, Finland - OX-1 | ecosystem: Environmental > Terrestrial > Soil > Coastal area > Acid sulfate soil | place: Finland: Risofladan, Vaasa | collected... | reverse complement strand
CATACCGCGCGCTAAGGGAGCATTGATCGGCACCGGCCGATCGGCGGGGGTACGCCGGCGCAGCATCTCGCCCGCCCTCGGAGTCGTGGGGGCGATGGCGCTCGCGTTCGTCGTGCGCCTTGTGCTCGGTCTGCACACTCCGATCGATCCGGAGGAGGCGACTCTCGGCCTCAGTGCGCTGCATATCGTCCACGGCCAGCCGGTGTTGATGGACCCCGGCAGCCCGTATCTCGGCGCTCTCGATGCCTACTTGATCGCGCCGTTCGTCGCGTTGCTCGGCACCGGGCTCGCCGCGATTCGCATCGGGCTGGCGTGCATCGGCGCGCTGACGGCGCTCGTCACGTACTGGTTCGGGCTCATCGCCTTGCGGCGCGCGAGCGACGCAATCATCGCCGCCTGCGTTGTGGCGGTCTTCCCGGTGTTCGCCGTGTACTGGTCGACGCGGCTGCATCCCGGCGCGGCCGACCTCATGCTCCTCGAAGCCCTGTGTCTGGCGATTGCGGCAGTCGTCGGGTGGGGACGGGGGCACCGGCTGCGTTGGTGGGCGCTGCTCGGCTTTGTGGCGGGAATCGCCGTCTGGTCGGATCCGGTCTTCGTCTGCGCGGTGGTCGCGATCGCCGTGGGGCTGCTCCTTCGCGCCCCGCGCATCGGCTGGCCGAACGTGACCCGTGGCGCATCCGCGGCGCTGATCGCAGCGGTGATCGGCTTCCTGCCCTGGCTTGTCTACAACGTCCCGAACGGTTTCCCGAGCCTGCACGCCATCCCGAGAACCGGAACCGGGATCGGGAACGGCGTTCGCAGCCTCCTCGACGGCCAGCTCCCGGTGCTGTTCGGCGGCTCAAGCAGCTGCGGTCACCCCGTGCTCCCTCCGGTGGTCACGGACCTCGTCTTCGTGGCGCTCCTGCTCGCGCTCCTCTGGAGCCGCCGGCTCACGCTCCGATACCTCGTTGCCGGGCACTGGACCGGGTTGTCGTATCTCGACCTCGCCCTGCTCGTCATCCCGGTGACGCTGGTCGCGGTGGTGCTCACCGGTGTCAACGCGAACCCTTGCGACGCACAGATCCTGCTGCCGATGGCCCTTCCGCTCGCGCTGGGCGTTGCAGGGATCCTCGTGGAGCGTGCCCGCTGGCGGCCCGTCGCGCTCGGGGCGGCCGCGGTCTGGCTCGCGGTGAGCGTCGTCGCCGCCGCCGGAGGGCTGCCCGGGTCTGTGACGTCGACAACCGGCGGCACGCCGATCCCCGCCGACCTCGGCCCCGGCGTGGTGTTCCTCGAGCGGCACCACCCCGCGGCGGTCTGGGCCGAGTACTCGCTGTCACGACTGCTGTCGTTCCGCAGCGGCGACACGCTCCCGATCGCCGAGTACGGGGGCACTGTCGGGTTCCTCGCGCGCCAGCAGCAGGTCGAGACAGCGCTCGATCCCAGCTGGGTGTTCGTCGCCGGGGATCCGCACATCGCCAACTTCCTCGCAGCCTGCCGTTCGCACGCCATCGCCTACACGGTGGCGACGGGAGGTGGGCTCGTCCTGTACACCAACCTGTCAGCGCCGCTCGAGCCGGTCGACGTCTTCAGCGGCGCTGAGGCGCGCACGTCCTGAGTCAGATCGGGGCGCCGGTCACGAAGAACAGAAGATGGGCGGGGACGACGCCCATGACGACACTGATGATGAGGACGTAGAGCATCGCCGTCGCCGGCTGGTTGGCACGGATCCTGGCGAAATGCCGCGTGAGGAGGGCGACGCCGGTGGTGAAGACGATCCCAGAGCCGACCACGAGCAGCCAGAACGGGATCGCGTCACCCGACCAGAGCAGCTCGCGTCGCACCGCCGGCGCCGCAGCGAGGATCACCAGCACGATCGCCAGCGCCTGAAACGCAACGGCGGCGAACACGATGTCGATCGCGCGACGCAGTGGCCGGAACGAGAGATTCGGGGCGACGAGGTACCAGTGGCCGAGGAGCATCCCCGCGAGCGCGCTCCCGGAGACGAGCGCGGCCGGAACGAACGCGACCAGCGCGGTGCCCACACCACCGAGCGCCGGCCCGAATGCCGCGGCTGCCTTTGCGATCGCCATCGCTCCGAACCCGATGGTGACCACACCCACCACGCGGCGCGCCACGTCGGTCATGACCGCGCAGAAGAAGGCATAGGCGAGCAGAGCGGCGGCGAACGCGATCGACCAGTGCAGCAGGTCCGCCTGCGCGCCGGGCGGCAGCGGTGCGCCGAGCAGCGCGCTGTCGGACGGGAGCAGCGCCTCGATGAGCACCGCGATCGCCATGACGCCTGCGCAGATCGCTGCGGTCGTCCCGATGAACCCACGGCCCACCTTGCCGAGAATGTCCACCACATAGGCGGCGACAGTGGTGCCGGCGGCGATCTCGGCCACCACGACGACCGTTGCGATCGGCGCGAGCGCGGGCAACGAGAGATCCGGCACGGCTCGATCCTACGGTTGTGAGGGTCGCGGTCAGTCGTGCGTGCGGCGGCGGAGCAGGCGCTGCAGCCCGTGATACGCGCTCCGAAGCAGGTCGTGTCGCATCGTCCCCTGTGGCGCGGCCCTGATCGCCAGGTCATCCGCCCTCCTGGCGATGCGTGCCACCGGCCGTTTGCTCCAGCCGGCCCTGCTTTCCAGATCGTCGAGGCGAGCGCGCAACGCCTCGATCTCGCGCATCTGCTCCATGACCACGGCATTGCGCTCCTGGAGCTCGAAGCGCATGCGCGCGTACGCCCGGTCGTACTCGGCGACCACGCGGTGGATCGGCGCCGACGACCGGTGGTATCGCGCCGCCCATGGCGCGATGTAGTTCGCGTCGTAGTCGACATCGCGCAGAAAACCGTGCCTCGCGAAACGCTCTGTCCAGTACTCCTGCGGGTGGATGTTGGTGTGCGTGGGATCGCGGTAATGCATCGGGGTCGACGACACGATGAGGTCGTCGGTGAAGGCGCAGAGATTGGCGATCGCCTTGTCGGCGTCCGGCATGGAGAGGTGCTCGAGCACCTCGAAGCAGGTGATGAGGTCGTAGCGGCGCTGGAAGGCGTCGGTGATCGACCCGATGGTGAGGTGGGGGCGGATGTCGACCCGCGCGCGAGCGATCGCGAACTCGCTGAAGTCGATACCTTCAGCGTCGACGCCACGATCGCGCAACGCCTCGACGAGGAGCCCGATCGCGCAGCCGGCGTCGAGTGCCGTCTTCGGAGCGAAGTCCGCGATCAGGCGGTCGGCGATTGATCCGAAGAAACCCTGCCAGTGCGCGTTGCGCTCGTAGACGACGTCGCCCGCAGCGTAGTTGGCGTAGTACCCCTCGCCGTAGTCCGCGGCAACCGCGCGCTCGCGGGCGGCTGCGCCCTCCGTTGCGTCGGCACCGCCAGCCGTGTTCGCTGCGATCTCCACTCCCGGGGCATGCTAGCACCGGTCGCACAGCCGGATGGACGGCGGGTGACGGTTTCGCACACGCGGTTCGAATCCAATTTCGCTCTGCTAGGTTGGGGCCGTGCCTGATCAGCGCTCGCTCCTGCTCGGCCGCCTGGCCTCCGTGATCGATGGGGTGGCAGACGTCGCCGCGCAGCTCACCCCACCTTCGGCTCGGCCGGCCGCGCCCCCTCCGCCACCGGCACCGCCGGAACGTGCGTGGACGCTCGCCCTCGCGATGGAACCGATTGTCGCGCTGCCGGTCGAGAGCACACCGGCACCGGGATTCGCACCGCGCGCAGGGCCGCCGGCGGATGTGACGCGCCCGCTCAGCCCGCCATCGCATCACCGGTTCCCTGCCGCCATCATCGGGTCCGGGCTCGCGGGCCTCGTCGTCGCAGGGCTGGTCGGCGTCCACCTGCTCCCCTCCCCCTCGCACCCGGCGCCGCCCCAGGCCACGAGCCCGGTCACGCTCACGGCCGTCAGACCCGTCGCCGCCCCAGCCCGGGCGGGCGGGTCGATCCCCGTGACCCAGGTGTCGTTCCCGGCGGGAACGTCGACGGTCTCGATCGAGGTCGACGCCGCGGCGACAGCACGGCAGGCGCCCGTCGAGATCGTGGTGAGCGTCGGGCAGCCCGCCGCGACCATCATCGACAACAACTACATCCTCAACTCATCCGGCGCCACCCTGATTCCCCTCACCCCACCAAACGGCGCGTTCCCCCCCGGCGACTATGCCGTGACGATCAGCGAGAGCAGCGACAACACGACGCTCGGCACCACCGCGTTCGAGGTCCGCTGACCCATCCCGTCAGGGAGCGACGGGCAACCCCGAGTCCTGCCAGGCATCGATGCCGCCGCTGACGTTGTACGAGTTGGGTCTTCCGAAGGTGCGCAGGTAGTCGACCGCTCGCGCGCTTCGTCCACCCACGCGGCAGTGCACGTACACGTCCTGGTCGGCCGGAATCTCGCTCATCCGTCCCGGCAGCTCGGCAAGCGGGATGAGGATCGAGCCGGGGATCCGCACCTGCTCGTACTCCGAACGCTCACGGACATCGATGAGCACGGCGCCACCCTTCTGCAGCGCGGCATGAGCTGCTGTGGGGCTGACCTCCGGGGTATCCGACATCCGCGGCAGTATAGACGCGGCGCCGGCTCAGCCACGGCGCGTCCAAGCGCCGTTCACCCTGCTAGGCTCGTGCCCGTGAGCACGGTTGCCGCACCGGCGGCGGTTGACTCTCCGTGGCTGAACGCACAGCGTCAATTCGACAACGCCGCGGAGATCCTCCACCTCTCCCCCGGGCTGCGCGCAGTCCTCCGTGAGGTCCGGCGCGAGCTGGTCGTCCGCTTCCCGGTGAAGATGGACAACGGCAGCGTCCGCATGTTCGAGGGCTACCGCGTCCAGCACAACGTCACACGCGGTCCCGCCAAGGGTGGTCTCCGTTTCCACCCGGCCACCGACATCGACGAGGTCAAGGCACTCGCGATGTGGATGACGTGGAAGTGCGCGCTGACCAACCTGCCGTACGGCGGCGCGAAGGGCGGTGTCGCGGTCGACCCCGCCACGCTGAGCCACCGCGAGCTCGAGCGCCTGACGCGCCGGTTCGCCGCCGAGATCAGCGTGCTGGTCGGCCCGGAGTCCGACATCCCGGCGCCCGACGTCAACACCAACGCCGAGATCATGGCGTGGATCATGGACACCCTCTCGATGCAGGCCGGCTACTCGGTGCCCGCGTCCGTCACGGGCAAGCCCCTCGAGATCGGCGGCAGCGAAGGCCGTCCGAGCGCGACGGGGCGCGGCGTCAACATCATCGCCATCGAGGCGTGCAGACGCCTCGGCCGCGAGCCGGCGGAAACGACCGTGGCGGTGCAGGGATTCGGCAACGTCGGCAGCTGGGCGAGCCAGCTCATGCACGAGTCGGGATTCACCATCTCCGCTGTTTCCGACGTATATGGCGGTATCTACTCGCGGGAGGGCCTCGACATCCCGGCGCTGATCGCGCACCGCCAGAAGACGGGCAGCGTGCGGGACTTCCCCGGGACGACGCCTGTGACGAACAGCGAGCTGCTCGAGCTCGAGGTCGACGTGCTCGTCCCGGCGGCGATGGAGAACCAGATCACCGCGCGCAACGCCGGACGGATCCAGGCGCGCCTGATCGTGGAGGGCGCCAACGGTCCGACCACCCCGGACGCGGACAGCATCCTCGAGCGCAGGGGAATCACGGTCGTGCCAGACATCCTCGCCAACTCCGGCGGCGTGACCGTCTCGTACTTCGAGTGGGTCCAGGACCTTCAGTCGCTCTTCTGGGAGGAGGACGAGATCAACACCCGCCTCAAGAAGATCCTGCAGAAGGCGTTCCGGCAGATGTGCGAGCAGGCCGATCTGCACCACGTCTCGCTGCGCCTCGGCGCCTACCTCGTCGCGGTCAAGCGAGTCGCCGACGCAACGGCGGTACGAGGCATCTACCCATAGGGGCGCCTCCCGGCGCCGGGTCTCGATCCATGACGCTTCTGGACCGGCTGCGCAGGTTGCCGTTGCCGGTCGGGACCATCCCGGTCGCCGTCGGCCTCGGCCTCGCCGGGCTCATGCAGTACGGGTTCCTGGTGGTCGCGGCACGCGCGCTCGGGCAGGCGAAGTTCGCACCACTCTCGGTGTTCTGGGCGTTGCTCTTCGTGTGCGGACCGGGCTTCTTCCTGCCGCTCGAGCAGGAGACCGGGCGCGCGATCGCCGCCCGCCGGGTCCGCGGCGAAGGAGGTCGGCCCGTCGTGGAGCGCGCCACCATCATCGGCGCCACGCTCGGGGTCGTCCTCATCGTCGTCACCCTGGCGCTCGCCAGCCCGATCGACCGGCGCGTGTTCGACGGCGACCCGGCACTGCTCGCGGGGCTGATCGGCGGATTCGCCGCGTACATGCTCGAGTTCCTCGCGCGAGGCGTGCTCGCAGGCAACGGGCGTTTTGGGTCGTACGGCCTCCTCATCGGTGGCGAGGGTCTCCTGCGGGTGATCTTCGCGGCCTTCCTGGCGGTGATCGGCGTGAAGGTGGCCGGGCCCTACGGGGTGGCGATGATCGTCGCGTCGTTCTTCGCGATCGCCGTCTCGACGATCGGGCGGCGCGGCCTGCTCCGCCCGGGGCCTCCCGCCCCGTGGTCCGAGATCACCCACGCGCTTGGCTTCCTCCTCATCGCGTCGGTGTTCACCCAGCTGCTGCTGAGCGTCGGCGCAGTCGCCGTGCAGCTGCTGGCCACCCCCCAGCAGGAGAGCGCCGCCGGGCGCTTCCAGCTGAGCCGGATCGTCGCCTACGTTCCCGTCTACGTGTTCCAGGCCGTCCAGTCGGCGCTGCTCCCTCGGCTCTCCGCTCTGGCAGCGGGCGGGCGGCATCGCGAGTTCCGCAGCCTGCTCTTCCGGCTGCTGGCGCTCGTCGGCGCCGTGGGCGCGCTCGCGATCGCCGTGCTCACCGTTCTCGGCCCCACGATCACGAGGCTGTTCTTCGGCCATGGGTTCGAGTTGAGCAGCCTCGACTTCGCACTGCTCTCGGCGAGCTGCATCGGATTCATCGTCACCCAGGTGTTCGGCTACGGCCTGATCTCGATCGCCGGCTACCGCCGCGTCGCCATCGGATGGTTCGTCGGCGGCGCCGTGTTCATCGGGGTCGCGGCGGCCGGCTCCCAGCTCTTCCTGCGCGTCGAGCTCGGATTGCTGTGCGGGGCGCTGTCGTCGTCGGCGGTGATGGCGGTGCTCCTCCTCTCCCTGTTGAGAGCGAGAGACAACCTCGACACAGAACCGCGAAAGGACGGGGCCACGGTGAATCCCGCCTGACACTCGGGCGATGGGAGCTCGTGCCCGGATAGCGCTGGTCGGCGCCGGTGCCATGGGGGCCAATCACGCGCGCGTCATCTCCGAGTCGGACAGCGCCGATCTGGCGGTGATCATCGACACCGATCGAGCGCGGGTACGCCCGCTCGCGGAACGGCTCGGGTGCGCGTTCTCGGAGGATCTCGACGCCGCCGCGGGATGCGACGCGGCGATCATCGCGACGCCGACGGCGTTCCACGAAGGCGCCGCGAGGGCGCTCCTGGAGCTCGGCAAGCCGATTCTCGTCGAGAAGCCGGTGACCCCGGATATCGAGACGAGCCGTGCGCTCGTGGCCTGCGCGGAACGTCGCGGCGTGCCCCTGATGTGCGGATTCGTCGAGCGCTACAACCCGGTGGTCGCGACGATGCGGGGCCTCCTCGACGAGGCGCCGATACATATCGTCGGCCTGCGCCATTCGCCCGAGACCCCTCGGAGCACGCTGAGCGTCGTCTTCGATCTGCTCATCCACGAGATCGACCTGGCGCTCGCGTACATGGGCGGCGTCACGCCGACCAAGGTCTGCGGAGCGACGGGCACGGCCGGACGGGACCCCGTCGTGGAAGTGGCCGATTGCCTGCTCCAGTTCTCGTCGGGCGCGATCGCGACGCTCTCCGCGAGCCGCGCCAGCCAGCGCAAGGTCCGCTCCCAGCTGATCTCGACCCCCACCGCCCTCTACGACGTCGACCTGCTTCGCCAGGACCTCACCGTGTACCGCCACCGGGCGCACGCGCAGGGCGTCGGGGTCGGGCAGGCCGCCGGATACCGCGCGGAAACCGTTGTGGACATCCCCTTTGTCCGGCACACCGGCGAACCGCTCGCGCTCCAGTTCCGGCACTTCCTCGACGTGATCGACGGCAGGGCCGATGCCTGCCGCGAACGCAATTCGATCCTCCCCGCCCACGAGATCGCGGCCGCCATCGAGGAGTGCGCATGAGCGAACCGACCGTCAGCTACGTCATCCCCGTCCACAACCAGATCGCCGACCTGCGTCGCACCGTGCGATTGCTCGTCGAGCGCCTCGGGCATCTCCCGGGCTCCGAGGTCCTCCTCGTCGAGAACGGCTCGACCGACGGCTCCGGCCCCCTCTGCCTCGCGCTCGCGGCGCAGCATGACGGCGAGGACGTCGCGGTGCGGGTCACGACGTCCGCCAAGGGTCTGGGCTTCGCGTGGCGGCGCGGTATGGCGATGGCGCGATGCGAGCTCATCGTCCTCACGGCCGCCGATCTGCCCTTCGGATTCACCGACCTCGACGGCTACCTCGGCATGAGCCCGAGGCCGCTCCTCGTCATGGGGTCGAAATCGCACCCCGAGTCGCAGGTGGAGACGTCGCTGACGCGGCGCGCCCTGTCGGCCGGGTTCGGCCTGCTGCGAGCCGCCCTCGTCGGCGTCAACGTGGACACGCAGGGCACCGTGCTCATGCAGCGCAGCCTCGCCGGCGCGCTGCTCCCACGCTTGACCAGCGGCGACTTCCTGATCGGGGCCGAGATCAACTGCTGGGCGATCCGAGAAGGTGTCGCGCCGGTGGAGATCCCCGTCGTCTACACGGCATCCGGCCGATCGACAGTCTCGCCGCTGCGCGATTCGACGCACATGGCTGCGGGGCTGTTCGCACTGCGCCGCCGTCTTGCCGACGACGGGCGCCCGATGCAGGGCGCTCGCGAGGTGGTGACGTCATGAGCGCTGCGCAAGCCCCACTGCTGGAACGCATCCGCATCTCCGCGCCGCACCTCGGTTCGGAGGTCGAGGATCTCGTCCTTGCGGTGCTGCGCAGCGGGCACCTCGCGCAGGGGCCGATGGTCGAGCGGTTCGAGGCGCTCTGCACAACGATGGCGGGCACCGCGCACGCGATCGCTGTGAGCAACGGAACGGTGGCGCTCGACGCGGCGCTGCACGTGCTCGACATCGGACCGGGTCACGAGGTGATCACCTCCCCCTTCACGTTCGCCGCGACCATCAACGCCATCCTTCGTAGCGGCGCGTCCGTGCGCTTTGCCGATATCCGCGATGACTTCACCATCGACCCGGTCTCCGTCGCGGCGCTCATCGGACCGGCCACGACGGCGCTGGTGCCGGTGCACCTCTATGGCCTGCCCGCTGACATGCCGGCGCTCGTCTCACTCGCGGCCGCGAACCGGCTCGCGATCGTCGAGGATGCCGCTCAGGCGCATGGCGCCGAGGTGGCCGGACGTCGCGCGGGTAGTTTCGGAGTGGGCTGCTTCTCGTTCTATGCAACCAAGAACGTCACGAGTGGCGAGGGCGGATGCGTGACCACCGACGACTCGATGCTCGCCGAGCGCCTGCGTGTCGCGCGCAACCAGGGAATGCGCGGCCGGTATGATTACGCCATAATCGGCCAAAACTGGCGGATGACCGATGTCGCCGCTGCGATCGCCATACCGCAGATGGAGCGTCTCGAGGCGATCAACGCGGCGCGCCGCGGCAACGCGGCGACGCTGACCGGCCTCCTCGCGGCAACGGATGCGGTGACCACGCCGTCGGTCCCCGCAGGGCGGAGCCACGTGTGGCACCAGTACACCGTGCTCCTCGACGCAGGCATGGACCGCGACCGCGTGGTTGCCCACATGTCGGCGAACGGGGTGGATGCGGGCGTGTACTACCCGGGCCTCGTCTGGGACCACGACGCGTACCGGCACCACCCGAACGTGCACCGCGACGACACCCCGCGGGCGCTCGGCATCGCTTCGCGATGCCTCTCGCTCCCGGTGCACCCGGGGCTCAGCCGAGCCGACCTCGAGCGTGTCGCGGAGACGCTCGTCGCCGCCGTTGCCGCCGCCTGACGCCGCGGTTCAGCGCCCTGCTGTCGACTCGATCGCGGACAGCAGCTCGTCGCCCTGGTCCGACGGACCGACCAGCGCCATGCGCACGTCGCCGATGCCCGCGGCGATGCGCTCCGCCACGGCCTGCACCTCGCCGGCGGTGATCTTCATGATCGCGTCGGCTCGATCGTCCGGGGTCTCGAGCGGGAGCCGAGCACGCCAGCGGCTGCCGTAGAAGCGCGCGCTCGCCATCGCCGTCTCGGTTGAGCGGAGCAGCCTCCCGACCATGGCCGACTTCGCGGCCGCCAGCTCATCCGCGGCGACACGCTTCGCGGCGATCTTGCGGAACTCCTTGAACGCAAGGCTCGTGGCTTTGCCGGCGTCCTTGGGACGCGTCGCCGTTGCGATCGCGAAGAGGCCGGCGTCGTCGAAGCCCGCGTGGTGCGAGTAGATGCTGTAGCAGAGCCCGTTGCGCTCGCGCACCGTCTGGAACAACCGCGACGACATGCCACCGCCGAGCACGTGCGTCATCACGGAGAGGGCCGTGCGCTGCGGATCGCTCGCCGGCATGCCGGGCACGGCGAACACCATGTGCACCTGCGGTTCCTCCGCCGCCGTCACCGGGCGCACGTTGGCGGTGTAGCGTTCGCCGAGACCCCACCTCGCCTTGCTGCGCGGCTTCGGCGTCGCGCGAGGGATGTCGGAGAGGAAGCCCATCGCCTCCTCCGGAGCCATGGTCGCGCCACCGGCGATGACGAGGCACATCGACGCCGGCGCGTAGAACCTGCGGTGGTACTCGGTCAGCTGTTCGCGGGTCGCCTTCTCGATGACGGCCGGGAATCCGGCCGCCGACCATGACATCGGCTGATCACCGCCGAACGCCACGGTCCCGAGCCGATCCCAGATCCATCCGTCCGGGTCCGCGAGGCGCATCGAGAGCTCCTGCAGGACGACATTGCGCTCGCGCTCCACCTCTTCCGCCGCGAAGAGCGGCCGGCTGAGCATGTCGCAGATGATGTCGGCGAGCTGGTGCATCGCCATGGCCGGACCCTCGGCGAAGTAGGCGACCTCCTCGGTGTCCGTGTACGCGTTGGTGTTCGCCCCGAGCCGGTCGATCTCGCGCGAGATGATCTTCGTCGTCGGACGGCGCTCGGTCCCCTTGAAGAACATGTGCTCGAGGTAGTGCGCGAGGCCGGAGGTCTCCGGCGTCTCGTCGCGTGAGCCCGCTCGAACGATGAGGAACACGCCGGAGTTCCGGCTTGCCGACGGTGCGTTGAGCAGGCTGACGCCATTGTCGAGAACGGTGAGCTCCGGCTTGTAGAGCGGTGTTGCTGCAGCCATCGTCAGGAAGTCCCCGATTCCCAGGAGGCCAGGTACTTCTGCTGCTCGTCGGTGAGCACGTCGATGTCGACGCCCATCGCCCGCAGCTTGAGGCGCGCCACCTCGCGGTCGATGTGCTGCGGCACGTCGTGCACCGCAAGCGCGAGGTCCTTGTGGTTCCTGGCGATGTGCTCCGCGCAGAGTGCCTGGTTGGCGAAGCTCATGTCCATGACCGCCGCGGGGTGACCCTCGGCGGCGGCGAGGTTGAGCAGGCGTCCCTCGGCGAGCACATGCACCGTGCGCCCGTTGGTGAGACGGTGCGACTGTACGAAGGTGCGCGGGGTGGTGACCTCCGCGGACAGGTCGTCGATCGCGGCGAGGTTGATCTCGTCGTTGAAGTGCCCGCTGTTCGCAAGGATCGCGCCGTCCTTGAAGCGCTCCACGTGCCCGCGGTCGATGACGTTGATGTCGCCGGTGACCGTGATCACGATGTCGGCCTGCGGCGCGGCCTCCGCGAGAGTCATGACGCGGTAGCCGTCCATCACGGCTTCGAGCGCGCGTGTCGGGTCGACCTCGGTGACGATGACATGCGCGCCGAGCCCGGCGGCACGGCTGGCGAGCCCGCGACCGCACCATCCGTACCCGCAGACGACCATCGTCTTGCCGGCGAGCAGGACGTTGGTGGCGCGGATGAGCCCGTCGATGGTGCTCTGCCCCGTGCCGTACCGATTGTCGAAGAGATGCTTGGTGAGTGCCTCGTTGACGGCGATGATCGGGAACCGCAACGCACCGTCGTTCGCCATCGCGCGGAGGCGGATCACACCGGTGGTGGTCTCCTCGGTACCGGCGATGACGTGCTCGAGCAGCTCGCGACGTCCCTTGTGCAACTCCGCGACCAGGTCCGCGCCGTCGTCCATCGTCACCTGCGGACGGGTGTCGAGCACCGACTGGATGTGCGAGTAGTAGCTCGCCGAGTCCTCGCCCTTCACCGCGAACGTCGGGATGCCGTGATGGCGCGCAAGCGCCGCGGCAACCGAGTCCTGGGTGGAGAGCGGGTTGCTCGCGCACAGCACGACATGCGCCCCTCCGGCTTTCAGCGTGATCGCCAGGTTCGCCGTCTCGCTGGTGACGTGCAGGCAGGCGCCGATCCGGAGTCCCTCGAGCGGTCGCTCGGTGGCGAAGCGCTCGCGAATGATGCGCAGCACCGGCATCTCGCGGGCTGCCCACTCGATCAGGCGCTGCCCGTCTCCGGAGAGAGCTGGATCCGCGACATCGGACTCCGCGGGCTTCAGTACGTTGGTCACTCGATTCCTCCATTGCTGTTCATGCGCAACAGCGCCGTGTACGGGCGCCCGCCGAGCGCGGCCGATCCCCCCAGGTCACTCAACTCAACAAGGAACGCGAACCCGGCGATCGCGCCACCGAGCTGATCGACGAGCGCCGCGGTCGCCGCGGCGGTGCCGCCGGTCGCGAGCAGATCATCGACGATGAGCACGCGCTGCCCCGCCGTGATCGCGTCGGCATGGATCTCGACGATCGCTTCGCCGTATTCAAGGCTGTATGCCTGCGAGATCCGCTCCGCCGGCAGCCGTCCCTCCTTGCGGATCGGAACGAATCCGGAGCCGAGGCGATCGGCGACGGCGCCCCCGAGGATGAAGCCGCGGGACTCGATGCCCGCCACCAAGGCGATGCCGGCGTCGCTGTACGGTGCCGCGAGCGCCGAGATGGCTGCGCCGAACGCGGGTCCGTCGCCGAGCAGCACTGTGATGTCTCTGAAGACGATGCCCGGACGCGGAAAGTCCGGAACATCTCGAATGAGAGCGCGCAGCCGTTCGGCCACGTCCTGCTCGTGAATCGTCACCGGAGCCAGTCTATCCGACAGACTCTGTGGCCGTGCCCTCCCCATCGAGCCCCATGACATGAGGGTGCTCATCGACGGCAGGCCGCTGCAGGGGGCATCGTCAGTGCGAGGAATCGGCAGCTATGCGCGGGGCCTCATCGCGGGTTTCGCCGAGCTTGTGGAGCCACCCGAGGTGAGCCTGCTGCTCTCCCGGGGGCGCGACCTGCCACCCGAGGTGGGGCCTCGCACCCGTCCCGGCAGGCGTCGCATCAGGGTCGTGCATCCAACGCTCCAGCCCGTCGCCGACACGGTCTTCGTTTCGCGAGCGCTGCGCGACGCGCACACGGACCTGTATCACGCGATTGAGTTCGGCCAGCCGCTGTGGACGCGCCTTCCCGTGGTGGTGACCGTGCACGACCTGATCCCGTTCATCATGCCGCAGGACTATCCATGGGTCCGGCGAGCGCGCATCCTCGGATTGCGCCTGCTCCGCCGGGCCGACGCGGTGATCTCGGTCTCCGAGGCGACGCGCCGCGATGTGCTGCGTCTCACCGGCACGGATCCCAAGCGGATCCGGGTGATTCCCGAAGGGATCGCGCCGCTGTTCCATGCGGCCACCCCGGAGACCGTCGCGACCCTTCGAGCGCGGCTCGGCCTCGACCGCCCATTCCTGCTTGCGGTGGGCACCTTCGATCCCCGCAAGCGAATCGCGGTGCTCGCCGATGTCGTGCGCAGGGTTCGCGACGATCACGATGTGGCGCTCGTGATCGCGGGCGATCAGGGGACGTTCGCCGCCGAGGTCATGGCCACGCTCGCGCGGGCCGGCATCGCCGAGTCCAGCCGTGTCATCGGCCACGTGACGAACGACGATCTCGTGACCCTGTACAGCGGAGCGTCGTGTCTCGTCTTCACCTCGGCATACGAGGGATTCGGGCTGCCACCGCTCGAGGCGATGGCCTGCGGTACGCCGGCCGTCGTGTTCGACAACTCGTCGCTCCCCGAGGTGAGCGGCGCTGCCGCAATCGTGGTGCCGGACGGCGACGCCTCGCGGATGGCAGGGGCCGTGAGCCGTCTGCTCGGCGACTCCGCCGAGCTCGAACGCCGGCGCGAGCAGGGACGCTCGTGGGCGTCGACCTTCACGTGGCGTCGCGCCGCGGAGAGGACCGTCGACGTCTATCGATCGGTGCTCGAGCGCTGATCGCCGTCCGGCTATTCCTTCTCGGTGACGCGGTACTCGAGATATGCACCGAACATCAACCGTGTCTGAGCCTCGAGTGCGGGGATGACGCTGAGGGCGAGCCCCACGACCGGATACGTGAACAGCTGCAGGTCGGCCCAGCGTCTGCGCCACCACGGCCAGGCGGTCGGCTTCGGACAGATGCGATGGTCCACCTGCACGAGCAGGAGCGTGTTCAGCAGCGTGATCGTCAGGATGCTGGCGCTTGCTGTTCCCAGCAGCGTGGCGGTCGACGACAGGCTGTAGTCGAGGTCGATGAACGCGGGGAGGGCGCCGCCGAAGAAGAGCAGCAGCGGCAGTGTCGCCCAGGTGAGGTGGTTGAAGATCAGGCTCGAGTAACGGCGCGCCCGAAGCCGCAGGGGGATCTCCGGGTGGGCCAGCATTCGTGAGGTGACATAAGGGATATCGGTCGCACCCCACGCCCATCGCTTGATCTGGTTGTACTGCGACGCGTGTGTGGCCGCGTAGCTGCGGGCACGTGGCGCGTCACCGTTGACCGTGAGGAACGCCGGGCGCAGATTGAGCTTCCCACCGCAGTGGAAGAAGGCCTTCCAGAAGAACCGAGAGTCCTCCGGGATCACATCGGAGTCCCAGTACCCGACGTCGTCGAGGAGGTGCATCGAGAGCGTGTACGACGAGAACATGATCAATCGCTTCGGGTTCTGGTGCAGGAACATCTGCCACTGCGTGGCGGCGGTCGCCATGACGCGGACGGCAGTCGGCACACGCCAGAGGTTGTTGAGGAACACCGGCACGGGTTGCCAGATGGAGAGCAGGCGATCCTCTGCCGTGCAGAACTGCAGCGAGACATACGCGAAATACTGTGGATGCAGCCGGAAGTCCGAGTCGAGGTCGGTGACCAGCGTGCGTTTCGGGTCGAGCCCGAGGCCGTCGCACGCCGCCTTGAGGACCGGGCCTCCGTACGCCATCGCGGCGGACTTGCCGACGACGATGCCCGGAAGCAACGGGTCCTTGATGTGGATGAACGCCAGGAAGTTCGCGGCGAACTCCTCGCGCAGGCGACCCACGTTGACGATGCCGCCCGCATCGGTCTCACGCGTGATGATCGCGCAGACGCGCAACTGCTCGGGGTAGTTCTGAGCGGCGAGGGCGGCCACGGTCGCTCGGAGCACGTCGTACGACTCCGTGTACGTCGGGATGAGCACGCACTGGACGATCTCGGACGGAGCCGGAGCTCCCTCGCGACGCGATGCCTCGAACGCCACGCAGCGCTCCCACCAGTCGACATCGTCGTTCGCCTGGAGGGCGCCCATGGTGCGCCGGACGCAGCGGACGGTCACCGTCGTCCGGATCAGCCAGTAGGTGTCAAGCAGCACGGCGCCCACCCCGAGGATCCAGAGCATCCCGGGGTCGTTGAGCCTGATCGTGAAGGCGACGACCACCGGCACGAGCAGGGCGAACCACGTGAGTGCGCCGGGGAGGATTTCAAGGAGCCGCTGTTGGGTATGTTGCGACAGCGGGATCGCCGAGGATCGCGCGATCATCTGCACCGCAGTCTACCCATCCGTCACATACGAGCCTGAATGCCTACAGAACCTATCGATCCCCCCGTCGACGCCGAAACGGACGAGCCCGAAGCGCCCCCTGCGGAGGTCCTCGAGGGTGATGCCGTCGAACTGGACGACGCCGAGGAGATCGATATCGAGATTGGAGTCGTTGCCGTCGTCGATGACGACGAGGACGATGAGGATGAGGAGGACGAGGTCGCTCCCGCCGTGGTTCCGGTCGTGGTTGCGGCCGCGCCTCGTCCCTCGCCGACACCCGGGCGGCCCCCGGGCGCTCGTGAGGAGCCGCCCCCACCGTTCGGCGTCGGCGAGCGGATCATCCTGATCTCGAACACCCGGCCTCGGACCGGTGCCCCCATCGGTGACTACGCGGTCGGAGCTCGGGGCGTCGTCGAGACGGTACTCAGCCAGACGGCGATCATTCGTTTCGAGCAGCATCCGGACTTCAAGGAGGTCGTGGCGTTCACGTGCCTGGAGACGGCCGAAACGCCCGAACGCGCCGCTGAGCTGCGGCTGGCGATGGTCGAGCCCGTACGCATGTC